>JAABUH010000037.1_pt1 | contig 181026 bp, 231 predicted proteins | sample 5559121 | NCBI WGS metagenome assembly JAABUH01 (sample SAMN10711871, study PRJNA513364) | rock metagenome | isolation source: Antarctica rocks | place: Antarctica: Victoria Land, Battleship Promontory nord | collected 2015-12-28
GCTAGATTCACGCCCTCGGTTACCTCGTTGAGTCTTGTCGACTCAAGTCGTCAACCTCATCGAGCATCCCGTCCAAGGTTGTGTGATCGGGCAATTGATCGGAGACAGAGTGGAGCTTCGTGACACGTTGAGATCCGCGATACTCATCGCCCCTCAGACTTTTGGGTCTTCTGGTCGACTTATGCCCGGCGAATTAGTCGGACCAAACCTGGAAAGAGGACATCTAGCCAGCCCGTGCTCCTTGGATCCACAACAGAAGCACAGGTTCTGCTGTCGTCGACGCTCTCGTTCAGCGTCACTGATTTGTCCAGGAGCGCGAGGGGCAGACGGGATGAAAGGACCGGGACGTGACGAGGCGACGGGAGGGCGGATTGTAGATGAGTTCGTCGACAACTGCTGGCCTGACGGGTAAGCAGTCCTTGTGGTCGAGTCAGTCGAGAAGAAAGGCTTAGCTGCAGGTGGTCTCGATTCCTCCCTGTGCTTTCCTTCACTCTTCTTCTCAGACTCTCGCACTCGAATACGGTCACGTCCCGGTGCCCGTCGCGCTCCTGGACAAATCAGTGACGCTGAACGAGAGCGTCGACGACAGCAGAACCTGTGCTTCTGTTGTGGATCCAAGGAGCACGGGCTGGCTAGATGTCCTCTTTCCAGGTTTGGTCCGACTAATTCGCCGGGCATAAGTCGACCAGAAGACCCAAAAGTCTGAGGGGCGATGAGTATCGCGGATCTCAACGCCCCGAATCAACTGTTCAGTCCGCCACGTCTATTCTCCTCGATACCCAAGCTTCTGTCTCGTCTAGTTCTGTCTCGTCTGGTTCCGTCATGTCGCCTGAGGTGTGTCTTGATGGTGTGGTTGGTGTAGAGGAATTTCCCTGTGTGCCCTTTATGCCTGGTGCGAATCAAGCTGTCGTTGCTGATCAACTAGGCTCTTCGCAGGATAAAGTGCTGGTCCACGAGGTTGACGACTTGAGTCGACAAAATTCGACGAGGCAGCCGAGGACGTGAATCTAGCGAGGACTGAATGTAGCCGCTAGAAGGATCGGAGGCAAAGCAAGATCGTCTTGAACGTGGTGAACAATGGGACTCAAAATCGAGGAACACTAGGGAACCTCCTACAAGACGGGACTCTCCGTAGACTATCACTCAACAAATCGCTCATAGAATATACCTCAACCGACTGGTCGATAAGAAGTCAACAAGGTTAGATGAGGGCCGTGGCGTGGATTTGCGATAAGGTCACGTGGCGACGGTGTGTGGCGCGACACGTAAATCGGAAGTCCGGTAACCCCACATTGGGGCGCCTATATAACCGGGATTTGGAGCGTTAATCAAGCTCCTGGTCATTGCTACCTTTTGCTTGAAGGGTTAGGCGGGCTACAAGACCTAAGGATTACCTGAATTGGTCGGTTACCATTTAGTAGTATGACAGAACACTAGGGAACTGTCATGTCGGAGACTTGATTCCTATATAATATATTCATGACAAATTGACCCGAGCTATCTGGCTCCCGGCTATGTGGTTATATAGGAGTCAAGTCTCCGACATGACACTAGCTATAGCTAAGTCTAGAGGGGTCTGGGGTTGTTGCACGATGAAGACAGTTGGATTTGATTGACAGAACTATGTAAAGGATGTAAAGGAGTGGAGCGGTCCAATAAAGGGGGGTGTTCAATAAATAGGTCATTGACGTTACCCATCCCTGTTGCGGTAAGTTAAGCAGTTTTCCCGGAAGTACGGCATTTGCTAACGATCACGTGATCGATTTACTGAAAATTCAAGCTTCATTTCTGTTTTGCTCCATCATCCTCCTTTGGTTCCTCTCATTTCCCTAGCCGATCTTGACACGAGCATCCTCTGAGACTCAGTATGCCCCGACTCTCCCATACCCAGGCGCTGCTCGGTCCGGAGCTATCTCAAAAGGTCCGAGAGACGCCTGTCCTCGTCGTTGGAGCTGGAGGTATCGGATGTGAGCTGCGTGAGTGAGCACTCATCCAGCAGCTTCCAGGTACTCCTTCGAGGGTGGGCAATGCTCCACGAGCATAACGCACCTCTCGAATCGTCAGCTGCTAATTTTTCTCTGATAGTGAAGAACCTCGTTCTGGTGGGCTTTGCGAATATCGAATTGGTGAGACCCGTTCTGGGACCAGCGAGCTTCCGTATGGCTAGAATGATGTCGAGGCCCGGGCTCACACTTCATACTAGATTGATCTCGACACTATCGACCTCTCGAATCTCAACCGCCAATTCCTCTTCCGCAAACCCGACATATCTAAATCGAAGGCCCTTGTAGGAGCAGCTACTGCTCGACACTTCAACCCTTCATCCGGTATCGAAATACATGCTAGACATGGGAACGTAAAGGATGCAGCGAATGATCTCGAGTGGATAAAGGGGTTTGGGTTGGTGATGAACGCTTTGGATAACATGGGCAAGATTGAGACCTTGGGGCTGATCTTGGGGCTGATGCGAGGTGTACAGCTGCGCGCAGACATGTGAATCGGCTTTGTCAAGCTGCGAATGTTCCTTTGATCGAATCTGGGACTTCAGGATACCTTGGCCAGGTTACGCCTATATTAAAGGTAAGCTGGACTCTTTTAGTCGAGCACCGATCTGATCTAAACCGTAGGATAAAACGGAATGTTACGATTGCGTTGTCAAACCAACCCCGAAATCCTTCCCCGTATGCACCCTCCGAGCGACACCTAGCGAGCCGATCCATTGCATCGTATGGGCGAAGAGCTACTTATTCGGGTAAGCTACAACTCTTTTCCTTGGCAAGGGCGGTTCGTCCAGCGCTTTGGCATCAGATCCTAGCTGACAATGGCTGGGTTGTCCAGGAAGCTATTCGGAGAGGATGATGAGGAAGTGGACTCAGAGGAGCTGGATAAAGCGCAAGCGGATGGCGAGAGTGGTGAGTCTCACATATCTTTATGGCCGATCCCATGGTTGAGACACTATCCAGCTGAGGGAATCGAGAGCTTAAAGAAGGAGGCAGCAGCTTTCCGAGAAGTCAGGCAAAGTCTCGGCGAGGAAGACGGGCCTCGTCGTGTGTTCGAGAAGGCGAGTTTAGCCATCTGCCCAAGAACTAGCTTACTCACGGAGTAGGTATTCAACGCGGATATCAACCGATTATTGGCAATGCAGGATATGTGGAAGGTACCCGGTCGTGTCCGTCCAACTGCTCTTGATTACCAGAGCATTATGGAGGGATTCTTTCAGCCTCCAGCTTTACGGAACGCCGCTTCACAGGCGAACGGAGACAACCGAGCACTGCTCAACGGGGGAGCGAACGGACATGCGAGTGGTAGCACAACCCTGAACCTGGACGGACAGTCCAAGGGGAATGCCAGGCAATTGAGGGACCAAAAGGAACTGAGCGTGAAGGAGAATCTGGAACTATTCATTGATAGGTATGCGAAGTTTTGATCCTTGCTCAGCGTGTACTGAGTAACGTCTCTGCTTCAGTTGCAAGCGGTTATCAGCTCGCTCGATCGCACATCCCGAGATTCTCCTTTCTTTCGACAAGGATGACCAAGATACACTCGACTTTGTCCTGGCTACTACAAATCTTCGAGCAATTGCTTACGGGATCGCCAATAAGACCCGCTTCCAGGTGAAGGGTGAATGACGCCCTGCATTGTTCGGTCAAGGCTAAAGTTCCCGTAGAGATGGCCGGAAACATTATCCCGGCAATCGCCACGACGAACGCTATCATCGCCGGACTCATCGTCATGCAAGCAATGAACCTTTTATCCTGCGACATTTCAGCTGCGCAGAACGTATTTCTCAAGGCGGATCCGTCCAAACCGTTAGGCATCTACGTACCTCAACCACCCGATCCGAAATGCGCTGTCTGCCGAGACGTTTACATACCCTTCAAGGTGGACCTCTCGAGATGTACATTAGGGGAGTTCGTGCTCGACGTGGTCGGCAAATGGCTTAAGCAGGGCTTGAGGGGTGATGCAAATGGCGATGCAGATGCGGAGATGGATGAAGAGGAGGATGAGTTTGAGTGCAGTATTCTCGAAGGAGGGAGGGTGTTGGCGGATTTGGACTTTGACGATAATCACGGGCGAACTTTGGCGCATCTGGGCGTGGAGAGGGGGAAGATGTTGACGGTGTTGGACGAGGATGAGCTGTACCGACCGGTCCACTTCTGTGTATGCGAGCCGTGTGTCTCTCCTAGTCTACCAGGCACGGATGATGCTAAACTCTTGCAGTGACTCCGAAGCCTATACATCGTATACCCTTCCTTCAGCACCTCCTATGATTCCTCGTCGTCCAGCCAAACCTCCTTCCCACGACACAGAATCAGTTGAACCAGAAATTCTCGCCTCGCTCCCCGTTTCAACAACTGCTGCTGTTCCCATTACCACCCAGACCACCGCCAAGCGAAGAGCGCCTGACGACGGCGATGTGTCGCTTGGGAATGAGAATGCGAAGAGGCAGAAAATTGTGGCGGACAATCCGGTGGTTGTGGGCGATGGCGATGATGACGTCCAAATCATCGAGTAAAGCATGGCGATATGAGAGAGAGCCAAGAGCCAAGAGAAGCTGAGGGTTCTACAGCATAAGATAAATCTTTCGCGTCATATCATGTCATGTACATTTTCCAGGCTGTGGTACTACTTCGATAGCTTCTAGCTCAAGTAGCGTCATCTGCCCGTACTCCACTCCAACCCATCGATACGATCCGCCACATCTCTCATCAACCTCATCGTATCTTGTAAACCCACTTCTTTTCTAGAAGCAACAGCTTGAACCGGTCGACTGGGCTGTAGCTCCACGAGGTACGGCTCGGCAGCCCGCTCGTCCCCGTCTTCGGCCTCGTGCGTTGGAGAATGCGGTCGGAAATGAGTAATAGTGAGGTGAAGCATGAGTGCAGGCGTTGGTAGAGGAATATGGAAGAGCAGTCCATCTCGAGTATAGCTATGGGAATGCCTGACCACCATCAGCTTACCTTGGGGGCCGACCCACGGAGGGAGATCTACCGAAAGCCAAGAGCCTCGATGAACTCCTCAATTTCAATTCGAGCATTCATCCCGACGATCTGAGAACCCACACAAGCCTTCACCATCATCTCGCTATACTCCCTACTCGATAGTGCCGGAGAGAGGTAAGTCAACTCGTATTCCCATCCTTCATCGCTAACCACCTTCCCAGCCTTAGCTTTCCCTTTGACGGATGTGAGGGGTCTCCGTCGAGCACGAAGACGTAGGTTTCGATGCTGGTTCGGTAAAACAGGGTTAGTGGTGGTGTAGATATCGTCTCGGATATTGTATGGCTCAGTATGGAGGGAGAGGAGGGAGAGGTGGGATGTCATTCGATGGTGTGAGGTGGAAGGGAGGAGGGAGTAAAATGTTGGAAGGAGGGGAGTTTGAGAGGACATGGTTTACCAAGGCTTCAATACATTCCCCTCTTTGCATGGAGATGAGAAGGACAGAGCTTAGGATCGCTCCAGAGGATACGAACACAGGGTGAAGATTTCGTCTAGGGAATTGGCGGTTCAGAAGACAGAAGAAAGCAGTCTCGCTTTTGGGTGGAGGTCGGCTGGAGTCGGATACTCTACCGACCGAGCCAACCTGGGGTTGGAGAGGGGGAGGGGTGGGGGGGAGGAGAAGGATTCCAAGCGATGCACGAAACCTGAGGATCATCGAGCCGGCTTCAATGTGCGACTTCCACCGGCCGCTGAAGAGCTCAGAGCTACAGCTCCTTCATTCATATAGATCATGAGCGCAGGACAGGTTTCTGACTAAGCATCTGTTTTGTTTCTGCTTTCACCCGATGAGGCCTCATCAATCGCTTGGACCGCTCCATTACTAGCGCAATGCACGGGAAGGGTTCCAAAACCCTCATCAAGCGGTACTGTCAATCGACAAGCCACGGGAACTGTCATCTCACGACTACAGAACGCGTGCTATCCATCGACGTATATAACCCCTCAATCAACCTCTCACAGACGCCTACCACGCCTACCACCCTTCCTCCTCGTCGAATCACTCGGGATAGGTGTGACGTCCTCGATACGACCGATCCTCATACCTGCACGAGCGAGAGCTCGAAGAGCCGCCTGACCACCTGGTCCAGGTTGTTTGGTAGCGGTACCGCCTGTAGCTCGGAGTTTGATATGGAGGGCGGTGATGCCGACTTCTTTGCATTTGACGGCGACGTCTTGAGCGGCCAACATCGCTGCGTAGGGCTAGGAAGGTAGATCAGGTTCATCCGCACTACCAACAGTGACGATTGTCCACGACGGAGCGCAGGATCGGGCAGCTGATAGGTAGCAATACAACGTGGAGTTCGTGCCCTTCACTCACCGAAGACTCGTCACGGTCCGCTTTGACCTTCATTCCACCAGTGACTCGAGAGATCGTCTCCTTCCCGGAGAGGTCAGTGACATGGACGAAGGTGTCATTGAAGCTGTGAAGATTGTGAGCTATGTCTACAAACTCCACCTTTGAAGAAGGTATGATGGCCGGCATGTGCTCACGAAGCGAAGATGTGAGCAACACCAAAGACATTCTCCCCCTCTGCGACCTGGGGACCGAGTGAGACGGCAGCTTGTTCTTGCGGGGCACGACCTTTTTTGGGAGGCTATAGGTGCATCAGTATACGTCTGACGAACTGGAGAGTGGAGAGCAAACCATTTTGACGAATGCTTCGTATACTGCGTACTGAAAGACTGAGAAGAGCTTCAACACGTTTCGCCTCCGGAGTTTGGCGGAAAGTACGGGGTTATGCGGGTGGCATAGAGAATGACCTTGACAGGCCGGGGACTCCGCATTTGGTGGTCTCTCTGGTGTTCTCAGTCGTCGCATACTCCATTCCACGAATGAGCCGGGGCGAGGGAGGCGGGCTTCAATCGTCGCACCTGGAGCCTTCTCTTTACATCTCGAAGATGATCAAACCTCCTCCTCTGCCCTCTGAGTGTCCGACCGTGAGCCACAATTCTATCCTCCGCTAAAATACTGATAGCATCTAGACCCATGATGTGCCGTCTCTCGTTCTATCGGTAGGCTTGTGTCTTGGATTGATCATCAGCTATCTGCCTCAAGTGAATTCGGTATTCCTTCTTGAGGCCCGTGTACAAAGCTGATGTTCTTCAGCATATCCGGATCATCTCGGCCGGCTCTTCAGAAGGCTTCTCACCTGTAAGCTAAAGTCTCCGGTGTCGAGTCTTGCGACGATCGCGGGATCCGCCATGAGCGAAGCTGACGGGATCAGTGGTATCTCCTTCTTGGTGCCACATCCTCGGCATCTGGTATGCTCAACATCCTCATCGTCCAATGGCCGCTGTTTCGTTGCTGCCGCATCCTGGTGAGTGCATTTCAGCTCGCAGTCCTCGAGCCGGGTCCGCGCTCGCTGCACATAACGGTACTCCGTCGTCAAGCTGATGCAATGCAACTGTAGAGTGCCGGTCGATGCTTCGAATCTTTACTTGGCTTCTTCCAGGTCACGCTCCAGTGGCTTCTGTTTACCTTCATGTGAGTCGTCCTGGATGTCCCGCTCGAGCGGGACTGATCTATATCCAGCCTCGTGCTCTACTTGCTCTTCTTTCCGGTCCACTTAAAGAACCAGCGAACCCTGCCTCTTGAATCGGAAGAACCACCTTCATACGGCACGAATGAGAATGGTACAGTAGACTCGCAGCACTCAGGCGTTGAGCGAGTAGACGGCGGGACGAAAACGCCGAAAACGCAAGTATCGACGACTCCTGAATGGCGCTTGGCCGTGACTCTCGGCCTTGTCGTCGCTCTGCACCTGTATGTAAACGTTTGGGAGTGATACTTGTTGCATGACATCTCGTAGCGTTCTACTTCTTCTGCTTTCTTTGACTCCCCTTCTTACCTTACCACCAACCAGTCCGCCTCACCCTCTTTTGCGCGAGCTAGCCGCTTTTCTCGGTCTTTCGGCTACCCTGCTCGCTGTTCTTCAGTACGCACCTCAGATTCAGAAGACCTATCGCTCTGGCCTCGTCGGAGCACTATCGCTCGGAACGATGGCCATACAGGTCCCAGGAAGTGTACTCTTCGTCTTGAGTCTTGTCTTCAGACCTGGAACGGACTGGACGAGCTGGTTGGCATTCGCTGTTACGGGCGTAATGCAAGGTGCCCTTCTGGTAAGCCGCCTCCCCAAGGCTGACCGCCGTCAAGCTGATACAAGTAGGTCATCTGCTTGATGTGGAAACGACGGCAAAAGGCTTTGAGTATTGACGATTTTGGGCATCCAACCGGACAAAGCGATGTGGAGAGCGAGCAAGCGCCGCTCTTGCGTGGTAGCGAAGGTTCATAGACTGTAAGTTCTAGTTGTAACATGCATACATCTTATCAAGAGCTATCTACTGATCTATCTAAATCCTTCTCGGGAGGTTGTCGCCCTCAATACTGATGCTTCCATTCCATTGATCGCCGATCCATATCCCTTTCTTCAATCCCTCATCAATGGTACGCCAAACTCGAAGTCTCTATTCGCCTGCCGTTACGCGAAATACGGGTTGACGCCCTCGGTGACCAACCTCCTCTCAGCTTCGCCTTCCAGTCCGAAGGTTCCGGGCGTAGCGATATGTTCCTTCGAGACCTGGCCTTCACCTCGTACGATCATCCCGAGGCCTAGTCCGCCAAGGTTGAGAGATCCACTAGGCGAAAGGGCATTCATCGCTCGACTGGGTCGATGGCGTTTGGTGCTTGCGTCAAGGACGAAGGGCAGACTCGAGTACCCGCCTGATCGTCCAAGAGAATGTCGTTTATTGCTCGGTGATAAAGTGTTCGGTATGATGGGTGTACCGAGGGAGCGAGGCGAGGAAAGCAAGAAAGGTGGTGTAGGTGTAGGAAGGATTGGTGGGCGGATGATAGCTGACATCCTACGACCGGACAAGTGTGGCGAAGTAAACCCTTTAGGCGACTTGAGGAGGTCGAGTCTTGATTGAGGGGACAAAGATCCGGAGCGAGGCTTGGGAGAGGTCGAGATTATCTCCGTCGCTATACCGCCGAGAGAAGGCATCATACCGGTTTCCGAAGCTGAGACGACGGGACTCGAAGCAGGATTCCTTTGGATGAGAGGGGTAGGGAACGATCCTTTTGCGAAGAGTGCCATCAGACTCGGTCGTCCTGTGTCAGGAGAGGGGAGTTCGAGTGGTTAGTTCCCCAAAGCGTCCATGAGACCTCGAATGGTTGGTACTGAGGGCATACGAGGTGAGAAGATATCGAGGTTGAAGTCGAGGCTAATGTCTGCGGGGGAATTGTCCAATGTTTCAGCTTTGGGCTTCGGTACGTGTACAGGTGTAATGGTTAACTTCGGCTTTGACGACGGGGTAGGAAGGAGTTTAGCGATTGAGGGGAAGATGGACGATGGAATTGGACCAAGAGTGAACCATTCGTCGACCTCGTTCTCCCCATCGGTATCGGCGTTTGGCGAGTCGGAACCACCTTCCTCCATCGTAGCGAGCTGGCATGGTGTCGTCCTTGAGTGTAGTCGTGAAGGTAATATCGGCATATTGAGAGGAGTAGCCATCCTCTCTCCTCCAAAGTTCACTTGATACTCCTTCAAACTGGGCAAGATCGACCGGCGACGCCTGATCCCGGCGAATCGACCTTTACGACTACTCCTCATCGAACCGCCACAACCTCCCATTTCGATCCCTCTTTCCTTCCCAAACATCAACCGTCTCTCCCATCCAGCTTCGTCCGGGGCATCATCTCAAGCCTCATCATCCTCCGCATCCGACTCAACATTCATACAAACATCGACCTCATCCCTCCTCGATCGGTGAGAAGCGAAACTCTTCCAACTTGGCATATTTCGTAAACTAGGACGCACGGGACTACTCGATACTCGAATATGAGCCTTATCTATTTCGGACTTGGCATGGATCGGTGAGATTGGTGGAGAAGGATCGGATGCTAAGCCTGTTGAGGAGGTCGCACCGAGGAGGGAGAGGGAGCATGATGAGTCTGATGTGGAGTTTGAGACGGAGAGTTGGGGTGCGAGGTAAGTCGTGGAAAGACGGTGGTAGTTTACCGAAAGGGCTGGAAGGTTGGAGGGTACCATCGTGCTCGAAGCAGTCTAGTTGAAGAAGGAAAACCTTCGAAAGAGAGGAAACTGTTCTATCAAAGAAGAGCTGGGTGAGAAGGACGAGCCTGGAACCATTTTTATGCCTCGGGGAAACGGAGTGTCGAAAGCTACGGATTGAGTGGGACTCACACTGCCAGAGGTGAACAATCTGGCGAAAGAGGATGCATCGGGAAAAAGTCATACTCGAACTTCCCACATAACGGATCCTCCAGCCTGAAACACCTCGAAAATATAGTCTTGAACCAGCCATGTCGCAAACCAAATCCTGAGTCCAGGCAGAGTCGAAAGGATCCTACAGAGACATCCGTTCCTCAGAGACGACCATTCAGCTTTGGCGTCGTTTCATACTCCCTCCGTTCCCCAAGAAAACGCATAGTTCCTCCATTGAATGTATGTATAGCCCCACTTGAACAAGGGGTGCATCACGGTCGAGCAGACCATTCACTACTTAGTTGGATTAGATGCTGGACTTCCTTTGTACAATATCTTCTCTCGCTTGCTGTTCTTGTCGTCCAGCTTTTCTGCGCTCGCAAGACAACCGCCTAGTATCTCATCAGCATCGAATCCAATAGATATCTCGCGACGACTCACTTGCTGCGCCGAGTAATTCCGGTGATCCCTCTCAAACATCTCTTTATGCTCTTCTAACCCATCCAACAACATATCTACATCCTGGATAGTCCCGGTCAAACCCTCCAAAGCCAACTGCACCTGCATCTCCCGCTTCGACCTCGCACCACCATCACTCGGCAGAGATTCTCGTAAGGTATCCGCGATAGTCTCGATTATCCGCTTCGTCTCCTTCAGTAGCCTCGCGGCGTGCCCAAAGTTCTTCCTCGAGGCGATGAGAAGTGCTCGGGTGATCATATCGGAAGCGAGCAGTTCCATCCGCCTTCGGACTATATTCGGGTCACTAGGCGATGAGGATTGAGGGGTATGGGCAGGAAGGAGAGCAACGGTGAGCAGAACGGGATGAGCCAGACGAGCGACAGATCGGCTCGCAGCGGGATCATGGAAACTGCAATCAACCTCGGTGACGGGGACCTCATCGATGAGGGAATCATCATACACTACGTCCCGAAGCGCATTGGCGTCGTTGACGGAAAGCGTATCGAGACCGAGCCCGCGAAGACCTTGCTCGACGGTGAAGCTCGGCGATCGATGTATCGAATTAGGCTGACTACCAGTTTGCTGGTGAGAAGCATCGGAAGGGAAGTGGTCCGTCGAGCCGGACCCACGCCGGTACCGCCGATCCGCCGAGCCTTCCGAGCCCATGTCGAGGTCCAGCTCCACCAGAATCTCCCGAACCTCGCCATGTCGAAGCTCGCGCAACTCGATATCCACATCCTTGCCGTTCGCCGAAACGATCGCTTGAGAAGTTCCAGACACCTTGAGCACTCGGAAGTCATTTTCCCGGCAGTTCAGGTGAAGCTTCATGTTCGCCAGAGCGATCGACATGAGGCCACCGACAACACCTGCCAAGCTATCTCGAAGGTGGTACCACTCTTTGACAAAAGTGTAGGTCCCGTTCGTGTGGTTCGAGATCATCCACAAAGGTGAAGGGTCATGTGACTTGCCGTATCCAAGCGCGTGCACCGGAGTTTTGGCAGCATCGAGCCGAGCGGTGACTAGGTCCATCTGAGCACGCTTAATCCCGTCCGAAGTATCACTGATAAGGATCATTCCAGCAAGCGGATTCTTCACTTTCCGTTGGAGCACAACGTCCAGAGCGACATTGACAGCAGTGACGACGTCTTGCTTCTCCTCTTGACCGACTTCTACCTCATACTCGTCATTCTCCACTCGACCGGTTCCTATAGTCTCGACAAACGCTTCGAGCCGCTTTCGACACTCGTACCGGGTCGTGTTGAGGAAAGGCGTCCGCCTGACAGTTCCGTTGGACCCTACCTCACAAGCGACCATCGAGATCCGGTCATGTGGTCCTAAAAGAGCGAGGACAAACGCTAAAGAACTTCGTATCAGGCGGGTCTTGAGGGGTACTGACGTCGCTGAGGCGCGCGCTGGAAGGGAAAGGATGAGGACCAGGTCGATCGATGTGTGGACCGGAGCTAATGGCTGAATATATGCGAGATCGCCTTGAGTAGGGGCTGTTGACGATGTAGGGGAGAAAGCTGACGTCGCAGGCGTGGCGGCATAGGCGGCATAGGCGGCAGTAGGCGACGCGGTGTCTCCGAAAGTCATAGCCAGCGCGCTAGATCCCTGCGACATAGCGGAAGAAGGTGTTGCGGCCGAACGAGGGGTGTGAAGCACCGGCGCACCACTGCCCATCATCTTGGCGATCTTGCTCGAGCTCGGCCCAGGATGTCGACCTCGCCTTGTCTCGTCGATCAGCCGGGTCAAGGTGGACCGCCAAGTCTCATGACTCCCTCGATCTTTGAAGGCAAGGATGAACGAATCCATATTCTCGTCCGCCATGGCGATAGTCAAGCTAAGTTCTCCTTGTACCGACGAGTCCAGGATTTTCCGCACATGTCTCATATATATCCGGCCCTTCAGCTTCAATACGCCTCGCCCTGAACCACTGGCTCCAGAATCGTTGCTTCGTGCCGATGAGCTTGACGAGAACATCGAACGGATACCCGTCTTCTTCTCCTCCGAGATGCATATGAGGGCTTCTTGAAAGAGGGATACGTGGAACTCCCGGATCAATGAGCCCTTTCGCACGCAAAGGAGGTCGAAGAGACGTAACGGTCCAAGCTGATCGAGACCGGATGTCTTGTAATCGGCGACGCGTCGTTCGAGATCGGCAGTAACTCCAGCGAAGGAACCGGCCAGAGCATTGCTCCGAGAGGGACCATTGGCAATATCATGATGCGATGAAGCGGAACGAGGCGAAGAAGGGAGCGGCGGAGATGGTTGATCATGACCAAAGCCCGTTTGCCGTGGTCGTGAGCGAGGAGGATACATGCCCCGATCACCCGCTTCAGGCACTTGTACCGTAACCATAGCTGTTATGACCTGCTTCCCACGCCGATTGTGGTTTCGCGATGTGCTCGGGAACTCAGAGCGGATGGTGATAGCGGGGATGACGACTTTTTGCGCGACATCGCTGGAAAGGGATCGGGAGCTGTTGGAAGCGGACATCCCGACTGGGGTCTCGAGTGGATCGTCTGCATGTTTGTCGGTGGGAGCGGGTGGGGAGATGGATGGACGCCAGGTAGCGGACGGTAAGGAGGGAGAGTAGGTGGATTTAGTAGCTGACGATGGACCACCTTGACCCATGAGTGCAGCGAGTTCTGCGGAGATCAGCGAGAAGAAGGCTCAGCAGTGAACAACAGACTGTTTCCTCCCCGTCCTTTCCGCTCTCCACCCTCTGATATCCTCATCGGCTGACGACAAACTCCGCATACGCCCAGATTGCGCTTTGACCCCTCAGGCGGGACATCGCCGTAGACGGTAACAAAGCATTCCTGGAAGGGTCAGCACCAAGCCTAGGTCGAAGCAATGCTGGGGTACCTCGTGCAGAGCATGACCGCAGTCCGGTACGATGTGCGGCTTCTCACCCGGTAACCTAAACGTAAAGCTCAAACTCTCAATGCATACCGGACAAAGCTCATCATCGTTCTTATCAACAGCAGAGACGAGTGCGACCTGATGTGCGGGTATGAGAATAGGTGTTGGCATTCTATAGACCTCGGCGAGGTTGGGGTGAGAGCGGGAGGTAGCGAGATTAGCAGATCGATCGGGTCTTTTGGCGGAAAGGAAGGTGTTGTGTGTTGATGACGAGGGGACGGAAGGTGGTGAGGCTGATCGAACGGCTGCACTGGCGAAGGGATGTGGTTTTGATCGACTCGAACCGGATCCTTTCGATGAGATGACCCCGGAGCGTTCGATACGTTGAGCGAAGGATTGATGGATGAGTGATGGTGGATCGATTGAAGGGCGAGGTAAGGGTCCTTGGAGGAGCTTCCGTCTCCTCTCGTTCTCCCTCTGTTCTGCCTGCTCCAGGTCGACACTGTTCTCCTCCTCGAAGACAGTGGAGATATCTGATCGTTCTAGCCAATTTGATTGATGACCGCGGGGTGAAGATTCGGAAGAATGGGTACTGCTCCCGCTAGAACCGGGGAAGGCCTTTGAGTACCGTCTGACAGCAGGACCGAGGGGAGCGAATGATATGGGAGGTGAGGTGGGATCGGATGGAGTGATGGGGACCGAGCGCCCGCCGGATGTTGTGGAAGTGGTCCGAGTGGAGGAAGGAACGGAAGAAGTATGAAGTGGATTTGGGTCAAGCGGGTCTGTGCGGGGGTGAGTAGAAGGATTAATTGGATTATCAGGCGTACCTTGGTTCAACCAGTCACCGCTTGAACCCTGATGAAGCTCTTCAAAAGACATGGAAACCTCGCGTTCGTGTCGTTTAGATTTTGGTGACGACGGATGACAAAATGATTCTCGTGACGCGTCTATTACGCCCTGATCGTAAAGTGGCGAGGGCGAGGACAATGGGAGATGGTGATCCAAAGGGGGTGAGGTGTGTACGGTGTGCCTTTGGCAAGGCGTGCTAAGATCCGGTGAGTCGAAGGATGGATGGGGAGATGATGTCAGAGCTGGGGAAGGAGGACAATAGGCATCCACCACGTCAAGTGGGAGATCCTGTTTGGATAGGCGAAACGGCGGGATCGTTGGTGAAGTATCGAGTTTCGCCGTTAGGTGAACCCCTCTTTGTCTATCAACTTCCTCTTCCCTTCTTTCGCTCAACCCTTCCTCTTCCGTGGAAGCTTCGCTGAACCCTGAGAATATCCTCCCGGGAGCAGAAGTCGTGAAGCGGCTCGTGCTTGATGGTGAGCTCGGACCACTCGGAAACCTCCGTATCTCCGCAGCCGTGTGGGTATCCCTATTTGATGGTAAATGAAAGGCACCAATCCTGTCCGTGACCTTTGTCTCCGGGAAATGATTCACGTCGTCTTCCGTCAAACTCGTCCATCGAGGTCGAAGTGCTGTATGATATTGGCCGGTCGAACCAAGTGACATGGCTCTCCTCAAACCTTGCCAACAATCCTTGGCGGACGATTCCATTTGCGCCCGTTCATCCGTTCCACCCTGGTCGAAATCGCTAGCGTGCCGATCACGATTACGATGGAAAGTCATAGCAGGAGCAGATTGTCTGCGGTCGTCAACAAGGTAAAGGGGTACGTAGATGGATGGTGGCTCATGCGCAGGGGAGATCAAGCAGATGAAGCTTGTCTCGGATGGCTCTGGGTCTGGGTCCGGGTCCGGGTCTGTCAGTTGTTTCGGAAGGTCAATGGAGAATGACATCGGAGAGATATCCGCTTCAGATGAATCGTTGGAGCTGACGGGACAATCAGTTCAGATAATGATTCTGAAACAAGGCTCACCTCTCTTCAGAATCAAACGATACCTCTATCCCTTCGGCGGCCTCGGAGGTCTCCATTCGACCCTGGAAGTCGAAGCTCGGAGATGGCGAGGCGGAGCGTGGGACGTCCCAGCTCGGAGTAAGCGAGTCCTCCATTATGCACGGTCATTCCCTCTGGAGTAGAGAGGACGGCAGACAACGAAGGACAATCACCCATCTCAAGCGGATGAAACATTCCCTCCTTCAAGTGTCATTGGGTTTTCAGGGCGAGCATGCCAAAACGCTGCCAGGCCCCGAGTTTCCAATTGACGCTCACACTTGGCCTTTGTAAATTAAAATGCGGGAAGGTGGGCGAGTCCGAGAACAATAAGATCTCGCTTCAGACATGTACCAGGTCCGAGGGTCCGGTACGCGTGACGGACAACCCATTCGCATACTGTACATCCGGCCGCGAACCTGTGATTGGAATGCCATTCATTCGGGTACGAGAATAATGTAAGACTAGTTCGTATGCATCCCCTCTAGCTGCCATGCTCCTTGACCGACTTTTCGTGCTTGGCCTTGACATCCTCGATACCGCCGACCACTGAGCTTATCAGTGGACAGCTCCGCTGATCATGCTTCAAGCTCACTGTAGAAAGAGTTCTCGGACATGTGGTCGTGCTTACCCTCGAGAATCTCCTCGAACGCCTGGACAGTCTTCGTAACGTGAGCCTTTCGTCCAATGGCGAACAAAAGGTACGTACCTCCTTCAGGGGGACAAGACGACCCTCAATACCGGTGAATACCTGCGCTACAGCGAAGGGCTGCGACATGAATCGCTGAATCTTTCGCGCCCGCTCGACGGTGAGCTTGTCCTGCTCAGACAGCTCGTCCATGCCCACTGCAAAGCAATATGAGTGGGCATCGTGGCGAGGTAGCTCAGCTCACGAATGGCAATGATATCCTGAAGAGATTTGTAGGACTGGAGGATCTGCTGTGTGCGAGTAGCGACGGAGTAGTGACGCTGATACTGTCAGCTCTCTGCAACACTGTCGAATACCTCGCTCACCTGGCCAACAATACGAGGGTCAAGCATTCGGGACTGGGAGTCAAGAGGGTCGACAGCAGGGTAGATACCAAGCTCGGCAATGGAACGGGACAGCACAGTCGTGGCGTCCAAGTGGGCGAAGGTGGTGGCGGGAGCAGGGTCGGTCAAATCATCAGCGGGCACGTAGACGGCCTGCACAGAGGTGATGGAACCCTTCTTCGTTGTAGTACTGCGGATATAAGCGGGAATCGTCAGAAAAGCTGGACCGCTTACATTCGCTCCTGCATACCACCCATGTCGGTGGACAGAGTAGGCTGGTATCCTACAGCTGAGGGGATACGACCGAGCAACGCAGACACCTGGAAAACATCAGCTCGCACAGCGTAGGCTTAACCCACCTCCGAACCGGCCTGTGTGAACCGGAAAATGTTGTCAATGAAGAGAAGCACGTCCTGACCCTCCTCATCACGGAAGTACTCGGCGATAGTGAGACCGGTAAGTGCGACACGAGCACGAGCTCCTGGAGGCTCATTCATCTGACCGAACACTGGAAGAGTCAGCTAAAATAGCTTGGACTTGTAGCTACATACCCAGAGCCACCTTCGAGTCACCCTCGAGGTTGATGACCCCAGTCTCCCTCATCTCGTGGTACAAGTCGTTACCCTCACGGGTCCGCTCCCCTACACCGGTGAAGACGGAGTAACCACCATGTGCCTTGGCGATGTTATTGATGAGCTCTTGAATGAGCACAGTCTTTCCGACGCCGGCACCACCGAAAAGACCGATCTTCCCACCTCGAGCGTAGGGAGCAAGGAGATCGACGACCTTGATACCGGTTTCAAGGACCTCGGCGGTAGTGGACTGATCGACGAATGGTGGAGCATCGGCATGGATAGCTGCATCTCGGACACCCTTGATAGGACCTCTCTCATCAATCGGTTGGCCGATGACATTCATGATACGACTACACGGGGTAAGCGAATGAGATTTAGCAGGAAGAGAACCTACCCAAGAGTACCGGGGCCAACCGGGATCATGATGGGAGCACCGGTGTCCTGGACTTTCTGGCCACGAACGAGACCATCTGTTCCGTCCATAGCGATGCATCGGACGGTGTTCTCACCCAAATGCTGCGCGACTTCGAGGACAAGACGGCCACCGGCAGGTTTTGGCTGACCCTGTGCGAACTGCACATCTAGGGCGTTTAGGATAGGGGGAAGGTCATCGGTGTCGAAGTGAACATCGACGACTGCACCGATGACAGTCTTGATGGAGCCGGTCTGAAGGTTGGAGGGGGTAGCGTAAGATCGGGTTAAGTTGACTGAAAACGTATCAGTGGTTGTCAACCCGAGCTAAGCCATCGATAGCTTTGGCGAGCTGTCGCAGTAGCAGTCTCTCGGAGACGGAGAAGACGACTACACTTGAGCTGAGTGAGCGAACTCACCTTGTTTTGCAGGGAGGTTCACTCTGCTGCTCTGTGATGAAAACTTGGGCAGAACGTTCTGCGCTTGATTGGCAGCGGTGTTGAAGAAAGCAGCGTTTGCGCGAGCATTCCTCAGTGTCTGACCACCACGTCGAGAAAGACGGATGGCAGAGCGGGTAACGAGAGTCATGTCGGGCGATGCTCGAAGGTTTGGAGGACGAAGAGGGACGATGGCATAGACAGGCTGACGACAGGAACGGACGGAGCCGCTGCTCGGCATTTTCTTCTTGGCAGGTAGGACCGAGCGAGTGTGGCAGCTCGGGCGTCAGGCGTTCCTGTAGATTCAACCAGTCCCATGCCTTGAACGACTGCTCTGCACTTCATCGTTACTCAGCATGAACGCTACTCGACGTCTCCTCGCCGCTACGAGTACATCCCTTCCCGAGACAGGTGTCGCCGAGCTGCCTAAATCCATCTCTTCTGCCCAACTCCCACGGTCGATCTTCAAATATGTCACCTCCCACCTCCGAACACGAACACCCGAACAAGGCGACCCTTCCCTTCCACAAATCACTGCTCCGTCCCACGTCTCGTCATCCACAGCTGCTCGACACGTCTCAGTCCCAAATCCTTTCCTCCTGCAAAAGCTTCCCTTCCTCGTCGAGCGAGTAGACGGTACATTCTCCGAGATGAACCGATACAAACTTCATATCAACAAACGTCAACAAAAGAAGCTCCTTTCCAAGCACTCCAATCATCACCTCCCACCATCTTCCGTCAATCCGATCCAGTCACCTCCTAAAGTGATATGGCATCGTAAGGGTGAACATTTCCAAACGGAGATCAGCTGGGAAGGCGATTGGGCGGTGAAGGAGAATAAGGGGTTGTATGCGGGTAGGAAGGTGATGTTCAAAGGACATAAGAGGGCTAGGGAGAGACCTGAGAAGAAGACTGTGACGGAGGAGAGGGTGAAGGATATGCCTAGAAGAGTGGATGAGTGGAGAGCGGTGAGTCGTATTTCGGCTGTTTTGTGCCTTGTATCGACGCTGACGCTGAGTAGACGAAAAGGCAGGCGAAATCGAGTTTGAAGCCATCACTCCCCTTCTAGCATATGCATGTATCATCCTCAAGCCGAATCATCGGCTTCACCCGAAGCTGTATTGTCTGCACCGTCCGAACCCGCATCATCCTTCATAACCAAAGCCTTGTCACCCTTCACGAGCGACTTCAACCCTTCCAGATTCGGCGGAGGGATGACCGTCCGATAATGATGTGCGATCGGCCATTCTCCCTGATACGCCACGGCGATACGCTTCACCTTCCTCTTCCCCGCTTCCCCGTTTGTCTCGATCAGGATGATCGCCCCGACTTCTCCGGAAGATGTGTGCATGGCGATCCGAATGGACGGGTTCATCTGTTTCGTACTCGTCGACTTGCGATGGACGACCTCCACCTCATAATCGCTCACTTCCTTGACCTCATCAGTGATCTCCTCAGTAGCTCTTCCGACCCGCCGCATCAACTCAGACGAAGAAGGCTTGCACTCTCCCCTGAGCAGACGAAGCACTTCTTCCCAGAGTTTCTCCAAACTTCCTCCTGAGACCCACTGCTCAAGCGGGATCCAAACGTTCTCACTCCCACTCGCACGGAAGTATTCATTCGGTTGAGCGACCGTCCAATCCTCCCATTCCGTAGCGAACCTCACCGCGACATTCTCGACTTTCCCAACGTGTGCTCCAGTCCCATAAAGCTGAGTAAGGATCTCCGCTACGACACGATGACCTATCTCCTCATCTGGAGCAGGAACCAACCAGTAGATACTGATCTCATGTCGAGGAAAACGATTCGGTATATCCAGTACCAAACCCACGAGATGAAAGAGTTCCCAACCACCTGTCTCTCGAAGATGGAGGGAGACCCTCTCACCTGCATCTCGAACTTGACGAGGGAGTACCAGGGATGTGGTACGATACCAGACTTTCTCGAGACGGGAGAGCTGGAAATCGACCATTCCTCGGGAGGTCGTGATCTCTCGTCTTAGGTTGGAGCAGGAACAGCGAATTCGACGGAGAGAATTGGGTGAGAGGGGGTAGATACCTCGAGGTATGGTGAGGGCAGTGGTCGAGGCACTTTGAGCGGTTTTCGGGGTGGTTGGATTGGTTGAATTGGTTGGAGCTGGGACTGACATGGTTGTTGAAGATTGAGGGACCATGTTGTATGAAGCTTGCAACGCTGGAGCATGCTCGGGCGTGGTTCATATATTGTGACTTGACGATAAAGGATGAAGCAAGGGAGTGTTTCAGCAAAGGAAGGAGTAAGGGGCCATCTCGATCTGCGTTTATCAAACACCGTCAATGACCATATCATGCCTGTGACTGGATCGGGACAGGTTCGTGATAGATTCATCTACGATGAGCGGGACTGCACCCCCTTGTACGGTAATCTATCAGTATGATTCCAGGCGACATCAGGCAACCTGACCGCCATGCACAGCCCAAGGGTGGCCGCCTCCAAAACCGCCACATTGATTCTTTCGTTATGCCACTTGACGAGTTTCCGTTTTTGCCGGTCCCTGATGGGACGTAGGAAGCTGTATACGTTCACTCATTCGACAAATTCACAACCAAGCATACACTAATCATGGTCGGCGGTCCTCTAGGCTACTCGTGAGTCAGCTTCCCAATTTGCGTCCCACCCAGGCAATCTATTAATCTGGTCGAGGGGCCCGGCGACGAGCTAACATATCTCCCCTTCTCAGCCTCGCACCCCTCCTCAAATCCCGTTACGGCGGTATCCACCGTGCCCTCAAACCCATCGCGAACTTCTACGCGAATCTATGCGGTCATCGACAGATGGGGTTGAAGTACGATGATCTCATCCCTGAGGAAAGAGAGGATGTACAAAAGGTACGAGCTGTCTCTGCAATTCTTCCCCCTACAGCTCTTCCTCAAGAGTTTGTTCGGGGAAGTAATGCACCAGCTTACGTTCTGATCAGGCCTTGTCACGACTAAACGCAAGGGAATCATACGATCGAGCTTTTAGACTTCGAGTAGCGATCCAACAATCCATCTTACATCGGGTTTTACCAAAAGATCAATGGATCTCACCCGATGACGTGGGTGGTTTCCCTTCAATCGCTTGGTTTGAAGACACTAATGAAGGAGTAGGATAAGCGGTACCTCACCCCGATCATCCATAATGTCATCAGGGAGGATGATGAGAGGGCTACTTGGGATTCGATGACTGTTGTCAGGCAGAAGAAGAAGTAATTCTAGTCGAGTAGAGGCGATGTATGATTTCATGCTTTATGAAGCAGGAAATCACGGTTACAACCTTCATGTGCATGATGGATCATCCCTCGTCGGTGTGTAAGCGACCGGCATCGTGCCCAGCTTCGATACCTCCATTATCCTTCGGCGGATCCGCACCATATATATACCTCTGCATAGCGACCGCTACATCCAACCGCAAATCAGCTTGACCCTTCGGTGTGGGAACTACTCACCTGAGTCCCAGCAGAGCGTCAATATGGCAGTAACTTTGAACTGTATGGGCGCGTGGCGGACGAAGAAATATCCTGTCCTGTCATGGATCAGCTTCGGTGAGATAGATGGAGCTGAGAAGAATCACTTGAACGCATCACCAAAGAACCAGCCTCCTAACGTTGATGCTCGAAGACCGTACGTAGATTTTCGTTGGTAGTTTGAAATGAACTGGGGTATGGGAAGGGTTGACTCTGCCTTGTATCAGCTGGAAACGATCTGTGACATGGGGCACGAGGGGTGAGTACCTATCGTGAGAGCTATGAAGCCGAGTCTAAAGCTGTTTTAGCTCGGGGTCTTGGTTGCGACCAGCGCTACATACGCATCGATATACCTTGTAAACGATAGTCAGCGACATCTCCAGGAGGTCAATAGGTACCAACCACATCCATCGTCCAAATACCATCTGCAGTAACCCCAGGACGACAATCAACGCAGCCAGGAACTCGAGGTACGTCCCATACCCTTCCCATTGCCAAAAATCAAACGGTCTCTTCCTCCCACTCCGCTTTGTGCTCTCAATAGGTCTCGCTAGATATTCGATCGGTTCCCGCATTCGGTCGCCGGAAACGTCAGGCAAAGGGGAGAGGGGCGCGTAGTCCGGTGTTTCGTCAAGAGGGGCGAAGTGGAGGCAAATGAAGAGGAGGAGTAGCTGGGAAAGAATGAGGAGGAGGGATTGGATCAGGAGAGCTGTGGTCATACTGATCAACAAGGAGAGACGAAGCATAGAGGGGGACTTACGGATCTCGAAGCGGTTCCCCAGCCAGAAGAAGATTCGGGTGATATTGGCTATGATGACTACGCCGCAGACGTCTTCATCACTCGATCAGCTATAGTCTTGGGAGTGGTAGCGGCGACATACCGTGCGAAAATCCGGAGGAGTCCCTACGAATAGATTATCAGTCAGCTGCCAACGAAAGCTGAAGGAGGAGACCTGCTGCTTCTTGATGATACTGTACGCCTAAGACAACATCTCATCAGCTATCATTTGAGTGTGTGTATCGATGTCTTGAACGCACTTGATCCGCGTAGACGAGCGGCGGCCTGGCGGTTAATGACTTGGTGAGGACTTGCTCTGATTGTCAGAAGGAACAGCTTACCCAACAGCCATACCGATTGACGCCAGTGTACCGAGAACGGACGCCATCGTAGTTCGATACGGAGTTCTCGTCTACACCCACACGGCTTCTCGCTTGGTAATCTTTTGGGGCAAGCGGCATAGAACATACCCAAGACAACGGGAGGACACCCTTTCACCGACTGGGCCCCGCAACAACAATCTTCCCTCGGACCGGTCTCGTGATCCTCGAGTTTGGCCTCTCCTACTCGTCTTCAGCTCTCGAGACCACCTCAATTCGCACTCCCCACACCTTCTTGTAGGACGTAGAACAACGACTACCGAATGGCATCACAAGTCAAACCATCGACGAAAGCTCTTCCAGCCGAAAGACGAGTAGCTCCTGGGGCAGAGTTGGAACATCCCGAGGATTACAAAGATAAGTTTCGGGTGAGTCGGACTTTCATTCACTTGACCCCTTGCGAAACTTTGATTCGGAAATCTGATGCTGAACGGCATCTTAGTCGAGATCAGCTCCAACAAAAGTAAAGGTCATCGATACGCCCAAGATATATCGAGCTGAATTTGATGGAATCCAGTATTCCGATCCGTGCGAGGCTGCGAGCAAAGCTTCTTTATTATGCCTTGAACGGGCTCACTATAACCGGAACGAAGTGGGTTTACTCCATTTACGACCCCTTCCAGCCAGCTGACGGACGACAGTGTATGGACTACTTCAGGGCATATCGGGAATGTAAGAAGAAATGGGTGAGTCTTACATGCACAAAGACCTGTCCATAGGCTGATGGTCAGTAAAGATCGAGCAGCGGAATCAGGATCGGAGAGAAGGGAAGGAGACATCTTGACACCGGCACTCAGTCAAGGGATGGAAAGGAAGCATTCGGATACCAATGACCAGGCGATGGATGTTGTAACATAATCACAATGCATCATTCCTCCTCCATCCCCTCATCCCCTTCGTCCTCTTCACTCCCCTCGCCAGCATCCATATCCTCCACACTTGCGTCGAGATCCACCTCCCCATCACCTTCCTCAACGATCATCGGCGCCGGCTCGTCGCCCTCTTCTCCGCCGACCAGAACAGCTGGAGAACCCATGTTCCGATCTTCTTGGCGTCTTTCGTGATCTGGCTCGGAGGGCGTTGAAGGCTATGGGTCTTCAGCCACCTCGAAGCAGCTGGGGGAGATGTGGAGACTGACGGGAGCTGCATCCATCTCCATCTGAGTATGTCGTCGTCCAAAAGGGAGGAGGAAACGGTGTCCGAACATGTTGATATTTTGCTGCAAACCCAGCAACTCATCAGCTCAAGCTTAAATGGGAGCTGCGGGTAAGGGGCTGCATACCTTCTCATCGTCCAAAGCAGCTTCTTCGTCACTGAGCTCCTCGGCTTCCCTACCGAGAGCTACTCCGGCGGGACGACGACCCATCAATGCCCGTCTAGCCGCTCGTTCCTTCGCGTTGCGTGATTTCGCCAGCTGTTGAGTCGACAGTCCTGAGTCTGACTGATCATTCGCTGTCTTCTTGTCGGTTGAAGATGGGGTAACCGAGGTTTGGAGCAGGGAGGCGTGGACTTTAGTCCGAGCGAGGACTGGGTAAGGGTAGAAGGAATATATTAGGTCAGGCATAAGTGTCGGTAGTGAGGAGCCAGCGGTTGAGTTGAGGAACACCATCGCTCAGAGGGTTGGCTGAGGACGTCTACTGCTCCACGCTGAGTGGTCGGTAATGGCTTATGTATCCATATGCAGCGAATATAGATAGGACAGAAACGATTCAGGATACGACAATTGGGCACGAGCTTTTGATGCTTGGACCTCCCCTCCTCCACTTCGTCGGTCCCGTTATTTGTCTCTTTCCTTGCTTTATCACCACCAATAACTTTATATCCCGATACATGAAACGTCCAGAGTAAAGCTAAAGTAGCTCCCACATCCAAATTCGACGAAAGTCCTCCGTCGAAGACTGGGCATCACCGCTTCTCCCCAACGTCTATCCCTCTCTAAACCCTTCCTTCCTCCACTCTCAACCGTGACTTCCCAGGATGATCAAATTCATACTCGTCCAAGTACATCACTCATCGTATCGTATCGTTCCATGAAAAGCTTATAATCGTTTGTCCTAGAATCGCCAAGGCAAAACCCGACTATCGAAGTGGTACGCCCCTTTCGACGACGACGAAAAGGTGAGCACGACGGTCTGACCTCCCTTGAGCCGCTACAGGCTTCCTTATCGATGGTCGAGCAGTCATGCTGACCCGAACATTGTGCAGGTCCGATTACGTGGTGAAGTCCACCGATTGATTGCTCCTCGAGATCAGAAATATCAATCCAATTTCGTCGAGGTGAGTCCCTTATCTCCTAACCCTCCTCTTAGTTATCAAGGCTGACCAAGCTCTTCACTACTCTTCCCCCTCCCTCACTGACATCGACCGTCTGCCCTTCCCTTGCCTCTTGATCATGATATACCTTCTCTGGTGATGCGCAGTTCCGGAACGATAAAATCGTCTACCGTCGCTACGCAGGTCTATTCTTCTGCGTCTGCGTCGATTCGAACGATAACGAGTTGGCTTACCTCGAGGCGATCCATCTCTTCGTGGAGGTCTTGGGTGAGCCCCTCGGGTTTGAATGAGATCTGCTCCGCACAGATCGCAACTTGAGCCCGGGGCTGATGCGATGATGCATCAGATGCGTTCTTCCAGAATGTCTGCGAGTTGGATCTGGTCTTCTCATTCTACAAAGTAGGTCCTTATCGCCTGTCCAACATCAGCGATTTCTGCCGCTGCTCTGGTGAACTTCATTAGGACCGCTCTAAAATTTCGCAGGTCTACGCGATACTCGACGAGGTGTTCTTAGCCGGAGAAATAGAGGAGACCAGCAAGCAGGTCGTACTGGATCGGTTAGACTACCTGGAAAAGCTGGAATAGCGGGGCAGGTCAACGTGACAAAGCATGTACATTATTGTTTGTATACGGTATGTGGTGTGCTGGGTATACATGGGCCGGAGGCTACTTGGCAAACCAGAAGTCTACACTCCGGGGTGCTAGGCGTTGTCAGCTTCACAGCCAGTGCTTTGGGTGGACTTACCCATCCCATACGAGACTTTCTCCGGAATCTCCACCCCATCTCCGGTGATATCCAACAACCGTACTTTCAGCGCCAACTCCGTCAAGATCTACGCCCTCTTACTTTAACACAGGCAGTATCGTCTGGTATCTTACTCACATGCACATAGCTCGCAGAATCCTGGGTCGCCAACCTTCCTGCATCTCTTATGACCCTTATCCCATCCGTCCACTCGGCAAGTTGCGCAGCATGTATAGCATCCAGATTGAGTATGCTGAGTTCATGCCCCGCCATGAGTGAAAAGCTCAGCTTGGATACGAGATTGGGTGATCGGGAACCAATAGCGCAGCATGTTTGCAGCCGTACATCGGTGATGTTAGCGAGTTCGACTGTTCAAGCACCGATCAGTATCAAGCGAGCAAACGAAAGGCAGGGAATTCGCTTACTCCGTTCTCGGAGGCTTTCGTAGGCTGGTGGTGTGGATGAACGCGTAGCAAACTCGTCCCAAGCGATGGTCCGACGATTCGGAGACTGCATCGAGACCAGTTAAACCCCTATAGCCAAGTTGTTGAAGCAGGACTCACTAAGCGCAAGAACCGTAAAGGCTTGGCTTGATTCGGTTTGATTGAGCTAGTGATTCCCGGCACAATCACGATAGCCGAATTGATCCAGCTTCCCCTTAGCATGCATCCAATCCTGTAGTTATCAGTCTGGCGCTTGGTTGGACACACACACAAACCTCTGTTCCGCCATGACCTCATAAGCGTCTCTTCCCAACTTGTCCTTCAATTCCCTGATGGCCGGCCGTGAGAACATCCCATCCTCCTTCTCGAGCAACTCCATCTGCCGATCCCTGATCGTCCTATAGTCTGTTTCGAGAAGATCGTGCTCGAGGTGTAGCCAAGATTTGCTCGATTCGTCGGCGAGAGAGAGACGGATCTGACTCCGGACGAGGAAGCTGACACGTCCGAAATCGGCTAGTCGCGATTCGGATTCTTGCCACATACTAAACAGGATTAGCAGAACCGGCTAATAGCATGGGGATTTTTGGTGAAATACCGCATGAAGAACTTGAGTACGAGCGAGTGCAGACGAGGGAAGTTCAGCAGGAAGAGCTGAAAGGACGGAGGCGAATGATGACCCGATGTGGACACCTTGTAATGCTCGCACAAGATCTTGACGCAATCAGAGCTACGGCGAGATCAGCATGACACCGGATTGCTGAAGCCGACCCTACCTGGCTTTACCAATAGGACACTGTCTATCAAGAGGTCGTGCTTGTTGCTCCATGACATCCTACAGATGGCATCAGTATTATCGACACTGTATGGGTCAGGTTATTCACGTTATAGAAGCTTTCTTCGTCCATCGCGAACCAGTGCTAAGCGCGAATCAGCAAGGCAAGCAACTCGAAGCGATGCATTTACCAAGCATTCCAATCCCAGCTCTCCAACGTCCCGGAACAGCTCTACCTCCATCAAGAACGGTACCTCTCCATCCTCTTCATCCTCAACATAGAGACCAATCTTCCGCCAACCTTCCCAGCTCCTCTCCTCACCATGTCCATTGCTCAACCTTTCGACCCTTTCTCGTCCGTCACTGCCGAGTCGTCCGGCGTTCCAGATGTCCGACAACATACGGTCCTGTTCGGGATGTTGCGCAGGGCGGACAGCTTGGTTACGGCGATGGTGCAGGATGATGGTATACTGCAATTGGAACTTGAGTATTGGAGGCTCGACGACGTTGTTCGAGCACGTCGGCATGAGGCGCTGAACACAGACAGTCAGGTTCGCCCAAAGACCATGAAAAGACGTACCGAAACGTAGCGGCGAATTTCCAATCCCTCGAGGATGAACACAAGCTCTGGGTACTGCTTGCTGTGTTCGCCATTCGCCGACCTTAGCCAAGCATTGATCAGGCCCAGACTGGAGTCCCGTCAACTTGGGACTGGCGGAGCTATCACCACTCACCTCCCCGCGACAAGCTCAAGATCTCCAGTACCCTCTAACCTCCTTACCACCACGCCTAAGATACTGGCCGCACCTTTCACCCCGCTCGCTTCATCTCTACCAATCGCCTCCATCCGCGTGTAAACCCGCTCGAACCCATATCGGAGGACGGTATCCGGCGTTGAGATCAGCTCCTTCACCTTCCCCTTACTTCTCGCTTTCGGCGTTTTGAGCGGTGTACTCTCATTGTCTAGCTGAGGGGAAGACAAGACGAGTTTCTGGATAATAGCTGTGGCTGGACGGAGAATGTTCGGCTGAGACGATGAGACTAGCAGTAGCAGGATTCGGTCGATAAAGGTGTCAGATAGCTCGCCCCATCCGGCATCGAGCTCAAGGATCCCGCAGATACCCTGCAATGCGTACTGCAGAACCTCAGCGAATGGTTGATATACGGCAAGAGAGATACTCACAGCTAAGCTATTGCCTGTAAGACCTTTATCCTTCTTCTCAAGCAGTCCCACGACCAGCTTCACACCACCTCTCAGTAAGAAGTCCGAAGCGAACTCCTCTTCCTTAACGTATTTCTGTAAATTGAAAAGAGCGAGCTTTAGTGTCATCCCGGCAGGATGCTCTGAGAGACCGCTTTGATGCGATTCAGTGAGGGATGATCGTCGAGAAGTGGACCTGAGTGAGTTGACGACTGCAAGAGCTTCGGTCGTCGGCGAGGGAACAAGTCTGGAGTGAAATAACATCAGCTTGTCGTAGGTCAACGTGGGTGAGTGAGACGGACTTCAGCGCATTGTGATCTCGGACTTTCGTTGCGAGGTTCGATTGAGTGACGAGACATTCGTTCTCATCTCGGAGACAGAGGGTTATGTGATGTTCCTTGGCGCCGAAGGAGTTCGTCATGATCTCGACTATGTAGGCGACTCGCTTTATGGCTGATCAGATTTTGATCAAGCTATTCTAGCTGAGCTTACAGCTTCGGGATCGATTCGAGCTGGCATATGACGACCTGGGGAGCGTAAGTCTGGGTAATAATTATGTGAAGACCTGCGGCGGACCCTTGTATGTGATCATATTGGTTGGAATAGCATTCTGTCGCCTCGAGGACGGCGTCCTTTCAGAGGGATCGTTCATCTCGAGACGGTTCGTATGGGTCTGATCGATCCAAAAGCGACCGTACAATCAGCAAACTGATGCTTGACTATTTTAAGAAGTATAGGAATGTTCGAGACGAGCTGCAGATGTACGCAAGCCTGCTGGAAAATGATCGACGAGTACTGGAAGGGTATCCAGACGGTGTAAGACACATCCTCCACAAGTCTCAGGCACGGCGACTAGCTAAATGTTTGTCAACAGCTGAACGGGATATTCACCTTATCTATCGTTCCTTCCGCCCTCCCACACAACTGCTCTGTTCTCGATCACCAAAAATCTGATACCGCTCGAGCTTACCCTTTGATCAATGCATGGAGACCCTTCCCCTCAATCACCTTGAAAACCCTATGGATCCGAATGGCTCCAAAGTCCGGAAAAGTCAAGATGCCTCGGCGGAGAGCGATACCGACTCCGATGTTTACGATGGTGACTTCACTGATATGGAGGCAAGCGATGTGGATGAATTTATAGCTGGTAGGCGATCATCCTGGTCGGTGAACTACAGCTAAAGCATTCGTAGCGAATGAAGCTCCACAAGTACAAGTGAAGAACGTTAGATTTCGACTCTTTGCTGCTTTCCTCATCTTTGGGCTGCTCAACAACGGTCAGCCCTCCAAAAACATGTGGCATCTTTACTTTGTGGTTGACGCAATACAGTGCTATACGTGATCATCCTCTCAGCTGCACTCGACCTCGTCCCCTCAACGACCCCTAAAGGCATCGTCGCATTCTTCAACATCTTCCCTGCACTCCTTGCGAAAGGTCTCTGGCCGCTCATATCGAACGGTCAGATCCAATACCGACGACGAGTTGCCTTTTGCACTTTCTGTAGCTGGCTCGGTATCATCGTAAATCAAACTGTCTCCTGAGTAGTCGCAAGCTGATTCGAGATAGACGATCGCCTTCTCGACTTCATTATATCTACGACTATTCGGGATCTCTCTGGCATCTCTTACATCCGGTCTGGGAGAACTCACCTTTCTACAATTGACCACCAATCTTCCGACACGGTCTGCATCGAAGACAGCGCTTGGAGCTTGGTCAAGCGGGACAGGAGCCGCCGGGATCGCAGGAGCCGGCCTTTGGTGGCTACTTCGGAGTCTCGGCGTAAAAGAGGGCTTAGGCATATCCAGCGTTAGTCCGAGTAGAAACCACCATTGCGCGATATTGACGATCTTTGACGATAGCTGCTTCCCTTACTCTTGCCAATCGCTTATGCGTTCATCCTTCCGCCTTTCTCCCAGCTGCATGAAACCACAACGTATGATCCCGTACCGACCACATTCGAACGGCCCGACTCTCTCGCTTCACCGACTGCTTTCGTCGAACCACTCACGTCTGACTATTCGCAGGACAAAGGCAAAAGCCTCGAGATCCGCCTCTCAGCAACCGAGAAGATCCAACTCCTCAAACCGCTTTTAGTGCGATACATGCTCCCGCTCTTCGCAGTATATGTCGAGGAATACATGATCAACTCGGTATGTGTCCAATCCCTTCCGTGACGATCCCTTCTCATGATGAGCAGGGTGTGGCTCCTACTCTTGTCTTCCCGATCCCGACCTCAGGGATATGGTCGAAACTCTTCAAATCGCCACGAGATTACTACCCATTCTGGAGTCTCACTTGTCTGCTCTCCACTATATTGTAATTATCAAAGCTGATATTGAGCAGATCAATCATTCGTCTTCCTCTCCCGCTCTTCACTGTCCCTTGGTATACCACCTATCCCCCGTAATATGCTACCAGTCCCGACCCTTATCCAGTTCTTCGTCCTCGCTATCCTTTCCCTCCAATCACGCACCTTTGTCTTCTCCTCCGCGTCCTACACCCCGCCAGTAACTCCTCCGCTAGAAGGCGTGGATAGGTCAATAACGTTTGTCTTCCTCTTCATGTGCCTAGAGGGACTTTGTGGTGGTTCGGCGTATGTGAATACTTTCTATCATGTCGGAAGGGAGGATAGTGATTCGGATGGGGATGAGGATGGGGATGGGGAGGATAATGTGAAGGCGAAGATGGAGAAGGAATTCCGGATAGGATCGGTTGGTGCGGCGGACTCTACGGGTGCGACTATCCCGCTTCGATCCTCAAATATTGCTGACGAGGACGATTAGGGATACTCTTCGCCTCACTCATCTCCATGCCACTCGAGATCAGCCTCTGTAACGCTCAAGTCGCCAAAGAACGGACTCTGTGTCGGGATCTTTGAGGGTATATTCAATGCATGTTGTATTTCTAGTTTAATTGATCATTTCTCCATTGCTTGTAAATCGGCTCCACCTTGAACATCTTCACGTTATTCGCGTCCACTTTCAGCGCGTCATTATCGCTATAATCACGTCAGTCAGATTCGACGACAATATCAGTTATCAGTCAACCTACTATACTCGGTCCGCGTCGAACATCTTCGTCGTCACTGGGATTTCAAACCCGCTTGTCCCGTCAGACAGGAGCGTCTTCGTCCCATTCGCTTGAGGCGCGCTCGCCTTTGCCGTAGGTTTACCCCAGCTTCTCTTCCCAGCTCCAGCAGGCTTCTTCGTCTCTTTCGCAGGTGTCGCCTTGAGAGTGACAGTCTGTAGTCGTCCACTAAAGTCTCGTAAGCTGTAAAGTTCGCTGTCGCTGAAATCGATAGATTTCTTACTCCGGGATGAACCCAAACTCCATCCTCCCTTCCTTATCCTTACTCCCTTGACAGATATAGAACCCCTTCCTCTCAAACTGAATGATATCCCACTTCTTCAACTCCGCAACCTCAGCACTGGCCAACGCGTTGACTCGATATTCCGTCTCAGGGTTCAAGACATCCTCGAGCGAATCATCCTCTTCCAACCGTTTCTTCGTGATGAGGTAGTCATATTCAATCAAGACGACGGGGACGACCTTGTGCTCGGGTGTGGATGCTGCAAGCCAGGTTACTTTCTTTGACGTCTTCTTGAAGTCGCCTTCGAGGTGGAGGTCGAGGGTCAGGCTGGTGATCGAGCCAGAAGGGTCGGTGTTCTTAAAAGTGACGAAAGAATTCCCCCAATCCATCACCGTGATCTAGTTCACCGTAAGCATTGATAATCAGCTGATCATAACCAGCCATAGCCAGACTGACCTCCTCATTGTCACCGAATGACGAAGCATCCTCCTGCTCCATGATCAAATGCGACGAGTACACCTGCTTCTTCTCGCCAACGTCCGGGTTCTTCTTGTGCAACGGTTTGTTCAGGACCTCAATTTCCTCCTGATCCCGACCTTTGACTTCGACTGTCACCCTGGAATCCCTTTCAGCGAGTCCCTGATTGATCGCACTCATCTCTCACATCTTGTCTTCCGCAATAGCCCAATATCGCGGTGCAATCGGATCGATGACTCGCTTATTCACCGTCCAGATACCGTCCCATTCGAGCTGCAACTGCATTTGAGATGCACCTTGACCGATAATGTAGTCCTTTAGGCCTTTCACTGTCATCCCGCGCGATCGAATCCCTATCATTCATCAGCTTCTTCAGCAGGACAATTAATGAGGCTGACCTCGTACGGTAGGGAATCTCGGATCGTCCCAGCCTTTCACGGCGCCTTTCTCCACCAGGTTCTTGAGCTTTCGCTTCGATAGTACTGTGTATACGAAGTCTATCCGGCTGTTGTAATGTCAGAAGAACTCGGTTTGCAGGGACAATGGGCACACCTGAAATCGAAGATCTCGATCTTTGGGAAACCAAGCCTCTCTAAGAACCACTGATACTGCTCATAACGAGCGGAGTACTCGTTGGCTCTGAGTGCGTGTGTCACGCCGTCGATGTGATCAATGATCGGACAGGCGAGATCATAGGTGGGATAGGCCTTATACTTTGTGCTGAAATGTTACATCAGCCTTGCTACCCTAGGTTCGGGAAAGGACGAACCCGGTTATATGGTGTGCCCCTCCAACATATCTGAATACGACAGGATCCCGCATGGACCCATTCTTATGCTGGTAATCGATCTTTGCTCGTCCGCTCCATTTCCGGCCTTCCTCAGAACCAGTGAGTAACTCCTTGAATCTGGCCAGGTTCTGGTCGATCTTGACATCTCGGTTCTTCGACGGTATCTCAGCTCTTCGTTGCTCCTTAACCTGTCGAACTTTCAATACGCGAAGAAATCATCATGGTGGACGGGACTGACTGTTTCGCCATCCGTGTCGTCCATATACATATCCCCTTGCCTGATCAGCTGTTCCGTATAACCTTGGATCTTGTCGAAGTGGTCAGATGTATGCACGACCTTGTCATACACGATCTCGATCATCTTCAAGTCTTCCTGAATAGCTGTCTCGAACTCGCCCTGAACGAGAACCATTAGCTCGAGTGCAACTTGGAGTATTAACGCTTACTTCCTCTTTCAGCGGATTCGTATCGTCGAAACGAAGGATAAACTGCCCCTTATACTGGTCCACCAAGAAGCGATTAAGGATAGCAGCTTTCAGATGCCCAATATGCAGGTATCCAGATGGTTCAGGGGCTGGCATCATAGCAGTTAGGCTACCTTCTTCGTCGATCAGTGACGTGCTCACCAAACCGCACGACCACCTTCCCAGGTACGGCGTTGGGCAGGACAACATCAACACTCTCAGTCCGCTTCGCCTTCTTCCCTTTCTCCACGTCTTTCTTTGCCTCTACAGCCGAGTCGAGCGCACTTCGTGGTATAGGGAGGGTCTCGACGTGGTTGAACCATCTCGAGAGGTGGGGGCGTCCGGGTTTCTTGATAGCACCGATAGCAGAGCTGTTCCCTGTCATAGCTAGACCATCAGTCAGCGATCCTTGCAGCCAGCGAGAGGGATGACACCACTTCGGATAGTCCCCCAGATCACACAATCGCCAAAACCGAACTTGGGTCCAGCGAAATATGTCCTGCTCCTATCAGTTTGTAAGAAAAAAAAGAGGACAACAACCAGCTGACCGGTAGGCGAGGTAATCATCAAGGGCATCACAGATCCCCTGAACTTCCTGGAACGAGCTCGCTGGCTCAAACAGAGTCGGCAGAGGGGGTAAAGGTGTCTTCAACAATTCCCGCGATCAGTACCAAGCAGGGCTGTAGCTGGAAGCTTACTTCTTTGCCCGGTATACCTTTCTCAAGTTCTGCTCTGACCTTTTCTGCGCCTATGATGTCACCATAAGATGGCTCGCCTTCGTCACCTGATTCGGTGTCCCATGATATTTTGGCATTGTGGAAGAGACTTAGGGCGAGGAGGAGGTAAGCTGGGGTGTAGGTCAATGGCAGTGTGAGGGTGGACATTTCAACGTTTTCTCACTCGGACGCCTTTGTCTCTCTGCAATCGAAACGAATCTTCTCGCGATCCGATGTTGTTGCGGAGGAAGTAAGCGAAAAGGTGGAAAGTGATTGTCTCGAAAACGAGTCCACAGAAGTGGAGGTGGTGTGGCAGTGTCAGGTACATTGAAGGGGAGACGGTGGCACGATGACGGGCACGATGACAGGCTATCGCAAGTGCGCAAGAGGGATTTCCGGTAGTAGAGTAGGATACATCGCCTAGGGATACATGCATGTTGAAAACCTATAGCCACGCGAATACCAGATCATCCTCCATCACCTCTAACCGTTCCTGTCCGATATTCTCCCGGTATCCGACCGACATCAGGCATGATACCAGCTGCACCTCTCGCTGCACCTCCTCTTCGTGCCGGAAGCCTACGTCGACCGACTCCATCATCCGTCACTTCGTCATCATCTTCCGAAACTTCTGTTGCTTCGTCTCCCTCAGGAGTACTGAATAGCGGCGGTGGATCCTCATTTGCAGGTGTTATGGGTGGAGTTGGAGTGGGAGTACCGCCTGCAAAAGCTGGGGATGGGGGAGTGGGTGCCGGGAGGTGGAAGATGAGCTGAATGATGTGGTGTATTGGAAGGGATAAGATAAGCGGGGATTCGCGTATGCGGCGATGTCGACCGGATGAGGAGGATAGCAATGGATGTTTCGAGGAAGCTGGGAGATGTAAGTGAACTGACTGCTGTGAATATTGTAGGGAACATACATTCCCGCTTTGAGGTGGCTCGAAGCTCGTCATCGTCGTCATTGAGCCACAGCTCATTATCATCCGCTTCCACTGACTCATACCCCGCTGTTGTCTTCCGCCGTCTTAGGTTCCCTTCTCCGCCTTCCAGATCTATCTCGTCTTCTATTGTACTTGAGGGGGTGGAGGGGTAATCAGGAGGTAGTAGCAGGTCGTCGAATGGCAGCTCAGCGGAAGAAGGCAGGTCTTTGGAATGGTTATTGATATAGGAGATGGTCAGGGAAGCAACCTGGAGAAAATAGAGCAAGATATCAAGAAGAAGTATTCGGGTGAGAGAAGCTGGGTGTGCTTTATTACTTTCTCAGCTAGACGTCCAGAACAGCTCGGCGAAACCTACCTTGACCGACAAAGTCCAGCATCAACCCCTTTCCCGCACTCATTCCCCCAGCGAAATCCAGCAAGTGGAGCAAGGCTGCTGCCAAGTTCATGACAGTAAGCATGAGCCAGAGCGCGAATAGCGATCTTTGCGGGTGAATATAGGCTGCTCCGTTTATCTGGATCTGGGCGAGGATACGAGCGATCAGGATAAGCGTGTTGGGTGTATACAGGTGTTGGAGGACACCGAGTGCTTGAGTAGTGTTTGCGAGCTGAGGCATGGTTAGGGGGCTTTGACAAAGGGAGCAGAACTTACGGATGCTACAGCGTGTCGCCGCTGAGGTACATACACCATCGAGCAAGTCCGACGCGGAAACGAGCGATAGAAATCTGCCCGTGAGGGAAAGTCGTACCGCCTCAATCGTGATTTCGGACAGGCTCGGTGTCACCGCCGTGGACCTTTCATATCGCAGTTCACAAGACGGCTGTTCGTCGGTATTTGACGATAATCCTGCCCAAGCGGCACAGCCATACGTTACCTTGACTCCTCTCTTGTCGACGCTGTAGGGTGAAGTCTTGCGTTGACGATTACAGTGTAGGTCCTAGCAATAGGGACCACGGTTCAAATCGTGGACCCGAAAAGGTGGTCGCACTAGCCACGTGGCTTTCGTAAGCCTCCTCCTTTAGACGCGTCTATCCTTCTGTAGACATTATCTTTCACCACACATCTTGCACTTCTTGATGGTAGCAGACTCAACAAGGCATACCATGTACTTGCACTAGCCGACATTCTGACATTCGGGTTGAGGAACAGTCTTCCTTGAATCGACCAACTATGACCACTGTTGGTCCGGTAGCGGGCCCATCTAAACCTCGGTCCTTCTTCCCTCCGCCCTTCAGATTAGCTCACGACCAACTCGCTCCATCCTCATCAAGATCATCAACTCCTTCCTTCCTCGCTCCTCAGTGCTTCCGCTCAGCTTCAGTAAACTCCAGCCGAGCAGACGAAGATCTCCGGAAGAAGCGGCACGAATCAGTCCAGCGACTCCGCTCGACCTGGGAGCTGATCAACGAGAAATACGGTTCCGTCCTACCCGAGGAAGACGACGAGATCGATCTACGGCGGTGCAAGGTCGTAAAGGATCGAGGGTATCTCCGGAGACAGGAGAGGAGGGAGTTTGGAGAGATAAGCGATGCGGAGGAGGAATCATCACTTCTTGGCGGACCGGATATGGCTGAGTTTGAGTCGGACGAGGATGAGCTTGGAGCTTGGGATGACCGGTCGGGGTTGGATCTGCAGGTGCCGAAACCGGAGGAGGGGGCTTCACCGCCAAGAAGGACTCAGGAGGATGAGGATGATTTGAGGGCTTTCTTGAGGGCTGAAGCGGAACGGAAGCTTGCTGCAGGGGAAGTACAGGTGGATAGCAGCGAGTCAGGGAGCTCGAGTGAGGACGAGGAAGGGGGTTGGACAACTCCTTCATGGGGCAGGGATGAGGATTCTGGAGATCTCTCTCCAAGGTCAAGGAGGACTACGATCTCGGTTGGTCTGGCGGACTTGTTCCCTGAGGAAGAGGATCGGATGGGCAATGATTCGGAGGATGAGCTGCTGAGGCAGGATTCAGATGCGGAGGAAGCGACCAGGACGGTGCCAGCGACCGCGGAGAGTGGAGCGGTACGCCTTTACCAGTATTTTCTCTTATGCTCTTGTGGCTGACATCGCTTCCTAGACTAAGTCGACAATATCCCTCAGTTCACTCAGCATAGCTACGAAAGCGCGCATCTCGATGCCCGTGGTCGCTCGATCGCCATCTCCACCATCGCTGGAATCTCTCTTCGACACGCCGCCTCGAGATCTGGGTCCAAAGAAGCTGCTGCATGTCATTGTGCCAGATCATCCGACCCGAATTACTGAAAGCAGGGCGTCGTCAGCCGCGCCAAGATTTTGGACTACGCTGGATAAAGGCAAAGCTCGGACGTCAGGCGAACGGCCCGCGGACTTGTCCAATCCGAGTGCATACTTCCCTCAACTCCGTTACACCAGGAACGGGATGACGGTTCGCTTTTGCAAGCCCTGCTCGGCAGCTGGAGGAGATAGGGCCGCAAAGGCGGCTTATTGTAGAGGGCGGCATACTCCAAATCAGTGCACATTCGAGGCGGTCAAGGAAATAGCTTCAGACGAAGAAACGGGTTCCCCGGAATCGGATGCGCTGGGGAGTGAGGGCGATGATGAGTCGATTTCCGGAGCCTCTACATCTTTCCCAGCTGCGTCACCGCAGGCAAAACCGTCATCGGACACCGAGATTACTGAGCCGTGGAAGGAGGACTCGCGATACATACAGTCATTAGTCTTCGTACCATCGACCACGAAACCCCGCAGATGCGGACGCTGTCGAGCGGCCGGTGGCAAGTGGGCGGAAAGGGCTCCTTGGTGCCGAGGGCGGGTCTGGGTAAAATGGTGCTCGTTTTTAGATGACAGACTCGATGTTCTGCCGAAGACAGGTAGCGATCAGCTCTCAGCCAAGCCACAGCAGGGTCTTAGACGCGCGAGCGGCGATGGTACTACTCCCAATGGACACCATTCCGAAACCCCGTCATATCCCCGTACTCCAGCAGTTGAGGAACGATCCTTAACGCCGGAACCTGTCTTCTTGTCTAGTGACAGTAGCCGAGCGAGGAGGAGAAGAATCGTTCTGACTCCACCACCGACGTCTCCTGAACACGAAACAGATCAGCCTCTTGCGAGTCCCCCTGTGACGGGATCAGCAGTAGCTCGACCGTCAGCCAAACGATCCGTAATCTCGTTGCAAGCAGGGACGTCTAAGGCAAGGCGACCTTCGCGATGGGGCCCAACTGGCCCAGCACCTCAGTCTTCCCCTCGATCATCGGCTTTGTTTCCATCCCCGTCACCGACTTTGAACTCTGGTAGTCCTGAAGCGCCGCTACATAGGCGCCATTACACCGCTCGTCTACGCTGTTCAACCGACATTGCGCCACCGTCTCCTCCGCGGTCATCATCAATGATGCGGACCTCGCCAGGCCTCGAGTCCATTCATATCGAGCTTCCAAACCCTGGTGTTGGTCGCAAAAATCAGCTACGTCCTGTATTCGACATTGCCGCTCCCTCTCCTCCGCGGTCATCATCGATTACCAACATGTCACCGGCTGTGGAGGATCGTGTTCCTTTGGAGCATGTAACGTCGAGAGCGCCGCCCGTCACGTCTCGTCCAACACCGTCGCCCTCCTTTTCAGCGCCGAGAATCGCAAGCAGCCCTTCGCTCTGGTCCTCCATGCCTCCATCATCTCCCCCTTTCGCACGCCGCAGTCTGCCATCGCGCTTGGCATCCACGCCATTCCGACCGACTCCGCCGCCATCGACCAATGGGGCGCGAAGTTCTTCGGAATTCAGCGACAATCTCCCGCTTCATCTTCCGCAGAGACGAAGCGCGTTGCGGCGTCCCTCCGAAGGGTCTATCGCAACACCGCATAGCGTCAAAAAAGCTCGCTTCTCCTTGCAACCGAGGTCACCGCCTCCAGAGCCATCTTCGGGCCTGATCACGGAGGATGACGACGATGACGAGCTCCTTCTTCGGAACACCAGCTCGCCTGTATCTACCTACGCTCGCTCATCACCAGTGTATGGCTCGGGCAGTGCAAGTCATTTCTCGCGGGAGATGAGTGTCCGCGCAGCGGATGTCGGCTTCAAGCTCGGGCCTGAACCAACGGGACGACTGTCTTGCGATATGCTAGCCGCTCTTGCACCATCGTTGTCATCGGCTCATCCGACTCTTGGCGCATCCATCTTCCAGAGGGACCCTACACCTACCTATGCCCTATCGACACCTCCGCTCAGCTTCTGCTCGACTATGTCACCCTCCACTCGCTCGCGGACCGCAAGCAGTCCAAGCAAGCCGACTGCTGGTCTCATGCTGCCTCCTCCAGTCCCGGTCAAACGACTCGAGTCTGCACGTCTGACGACGCCGGTGGAAGACAATAAGCCGTTCTCGGAGATCAAGTTTACCACCCAGTCTCCTGCTCTGCTACGAGCGAGATCCCGATCACGGTCAGTCTCCACTGCGCCGACATCAAGGAGACAGTCTGTTGCGCCTTTACCGAGCACTACACCCCGAAGGAAGAGTCGACTTGAGCGAGATCTTGCGAGAGTTGCGAGAGTGGCAGGAGATGAAGCGGGTCTTGAATGGGGGATGGATGAGGAGGTAGGCGATGATGTTGGAAGGATGTGGAGGGAAGGTAGCGTGGCGAGGTATTTGGACTAGGTGTTGTAGCCAGCATGTATAGCATCTTACGGGTTGGTGTTGTGAGGGAAGAGCGGTTCAAGCAATTATGCAATCTCATGTTCCGTTACCGCCACTTGACGGTTCCAAATGCCACGTGTGCCCCTTTCGCTGAAACACCGCTTGGAGTACCGTTGCCTCGCGAGGAAGCGCATGTAGGCGCAACAACAGCTTCTGCCAAAACCTCATCATGCATCCCCTCAATTGTTCATCACTTCTATAGCTCGGAAAAAATCTTGCCATAGCGCGTATCGGCAAAACAATCGTCGATCGGAGGAGACGCCGGAGCACCATCAGAAGCTGAAACGAGTCCCAACCCTCGGATCACGTCCCAATCATCATCCATCAAACCGATCATCATCGGCCGAGATATTTGCACTCTGATCCATGCAAATGCTCTAAACAGCATTAACATCTCATCAGACCTCCCTCTCCCAACCGAAATCTCCCTCTGCGAACTCCCTTGTCTCTTTGGACATTGGCCTTGCGTTCGAGCGTTTCAGAAATTGATTTCCTGACGAGGCGAGCGACTTCGGTTCCGGTCTCCGAATTGCCGCTCACAGAACATCTCTCGCGCTTGGGTCTGTCAGTCCGATCGCCTTGCGACTGTACTAGATCCTGGGAGACTTTGCCGCTGGGTTATCGGGAGTACCAGATCTGAGGGAGAAAGGAGGGAAGGAGTGGCGCGTTAGGAGGATCTGTCAACGTTCACCGGTCGACGATCTGGCTTCCGTCCGTCTGTTCAGGGCTTGAGGACAGGTGAACGCGTTGGTCGGCATGTCGAATACAAGTCCGAAGAGGCAGATACGGCATCCTCAGGCAGCTTGTACGTCCAATCATTCCCACATGACAACAAGGCCCTGACTGGACATCCCGCAGATACCGGAGCTACACCTGTAACACCTTCCGGTACTGATCCTGCTGCTCCATCTACCTCCCGTACAGTCGAGTACCATCGCCCATCCCGTAATTCCGCTCATTACTCCTCTGGTACCGACATGTCCCTTGGCATGGTCCCCTCGGGGGGACCACATCCTTCTTCCAGCTCGAGTCCAAGATTACCGTCAGGGCCGACTGATCGAGCACACGCGCCATCAGCGTTCCGATCGCCTCCGTTGACCTCGCCAATGGGCTTCGATCCCTCATCCGGTATGCTGCCAACTCGAGCGGCACCTCCGCCGCCCAAAGACCCCTCTCCTCGACGCGATTCCGGCCTTTCCGCTTCCCCACCTCAAGGTCCCAGCTCGGGCTCGACCTCGCGAGGTGGTACATACCACAACAAAGCATTGCACAGCTCTCCCAATCCCAATCGATACTCTGCAGGCGCGACTCCGTCCTCCTATAACGCCTCTGCTATGGGCATGACCACCTCTAATGGTGCTCCTCCTCCTCCTCGACCCACTCGCGCCGGTACCGTCCCCCTCGGTGATATACCCTCAAACGGTGCTGTCCCTGGCAGCGGTTTCCAAGATCTCATATCCCCTCCGATCCCATCCGCCCTTAGCCCTCCTATGACAGCGAATTCAGCCATGACTCAATCCGGTTTCTTAAACCAGCCTCCTCCGGCACCGCCGCCCCTCCATCACCAGCCCTTCTCCGCGCCTTCCAATCCGTATCCTACTCAATCACTAGAGAAGACGCTCGAGGAGGCGAAGATCGGGCTTGGGGGTGGCGTCCCGATGACTGTGTTAGAATCGAAGGAGAAGGATTTGCCGAAAGAGCCGGCGGCCGCGGGTCGGAACAGGAGTGGAACTGGGAAAAGCCTGAACAACAAGAAGAGCGTTTTCGGGGTATTGACGGGTAGGTCTAAGACCCACCGAGAGGAGAGCGGTTGAGCTGACTTTGTGCAGAATTGCTGTCAACGAGCAAGGCGCCAGTAATCTCGACCCCTTATGACCCCATTCACCTGACTCACGTTGGTTTCGACTTCAATACTGGTCAATGTGAGTGAAAGTCCTCGATTCGAGTCAACCTTTGCTAAATCTGCATAGATACTGGCATGCCGAAAGAGTGGCAGAAGATACTAGATGAGAATGGCATTACTAGAGCTGAGCAGGAGGAGAACCCAGACAAGGCGAGCTGCTCGCTGACCGAAGTTTGCGCAGCTGACTGATGACTCGCACAGGTCCTGGCAGTCGTGCAGTACTTCCAGAATCGCGATGCGCCTGAAGCACAAGAGGATGAGGTGTGGTCGAAAATGCGGAATGCTGGTCCATCGAATGGACTACACGAGTCGCCGGTCATGGCGTCAGGAGACATGTCTAGGGAGAATAGCCATGAGAGTACTGGTCCTCCTTTGCGGCCTGACCAATTCGCCAATCCCGTGAGTAGAGTCGGCTTCGTCTTGCATCATCACTCATGGACGTGAAGCGTGCAGCGCCCATGCCACCTATAAAGACTTCGAGCGGTTCTCGGATACTTGCTGAGCGACCACCGCCTGCACCGCCTGGACGGTCCGGATCGGAAATGGGCAGACCTCCGCGGGCACATCAGCCTCCGGGTGGCCAAAAATCCCCATCTTTGGATCGATCTGCTTCTCACCGGACTCCGCCTACGCATCCTCCGAAGCAGAAAGGCCTAGATCGAGCGAACACGACTCGAGCACCTGGCAGCAAGACCTCGCCGCCTCAAGCCTTCCTGCTAGCGAAATCGCAATCTCAGGAAGGGCATCAGCAACGAGCGCGAGCCGATCCCGGCCTGCCACCTGCAGGAACCGCTGCTGCCGGGCTTGCTCGCCAGCACACGGCCGGGAAAGGGCAGCATGGCGCGACGCCGCGGCGGAGAGACAAGACGAAGGAGAATGAAGAGGTCATACGACAGCTTCAAGCGATATGTTCGCCTGGTGATCCGAACCATGTCTATCGGAGTCTGCAGAAGATTGGTCAGGGGTGAGGATAACAAGAACATGGCAAATCATTGCTAATGGCAATCCAGTGCTTCTGGCGGAGTATACACCGCGCACGATAAAGCGAACATGCCCGTGGCAATAAAGCAGATGAACCTAGAAAAGCAACCGAAACAGGATCTTATCATTAACGAGATCCTCGTCATGCGCGAGTCGTCTCACCCCAATATCGTCAACTTCAAGGATTCGTACCTGTGGAAGGGCGATCTTTGGGTAGTGATGGAGTACATGGAGGGAGGGAGTCTCACCGATGTCGTCACAGCGCACTGTATGTCTGAGGCGCAGATTGCTGCTGTTAGCAAGGAGACCTGCGAAGGGTTGCGGCATCTGCACTCGAAGGGTGTAATTCACCGGGACATCAAGAGCGATAATATTTTGCTCTCCCTCCAAGGCGATGTGAAGCTCAGTGAGTGGTGAACGTCAAGCCCTGATCAGGACTGAATCAATTTGAACAGCCGACTTCGGTTTCTGCGCGCGCATTGCCGACCCTCTGTCAACGAAGCGGACGACAATGGTCGGGACTCCTTACTGGATGGCACCGGAGGTCGTCACTCGCAAGGAGTACGGGCCGAAGGTTGATATCTGGAGTTTGGGTATCATGGCTATCGGTATGATAATGCGGTACATAGCCTGATAAAAACGCTGATAAGGATGTAGAAATGCTTGAAGGGGAGCCGCCGTACCTGAACGAAAACCCGCTCCGAGCACTGTACCTCATCGCGACGAACGGAACGCCCAAGGTGAAGGACTGGGACAAATTATCGAGCGTGTTTCGTGATTACCTTCAGTGTTGCTTGACGGTGGATGCGGAGAAACGTCCTGCAGCAGATCTTCTTCTTCGCGTCAGTTAATTCGCCTTCACCTTTTGTCCAAGCTAACAATTCGAGCAGCATGAGTTTTTCCGTAATCCTGCGCCCTTGGTTACGCTTTCGAATATGATCAAGTCGGCGCGGAAAGGATAACAAGAGGCTTGTGATGACAAGTCTGCATGGAACGCATAAATGTATATCAGCATTTTCAACGATCACGCAGCTTGATGAGACTGTTTACAGCAATGCGATGCGTGACAATGCGTTTCTGTGATGACCTTCTGAGTCATTCCAAAACATCTAACTTGCCATGTAATCGCCGTCCCGATGTAGATCCGATAAATGTAGATCTACCTCATCCCCATACGTAAAACCCCTCGTCCGCCCCTCTTGTCCCGGTATCCATGATCCCCACTCTCACCATCCCACCTTTCGAGATGGTATGTAACGAACCATCCGCACAAACTATATGTGAAGGGTCATGCAACTCATCCTGGCCCGCTTCAGCATTTTCGTATCTCCTTTCTTTGATACTGTACGACTCACCGATGGCGTCCACTCGAATCCACCACATCTGAAAGTCTCGACCACTACCTCACCTTCACCTCTCACTTCAGCATCCTTGTCCCCTTTCACCGGGTAAGTCAGGTCCACATGTCCCCCTTCCATGTACGCCCAACCTAACACTTCCCTCGCACGGGTCTTCCATATTTCCCCTTGTTCCGCTTCTGTCCTCTTCGACCGGACCCGTGGATCTCGCAAAGGTCGAAGGATGACTACATCCATACTAGGTGGATCTGCTTCTGAGGGTGGTAGTGTTGCCAGGAGAGGGGAGATCACGAACGTGGGTTCCAATCTGGGTGTAGTGGTGGTGGACAGGAGGTAGGTGAACGGTCCGTCCAATTTGACATCCCCGTCTGGATAGGTGTAGGTAGAAGTGAATGGTTTGGCCCAGTTCTGAGTATGAGGATCATATTGCATGACTCTGCCGTTCCGAGGAGGTACGAGCCGGACGTTGGCCTGGAAGAAGATGCCGAGGTTCGCTTCCGCCGCGAGTTTGAAGCGTTCTATTCCTGGATGTTCGGAGCGAAGAGATTCCGAAGTGGAGAGCAAAGCGGCGTGAAGGGAGGTTGAGAGGACTATATGGGAAGGTATGGGATCTGGAGCGGGTCGTGTGGACGATGTCGAGGGCAGCAAGGAAGTGAGTGTGATAGGGAGTCGCCGTGGTTTGGTCCTACCCGAAAGAGAGGTGATCAAGGAGGACAGGTGGTATATTGATGAAGCGTTGTATCTGGGTGAAAGGTTGTAGACGGTGTCTGAACCGGAGGAAGCGGTGTCGAGGAATATTCGGATGTTTGCAGGGATATTCGGAGGAGATTTAGCTGGTGGTGCGAAGAGAGACGAGAAGAGCGCATTGGCCTACAAAGATCTCAGCTTAAATGGATCCACTGATATAGCAAGGACAACGTACCGTGCCAAGAGGCAAGACCACCAGCTCCCATCGCCCTAGCTTCTTTCCCTCTCGGACAGCTTCGAGATTACCCTCGATCATCTCATGGGCCGTACCATCACCGCCTGCAATGATGACCGTCCGTTCTGTCTCTGTTGACGTAGAGAGAATGGATCGGCCAATACGGCCTGCATCCCGGACGCCAGTCGTGTGGTGAATCTCGTACGGGATACCGACATCAGCGAGGAGAGGAAGGACATAATTCTCCACGACTGGATCTTGTTAGAGAGTCTACAAGAAGCGACGATGATACTGATCGAAGGAAGAAAGCAGTAGTGCAAAGCGAAATGCTGCTCGAGGAAGTTCACTCACACTTCGGCGCCCCGCCATGTCCAGCTATCGGGTTAACGATGATATGTACTGAGCTATGAGAGGTAGGATTTTCAGCCATCACGCTCCTGATTGTTGTGAAAGCGATTTGATTTGGTATACAACCTCCGCAAATCGAAAGGGCAACAGGATCAAGCAGGCATCTCTTGAACGCTGAGTAACTTCAATGCTCAGATATCCAGTTCGCCGGGGACCAACCCCATAAACCGAACGGAGTTCGCTTCATCTCCACGTTTGCTTCCGTTTTCCTCACGTCGTGATGGAGGGATGCTTCAACGTGTATGATTTCCCCAAGAAAGAACGCATCAGTGCATAATGGTTTCGAGATGATCTCTAAAATAGAATATGCTTTTGTGCTTGTGTTGCTTTGCTCGTTCCTTGCTCTCCACTCCTTCCACACTTGTCCGTGGTACACTTCCATCTTGTGAATCATCTGTTTCCTTCCACAGCTCATTGCCAAAGTCGACGCGACGGCTTTCTTCGAGCCATCTGCGACATCACCGAACGTGAATCCTGGTCGACTTCTCAGATCGTCATGCCCCGTGCACAGCGTCTCGAAGATGTCTCTTGCGCGATTTGCATGGATGTACTCTTCAACAAGCGTGACGATCTGGATGAGGTCATGCATATCGCCACGCCAGATTGTGGTGAGTCCCTCATCGTCCCACCTGATGTCCTAGAATGACGGACGCCATTAGGTCATGTGTTCCATGAAAAATGTCTGTTCGAATGGTTCCGTACGCAATCACTTCAATACGTTGCCCAAGCTCGGGAACAAGGTCTTCGGTTTCGAAATGGATCACCTACATTCTCCGACGCGCCTAACGAATGTCCTACCTGTCGAACCGAATGTTTTGCGGATCCGGAGACGGGAGAACCGGGTGTACATCGGTTGTTCATCCATTTCGGAGATGGAGAGGGTGGTCCAGCGGGATCGAGTAGTCAGGTTGGGTCCAGTCCGGTGAGATGGAAGGGGACGCAAGGGAAGGGGAAGGAGAGGGAGATGATGGGTTTGGCAAGGAGGGCGAGGGGGCTGATGGAGGAGGTTAAGGGGTTGAGTGGGGATAGTGAGGCCACCGAGGTCGAGGGGACGATGAGGCGGGTCTCGACCCTGGGGGAAGATGCGGTGTCGGTCAAAGCCTTATCAGGGGTCAAGGTGAATATTCTCGCATAGTCATGTCCAAGGTCATCTGACTTCGCAGACTTACCTCGGCGGTCTGACGGCAGCCATCAATAATTTACGAGCTACTCTCGAAACTCATCCGTTATCTCATACTCTACGACACCAAATCCATCACGCCGAGCTACAGAACGGAGAGCTCAGACAGCAGATGGACTTCATATCGCGGGTCCAGACACCTCAAGAGATCCAAAGGGCGGTCGCAATCGAGCAAGCCAATGCGCTTGTACGCATACGGAATGTACAGCAGGAGTGTGATCTGATCAAGCGGGAGCTGGAGAGGGAGCAGGTCGCTCGACGTGTGCAGCGGAAGGCGGTAGAGGAGCGGGAGAGGGATACGGAAAAGAAGACGGCGGAGATGAAGGCGTAAGTCTCCATGCTGTACTTCGATCTGAAGCTAACCGTCGCGCTAGAACACTCTCAAGGGAACAAGCGGATAGGGAATTCTTGTCGAAGACGCTGAATGATCGGACAAAGCTGTTGAAGGTGTACCAATCGAAGGTGGGCATTCATGTGTACTAAGGAGTAAGCCGAGTTTGATCTTCGGCCCAGGTGGAATCACGTCGCGAGCTGAAAGCCAAAGTGGAGGATCTTAACGCTGAGAATACACGATTGAAAGCGGAGCTGGATCATTCCAGCCAGGCGGAAACCCCGCCGAAGTTACCGATCCGACGCCGCGGCTCGTCCCTTTGTGACATACTTGACAAGCTAGCCGAAGACGCCGATACCAGCGCGGACTTAAGCATCCAGGAGATCCCGAGGAGCTCGTTTGCCTCGTCTCAAGCCAAATCGAAGCCTCCTCTTTCACATTTGCCGGATGAATCACTCCAGGTGGATATGCCGGACAAATCGATGCGAATGAAGGTCGAATCGAGAAAGCCACATATCGAGTCCCGCTCCGAACCGACAGCACGAACCTACTCCTTCGACCTAGATGAAGCTAAAGTCAAGCGGAAGAGCAAACACTTCCCTTCGCAGCCCGACGACGACGGCGAGGACGAGGATGTCATCGTTGGGGCGAGCTCTTCGAGCCCTAGCCCTGCGAAGCGGAGCCGTACGAATCCATTCACTACTACACGGGAAGAGAGCGAGAAGCGAAGGGTTCTGCCGAGCAAAACACATTCCTCCTCCAGCCTTGGTCATCCCGTAGATCTCGTGTCGCCGTACAAGAAGCCTCTCACGTTGGCCAAAGATCGGAACCTCTTGGAGAAGTCTAGTAATAGTGTGGTCGGATGGCTGGGGATCACCGATGCCAATGGTCGGCCGAAGAAGGGGGTGGTTGGGGGTGTCAAAGTTAAGCGGAGAGTATAGTGGCATCATGACATAACAAACTGCGACTCCCTCGGAGGTATCTGTTATGTTATTTCATCCAGGTATGGCGAGCAATCTTCTACCATGGAACGGCTGTTATGCGCGCATCCTCACCAAATAAATCCGCCAGGGATACAGTAGACCGTCCCGCCCCTGAACAGAAGGCACCCGGTTTTCGGTCCCGTCGACTAAACATCCTTATGTTCCTGTACCGTACCCTTTTCCCCTCTTCGCCTCCCTCCAGGGCGTGCCTCATGTCAAGAGCTCGTCGTCAGCCGACGCGTCCTAGAATGAGGAACCCAATTTAAAAGCTTTGGTAAGGACTTTGCTCCCCTACTTATCGATCCCGAAAATGCCGTCAAGGATGGTGCACTAGCAAGAAATATTTTCCGGGCTCTTCGATTATTGGTAGGCTGGCGATCTCACGGTAGCGAATATCGATATATACACGCTGTCGACCGCTGCTTCCTGTCAGACCCCCTCATAGCGCAGCTTCCAGGGGTGTCTCGCCGTCTCGCCGAATATGGTGCTCGATTCGATAGCCATGACTCTTGCCCCTCTTATCCCAAGACGAACTCGGGTCTCAAGTGCACATACCTCGCTGAGCTCTGTGCTTACAACCTCTTCGGCGTCATCCAGCGATGTTTGCGGTCTGCCGGAAGGTGTGACGGCCCTCGAAAGGTCTCCATCGTCCACCATGTCGACGCTCTCCGCCTGGAGCGTAGAGACGCCGATTAGGGAGGCGGTTGCTCTGCCTCGGATAATACGGGCCAGCTCTGTGCCGAGGACATGGGATCAGATGGAGGATGAGATTCTTGGACATGGGCAGACGAAACAATGGGGTGAAGAGGTTCGCCTTTGATCACTTCAATCTGTCAAAGCTGAGACCCGTCCAGCAGACGACAACTCGACCACCTCATACGACCGATCTCACACCTCGCGTCTCCGAGCCTCGAAATGAGGCGGTTTACCTTGATGAACCGCCTACCCTCCCTTCCGAGACGTCAGAGACTCGCCCGGATGATTCACCTACCCTGCCAAACATCTTGCCAGATGTTCCGATCCTGCGCCCGACCTATAAACGGACTCCACCTCTGGCCAGCGCCAAGCTCATCAGGATCACGGCCGAGCTGCCGGCCGCACCGCATCTGTCCGAGAAACAGCTCGGCAAGCTGCCCGAACCGGACTTTGAGGTGGTCCATACGGAGTCATGCGGGCTTGGACTTGGGGTATTCGAGAATATCAAGGGGAAGGGTGATTCGCCCCAGACGATAAAAGGTGAGTGACAATCCGTTCTCCCACAAAAGAATGATTTGTTCCGTATCGTGAAGAGACTGGATCCCGTCCCGCCTTATTGTCCCTCAAATCCCGTTGAATTGGATCATATTTCGTTTTCCCGCCATTCATTGTAATCATTACAAGTCAGGGGATGTTTATTGTCGATCCGGTTTACCAAGCAAGCAATGACGCTGTTTCTCTCAAAATACCCTCCACCTCTTTGCATAATGTTCGACGTTTCCCTCGCTGATCCTTCCCAGTATCTGGCCGTCCTGCCACGGCCGACGCCGCGACGCCTGCTCAACCTCAGCTCGTTCGGCACACCTCGCACGAGTCCACATCGTCCGCTCCGACACCACCTTCCATTCCTTCCCGAACCTCATCCCGGAAAAGGCCATCCGTAGCGCCGCGTGCCTCATCGCTCAAGACAAGCACAACCTTGGCAGCGCCCCAGGAACCCGTAGTCACGCTAGCGGAGTCAGTTCCCGCTAACTGTCAATACCTACCCAATCGACCTAGACCTTCCACTCCTCATCCACATCCGACAACGACCAAGCGGAACTCATCATCGCGAGCTAGCATACCTCGGCTGATACCTCTTGAGCCCATATCCGAAGCTCTACAAGACACCTCCGTTCCTCCACACGGTTCTTCGGCACTCCGTACCCCTGGCCCTAGCTTACGGCGTTCACGATCTCAGCCGGAACTCTGGTCAGCCAACATGACCCTCCGCTGGAAACTCCGCCGGACCAGCTCGACCGCACAATCGAAGGCTGATCCGAGCTTCGGGACCAACTCGTTCTCCTCGCTTGTCCTACCAACTAACGGATCACCTCGTAAGGTCAGGGAGTCGAGCTTCCTCATGCTCGATAACGAGAAGGAGCGGATCTGGGAGAAGGAGCGAAGTTTCTTGTCAGTTGAGCCGGAAGTCGAGAAGGAGAGTTCATTCTTCTCGCTGAGGCGGAAGGCGAGGGATCGTCCGAGTGTGAATTCCTTGCCTGAATCATGGATACGACCCGATATGCCTCGCTCCTCCTCCAATCCTGCCGCTCTTCCCGGAACGATTCCAATCCCAGCACTCAGTCACGTCAGCCCCTCGCGTTGGGAGACTAGCTTGTCTCGACGATCCTCCAGTCAGTATCAAGTCGACTCCCCACGATCCCTAACGACACCCGACGAGTGGTACCACGAAGCTCTTGCAGCATTACGACTTGCAGAGGCGTGGGAATGGCCATATACACCTTCGAGATCTCCGGAAGCACTCAGTGCGAGCAACTCTGAGGAAACGCTTGGTCCTGCGACACCCACTTCAGCAGAGATGGTCCTGCATGGCGAGGTGGAGTATGAAGAGGCTCAGAAGAGGAGGATGAGGTTTTCGTCGAGAAAGACTGGGGAATCTCTTTCCAGCAGCTTGGATGGAGACATCCCAGCGTTCCTGTAGGCGGGATCCTTTCTGACGTGCTCGGATCCTTCTCCTTCGTCTTTGTCATTTCCCTTCACCCCCTTGTGTGGTAGTCCTGTGCGAAAAAGACATACTCCATATCATCCCCGTTGCTTTTGGTTCTGGGGTTTGGAACATCTATATCATCTTAAAAATACGGAAAGGAGGAAGCGGATAGAAACAGGAGCAACCAAAAGATGTATATGTTGAGGTTCTGTCTCGAGCGGTACACCAGGTGCTACGTGTACCACCATCCATTGAAAGAGAGTAGAGCGAAATCGGCCGAATGCGGCTATTGACTATCGCCGTAACGGGCGACTCCGTAAGACAAATCAACTGTGCCACCCAAGGTTTCGTATACACTGACTCTCGTCACCGAATAAGCTGTGTTTTTCCTTCCATTCCATCTCTCCCTTGGCTTCATACCTGCTTTTGACTGCCTCGGTCTCTTCTCACTCATGAGGCCTTAGGCGAACGTGGGCTTGTTCGACTCACCTTCGTTATCCCCTTTTACAGCACAGCTTCGAGTACTGCGCCTTGACAGCGCGTTTCGAAAATACTCCACCATCTCGCTGTACTCTTACTCAGCATGTCATCACCAATCAGGACGCAACATGTTCGATCCCCTTCGACCTCTCTGATCGCATCGATCATCAATACCCTCCCCACAGCTCAGCTTTCCACGTTTTTCCCCTCCCCTAAACCCGCTCCTCAAGCTGTTTTTCTGGATGAAGAGGATGGAAAGATTGGGGAGAGTAGTCTGGCTGGGTCTAGCAAAGTTATCACAGCAGATAGATCGAGGAAAGTCGAGCTGAAAGTGGGGGGTATGACGGTGGGTCGGGCTGTGGTATGTCAGGATCTTACGCTGATCTGAGCAGTGTGGAGCTTGCGTAGCATCCATTGAGAGTCAGCTCAAACAGCCTGGTATACGTTCCATTCAGATTTCCCTGCTTGCCGAACGAGGAGTCGTCGAGTACGACGCAAGCTTCGTGGATGCTAAGGGAGTACCTTGGTCGGATGCGAAGATTGCGGAAGAGATTGAAGATATTGGATTCGAGGCGGAGGTGATGGAGAAGAGCGAGATCGATGAGGTGGAGTTGAGAGTTTACGGGTACGTCCCTTTACCAATTCTTGGAGGTTACTGATGAGGAAATCAGCTTGGAGAACGCTGAGGTCGTCGACTCGATAATGGCGACGACTACTGCTTTAGCAGGCGTTCATTCCGCCTCTTTACCCTTCCCACATGACCACCTCCTTCTCTCTCACTCACCCACACTCATCTCCCTACGTTCCCTCGTCGATTCACTATCCACTTCCTTCCCGCAGCTCTCCTTCCTTCCAACATCTACACGGAACGATTCGCAACTAGCTTCACTGCAGAAACATAAAGAGACGGCTCAATGGCGACGCATCTTCGTCCTCTCTGCGAGCTTCGCTGTACCAGTCTTTATCATCGGGATGTGTGGTATGTACCTTCCTAGATGGGTCATGGGATGGGCAATGTGGAGGGTATGGCGAGGGATATACTTTGGGGATCTGGTGTGTCTGGCTTTAACGTTACCTGTCCAGGGATGGTTGGCCAGGCGGTTTTACGAGAATGCTTGGAAAAGTCTCAAGCACAGGTCGGCAACGATGTGAGTCGATTGACCAGGTACGAGACTAGGCTGACTCTCGCAGGGACGTACTTGTCGTTCTCGGTACCTCCTCAGCCTTCACTTACTCGGTATTTGCAATGTTCTTCGCCCTGTTTTCCTCGGATCTGAACTACCACCCCCAAACGTTCTTCGACACCTCAACCATGCTCATCACCTTCGTCTCCCTCGGAAGGTATATCGAGAACCTGGCCAAGGGCAAGACATCAGCCGCTCTTACCGATCTCATGGCCCTTACTCCGTCTTCCGCGACTATATTTACGGACCCACAAGCAGAAGGAGAGGAACTCAAAGCGTGTTCGCTTACGAGGAAAATCCCAACTGAGCTTGTTCAAGTCGGCGATGTGGTCCTTCTCGTACCAGGCGAGAAGATCCCGGCGGACGGTTCGGTTATTAGCGGTTCATCTTTCGTTGACGAGTCAATGGTTACCGGTGAAGCTCTGCCCGTCCCCAAGCAGGTAGACTCGCAGGTCATCGGCGGGACGGTCAACGGACTGGGTACCATCACCTTCCGAGTCACTCGAGCTGGAGCCAACACCGCGCTCTCGCAGATCGTCAAGCTGGTCGAAGATGCTCAGACTTCGAAGGCCCCGATCCAACAGTTTGCCGACCGAGTCGCTGGTATCTTCGTCCCGATTGTAATCTCCCTCTCGCTCTTAACTTTCTTCACTTGGATGGTCATCTCGATGCTCAGATCTTCCGGCTCATTACCCGACGTCTTCCATTCGCCTGGAGTCAGCAAGCTCGGCGTCTGTCTTAAGCTTTGCATCTCGGTAGTAGTGGTTGCTTGCCCCTGCGCACTTGGCTTAAGCACGCCCACCGCGGTCATGGTTGGAACCGGAGTTGGATCAAAGAATGGCATACTCATTAAAGGCGGAAAGGCGCTTGAGGCATGTAGGGATGTCAGAAGGGTCGTACTGGACAAAACTGGGACCATCACCGAGGGGAAGATGAAGGTCACTGCGATGTGCTGGGCGCCTTCCGCCAGTCTCGCACCTACGACAGGGCTTCCACCTGCAACCGATCTTGATACCGCCTCGACGCTTTCTAGGACAACCTCCGCTTCGCCCCTTCAGCGGCACACTGTCCTCTCCCTCCTCTCGCTTTCCGAATCGCGCTCAGAGCACCCTCTCGCCATCGCCATCGCCGCCTACGGGCGAGAAGCTCTATCCAATGCTAGGCTATCTCCACCTCATGGCGAGGTCATCCAATTCGAAAGCGTTCCCGGTCAAGGAGTCGAAGCTGTCATCCGCCTTACTAATGGTCGGGCCGAGGAACGCCTCCGTATCGGCAAATTTGAGTACACTCTTTCGACTGGGTCCAAGACTTCTGAGGCTTTTGGTTCGTCCACGCTACCTCCGATATTTCGCGATTTCGAGGAGAATCAAATGGACAACGCGCGGACTGTGATCTTCGTTTCAATCGTTCGGAACGATGCCGCTATACCAGTGCTCGCTGTTGCCCTGTCCGACTCGCCAAAACTGTCATCGTCACATGCCATTGCCGCACTCAGCAGGATGGGGATCAAGGTCACGATGCTCACCGGTGACGCCCTGCCTACTGCTCGTTCTATAGCAAGAGAAGTTGGAATTCACGAGCATGAGGTTTACGCAGGGCGCAGTCCGAAGGGGAAGGCCAAGATCGTACGGGAGCTCATCGAGCGGGATGGAGGTGGCGTTGCTATGGTGCGTCCTCCCTTGATGTACCCTGCTCTGCTTACATGTCATGAACAGGTTGGCGACGGGATCAATGACTCACCGGCGCTGGTCGCCGCTTCACTCGGGATTGCCCTTTCCTCCGGCACATCCGTAGCGATCGAAGCTGCCGACCTGGTCTTGATGCGATCCGATCTGCTCGACGTGGTCGCTGCTCTCGATCTTGGACGCACGATATTTTCGAAGATCAAAGCAAACCTCCTCTGGGCGTGCTGCTATAATATCCTCATGATCCCCCTGGCTATGGGTGTCTTGCTTCCATGGAATATTCACTTGCATCCGATGATGGCGGCTTTGGCAATGGCGTTTTCGAGCGTATCGGTGGTGGCGTCGTCCTTGACATTGAAGGTGGGTTCTTAGTTTCAGCGATTCCGCAGACAGCTGATGTGAATCAGTGGTGGAGACGACCGAGATCATCCATCATGTCTGGGGAGCCGTATGAGGCTGGCGGGATGACGCGCGGGATGAGCGAACTTTTCTACGGAGCGAAGGAGTTTGCCATGGAGGGCGTTCGGAGTGCTATCCAGTTCGGCAGAGCCGTCGAGCGGAGAGGAAGTACGCTACCTCTCTTGCGCCGGTTCAGCGTACCATCTAGAACACTGGAGTATGAGGCGATACCACTCGATCGGCCTGGTTCGGTGACACCTTCGCCTATCTAGGGCGAGGTTTTGAGTAACGTTAAACTTGACGAATAGTTCATACAACGTGCATAATGCAGGAGATCATGGTGACCCGAGACAAGAGAATATCAGCCACTATGCATTGTCCCGCCCCTCCCCCACTTTTCGTCCAAGAAGTCCGTCATCCAGTTGTACAGCTCATAGAAGGCTTCCCGCTTGTCCATGCTGTGATTACTGTGCTTGACATCGGCTGACGACCCATATGGTGAGACGAAGTTACTCACGAATCTGTGAACATCCGGAACCGCCACCCTCTAACATGCTTTTGCGTGAACTTATCCAGCAAGCTCGCCGTATGCATGAAATGCACATTGTCATCTCCGCTTCCATGGGCGAGGAGGAAGTCGACGTTCGAGAATGCTGTAACATTATTGACTGCAGACTGATTGTAGCCTTGAGGATTGGCTGAGGGCGTTGACATGTACCGCTCGGTGTAGACCGAGTCATAGTATAGCCAATTGGTCACTGATATCACGTCATGTCAGCTCTGCTCAGACCCCAGGAATGTTTCATTTACCCGGGGCGACAGCCACTGAGAAAGGAATATGTGTCAGTCAGTTTTACCAAATCAGGTTTATCCGCTTACTGCCCAACGTGAATAGCCCAGAATCCGCTTCGACCGTCTTACAAGTCACATAACCTCCATAACTCTGCTCCATCAGTCTCACCCATCAAAATTCACTCACCCAGCCCCATATCCCGATCCTCTTCCGATCAACATACTCCCGCTTAACCATCTCCCTCGCCGCCACAATCTGATCCGCCACCTCCCATGTTCCCAGATTGTCGATGACCGGATTACGCAAAGATCGACCTTTGAAACCCGTTCCTCGACCGTCGAGCATGACAACGATATACTTCCTCTCGCAAGCGAGGAAGGTGTGCCAATCTCGCTCGAAGCGGTATGAGACCGTTTGAGATCCGGGTCCGCCGTATCTGTGGGCGGTCCAGACAGTGGGTCAATTAGTCGTCAATGATGGGGTTGAAGAGGGAACGAACACTCTGATCAGTACAGGGTATTTCTTTCGACCGGACGTATCGATTCCGGGCGGAAGGATCTCGAGCATGTTGAGTTCTGAGCGGTTCATGAGTACGGTCCTTCGTCATCGGCTAGTATCACTTACCGTATCCGTCGTTTTCTATTGTAGTCCGAGTAATCAAAGGTCGCATATATTCGGATAAAGTCTGATTCAATGCATCATTGCCCTCGAGCAACACCTCCAGTCCTGACGAAGCCTTATCAGCGGATCACGTTAAAGGAGATTGTATTTACCGTCATCTCCCACTTGCATCACGCGAGTCCAAGGGACTTCCGGGCCTCTGTACGCCAAGACATAATACTCTGCTCCAGGTGAGAAGCTGACGTCGTAGTATGCGGGGTTGACCGTATCGGTGAGCGCGATAGGATTCTGCTCGTACTCCTCGGCAACGATTGAGGTAGGGAGAATGACTGCGTAAAGATGTCTAGCGATGGAGGGAATTGCCGCCAGGACATAGCTACATATAACGTTGTAAGCGAGAAGCTTATTCGGAAAGGCAGGCTATTCACGCTGTCGTTCTGTCATTGTCGACAGCAGCGATTTTCGTGACCTCCCACTCGCCAGAAGTGATCCAGATGGGTCTCGATGAGTTTACCGGACTGAAGAAAGCCAAGTGATTGTATCCTTCATTCGGGACTATGTCGAGGTATCCGGGCAGCATACTCTTCACCGGTACCACATACTGTCCCTGCGCATCATCAATCATCGTGATTGATTTTATTTGGGGGATACTGACAAGCTCGATCCACCCTGTATCACCTTGCTCGCCGTCTTTGCCTGAGGTCCTCACAATCGTCCCTTCGCTCACCCCGTTTTGAAACAGCACGACGTTCCCAACTCTCCCAGCCCGGTCGATCTCCTTGAGAAGTAGACCATCATCCGCCACCCATGCTACCTCGACGACGAGCCGAGAAACCAGTGGCAGCTCGTTGAGCCACGAGAGGGTCTGTTTTGCTTGATACAGCTGGAAATTGGAGAGATAGCTGCTGAGTGAGAAGGTCTGAACAGTCACGAGGGGATTCGGAGTGCCTGGCTTAGGGTATCTACAACGTCATCATGTACGGCCGTAGCGGTATGAAAGGGAAGCTTACTTCATGTCCAGCTCGGTTTGGTATTGGTGGGGTTCGAAGGCGTCGTTCGAGGGGTTGAAGTATTGCAGCTTGTAATCCCTCACAGCGGTCTCATCACTACGTAGGAAGGCGATCGTATGCCCGTCCGGACTCCACCACATTGCCGAATCACCGCTAAAGACCTCTTCCTCGTAAGTCCAGTCTGGGACCCCATTGAACACCACCGCCGAGCCGTCATCCGTCACTCTTATCGCTTGAGGATCGCTCACTTCCATCTCGGACGCCGGTATGACGAAAAGATCGTTCTCAGTGACGAAAGCCAGCGAATGAGATACGGGCGACCAGGTACAGCGAGTGATCGTTGGAGGGTAAGTTGGCGGGATGACGGGGAATGTCACACCATCTGATCTCCGATGGATCCAGTAGTTCCCGAACGAGGAGTATCGCCATTGCTTTACATGATCGGTCTTGAACAGGACGTAGTCCATGTCCGCGGAGAGTGCCCATGATTGCCAACGTATTTGATTGCCTGCGGTATCGACGACTCGTGAGGACTCGACCAGAATGGTATTTTGTGATACGTTCTGCACGGTGTTGAGGACGATATTACCGTCCATCACGTTCGAATAGGTACCATCAGGAGCTATGATGTTGAATGAGCTGGAATTGTATGCTGCCTAGGACAGGCTTACCCTCTTTGACCCAGCTCAAGTCAGCATTGCGAACCGCAAACGTGCCGTTGAAAACATGATCCAAGGTGATATGCTTGTTCCCACTCTTGACACTGTACGACGGTGCAGAATATCCCAATGCTGATAATCCGCCTATGAGCGCTGCGAACCCGATAATGCTGAGGAGTACCGCCAAGACTTTCCGAGACTTTTTCCGTGGTCGAAGCTAATCAAACATCACCGTCAATAATGATCCAGCTTAGACCTGTGAAAGACTTCCACTCACTCGTCGAGGCTCAAGAGGATATTCCTCTCCATCTCCATCCTCCATATTTGGCTCGTCCTGGAATCGTCGATCCTTCTCTTCAAAAGGTTCATCCTCGAGGTTATCCAGGTACGAGACATCAGAGTCGGAGTCATCCGTCATTCCATCAGGTATTAGGGATGGTGGTCGGTCCTCGAGGGCGATACTTTCGTCGCCCACAGGAGCATACTCGGCACCTGCCATGTTGCCGTGAGTATACGGCAGTTTGCGATACCGTCTAAGTATTTTGGAGAAGAAGGAAAGGACGCGTACGGTCACCGGGTAAAATCAAGTGCCGAGATGTTCGGCTTCGGTGGTCTCTGAGTACACTTTGTTTGACATCACTCAATAGGCCAATAATATTTCTCGACACTCATGCGTTCACGGAAACGATTCTCACGATGGCGGAGAACATTCTCGGTCTCCTTTTCGTGACGTCCTCCTCACGAGGTCGACACGTCTTCCGTTACCCTTCCGACGCCTTATCCCCTGATAAACGGCTCACCGAACCCATCTACCCATCAACGACATATACAGCTACCGATACAGCTGTACAAGCTTCAAAAAGAAGAGTGAATCTAGAGCATCAAGATAGGAAGTCCTCGACTGCCTCTTTGAGACGGTTTGGGAAAGCTTGGGGTGATGAGAGTAGTGAAGGGACTGGAGGTGGGAGGAGTCTTCACCGGCAAGAGTTGGGGATACCCGGAAGGAAACTTGAGTATGGGTCTGATGCGTATGGAGAGGAGGAGGATACGGATAGCAGCTTATCCGATGACAGTGAGAACGAATATGCCTGGATGAAGAAGGGTTCGAAGGACAGTGCGCAGAGCAACGGTGGACCCGCCTTCCACGCTTCTCGACGAGGATCAGTCGTCACGGAGAAGATCCTGCTCGATTCTCCGCCCAAGAAGCAAGGGCCGGACCGATTCATAGAGTCGGAGTACAATACTGCGCACGGCTATCCCCTCGACTCCCTCTCGGACATGTTGACCCCGCCGAGATCAGCTGGCAATCGCAAGTTCGAGATTTGCGTTAACGAGATCGTCTATCTCGGTCATCCGGTATATAACAGCCCGAACGGCAATTGGATATATCCACCTGATCTCGAGGAGGATGGAGACGTACGTTCGACAGCTCGAGGCAGACGAGCGAGAGAAGGGGCAAGCCTGCTTGGAACAGTCGTCGAGGGGAAGGAAGTGAGCTCGCCAGAGAGTCACGGTTCACCCTTGAAGGAAAGGCACCCGAAAAAGGCAGAGACCGAGGATGGTCCGCCAACACTCAACATGTTCCACCTCGTGCTCGTCCTTGACAAGCCAGACCCTCAATCAGGCGCTCAAGTTGGCGAAGGTCTCGCTCCGCTTACACTATTCGACGAGCTGTACCGAGAGATTGCCTTCAAATGGTCGGCAGCAGCTTTTGCCCTTCAAGTAAAGGACGGATACATCGCAAAGGAAGCATGGGAGATAGCCCGGATGAGGGAGAGGGCGATTAATGATGGTGAGTGACGACCGCACACTCACAATGTAAGCTGATAACAGGGCTAGGGATCGCGCTCGCCGATTGTCAGCGTCAGGTCTACGAGAAATCCTCCCTCGACCGCTCCCTCAATCAGCTTTTCCAAGCGATCGACCAGCTCCGAAACAAGCCTTCAATTCCCCTCTACTCGCATCTCCCAGCTACGATCACTGTCAATCTAGCGGACGTACCCGTCAGTATGGTTCTGTCACCAAGGCTGAGCGAGAAGGACGAGGCGTGGGCCGTCTTGGGCGAGGTAGACGATCAGTCTTCAAGCGATGAAGAGGAAAGTGAATTCATTTGGGAGGAGTCGACGAAACAGCCAGGGATGAAGGTCGAGCCTTGGCAGACTCTCCTACTGGTCGATGAAAACCCAAAGGAGAAGTCACACAATATCTCATCTGCGTTGGTAGGGCTGGGTGTACGAGGATCGCCGGACGCACCTTTGCATCAAGTGCCGAGAAAGCCCTCGAAGGAGACGTCTTTGGAGGAGGACGAGGACGTACTCATGAAGTCGTTGATCGAAGCCTGTGATGTGTCAAAGCCGTGAGTCATGGATATGACCACTCAAGAGTTGCTCATATGTTTACTAGGCTCGTCGACATTGCGCATATCTTACGCTGCGATCTCGATGGTATCGTCATACCTCTCGCCCGCGAATTAGTGCAGAGCAAAAGGGCCACCCTTATCGATGTCATCAATACCCGATTACGAACGGTCGTCATGCCAACAACCATCGAAGAGCACTCGTAAGCTGGACCTTGATTGGCGGGACGTCGTGGCTGAAAGCCTGCCAGTTCCTCTGTGACCGACTACGCCTCCGATTTTTCGCGCAAATTCCCTTCCCTGCCCGCATTCGTCTCTTTCCTCGGGATGATCTCCGCCTCTCCTTGTCAAGTTCGCCATATCCTTCCAGCCGATGCAGTGTCCAGCGTATCCACCCGTCAAATATACCTGGACGCGATCATCTGGCTACTCAAGAACGACCTCATCGTTCAGGTCCATACCCGTGCAAGAATATTCGCTCGACCCGAGGTGAAGGAAGCAGCCTGGCGGAAGATGTGGTATCGTCGACGAGGTCGATGGCTCCGTAGTGCTCAGATCGAAAAGTCACCAGATATGTCGACACCTCGAGCGGTCAATGGTTATGCTAATCCGATGGACGCGTCCGTGCCGCCTCCGAGGATAGACCAATCTTTCACGGACTATGATCCTGATTTGGAGATGGATAGCGATCTTGGCGAAGGGGATACCCATCACCTTCCCGACCTGGTGTTCACGGTCGACGTTACTGAACCTGAAGAGGTACCTGTCTTTGAGGGATCATTCATTTTCAAACCGGCAAGAGCTCAAAAAGACGAAGCGAGGTGGTTGAGGGTGATCAGGGAGAGTGCCGAGGATGTTTGGGCGAGCAAGTTTGACTTGTGAGGGGAGATTTGAACTAGCCAAAGAGCAAGCTGAGATAATATAGATGTGTGCAGTACTTCGATGGGATCACCACGTTCGAGGAGATCTCGTATCGCACTGGCTTACATCGACGAGAGCTTGACCGGATCCTACAGCTTTTCAAGGACGACGTCAGTTGCCTCGTTTACCCCTTCAGTGGATTGACTCCGATTAGCTCGTCACGTTCCTCCATCCGTAATGCCAGAGGCACGATTTCATCCCACAGGCATCGCCTCTCCAGGCGTACTAGCTATTGTCGAGCCGATAGGCAGCCCTTGCCTCCCTGGCGTGGAAGTCGATCCTTCCGCCAATCGTGTGCCCGTGAGATCCGGCGGTACCGTCGAGGCCGGTCGCGAAGATCGAGGGGTACCAGATAAAGAGGGAGGAGGTCGGATATCAGTCTTGAGCACTCTCGTGCCCTTCCGTTTGGGATTTGGGGCTAAGCTTGGTCAGCGCAGATGGATGAATGACAACGGGACTAGGCGTACCGTTCTGATTCTCGGACATGTAGAATCGTCTAAGCAGCATGATGGCTTCTTCCCGATAGTAACCTCCTTCAGCGATGAACGGAGGATGTGTATCCAATAGCTCCCTACCTCATCCATCAGCCGGAAAGTCAAAACCAGATCATGGAAGGGGAAAACAAACGAAGCATTAACATCAATGACACTCCCACACCCTCCAAACCGATCATTCCCACAACCATAAACCACCTTGCCGATCCCAATCTGTCTCAAAGCAGAAGCACACATCACACAAGGTTCGACCGTGACGTATAGGGTTATGGAAGATAAAGGAGCAGGATGATTTGGGAGTAAATGATCGATCGCTTCGAGTTCGGCATGTAAAGTTGCGTTACGCCATTCGTTTGTCCTGTTTCGGGCTCTTGCGATGGCTTGACCTTGTTTGACGAAGACGCAACCTACGGGGACTTCATCGGATAGGAGGGCTTCTTCGGCCTGAAAAAGGCATGTAAGTGCTTGGCGTGGCGCATGAAACGTCATCTCAAGAACAGATGGATGAAGAGCCTGTACGAATGGCACGAGGGAGGTCGAGGTGAGTCTGTACATACCATGATGAGAGCTTCTCGCATCCATGAGAGGTCTGTGGGCAATTGATCTTGAGGAGCGATATATGTCTACATGTCAGGTTGGATGGTGAGCCTTCACGCAAAGGAACGGATGCCCCAAAGCTCACAGCCATGTCTGGGTATCCGAAAAGGAAGACACGCCTCCAAATCCGACTGGCGAGGGGAGGTCTCACGATACGTGTGGGACTTTGCACATTCTCGGAAACAAGCGAACCTGTAACTTTATCTTTGCAGCCAGGTGGAGGGCAAGTCCGTCTCGACCCGACTGATTTGTGTATCCAGGTTTTCAGGCCAAGACCAGTCTATCAGGATACCCCCATGGTCGACATCCCAAGCAGCTGTACAAAGGAGTAAGAGCAAGAACAAGATACAATGTAAAGACAACAGTTCGTGATCTATACGCGAAGGGACCCCGATCAATCCACCAAAGTCAATTCCTTCGTCCGATGCGCCGCATACACGTCCTTATACCTTTCCCAGATTCTGGGGGACGTCAGCGCTGGACATACAGTCAGACGAGATCGCTCACCTAAGTAGCTCGTCTATGTATAGCTGCTGGTATTCCTGCACCATCTCGTTTGATGGCTTGAGGTGTTGACGGACATGTATGGGGGCGCCCACTGTAGGAGGAGCATCAGCGAAATATTCCGGCTCGGACGGATAATACCACTTACCAACAGTGACAATGGGGTGTCGGAAAGGCTCGAGACAAAGTCAGTCGTTTATAATTCAAGCGAGTGAGCTCACCATCAAGCCGTAGTTGTCTATTGGATAGAGCAGATTACATGATCAGCGAATGCGAGCGGCCCAGGATCCAGTCTTACAGTTGAAGATACTGTTTTCACCCATGTCAGCCTACCGGCTGGTGCTCAGAAACTCCACTCACCCTCGCCCATAGAACAATGGCAGAGTGAACCCGAAAGCCTTCTGAAACCTCTTCTGCACCTTGTAGATCATCGATCCTTTCGAGTTTGCGCTGCTCCACGTTAGTCCTGCGTTATGACCTGCTTCTTGGCCTCACAGCTGGTCATAGATCTGTTCGGCGGGTCAGCATTGATCCAGGACGAGCATGAGAAGGAACCCACGTCATTCTCCCCGAACGAGAATACCGGAACCAGATCCGCCCCTTCCCTGATAGCAATCTTGATAAACCCAAACCTCTTCTTCAAGGTAAGATCCGCCGTTCCAGGATGTGCCGATAAGCTCTCCGCTGCACCGCCAACCACGATGGTGATAGCATTTCCCGGACCTAGGGAGAGGATGTTTTTGCAAGCCGACTTGGAGACGGACGAGATGCCGTGTGCCATCACTAAATCCCGATAGAATGGAAGTTTGAAGTTGGATTCTGGGTTTGTATGAACAAACATCCGACGGTGATGTAGACCGACGTACCGAGGGTGAGAAGATGTGGTTTGATCCCAGGGAAGAGGTCGGAAAAGTTTGTTCCGTTTGTCGCGAAGGTCGCGAAGGCGCCCCTGAACGGAAGTCAGCTATAGTAAGGAGGTTTGAGGGGAAAGCTTACATTCCGATTATACCATGAGGGTGATAGCCAAACAAGTATGGCCTGTCCGGCGGAAGGTCGGCTTCCTACGAGCTGTCAGCTTGACCAGCACATCTACGAGAAACGTCGCACCTTCACAATGCTAAGCAACGCCAAGTTCTCTCAGCCAGTATTCATAGTCTGCATCCATACTCACCTGCAAGGATAGTATTCTGAAGCAGAAAGCATACTATCAGTACTGCTACTTACAATAATGTTCCCAGGAGACTAACCTGCAAAATACCTCCAGAACGGACTTCTCCTAGCCCATTCCTTAGGTCTCCCACCCCACTCTTGCGCTTTATCAAATTGTATCCAGATCAAGTACGGTATCAATACCGCCCACAATGGTGGCACCGACCTGAGCAATCCCAATTAGCCTACACCTCCACACAGCTACAGCTCGAAGAAGAGGTCCTCACATGGCTAGGAAGAAGAAGAAGAGACAGATGGGGAGGAGGAGTGCCCATAAAGCTACCGTCGCAGTCTGCATCCGTCGATGAGGTGGGATATGAAGTGGTGCGAATCTATTCATCTCCATCAGCTCTTAGGTCCGAGATAAAGCGGCAGAGGGTGATGAGAGACAGACTTGACTTCAACGTTCTTTGAAATATGTTTTCTCAGGTGATCGAACTTCAAACTCCCCATCAAAGGTGATTTCATCCTATCTCTCATCCCTATAAAGCCCGAACTAGGTGCGCGGTGATAAGTAGGGGGTACTTCGCTTCCCTGACTCGCCGTGGATTGGGTATCATGGTCGGTGTCATCGTCCTCAACGTCTGGGAGAGGGTTTCGTCTGCGTAATCCGTTGGAAGAGCCTGAGTCGTTCAAAGGCATCTTTTGGATGGGAGGAAGGGAAGATAGGACCATAGGTCGGGGAGGAGGATCGGTCCTCGGTATTGATGACACTGTCGAAGATGAAGCTTTGGTGTTGAGGGAGGGATAGCTGTTTCGAGTTCGGGCTGAAGGACGACGTGCTCCATTTGGGACGGGCTTGCCGAGTGGTTCGGGGATAGTCGCGGCATATTCGACTACAGCCATGGTAAAAGAAGTGCTAATGTCTCGACTCAGAGGATCTGAAGGGCTGAACGTTGATGCAATATCAGTCTCCAAGGTAGAATACTTTGCAAAGGACAATGACGGATACGTGGATGAAACAGAGTCTATGAAACGGAAGCAGAAACGTTCTGTGATTTCTCGATTAGCGTATCTCCAGACAAGCAGGCAGGCGATATATGCATCTATGCTTCTATTACTGTACTGATTTACTCTGATATGCTAGGTGTGCTACAAACAGTCCTAGAGGTATGTGAATGTAAGTATCAACATATGCTGTCCATGGACAAGACGTCTCATCTTCCTGTATACCGCTTTTCGAGATGTCGCGTGACGACATAGACAATGGTGACGACGGTGACTGTCAGCTCCCAAGCCACGTCTCCACTACAACTCATCAGTCCATGATTAGAGTCAAAGAAGAGACTCAAAGACGTACTATCCTCCCGGTATTCTCCGAGCAATCCACCCAGTCCACCAAGTCTGCGACATTCCGGCAGCAATCACCGGAATGCCCTAGACACTCTTCAGTTGAGATCAAAGGCTATATGATGCGAAAACTCACGCAGCACAACGCACCAATCGACGCAAGCCCGATAGGCAGCTTACTCGGTCGGTCCCACACTTCCAGACTATAAGTCTTCCTCGAGACTGGTCGTCGGAAGACGAGCGGTTCGAGCATTACTGGCGGGATGTATATCGCCGTCCAGTATGCGAGGACCGATAAGAAGTTGGATAGTGCAGTATAGAAGTGGTCGGCGCCGACTATGGCGACAGGCAGGTAGATTGCCGAGACGATGATGGCGAGGAAATACCTTGGTACTGCCTCATATCAGCATTGAGCTTTCTCATGAAGCAGTATGCTTACCTCGTACGAGCCAAGGAATAGCTACCTGACCGCTTAGCCCACACGAATAGATTGTCGGCGCAGTATTGGAGACTACACTAAAGCAGAAAAGCACCATCACGAATCTCGCCGCCTTTCCCGACCCGGTCATGGTGAAGAGGAGATTCGGTGTGCCGATAAGTGAAGCGTCCGACCATGTAGGAAGGGAGAAAGCCGTGAGTTGAGCGGCAGCACCAAAGATCTGAACCAGAATAATAGGGATGAACAGGCCAAAGAAGACGCAAAGGAACAGGGGTAGCCGGGGTGTATGAGCAGGAAGGGATGTTGTCTAATTTTGATAAGCGAAAGTAGCTACTTGACACCGAAAAACGTACGAAGTCCGCGGCTAGGCTGGAATAGCTAACAGTGAATCCAATGAGACTCGCTCCGTAACCCAGAACTCCGCTCGCAGTGACGTGGGTCGCGGCTTTGGCAACATCGGACACAGCATTTCTCAAGCTCGGCCCGGTGATTGCGACGAGGACGATGTAGAGGATGAGGACGATGGGGAATGAAGTGAGGGAAAGGATATGGAGTGCTCGAAGGCCGATGAAGGAGAGCTGAGCCGGGATCAATGGAGGACTTCAGCACTCAACGAGGAAAGAACTCACCAGGAGGGAGATGATGGCGATCACGACGATCCCCACCGTCCAGCTCATCGAAGAGTTTGAAGCCAGACTCAAGCTCTGTCCGCCGAGAATGACAGTAAGCGACAAGAATCCAACAAATGTGACGCAATTGAGCAAGCCGAAGATCACCGCCGGGCCATAACTGTATTTCATCAGTCGTCCCTCCTTGTCGAATGAGCTGTACACACCCCAAGGCGAACCGAGCCTGAACCATCTGCCTCATCCCGGTCTTCGGTCCGTTCGTCGCGAGGTATGCTGGAGGCACGCAGGAGATGGCTGTGAAGAAGACGATACATAGAACGCTGGTCTTGAAGTCGAGGGCGAAGAGTGATGGTCCGATCATTCCTTCTGAGAACTGAGTATCGCCATCAGTATAGCTCGCGACAAAGGACTTGAGAAACTCACGGTGAGGATATTGGTGTTCCAAGCTGCCCACATGGTGAATTGCGGAAAGTAGCTCCAGACATTCACTTCCTCTCTCTCCTAAAACCCAGCACCATCAAACTCGATGTAGAAAGACCCGTCGAGAGTATAACTCACATCCTCAGGCCTAGGAATGATTCCCCTCTCCTCCACCCCATGCGTAACAAGCACCTCCATACATCTCCGTACGAAGCCCAGCACTCCTCCCTTCCCCTGCGGTCGAGATGTAACCTCCTCACAATGTCTCACATCCGGTATCAGACGCGTTGCATGTCGAAGAGAAGCTGAATCATCGGAGAACCTATCCTTCATCTCCAGATCGGCCGACTCGAGATTCCCCGCCGCCGATCGATGTGGAATTTTCCAGTTGTCATGATCGACGTAGGTCGGAAGCGTCTCACTGAACGTGGTCATTGCCCGCTTCCAGGCGAATCGAGCGAGTCTGCCCTGTAGTCGGGTCGATATGATATGAGCACAGGACAAATAGAGAGTTCGACGAGTCGGCGGAAAATCGGACAACCCGGCAACCACCGCTTGAAAATGACTGTTCCTGATAGTGGGCTTAGAGCAGCCTAGAGCTGACAGCAGCATTCCATGGGTATCATTGATCCTGGTGCATTGGCTTTGGACATGTGGACATTGAGGTTGTGGAGTGGAATGGAAGAATACCTGAAACAGGCAGATTGTCAGCAATCCATCTACATGTGGATAGAGTGCAAGACGGGAACCTATGTATATGAACCCGGACTCTCCGTAGACTATCACTCGACGAATCGCTCATAGAATATCCTTCAACCGACTACTTGTCACGATCGTGAATCGAAGCTCGGGATAGCAGCGCCGAATATCGCGACAACGAGCAACCAGTGCTTCACCCCGACATTGTACTCTGAAACGAGGTTCGACCATGTTCTTTGTACGCCAAAACAAGGCCACGTCTCGCTCCATTGTAGTCAATACGCTTCCCCTTGCCTACATCGAAACACCATTGATCTCGAAACTAGACAAGCCGAAGATAGGCCAGGAGAAGAAGGTATAAGAGAGATGAGTCGAGAGACGGAGACAACCAGCGATGTCATTGAAAGTCATTGAAAGTCTTTGAAAATCTTTGAAAGTCAACGATAGTCAACGATAGTCATAGTTACCTAGCTTTGCCGTACTTGATCTACCCTGCACTGTTTAGTCTACGCACTTAACTCGGCTACACCCACGCGTGTCCTCGAGTTATTCAAGCTAAGTTCGACAACGGTAGCCTAACTTCGTCGAAGCCAAGTCAACCGTCGCCGATTCCAGGAGCTCAGCGTCGGGCCATACTGCTGGTCGACGTATGACAATCAGCTTCGGATTGCCAAGATGGACCTTTCAGCCAGAAAGGCATTCAGACAGCTGGGAGGGGCTAACATCCTCAAAGAGCCATCAATTGCGGACCCAAGACACAGCTCATAGCTGCTCATGAGCCCTCTTGAACTCTTCCTTCAGTTTGGCCTTTTCACTGGGGTAAGATGGGATTGAAGCAGAAGTTGCAAGGCAATGCAGGTTGAAGGGCAATTTGTGAGGGGCACATAAAAAGAAAAAGCCACTCACCGGGAATTAATCATAGCCGGGTGTGACTGATATTTCGTCTTCTGAAGCTTTTTCTGCTTCGACTTACGAAGCAACAATTGTCATAATAAACGTGAAGGGAGAATGTCATTAGACCATCGAGGTGTCGTGAGGTCTTCAAGGAACATGTGTACATGATACACTTTGGTCACATACCCTGCATCCCGATCAGTCCCGGCCGAAGTGTGCCGAAGAAAAATACTCACACCGCTAAAAATGGCCTCAAATCGATCGGCAGCGATGAATTCGATCTGTATGGTATGTAAGCTAGATCCGAACCGCGAAGCGAAGCTACTCACGGCGGAACCAAGATGGCCGCATAGCCTTTGGTCCAGCGAGACCTCACCGATGTAGATATACCTGCGGTACGGTAGCAGATCTGGTCGCATCCGCATCGCCGTCAGGTCCTCAATTTGGGAGGTCTCGATGTCAACAAGGTCTAGCGAAGTCAAAGGGGCCGCAAGTTTGGCGTTGATGTCCTTTTGGTTGTCTAGCGTTCGGCTGATGAATGTGTTGGGTCGTATATCCATACAGACTTCCACGAGCGACTGGAAGTCCTTCTGTGCGAACACTCGATTGAGCCACTCCGTCCAATACGCGCACGCTTCCGTCAGATGTATCGAAGGAGGAGCGCAGCTGACAGCGAGACCGCCGCCAGAACTTGCTGCCGAGCCGGAAAATTGTAAGAGATGCTGATCCAGGAATAATGACCGGCAGAGTGCCTCAAACGCCTTGGTAGGGTCCGGGCACCGTCTAAACTATTCTCAGCACGCGTTGAGCGGGTGAAACGAGACCTACGCTGATTCCGTCCATGATAGACTGGCCCACTCCACTAAGGACGGTAGGATGTAGGCCGCCCACGAAGTACTTGCTCGAATAGTGCGCATGATGTCGCCGAATCTTTCTGGCGACCGAAGGATGAACGTCGGGGAGAAGGTCACCAGTCCGCCGGTCTGCCAGATAGGCTGTAATAGCCATTGCGAGGGTAGGGTCGACAACGAAGGACCGATGGTGTATAGCTTCGTACGCTGAGGAAGATAGCTGCGTACTGCGCCGGATCGCACCGCCTTGGCTAGCTTCGAGGCAGATATGATACCTATCTCCGGCGCGGAGTCTTCGAGAGGTAGACGAATACCGATCTGCTGAAACGCGGAATGAAGCGTCGCTTTGAGTAGATCAGCGGAGCCTTCGGTTTTCGGGTACATGAAAGCCGATCTTCCGGTGAGGTTGAGCAAGAAGTCTTCGGTAACCCCGACACTTTCCAAGGTCGTGACTGTCTCGCCTAGATTCAGGCCAGATTTGATGATCGGCTTTTCGTCAAACTCAAGCCGGACGGGATTAGGCGGTCGAGGATAAGCGGAAGTCAACGGCAGGGACATCAAAACCATCAACATGGCATCGCTTGGAATGTCTGGGAGGGTGGATCCGGTCAACGAAAGGCTCAGGTTCTGAGCAGTCGAGAGTATCAACGCGTAATGACAATGAATCCGACCTTTGTCAGCGATCTCGGTGTAGCAGACGAAGATCTGGTAAGTAATCAGTCATCGTCGGTCGCTAGAAGGGTTCGCAAACCTTGGATTGGCGCGACCTTGCCTTGATGGCCTCCCAGTCAGGCCGACTGGCAATTCCGCGAGCAATGTTATGCGCGACTTTGACCCATTCAATGATCTTTGCGCCGTTCTTCATCGCACTGTCGAGGCAGTACGGCTCAAGTTCGTCCAAAAAAAGGTCGTTGATTGATCTGAATGCCGACAAGGTATAGAAAGAAGGCCCTGCGGAGTCTGTGCTCAACGTGTTTGCGTCTTTGAGGAGGACGATAGGGACGACGACCGGATCGAAATCCGGTCTCAAAGACACTGTGACTTTCGCATCGCAAAACCATTCGTGGTGATGTCTCCCGCCGTCGATTGGATTTGCCAGGCGAGAGCTAGTATCACTGATCGGTGAGCCATGAGGAGACCGATTACTCGAGGGAACTGCCGGCGCAACAGCAGCAGACTGCTGTGCTAAAACCCCAGGAGCAGGACCTGGTAAATTGCGGTATGCCCTGGATCCAGTCTCAGCGAGAGATGATTCACAAGATACGTACAGTCGAGGATCCTTCCGAGCGTCACAAGGAGCGATGGGTACAGGAGCAAAGGCCGATGGCGCAAGTGCAGCTTGATGAGAGCTGCATATTCCGTTAAGGGCCGTCATGCGCGCTGCAAGATGTGCACTCACAGAGGGGGAGATTGGCTTGGCGGCGCAAGCGGGGACATGTTTTCAGGTGCGTGCGGATTCCAGACCGGATATTGTCCGACTCCTCGGAAGGCGGCCTTTTGCGGAGGCAAGGGAACCTGCTGTCGCATAGCATGCGGCAAATGAGGAACAGCTGCCTGCTGCAGTCTTGACGGTCCAGACGGGGGTTGCTGATCTCCGCAGCGTCGCGGTTGTATCGGAGGCGCTGACAAGGGGATCGAAGGCGACTGTGTCCGTGGAACATCAGAGGACGGCTTGGTCCTCACGACGGGTTGTTGCAGTGCCGATTGCGTGGAATGCGAAGGCCCAGCTGCGGTAGAAGCGCCTATCCCTGGTTGAGTACTGTTTGCTCCCGTGTCAAAGCTATTCCGGCGAACTGTGCGCAACCGATTTTCGAACGCAGCCTCGCCTACATCTTCGACGATGAAAATCTTCTTCGGCTGTACGTACAAACTCCGCTGCTTCGATGGAAGGTTTGGCTTGATCTCCGCAGGCACATCTCTGGAAGGTGCGGTGCTCGCAGTAACGGGAGTTGGGGGCGGCGCATGCACTTCTCGATACCTTGGTGAGGCGGGCTTTGGGTCTGCTGTGGCATGTGGAGGAGCTTGAATGATCGATGGGGAGTCGAATCCTCCTGTTCTCCCTGAAGCCGATGATGGTGTTTGTGAAGGTATGAAGCTGTCCATAAGGCCCTTGGAATCCAGAGGAGCGGATGAAAGCGCGGTATTTAGCTGAGGAAGGGCGACACTTGCAGGAGTAGTCGGTCGAGGCGGTATTACCTGCGGGAGGGCCAGTCCAGTCGTGGCATCATTTGATAATGCCGGCAAAGCATCGCGAGAGGGCTGCCCTTCACCAGTCGGACCAGCTGGGTTGGGTACGGAAACGATGCTGGCGCTGACCGGAGTAGGCGGTTCGCCATGTGGGACTCTAGCTGGACCGGCTCGGGCATCAAGAGGTGGCGAAACAGCCGAGGTTATGTTGGCAACTCTAATAGTAACCTGAGTCTGAGAGGCGTCTGTTGGATGATTTGGCACTTCGCCGACTCTAGGCTGATTAGGTAGTGTCGGCGTTGCGGGGGCAAGTGGGTTGTCGAGAATACCGGGCTCAGGCTGCCCGAATGTCAGCGAGGACGCAGCTGCAGAGCTGGGCGACCGCTTCGGAATTTTCCCAAGACCAGCTAGTCGACCGACTACGCTGCCTGCAGATGACATCGTTGCAGTCGGAAGTGGGGCGGATCCATGCTCTGGAGAAAGCTTGAGCTTGAGCTTCTTTGATGCTGCGGAAATGTCTCCCGACGGGTCTCGTACCGTCCAATTAGTCCAATCAGCCGGTGGTACTGGAGAGTTTGAGAAGACGCGGTGTTTCCGCTTCGTGCTCTTCCCCTTTCCGACCACACCGCCGAACCCCTCGTCGCCCGCATCGATGGATGGGGGAGCTTCATCAACCTCAAGATCGGAATTGAGAATTGAGTCGAGAGACGACGCGGGAGAAGGGGCTTGAGCTGTCTGAGGACGGAGGGGTTGCGATGGCCCTGCAAGCAGAGTAGCGGGCGATCCAACGGTCTCATGCAGGGTAGGCTTGCAAGCCGAAGAACAGGGTAGGAGTGGTTTGATGACTGCAAGTTCTGCGATCGCTTGCGCCGTTTTGGCCTTCTTGGCCTTCTGATTCTTCTTGCGGATGTAATAGTCCGAGTCAGCGCGAGTTATCAGCTCCCCCGCCAGCTCTTTCTTTCGACGAAGAGAGTAAACGTCGTAACTCCGCTTCGGCTTCGACTCTCTAAACCACTGTTCTACCGACACCAACAGAGTGAGAAAGAGTCGATTAACATCGAAAACACAGCTTACTGAGCAAACGTTTTGGTGTTTCGAAGTATTCCCTTCGCTTGCTAGGTAGGGGCGGTGGTGGCTCCTTCGAACCGGGACGCCTCGCGAGATAATGATACCTCGTAGAGTCGAACTCCTTCCAAAATCTGTAGATGTCAGCAAAATTCATGAACGACGTCGCGATCCAGAAAAAATATATACCGTCACCCACTGTTCAACCAACGACAAGTCACTCTCCGCTTCATTGAAATTCTCGATTGGCTCGTTTCTAGATTAAAACACATCATGAGCATCCTTGAGTTTGGAATGACAAAGTAAAGCCCCCCACTCACGTCTCCGAGATGATCTTCAGATATCTCTTCCACTGCAAAGATTTACCGTCTCATCAGCCGAGCTCAACAACGCCAGCGGCGTAACGTATCATCACTCACCATGACACCGTAGTACTGCATAAAGTCATGCAGTGAGCTACGAACTACAGCTATGGCTAGGTAATAGCCTACCCATTTGTTCTCGCGGTTCCCTTCAGGTCCCCTCCATATAGCCCACTTGATAGCGTCTTACCCAACTCGTCAGCCAATGATTGAATCTCGGAGACTTACCAACTTCATACTCCGCATCACCCGCCACTTCCTCCTCCTCCAAACTCTCAGGCTCACTGTTATCATCCGACTCCAGATCACTCTCCTTCTCGACCTTCTTGGTAGGCTCGAACCTCACTCTCGCAAGCTCGGAAGCAGCGGTAGTCGCAGCAGCCATATTCGATGATCTCGCTAGAGCTTTCGGACTGATCTGTCCAAGCAAGTCGAGTGACCTGAGCATTAAAGCTGTGTCCCAGGCTCAAGAAGGTACTCGTATGGTCATGCTTCGAAACGTGGATTCCTCCTTCTTGGGTTCCTATAGACGGGAGCCCGTTGGGATAAATGCGGGAAATCAAGGAAAGAAACCCCGAATCCTAAGCCTTCTTCTGCTGTAACTTAAGTAAAGGATGCTCGCAATGCATAAAAAAATCATCCGGTGCTATTCTACAAGTCTCTAGGCCACATCATGGTGCTCAAGATCCTGAGATAACGTCTCACACTAAGCCCGAGTAAGCCATATTCACCAGTCCAGTCCAATCCCATTCCCCCGGCCTCTCCCTAAACCCCTGCAGAGCATCTTTCCGCTTGCCCCTCTCCTCCGCGTCCCTAGCACTCTCAGTTCGCGGTGGTATTTCCGCGCAGTAGAACCTCTGCAATGCCAAGGCCAAAAGCTGAGCTTGAGGCTGTGAAAGTAAGAACCCAGGATTGGCGAGACTTCCTGCTGTACCTGAAGCTGTCCCTACTGTGATCTCACCTCGCATGAGGACCAAGTCATGTGAATGCGAGAGCTCGGGGTAGTGGGTCAGGACGAGATATGGTTGTGCCCATTCGCCTGACTTCTTAAACTCCTCAAGAGGGGTGAAGATGATCGATGAAGTCAAGGGCAAAGGTGATGGAGTCGCTTCGGGAGAAGGGGGTGACGAGGCTGAGGAAGTCGGGTGGAATAGCCATTGAAGGTAGAACATCTCGTATTCGTCGGTTTTGACGGTTCCAGATTGGTTACTCGCCGCATCTCGAGGGAGAGGCAGTACGAAGAATGGGTTGGTTCGGGCAAGATTCAGCATGGAATCGTAGGTTGTGGTAGGTAAGTGAGCGGAGAGGAAGCATGAGGACTGAGTGGGATGGGCGGAATGGTATGCTGTCCAGATTTTGGCGATAGCTCCGGTGTCGTGTGGTGTCATATGCAGGAGAGGAAGATTGAGGATCGATGATAGTGGCTGGAGCCGAGATACTATCAGCGCGGATTCCCTTACACTAACCCTACATACCTTGACGCCCGCACGATCTCCTTGCGCTTGTGATTTCCTGGCTTCTCCGACCTCAGGCGGTCTATTTCTGGTCGGCAATGGTATGGGTTCTCTGGGATCCGTTCTCGAGGCGTCGATACTAGGCATAGGTATTCGTTTCGCTTTGATCGCGGCCTTGACCGAAGGTGCATGCTTCTTAATTTTCAAGGCGTCTAGATCCCGTACTCCCTCTCTAAGCCAGAATCAGCTTGTAGTATGGTCATCCGAAAGGTTGCTCACGCCTCGATCTTTCGTCTTAGCTTGTCGCCGTACTTCTCCTCATATATCCTTCGCTTCTGCTCGATGACCTCCCGCGGGTTGAGCTGTTTGTCAAGCTCAACCATGACGTCGCTACATCGCGACGAAGTAGAGAAAGCTAGCCGCGAGGAAGACGGTCGACATGTATGGGCGAGGAGGGACGGCGCAAATACCCTCCCTCGTAGAAGACCAAGGTTTGGTAACGAGACCGCCATCATGCTGAATCCTCTCCTCACGGTCCATTCAGCCCGAACAAGAAGACAAGTGAAAGATAGATGGAAAACCTCGAATCAGGTGGCGAGGTGGAGGTGGTCAAACGAACCAACACAGCCAAGTCTCCCTGTCAGGACTCTCCTCCTATAGCGAAGAAGTCGGCGCATGGTTATCACCCCCACCAGACGACACCTTCTAAGCTCCTTTGTTGCCTTTACTTTGCTTGCCACTTTTACCCTCTTCCACTGGATCCGACCATTCAACATCGACTTCCTCTCTACAAAGGACATCAACCCTGACATGGCGACCTCTCTGAAGCACCTGAAGGTCGCGCCGAAGGAAGCTCATACCGCGAGTGTGATCTTTTTACATGTGCTTGACTTGCATATATTCACCGTCATCTGCTGAATCCGGAGCAGGGCTTAGGAGATAGCGGTCCGTTCTGTTCGTCCATCAATTTCAAGCGGCGATATTGATAGCACGGTCAGGTCATGGTTGGCTACCCGTAGCGAAATCATTATGGACGACATTCCCAAACGTCAAATGGATTCTACCTCACGCCCCCTCCATCCCAGTCACGATCAATGGCGGTATGTTCCCCTTCTTTCCACCTGCAAAACTCAAGCTGACAAAGCGCTCAATCAGGAATGCGAATGCCAAGCTGGTTCGACCTATCCACTTTAGACCGACTCACCGATTCGAAACACGACGACGAGAAAGGGATGTTAGCTTCCGTCGCAGCAGTCGATGCGCTGATCCAAGCTGAAGTCGATGCGGGTATACCTGAGAATCGGATCATTGTTGGGGGTTTTAGTCAGGGTGGTGCGGTTGCGATTCTTACCGCGTTGGTGACGAAGCGGAAGTTGGCCGGAGTGGTGGGGTTGAGTACTTGGATACCTTTGAATCATAAGGTTCCTCAGGTGAGAGGGCGTGTACATGACATGGGCTGACTTGGGAGATGATGAATACCACGGCGAAGGAGTTGCCTATCTTCTGGGGACATGGGAAGGACGACCCGACTGTTCAGTATGCATGTAGGTACCCTCATGATTGGAGACCAGTAGCTGATCCCGATACGTAGTCGGTGTACGATCCGTCGAGCTCCTCAAAGCGCTCGGCTTCCCCCTCGTACCCGCTGGAATCCCCTTCGTCCGCCCTGGACTCCGCTTCGAAAGCTACTCCGGTATGGGACACTCGTCCAGTCCCGAAGAGGTCGAAGATTTCAAGAATTGGTTGACAGGCGCCCTGCAATGAGACACATGACCGAAATGTAACATGACATCTATCATGATCCCGCATCCCCGTTCACAGCCCCGTTAATACCCCCCTCAGGTACCAGGCCATCTGCCAACATCCGTTCCAGCTTCCTCACTTCTTCCGTCGTTTCTGCCCGCGTCAAAGCCTCCACCACCCGCTTCTTCTCTTCTAGTGTCATCAGTCGTCCCTTACCTCCCTTTATCGCTCCTGTTCCCGCTTTCGTCGATGCTGATAGTGCTGCACCCGGTACGCTGGATGTTGAAGGTATGGACAATTGATGAGCGAGGGCATTGGGGAGATTGGTCAAAGGGTCGGTGAGAAGTTGCCGGGCGCTCGCCCGGACGGCATCTTTTATCCGTGTGAAGTCGAGTGTTCGAAGATTGCCTTTCGCTACCTATGAGTGAAGTCAGCTTAGATGGACGGGCGAAAGGCACCAACAAACCTTCCAAATAGCAAAATCTCGATAGTGTTCGTATTGCGTGACTGGGTTACCGACTAGTGAGAGGTGTTGAAGGAATTGGAGAGTCTCCAAGGGGATCAGGGTGGCGAGGGATGAAATGGCGTTGTTAGTGAGGACTGGACGGATCATCAGATATTCGCGCAGAGCCTGAGCTTTTGAGCTTGCCTAGAGTGACTAGATTCGGGATCTAAGTAGATCAGAGATACCCTCGACATACACAGGTAGTCCACCTACGTTCGGAGGTAATCCAGCACTGATGGATGAGATTTGATTCTGCGCGATATGTATAGACCGCAATCGTGGTGCTAAGAGTTGACAGGTATTCATCAGCATTGCATGTCGGGTTCGCTACAGACATGTGAAGTCCAGAGTCAACTCACATGAAGGGATGTTTCCAAGGACAGTGATGGAATTATCGGTCAGGTTGAGCGTATCATAGGATCCCTGATGTGAAGCCAAGTTCTCGATGACCGGTATTTGCAGGCCTGAACATCCCATGATAGTAAGTACATGTCGTGTCTCATAAACAGGCGTTGCTCAGCATATGGGCGATGAACTGACCTCTCAGCTCCAGCTCTCTCTCCTTCAGGGGATTCAAATGCTACCGTTGTTCAGCATGCTGGGAAAGGACTTGAACTGTCAACTGACGGAAGGTGCTTTCGACACAAACTATAGGTTTTTCAAAGGTGATCAGACGAGTTCATCCTTACAAGGAGCAAAAGCGTACGTCGGGTGTCAGCCTCATCCTACCAGAACCGTCCTCGACACGCGGCCACTCGACTCTTTTGGAGCTGTTTGTGGTGACCTCGACCCTTTTGGAAGCGACGAGATAAATGCGGGAAAGAGACTACTGTTTCCGAAACATGGAGGACGGAAGCTATTACAATAAAGTGGCTCTTGAATGCTTCTCGGCGTAATCCCCTTATCTCCCCTGTGGCAGTTCCTTGGTCCGGGGACCCGAGCTGTGCTGAGAGCGTTTCAGGTCGTGCAATTCCATCATTCCTCAACCCGCGAAACTATTCTTTTGCTCCAGATCCGCAACTTTCCCCCATAACACCTCTTGGCTCGACCCTCCTCATTGCAGTCGCATTGTCTTCCCTACATCATGGTCGACTCGTACTACGAGAGCCAGAACGGGACCAGCGCTGGGAGTATCCCTCCTAATGGAGGCTATGGTGGGGATGTCAACAGTTCGCGAGCTACGCCGAACGGTAGAGCTCTCAGTCCGGACCCATCTCATCCCAATGGAGGAAGTATGGGAGGATCACCGAACCCCATCATCAGAAAGAAGTTGGCCAGCTGGGTCGGGTTCTCAAACTTGCCTAATCAGGTGCACAGGCGGAGCGTCAGGTGCGCTGCTTTGGCTGTTCCTGAGCTTGACGTAGCTTTGAAAAGAACTCAACAGCGCTTGCTGATCACTTTGCGATCTTAGGCGAGGTTTCCAGTTCGTAGCAATGGTCGTCGGTAAGTCGATCCCCTATGATCACTCGATCACCTAGGCGTTGAGAAGCTGATGTAGCACCCCAGGCGAGTCCGGACTCGGGAAATCCACCCTTATCAACACTCTTTTCGAGACTAAAATGTATCAGCCGAAGCAAATACCAGGACCAGGTGTTGACAGAGGAAGCACGGTGCAGATCGAGAGCATCAGCGCTGGTGAGTTTGAAAGGCATCAGCATGCTCCGATGTCGTTTCCGAACTGACAAACTGATTAGATATCGAAGAGAATGGAGTTCGCCTGAAGTTGACTGTGGTGGATACACCTGGATTCGGTGACTTCGTCAACAACGATGAAAGGTCAGGAACCAAGACTCCATCGGTCAAAAGCTGACTATCGCTTGTAGCTGGAAGCCCATAGTCGACAACATCGAAGCTCGCTTCGACGCCTATCTTGAGCAAGAAAATAGTGTCAACAGGCTGAAACTGGTGGACAACCGTGTACATGCTTGCATCTACTTTATCCAACCAACCGGTCATTCGTGAGTGACAGTTTCGTCAAGGTTGCTCATCGATCTATCAGGTTGAAACCTATCGATATCGGGTTTATGAGGCGGTTGCATCTGAAAGTCAATCTCATCCCGGTCATCGCGAAAGCGGACACCTTGACAGATGACGAGGTTGTGCTGTTCAAGCAGAGGGCAAGTTCTCGTTTATCTTACTTCGCTCATCATACCTCGCAGATACTCGCCGACATCGCCCATCATGGCATTCGTATCTTCCAGACCCCTCAGTACGAGGACGAGGACGAGGAAACCGTTCAGGAAAACGAGGAGATCACGGTGAGATACACCTTTCAGTCACCCCTCCGCTAATGGGATGTCGCAGAGCAAGGTACCCTTTGCTGTGGTCGGCTCAGACTCCCTCGTCCGGGGTCCCGACGGTCGACAAGTCCGCGGCCGGGCTTATCCTTGGGGAGTCATCGAGGTGGACAACGAGGCTCACTGCGACTTCGTCAAGCTTCGGCAGATGCTTGTGCGAACCCACATGGAGGAATTGAGAGAGCACACCAACGATGTCTTGTACGAGAACTACCGGACAGAGAAGCTCAGGGCGATGGGTGTATCGCAGGATGAGAGTGTGTTCAAGGAGACGAAGTGAGTCGTGGCATTCATCAGCTGTGCAAAGCCGACTTAAGGTCCAGTCCTGCTGTCAAGCAAGCCGAGGAACGGACATTGCACGGAGTACGTCCACCTAATTTATGAGTCATAGCGTTTCGCTGACACCCCTCGAAGGCCAAGCTCGCGAAGATGGAAGCGGAGATGAAAATGGTGTTCCAGCAGAAGGTCCAGGAGAAGGAGCAGAAGCTGAAGCAGTCCGAGGAGGAGCTCTACGCGCGTCATCGCGAGATGAAGGAAGCTTTGGAGAAACAGCGGCTGGAGCTTGAGGATAAGAAGCGGAGGGTGGAAAGCGGTCGACCTTTGACGCCTGAAAAGGGATCAGTGAGTACGGTCTCTATCTCTGACGATCATCAGATAACGAAAAGTAGAAGAAACGCTTCGGGCTCGGCAAATGAGCGACTTCATACCACTTTATCGATAACCTTGGTGTCCGGATATCCAGCTTCAAAATGTGCATACCTACGTGGAATACCAAATCTCGGAACCATTACGCCTCGATTCCCTTTAGACCGGGACTGCTTTGATCTGTCGTACCTTATAACCCTTTCTTGTGAATTCATCTGGACGATGCAATACTCTTGTCTCACCTTGACCCGATCTGTCTATCCTTCCTTTGTTCTTCGTTCTCTGCTCCACTGTACACCGCGTCAAGCGTGAGTGCCTTGCCGAGGCAATGTCTGTATTGACCTAAGATAGATGCTCATGTGCACCAGAGCGTGCCGTGTTTCATCCTCACCAAATACAGCAGAACCACAAAGGAAGCACCACAAGACTGCTCACTGCGGCGCTCCATTGATCGGCCAGTCCCAAACTTACCCCCTGTAGAGACACAAAAGACTGAACAGAAATTACGGGCACTAATGCTCTCCAGTGTTGACAATCACCGCGTGTGTAGGATGTCACCACCTTTCACATTGGCGAGGTTTCCGATGATGCTTGAGCGACTTGGAACGTCGTTTCATCCGCTCATATGACAGGCGGCAAAACAAATATACCCTAGACATCTTGGATCTTGTCGCGGTTGTCAACACCAATCTCGATCCCAAAACGGCTAAACTTGAGCAGTATACTCACCAAAATCGGCAATATCCCCGCACGAAAATCGTTAGAGACCCGCCATGTTTGCCTCGCCATCTGCTGTCCGATGGACGACTCTCAGCTTACTGGCGATCTCTCTACCAGCGTACAGCCGCAAGATCACGCTGAAGAATTCATGCAAAGACACGATTTTCCCTGCATATCAAGGTGATACCGGTACGGCGACTCTTGATGACGGGTCTCCCGCTCCTCAAGGGTGGTCAGCGGCTACAGGGAGCAGTACTGATCTGAACGTTCCCGAGAAGTGTACGTCGAGGCACCTTACTTTTCGATATGTTCTCGTTGATACGGCTGCAGGGAATAGCGCCAAGATCTGGGCAAGGACGGGAGGCTGTAATGGCAATGTGGCAAGTTGCAAAATCGGGATGTGTGACGAAGAGGCCTGGTGAGTTACGTTCTATCTCGCTCTGTTCGCTGGATTGCTGACAACTGATGTAGCTCAACCCCCCTCGAGAGTATCCCTGGCGCAACGGTAAGACCTCCAATCTCGCTGCCATCTGTTGACGGTCCCAATTGTAGCGCGCCGAGTTTCATCTCGGATCATATGAGACGTATGACGGTAGGTTCTCGATGAGTCTCTTTCGGTACTGATCAGTACTTGCAGTGTCCATGGTGGATGGTCCGTCACTCATAGCCTACCATGTCCTGTAAATGACCATCGTCCACACAGGCTTCAATATCCCAATCTCAATCCATCCATCGGATACCTCGTGCCCGGTCAGCTCTTGCGGTACGCGGACTGACATTCTGACACAATGTGATCCGCACCTCGTTTACCCGCCTGGATCAAGTACAGTTTGTAAGGCTTTCCACTTTCACATCACTTTTGAGCTGAGCGGGTGGACTAGATGCCTGTCTATCCGCTTGCGTGGCCGGCATAGAGTTCAGTGAGTCTTATCCTACCATCTCAGGGCGCTTGATCTCATAAGGACAGCCTCCCTGAGTCACGGCAATTTCAATTCGGGATCATCTGCTTCGTGCTGTCAAGGAAATTGGAGTACACCAGACGGGTCACCGGGTCTATGCCAACCAAATGTAATCCGTGGGTTGATTCGCTTATCTCTCGTGAGCCGTCGCAACTGACGCTTGGACGTCAGCTTACTACGACGTATACAAACCCATGTGTCAGAATGGTTATGTCTTCGTCAAGGAGTAAGTCGCCCAGATGTTTCGATCTATATTGACACTCCGCAGCGATGCCCACGGAGGCGCTCTGCAGTGTGACAGCTCTCCTTCGGTCTGCCGATCACAACATAGGACATAAGATAGACTAGCTGATGACCGAATAGTACGTTGTCGAGTTTTGCCCTGGAGGCGTCGGGTCTGGCCTTGATGATCCACCGACAACGACCATACCGCAACAGCCGGGTGGTACGGTGCTGCAGTGCGACCCCTCTGGTTCTGGTTCTTGTACCACGATCCAAGCCTCGGGTAACACAGGTTCAGCCACGAATAGCTCTGTCGATAATGCTCAACCAAGTCAGACATCGAGCGACGCTGGGTCGGCCACGAAGAGCCTCTCCGATACTGCTCAATCGAGCCAGGAATCGAACGCCGCTGTCGTCGCTCAAGTCAGCCCTACCCCAGCCATCTTGGCCAATCCATCGGCACCTGGTCCCTCGGTCAGCTCGTCCCTAGCTGCTGCCGCTCCAGTGGAGTTACCCCAAGTCTCACCCCCGCCATCAGCTGAGAACGCAGCTCCGAGTGGAGCGACCCAACCCGCTGCAGCTGCACCGAGCCAAAATGGCCCAGTAGCTGAGCTACAGCAAAACCCTACTCCTTCATCTCTTCCAACTAACCCTCCCGCGCCCGCTGACGGCGCTCCGGTCATTGTCACTGCTACCGTGACTGCTCCTACAGTGACGGAATATGTCAATGAGAGAGATGTGGGTCATAAAGCGAGGTCGAGGCATCGGGCGAGGAAGATCTTTGGTAGGGGAGGTACGCATTAGGCGTAGGTCCGAACGCACTTTAGCATCTAAGTCTTATACCTACAATAACGTATCATGCAGATATCTGAGAATGTCTAGAGAGATGCTTATAGCTGGTTGAGAGCCGAACTCCCGTACTTCGCGAAAGGAGATTCATCTCAACACACGCGTAAATTACGGCAAAAAAGGGGTATCCTCCGAAACGACAGCAATGTCCATGCGAATCCTCCTTCCCCAGAGGATCTAGGGTATTAAAGATACAGCTATAGGCTAAAAAACCACCCCGCGATGACTATGCGAAAAGAGCCATTGCACCTGCGACGAAGGCGATCCCAACAGCGGCAGTGGTCGCTGCTTGACCGCCTGGTACGATGAACCTGCTCTCGGCACTGCTACTGTAGTTACCGGACGCAGCGGCGAAGGAGCCAACCTCGGAGGTGATGGCGTTGACGTAGCCTGCGCCGCATGTCGTATTGATAGACGACCAGAGTGCACTCTGACCGCCGAGAATCGGAGAGTTACTAAGACCTAGGGCGTAAGGGTAGGCTGACTCCCACTTGACGTAGGCGACCATGACCTCTCGAGTGCAAGGAGTGCATAGGGCGGACGAAGTCATGTCAGGTTGAAGGAAGAGGAACGGGAGATTCGTTGATCGGTAGGTCGTAGTGTTTGGCGTGATGATGGCAGCGAGATTTACCGTTTGGGCTGCATCGCGAGCGGCCATAATGTTGAGGAAGCGCTTCGTAAGCGAGGTGGCCGAGGTGGTGATGGTGATGTAGAGATTCTCAGCAGCGAAGCTGACAGGGGACCAGGTGTTGGTAGCCACGAAGCTCGCCAACATGGTGCTGTTGGCGACGGATGAAGCGGAGGCGGAAGGTGCAGCGGTAGACGAGGATGAAGTAGAGTTTGAACCCGAAGCGAGAATCTCGTTCACGCAGTAGTCCTGATTCGACGAATCGATCGAGCAGACAGCCGCCTTCAGTGGGTTGATGACGTAGAGGATATCATACAGCTCCCGGACATGAGCATTGTATCCGGACGATGATGTGAGCTCATCCGAGCAGTTTGAGTAGAAGTTGGAAAGCCAGGAACGGACGGTCGAATCGGAACAGCCGGCATTGGTCTTGCAGAGCGCGGCGAGTGTATACTTGATATCGTCCGAAGTTAGGTTTGAGCCGGATGTAGGTGAGAAGGAGGAAGTGGCATCGATCAAGGGCTGTACGCATGATGAGAGGGTCGAATCCGCGTTGATGGAGTCGAGGAAGGTCGAGCAGGAGGTGGTGATATTCGTGGGTATCAAAGCGGTGTCCTGGGTGTAGTCAGTATATGGATAATAGTAGTGATGCAGTTACAATTCGCTCTCTTCACTGCGTCATTCCCTCCATCATCTTTTCCCTGGATCAAGCTACTTCATGCGTTGATCCCAGAGCACCAAAGTACACACCTCTATGGCTGATGAACAACACTCACATCTGCTCGAACGAGTGCCGCTACAGCCAGAGTCGCAAATATCAGTCTCATCGTAAAGTAAGGGTGAGGCAAGATGAGAGTTTGGGAGGATGGGGAGTGAATGTTGCGGTGTTGACTGGAATAATCGGTTGATTCGGTGAATATCGTCCGTAGGCTTCGTCTCGATGCGATCGTTGTTCCGGGCCGTAAAAGAGCGTGTAAAGTGGTCGAGACGTATCGGAAAACCGGAGAGAAACTTGATGGATTGCGAGTAGTGTTTGTCAAGGAGACAATCACAGGGTTAACACTCGGTGGGCTGAAACACTGGACCCTGAGGACAGTTGTTTGGGATTTATGGGGATTAGCAGGGAATATGGTTACGTGGCAATTTCAAGCAGATCTGACCACGTCATGAAAGAAGGAATGATGTCAACGGATTAATACTTGTTGGCCTTGTTCATTGTCAGCTTGGGATCTGAGGTCGAGATACCGAAAACACTCAGACTCGGGAGTAGCGCCTTTCCTTTTGCGAAAATCGAAGGGGACAATACACCTACCAAGGTGGAACTCGCACATCATGCCGAAGCAACGCATGCCAAGAGTGTATCTCATTCGTCATGGTCCGTTTTGCCCTCATGCTTTTGAATCTCTACTGATCTCTCACAGGAGAAACGGAATGGTCCCTTAATGGCCAGCATGTACGTCGCTGACACCGAGCTCGTTAAGTATACAGGCGAAATCTGACTGCGCAGACCGGCGTTACCGACATCCCATTGACCGCGAATGGCGAGCGGATAGTTAAGGAGATGGGGCCTCGCGTGATGGGTTCAGACAGTGAGTGAGGATTTTCTTGTCCTTCTGTCCAGAACATGCGTCGTCCCTTTGATATCCCATCTCTTTTTGGTTACGTATGTATTGTTCTTTGTCTCTCTCGGACTCACTTCGATTTTCCCCGGCCCTTCCCATTACTCAAACCCTCTTTTTCCAAGCTTCTTTGTCAACGAGCTGTCCCTTGCTGCCTCATAACCGCCTATCAGCTCTACGACATGTGCTTATCTTACCAGAACTGATAAACCCGTCCCATCTTCGCCATGTTCTCATCTCCCCCCGGCGACGAGCGCAACGTACTGCGGAGCTTGTACGCGTTTATCAAATCCCATAAGGAATGAGACTCAAGTACCTCGGCTCACCAGCTATTTGGCAACGATCCTCCTGAGAAATGCTACTTCCGCACTGACCCTGACGTCGCGGAGTGGGATTACGGCGCATATGAGGGCATGCTGAGCAGAGATATCAAGAAGGAGAGGCCGGACTGGAGTATCTGGGATGATGGGTTCGTCAGCCTCGAAACAACGGGAAGAAGAAGCTGAAGTTGGACCAGCTGTCCCCCTGGGAAGACCCCGGGTGAGAGTCCGCAACAGATGAGCGATAGAGTGGATAGGGTCATCGCGAAAGTGAGGGAGATACATGCGAAGGTGAGTAGTCAGCTACGAGCCGTTCTGCGCTCACATGTAGGTGTCCTTTGCTCATCGACGGGACTCTTCTGCAGGCAGCAGAAGTCGCACCTACAACCGAGGATGTGGATCACTCGGATGTCGTCCTCATTTCTCATGGCCATTTTTCGAGGGTATTCATCGCGAGGTGGTGTGCTCTCCGTCTCCAGGCAGGATACCACTTCGCCGCGGACGCCGGGGGACTAGCGGTACTCGGCTATCAACATTCGACGCTAAAAGAGCCCTGTAAGTCGTTGCGCACACGAGGGGATCAAATATCTGACGGATTACTTGCAGCATTGTTGGGATTGAACTGGTACACCGAAGAAGGTTTGAACAATCCGATCAAAGAGTAGCTTGACGGGCTTCATAATGCATGTAGATCTTACATCCTGGCTGCCCCAAACGCCTGCGTCCGCTGCGTACTGGTCGGCATTAGCCTTGCCGGGATTGGGATTCCAAAGGAGTATAGCTTCTCAGCCTTCACTGAGCCACGTGGGAAGACCGTCGGCGGAATCCCGAGCCCTGACCCGCTGAAGTTACTGCTTGAGTTATCCTTTATTATCATCAGCTGCAGGTTGCTCGAGTGACAGTCCCATCCAATGTCGCACAGCGCTTTGTTCTAGTGATCATCCCAGTATGGCTTCTTTACGTCGCCCGTCAGCGGCTATCCAACCTCGGTCTCAACAAACGACCTCCCGACCTCCCTTTCCCGGCGATGCGCAGCGGAAGATCGAGGCGAGGAAGAGTAAGGTTGGGGATAAGATCAAGAAGCGGATGAGCATGAGGTGAGCTCCGTCCAGGCTCTGGAAATCCGCTAATCGCCGCTCAGATATGCTGGAGGCGATCAAGTCCTCGCAGCACCTCCCCCTCTCCCAGGCCAACCGAGCAGCTTCCTCTCCTCCGATCCATACCAGAACGTCCTCCCCGTCGACAATATTCCAGGCTCCTCAATCATCGTCGAAGAAGATGAAACCATCGATGACGAAGTCGGTGACTCACGTTTCGGAATGTTTGGTAACACCGAGTTCGCCCAAACCGGGTTTGAAGGAGGACTTGGCACGGGACAAACGACAGTACAAGATGAACGGATCAGACGAAGAGGTGCTGCGGATCTGACAAAAGATGAGGAATGGGATTTAACGGAATTGGAAGGGGAGACGGTTGACGTGCAAGCTTTCTTGAGGCGGACATTGACTGGAGCGGATGAGGATGAGGTCGTGAGGTTCAAGGCGGCGTTGATGAGGCAGAAACAGGCGAATGCGAGGGAGCTACAGAGGAGTGTGTTTAAGCAGTAAGTCACCTTCGACTACTTGCTCCCGGTACTGATGTGCGCAGTTATGCAGAGTTCGTGGTGATCTCGAAGGAGATCTCGACGTTGGAGAATGATTTGCTCGAGCTGAAAGAGCTGCTTGGACAGTGGAAGGATCTACCTCAGCTCATGGGGATGGAGGACACTCTGGCACCGACAGTCGACAAGAACGGTAACCGTTTGTCGACACTCTTTTCTCTGTTATTCCCCTGCCTAACCCGCCGTAGTCGAGCGCCGGCGAAGTAAACGTAATTCCGTCGCCGACCTCCAGAACATGTACAAGAACCAGCTCACAAAACTCTGGTCGACCGTCGAGGGTTCTCAGAGATACCTACCGCTAGTACCCGGACGACACCTCGTTCACGAGACTCACGACTTTGTCGAGCTCAATGCTGCGACGTATAAAGCGAAGCAGAGTGTCAGCATGTTTCTGCTAAATGATCTGCTCTTGATTGCTGGACGGAGAAGGATGAGGAGTTCTCCTGCGTTGGGGAGTGGAAAAGACAAGGAAAGGGAAAGAGGGAGGATGGTAGCGGAGAGATGCTGGGTCTTGGCGGATCTAGTTGTGATCGACGTCAAGGATAGTGGAGGTGAGTGGATTGAACATCTTTCCCCATGGTCCGAGATGAATTGACCATTTTTTCCCTCTGGCGAGTCTCGCTGACGTGTGCAGATCTGACCAATGCATTGAAGATCAGGCGAGCCAAGGAGGTGTGCGTATATCGAACAGTCAAGCCGGAAGACAAGAAGGCTCTTCTCGCTGCGTTCCGGCAAGTATCGCAAGAATTAGGGGAGAAGAAGCGGAAGGAGACGGAGAAGGAGCAGGAGCGGAGAAAAAGCATATGGCAGGGTGACGTATGTCCACTTCCTCGGTAGATTCTCCCAGTGATCTCATCGCGTAGGCTTCACTTGGAGGGCCGGCGCCCCCTGTTCCAGGCTTGCTAAGTCCCGGTCGACCCCTATCAGCGATCGCCATCTCGGTAGCCGACTCGAAGGATCTCCGATGGATCGACGAGTATGGAGATGACTTGACAATGGCCATCGCCACTCGAGATTGGGAGGAAGCGGTCAGACAGGTTGAGCGAGGTACGCACCAGGGTGAATCGCAATCAAGCTGATAGATATAGGCCATGATCTGCTGAGGAAAGTCTCGGCAAACCCGTCTGCTCAGAATCTACTCAACGCTCGGCTTGACCAGCTGGAACCGAATCTTATCGCTCAAATGGCACATGATCTGTCATCGACCGATGTGCGGAAAAACAATACAGCCCGACTTGTATCGCTCCTTTCCCAACTGGACCAAGCCGACATGGCTCGAGATGCCTTCCTGAGAGCGAGGAGAGACGTGATGCTGAAGCGGGTACGAGCGATCAAATGCGAGGGGGATATCAGTGTATACATCAGCGAGCTGGCAATTGTCTGCTTCACGGTTATACGACATACGAGTGATTGGTTCATAAGCGCTTTTAAGGATACTCGGATGGTTTCTGGTGTGTCCAGATTCCCATGCCAATTTTTGCTGTGCTGAGCGTCAGGCTTCATCACTTGGGCAAAGGAGCAGATCGAGACTTTCGCAGCGATGTTCCGGCGTCAAGTATACGCGCCAACCATTGAGGAGGGTGTCGCAGACGAGTGTCTCCGGTTCACAGCGTCATATAACCGCAAGGTCTGGGGATCATCTTTAAACAATTTTCGTCTGACATATTCTCTCACATAGCTGCTCCGCGACGTCGGCCTCGACTTCACCTTCCTCCTCTCAACCCTTCTCCAGCCCGATCCCACCACTACGACTCAGCCGCACCCGGTCTTCCAGATCTCCAGTATCACAGCAACACCAGCACCAGGATATCACATCGAGCCATCCCCCTACGTCCCGCACATTCCCGATACTCCGGCTCCGACCCCGGATCCGCCGATGACGGGTACTACCGCTCCTCTTACCATCAACCGATCACCTCGCAAGCCGAGACCGTCGGATGAAATCGCGCCTTCGCCTAATATGTCACCTGGATCGCCTGCACCGCCCCCGAGGAGTGCGAGGAGAGGAGTTGCGCCGCCTCGACCGACGCTTGAGAGTCCCATGGTAGCTCAAGATGGGGATTCGTTGAGATAAAAAGATGCTTCGGAACAGGTAGTTTCCGTCTCCTAGCTCTTAGCAATCAGCAGTCGAGACTGAATGAAACATTTTGTTTTTCAACGAGATTAGGCTCCAAGTTGAAGTGGTAAGACTGAATGTAACATTTTGTCTCTCTACGGAATCTGTCGCTGGTCGTGGGAATTTGATGAGGCCACAATGTCAGACGTCAAAGCTCAGCAGTCCCCATTATGCTGTGGACTGTTTCAGTCAAACTGCTCTCCAAAGAAGATATGCTCATGTACTTTCTCTTCTAGCCATGCTATCCTATAAACACATCTGACCCCGCTACACCCGCTCACCCAAACAATTTCCCATAAGCCTTCTTCTCCTTATCCCTCCTAGCCTTCGACCTAGCCTCAACATCCTTCAAAGCCTTGATGATCCCGGCATCTCCCGGAACAGCTTCCAGAGCCTCTTTCAGATCCTTCTCAGCCTCCTCTTCATCTTTGAGCTGGACTTTGCCCAGTGCTCGGCGATAGAGCGCTTTGCCCTTTTCGGCGGGTGTAAGGGAGCCGAGATTGAGTGCTCGAGTTGCGAGAGTCACGGCGAGAGAGGCTGCGGGTGGGTTGCACTTGAGAGCGGCTAAAGATGCGTTGGTGAGAAGGGGAAGGCGGCTGAGGCGAGCGTCAGTCAGCGAATGCACCCAAACGTATAAGGCGATGCAACGCACGTCGTTCGGAATGATTCGACTAGTTCTGCGGAGGTATCGTCTGGAAGAGCAGGGTGCTGATCGAGGTATCGTAATGCTTTTTGGTACTTCTCGAGTGCCAAAGCGAAGATGTTCGCTTTAAACTCCCTGCACATTCCCTCAGTCATTCTACTTACTTGACGCAAATTGGGGACCCACTTCGTACCGATATCTTTCAGCTTCGTGGCGACGCCCAACGCTTCCTCGGGGATATCGATGTTCACGCTTTCCTCGTCCACCGGGAAGTCCTGTCCACTTCAGTGAAGAGCACATCGTTATTTGATCGCCTCACCTCCCAGATATCCTCACCGCCCGATCCAGCCTGCGCAGCTTTCCTCTCCTCATCCTCCTTCTCTAACTCCTCCTCACTCAACACCCCAGAGGCAGCGATCACAACAGACTCATTCGGTTTATCGCTCGTCGTGTCCAAGTCCTCTATACGTCGTACAAGGCCTCTGTTCGATCGGACTCGTCCGAAGACGACGTGCTTCCCATCGAGGTGCGGTGTAGGGACACTGGGAAAGGCTTGATCAGTTGGGTAGATTCTGGAATTAGAAGCGGGACTTTACGTGGTGATGAAGAATTGGGAACCGTTTGTGTTTGGACCGGCGTTTGCCATCGAGAGAAGCATCGGTTTCTCGTGTTTCAGGGTGAAGGCTTCGTCTACACGAGTACCTTCAGCCTTACAGCTCAGCTTCGACACACATCAAACTCGCCTGCAAACTGTAGGATATATCGTCAGCACCTCGGTTACAGCGGACAACGCTTGAGGAACCACCTTTTCCCCATAAATTGACTCTCCACCAGTCCCATCACCCCTCGTGAAGTCTCCACCCTGGAGCATGAACCTATTACCCCTTGAGCTGACCTCCTCAAACCCATCAAGAACCGACATACCCCTTGATGCATCGATGGAAGCTCGAACCGGCGTAAGCGAGCTTGACACCAGCTTTATTCGTCTTATCGCCTATACAGAGATGTTTGAAGTTCTCGGCGGTCTGACAGGGATCGTCAGCAAGGATGTTAGGCAAAGGCGAATCAGACGGATGGAGAAGGGGAGGAGAAATACTTTTGGTACGACGTCGTCGAATGTCTCGAAGGTGATTCTTCCGGCTGCTTCGGAGGCTATAGTGATGTCGAAGTAACAGATCGTGTTGGGCATCTTGGAGGTATCCTGCGAGGCTTTAACACCTCAACAGCCAGTCGGAAGTGTATGTCCAAAAAGTAGACGTGTCCATCAACCTCACGAATTACAGTAGTTCCAGCAAATTCGCCCAACCATTCCGACGGAAGTCCAAAGATTCCGTTGGTTTTGGAGTCACCATTGCCCTGATATAGGGTGCATACAGATTGACCCAGACGAACTAGCCAAGACAAGGTGAACAGCCGTAACCTATGCCCTTCGTCGTATCATGGCACAGACTCCCGCTTCTTCTTCTTCTTCTTCTTCTCCCCGTCTTCTACCACCACACCATCCGCCACTCCGTTCGCTTCAGAAGCTCTCCGCTTTTTGGACTTTTTCTCCGACTCGTCCGCAGCTGCTGATGTTCCGTTCGCACCTGTCTCCGCTGCCTTTGCCTAAGATCCATCAGCAAGGAAAATGGTTTGCGGCCGAGGTCGACTCACCGCCTTCTTCGCCTCTTTCCGTGCTCTCCGCTCCTCCTTCGTCTCCCCAACAACCATCGTCTCATCCGCCCCATCAACGTCCATGGAGACATCGCCACGCTCACTCTTCCGCTTCTTCTTGTCCTTCTTGTCCTTCTTCCCCTCCAACACAGCCATCTCTTCCCGCTTCTCCTCCTTCACCTTCAGTACCGCCTGGACAGCCTTCCTAACAGCCGGTTGAGGTTGTGTCGGTAACATCACATTCACACTCTCAAGCTTCACCGAGTCCGTGGCATTGTTATAGCTAGACGCAGCACCCGACATCTCGAATTTAGGCTGTTGTCTCCCGTTCTGACCGATCGTGACCCTTCGAACGGATTGGATACCTGCTAGATGTTCTAGAGCACGGAGACGGGACTCTAGCTTGACTCGGTTGGTGATCCCTATCTCGGCTGCTTGGGGATCTGATCGGGATTCGGCATCGGACAGGGCGTCGACTCGGATGGAAAGGGCTGCTTTGGTAGCGACCATCCGGGCCATCTTGCCTTTCAGCTTTTGAGGTGCTTGGCCGATGAGGGATGCCTGATTACACTTCAGTATGTTGAGCGGACAGAATGATCGACTCACATGGTAGATCAATCCGTACTTTGGCGTGTCATGCTTAGTCTTCAATGCTCGGAACAGCGCCTTCTCCGCACCAAGGATCTGGACAGTCGAAGCCGGATGCTTCGCAAGGTTCATCAAGCTCCCCGCATGACTGATCAGTCTAGCTCCGACAAGCTCGCCGACCAACGCCGTCAGATTCGGAGCGATCGCTTGCATTCGATTCCGCAAGTAATCTGACAGTTGAATGCGGTACTCGGAGATGGAAATGACCTGGTCGCAGAGCGAGTGAATATGTGCCATGTCGGAATCGGAGATCTCGGTACCCATGGATAGCTCGGCGGCGGCTTTGATGGTCGCTTCGAGGTCTTCGGGCAGGATCGTTTCGAAGGAGGTGGAAGAAGCGTTGGTCCGGAAGCCTGAGCGACTATGAGCGGGATCTCCTTGGGCAGTGCTGGACATACCCATGTGCTTGACCACTCTGGCATATGCCAGGTTGTCTACGATGATCTTACCCATCTCGGGGAAGTGCCATCCATACCATTCCTAAACTCGATCAGCCTGAGGACAAGCTCGCCTGACCTGCTCACCTTCACCCGCATGGAATAGATGTTGATCTCCTTATCCAAGTCATCCAATAACGCAATAGCCTGAATCACCATCGTATCCACCTTGTCCGTCGAGAACTTCAGTTTGAACCGACTCATCGAATGACCCAGACCGAGCGACATGGTATTGAGATCTTTCGGATCCACAACGCCAAGCAAGGATGCGAGCTGTTGTCGGATACCGCGGTAGAGGTCTTGGGTGGTCGAATCGGATAGGACGGGGATCTGAAGGGATTTGTTGATGGTAGATGCTAGTCGAGTTCAGCGGTTTTCCGAGGTCTCACGAAGCACGATACACACCGAGTTTGGGTTCCGAGACGATGAGCACCTCCTCGACCTTCTTCTTTTTCTTCTTCTTCTCCCCTTCGGTATCTCCCGCTCCTCCCAGGGCGTCCACCAAGAACTTTGATAGTGTATCGGTCAGTCGGCCATCCTGTATGGCAGTGAGATCTTCGACGGCTGTAGCGGTTGAAGTGAATCGCTGTATTGCCTGGACCTTCAAGCTGTGATGCCAGGATCATCAGTCGATGATCTGGGATTGAAACGGTGAGGTCGCTAGACTTACGCTTTATTGGCCCCTTCTGGCGTCTCAAACTCTTTCCATAGATCCTTATTGCTTAGCTTGGCATCACTGCTGAGCTTGAAGACCACGAAACCGATAGCGGTCTCTGCGAGGACTAGCATGTTGGGTGGATAAGTCGGGTACAATGGAACAGCAAGAGACGAGGATGAGGTCGGTTGCCCACGTCATCCTCGGGCGGAGAGCCCCGCACTTGTGACCGCTGAACGCTTCGAAAGTGTCGAGGAATGCTCATATTGTTGTCGATGTGTACAGACTGCTGACTCCGTCGTATGGATCGAGGAAGTACCTCGACACTGTAGCATCAGCCTTTCCAGCCCCAGCTCGCTTTGGCGAGGCGCATGTCGAGCCCATGACTGGGATCGCCGGTTCTTCAAAAGTTCATCTTGACCATACGACACCTCATCACACCCGTAAGCGTTTCCTTCTTACATATATAACCACATGTGTCCTTCTTCCTCCACGAGTCGTTTTGATGTGGACGATATGTCTGACTCCTTTGTAGATCGAACGCAATCCCACAGCTTTGTCATCAGTCATCCTACCTCACACCCTTCATACGGCATCAACTCGACTGCTGAGTCAGGCTTCTACGGCGACGACTACTACGAAGAGGAAGGAGAAGACGACGAGCTGGAAGAGGAGCTAGCTAAGCTTGAGGAATACTTTGGGTGTGAGTGCCACCCCGTCCTTTCACCGGCTATTCGAGAAGGAAGGGTCATCAGCACTGATCAATGACGACCCTTTCTGCTTCATCACTATCCTGACCTCATCACCTCATGTCCCGGTTCCTATGCGATGGACGACGCGGAACTCTTCGACCTGATAGCTGAGGACGAGGAAGGAGAGGAAGATATGGGAGACGTGTGGCCGTCAGCGGTGCCCAATCGGCTTGGCGAGCCGGCAGTCACGGAGACGGGAGCAACACTCAAATCAGACGTGAGTGTGTGTCAGCACGGCCCATACTTCTACCGCATGGCAGCAGCTGATGAGATCCCTCTTGTCTATTCTTTACCTCGCCGCGATAACGCCTTTCCCACTTGTAACACTTTGAATCAAACATGCGTCGACGTTACCCATCCAAATCCGCTCGTGGCAAATTCAACCTGTCCTTGGACAATTATCGACTCCGCCCTTACCCCCGTCCGAAATTTGCGTTGATCCATCCCTCACTCCCTCCACCCTACCCACAGCCTGACGACCCTCGCTTATCATGTCTCGGACTCCCGCTCTCCCTTCCCTACGAAGTGGAAACTCTGGCGGAGATGGATGAGCGATTGGAGCTGATTGCTTGTCGGCTGGTGGAGTGTGTAAAGGCCAGGGAATGGGGAACAGGGTTCAGGATGTGGGATTCTGCTCTTTCAATGTCAGCTGGCTTCCTGACCCCATGCACAACGGGAGCTGAACAACAATTATAGCTGGATGAGTATGGGTTATCCGATGAAGAGGGGGATGAAGGTCAAATTGATCATCCTTTACTACGAGATTATGTGTACGCTTTTCTCATTTGTCCTGGTCGTCTGTTCTGATCAGGACAGTTATTCCTGGCCTCGGCCCTTCGTTGATCGAAGATGCCGGCAACGGCTTCATTGCGCTCGTCAGGTGAGTTTGGTATCTGGGTTGAGCATGCATGATGTTGATGGTCAACTGTAGCGACCGGAGTCTGAACATATATGACTTCCGGGTACCTTGGCGACCGCTCTATGACGCTCTGTACAACGAACTCTTCCCTCACCCCAACAAGCTGGCACGGCATTCTGTCAACCTCGCACCGATGTATCTCAATGTCGCCGAAGCAGCACAACGCTACTTCCACCCAGGAGACGTCGATGAGATGCTCGAGGCCATACTGCCGAAGTTCGAGCCAAGCATGGATTCTATCCTGGCTACGCAGACGTTTTTGGTCCACTTCCTTCCTATCTCGCATTGTCAGAGGTGGCTACCATTGAGTGAGTTCTTTTCATGATGCAATGAGCTGACAGATGTAGTGTTTCGGCTCTGGTATGGCTTTAATAGCGGGTTGTGGGACGACCAAGCATCCGACCTGATGGGTCAGCTTGCTATCGCCCACGTTGATCCTGGCAGATCCGATCCATCTTTACTCAAAAGAATACCGAGGGGTCAATTCAACACCCCGGAAGAAGAAGCTACGAATCACAATCACAACCGCATCGCTCGAGGGCATAAGGCGAGACTACTGGACGTAAATGGCGACATCGAGGAGGACGCGGACGGAGTCACTTTTTGGGCGAAGCAGGACATGCTGCCTGAGGAGGAGCAGCTCGCGGATCCCGACTGGCAGGGAATCAGGAAAGATATTGGCATCTTCACGGATCAGGAGTTCGAATTCCTCATGACGAAGTGCCTACGATCCCTGAGTATGTCAGCATGATTCTTTAGTATCAAACTAATCGCATGACAGATGTCCCCGTCGGCGGGCACATAGCTTCGCACAACGCTATGTCCGTCACAATGGCTGATAGCCGAGCGAGCAAGAAGATCCTCGACGCGAAGAAGCCGATCGACCGAGTGCAAAGTCTTGCCGAGACCATCATCTTCTGCATGTCTGAGGATTCGCCTGTCGCATTGCTTGCTTCGAGCACCGACACCCCGGGAACAGCGACACCATTACCTCAAGCTTTGTCCCGCTTGCAGAACGGACACGGAATAAAGAAGACCGGCAGTTCCGACAGTCTTGCCGCAGCGGGTAAGAAGAGCGATGATGACAGGCGATACCTAGCGGGCAGCAAGGCTCTGGATCACTTGTCCCGTCTCTTAACGAGCTGTGAGACGGTAAGTATCTTCTTTCGCTTAGTGGTCTGCTCACACCAGCCAGTTCTTCCATCCCAGCAATTCTGGACATTGGTCTGCCTTCCTCACAGTCTTCCTGTCGCATCTCGCCAGCAACTTCATTGAGCGGTGGAAGGCTGAGGAAGAGCCAGTCTGTAAGACACCGGCTGCTTGGAGATTGACACCGGCTATCAAGCGGGAGTTTGTTCTGGCGATCCGACCCCTGGCTCTGACTGCTATGTTCAACAAGGTTTGTCGCTCAACCCATGCAAGACTTGGACTCATGACGTCAGGACATGGAGTCAGTGACCCCTGCGATATCGGCGTTGAAGAAACTCGCTCTTCTTGAGCCTGATCTCGTGATGCCACCATTGATGGAGCGAGTTATCCCTTCGCTTCAGGGTCTCGAGGAGGTAAGCTGTTGAATTCTCCAGCGCATTCTGACACCGCATAGACTCAACGAACACCTGCTGTCACGTTTGCCCTCGCTGCACTGGCTCAGCCTCTCGCGTCCCGCCAGATCTGGCGACATGGGGGCATGTATGTGGCCGACATGTTTGCGCTTCTACTTCCGGGTATCGACCTTAATGATCCAGCCAAGACCGGCCTGAGTTGTATGGCTATATCGAACATGGTCGACTTCATCCGCCTAAGCGACATTTCGGACCTACCCGATTCGAACGACGTCAAACCGGGGTCGAGAGCTTTGAGGCAAATACCTAGGCCAACCGTCGAGGATGATCCCCACGAACCAACTCAGAACGAGATGGAGGACCTGGGTCCCGATGAGGTCCATGGCAGGGTGCGATTTGCCACTGCTGCTTTCCGTGACTGGGTGCCGGAGTTTTTGGGTCGAGTACTGCTTCTCTTCGCAAATCTACCGGAGGAGGGCGGGAAGTCAGGTCGAGCTGGTGGCAAGACTGAGGCAATGACTTTGCATAGTGTTCTGGTGAGCGTTATGTCTGGAGATTTTCTTAAGACAGGCTGACCATCTGTCCAGCATACATGCGGCGGAGTTTTCGCTTCGCTTGATGACAAGCTATTCGACCACGCTCTGGATCAGGTGGCAGAATACGCTTCGACAACATGTCAGGCCAATGCTGTTGACGCAGTTGGGGAGCTGGTCCGTAATCTCGCCTCAGCGAATGCTCCCAAAACCTTCGCCAAGCTCTTCCCTGTCTGCCGCCAGCGGATCCTTGGCGAACTGAAAGCCGGCGCATCCTCGACCCGCTCAACTACCACGTCCATTCCCATTGCGTCCGATGCTGCTTTGCATTGGTGGCAATCTATCCTGTATGGCATGCTCATCCCAGGTCGCGTTATCGTCAGTGTCCAATATTTGATTTTTGCTGATAAGTCGCAGTTGTCCGAGACAGAATACCGCGCCGACTACGTCGAACTGCTCAATGCTATGATCGAATCGACTCTTTCCGAGCGGGGATGGGCTTGGACGGGGAAGATCACCGAGAAGTCAGTCAGCTGCCTGACATCGATCTACTTCACCGAGATGCGGATGGTGAACAATGATGACTACGATAGTGAAGGTGAGTCCTATGGTACCAGTCACGCATAAAGCTGATCAACCCTAGACTTCAAGGCCAATCATCATCTGTGGTGGGGAACGATGCATCGTGCCGCTGAGCTCAAGCCAGATTGGCGAAAACCTTCTGCTGGGGACATCGAGATGGCTTTCGACGTTATCGAACTAGCGGACGTATGCGTCTCCAAGCTTGACGGTCTGCTCGAGAAAGGATCAGCTGGTGACAAAGTCTGGAGTAACGAGTTCTGTCGGGCAATCAATGTGATCGATAAGGTGTTGCGAGGATCATATAACCTCATCGCCGAGATCGAGTCTACCAAGACTGGCGGAGCTCCGGCTGAATCGTGAGCTACCTGCGTGAAGGGTTTTCTCCGCTTATCATCCTGTCAGATATTTACCTCCTGAGATTCTCAAATTACCGCCTCCGTTCAAGTCCGGTCTCATCCTTACCAATCCCAAGGATGGACAGTATCAGAAGGTAATATCCTTTCGCTCGCGAGTAGGCGAGACCTTGCATCACGCCGCTTCTGTCATGCGGGACGCGGGTGAGTCGGACAACTCGGTCGAGACGGTCAGACTACTCGTCACCACCATCGGCACTCTCCTCACTGCGTATGGGATCCGATCGAAGCAGTTCTCAAACGCGCAGGCAGCCTATACCGGAATGATGGCCTCGAAGAAGCTGTACGAGAATCAACGAAAGCATCATAGGTCGATCTTTATGGCTGCCATATCGGTTCACCACCAGAATCGGCTGACCAGTCTAGCCTACTACCGGGTCAGGTCGGCCCTCGACGACAAGCTCATCCGCAACATGCTGGACTTCTGCATTTCACCTTTCATGCGAGTTCGGCGATCCGCTCAGTCACAGCTTGAAACAATCGCCAAGCTATATCGAGGTACATGGGTACTCTGCTTCCCGATGCTCTTCGACGCGCTTCAACCCGGAACTGATCCGGACATCATGAAGGGTGCCCTATACGTCATCCGGTACAATCACGTCGGCTTGACGAGGATCTCAAAAGATTGGCGCCAACTGGTCCAGCTCACCGAGTGCTTGTTGAATGCACACCACGAGAATAAGGCCTCGGTGCAGGCCCTCGTCGCGAAGGCGACCGACGAACTCATCAGTGCGATCAAGGAACCTCTGTCTTTCGATCTCGACATCCAGACCGACCGAGTCGACGCAGCAGCCGATGGTGTTGCGTCGATCATCACGTACAGACTTGAGCAGGGAGTGGTAGAAAGTCTGCACCAGGGCATGAAAGATTGCACAAGTCAGCAGGATACCGAATGGGATACCTTCGTCGACCGGGTCCTGTCGATTGCCGCGAACTCTCAGCTGAATTGGCGCTATGTACTCTCAGCAAGTCGATTCTTGCTCGCGATCACTAGACGAGATCGACCGGTCGATGTCCGCCTGGCTCGATTCTTCGCAGAGAATGTACAGAACCCTCACCCACGCATCCGCGATTTTGGTACCGTGTAAGTTCAGTCTGTGATAATGTTACAGATGATGACCTGAGTCCAGCGGAACTACGCGGATGCTCTTCCATATCACTCTGCGGTCCTTGTGTGAAGGTTCTGAAGAGCGACTGTTCCTAGAAGAGCCGGTCGATGCCTTTGCGTCCGAGATGGAGCTTTCAGACACCTCCGAGGATTTCACCAAGCGCTATGTCGCTGCATTCCGCGAGCCGCTGCCCGAGGATGAATCCAAGGCGGTTTTACAGGATCGGCTCGATACCGGATGGCTTGCTTGGGGAAGAAAGATGGAGGTCACACATATGTCGGGATGGGAGGAACAAGCCTGGAAGATCGATGAGTCTTGTCTGCCCGCTATTGAGATTTTCGAAGCAGCCATCTCCGATGCGGCATGGTGGCAACAGGTATGGAATCCCGACAACTCCTGGCTAATGATCGTCTAGGTTGCGGATCACTGGGCACAAGAGGACACGCGCAACTACCCCTCAGCGACACACATCGATTTCATCCTATCTCTCGCCCAGCTGTTCGGGAAACGAGTGCTCGAATCTGTGAAACCGATCATTGAGGGTTACCTTGCAGAGATGGAGTCGACAAAAGTCTACGATCGCCACAAGATGCGAGCGATGTGGGAATTCCTCTCAGGGCTGCTCAGGGGTTTCGAGGAGTGGTCCGGAAAGGATCGAGCAGGATTTTGGGCATGGTTCACACCGAAGCTGCCTGAGCTCTTCAGCGTCATCCGGCACGATACAACAAAGTCGGTTCTATTGTGGATCTCAGCTGATAAGATCGCAGATGCTGGGATATCTCAATCGAATATATTCTGAACGATCGAGATCCGAGGCGCTTCAAGCCGTTGATCGATTTCTGCATGAAAATGGCCTTAAGCGCAGACTTCGACGCTGGCTCTGCTTTTGATCGTACGCGAAGGAATTACAATTACTGGTCCTAATGATCGCATTTAGTTGCACGACGTGTACAGATTGTTCGATCAGTGATCCGTTGCCTGCAATGGCGTTTCAACGCGTGGGCGGATGACTGCGTCGAACTGTACTTCAAGTCGGTCGCCTGCCCGTACGCGGAGGTACGCACCTTGATGGCATCGGTACTGAACGCCGTCGATCAGCTCAAGGTATGTCAGTTGTGTCTTTACTGGTCAAATGCTCATCCTTGCAGTTCCACCCATCCTACCCCTCCGTCTCCGCTTTGGTAAACGATGTCCTCGACGACGCCATGTCAGAAAAGGACATCATGCATACTCGGACTGGACTCTTTGAGCCTCAGCTGCAACAGATCATGAGCTCTCTTCCGGACTGGAAAGCGGAGCGGCCACATGGACCCAAGGCGGTATTGTCCACACACGACACCGCTGCTTTGACAAGTAAGCCAACCCATGCGATCGCTGCGGTTGCTGATCAATGCCTCAGCGCTCAACTGGCTATCCGTCGAGCTCTCTGATGTGCACGCTGTCGGGTCGTTCCCATACATCATTCCCGTTCTGTGCGTACTGGTCTCAGGGTACATACGGAAAGACTGACAATGTTTAGGCCGGAGATATTCGAGCTGAGGGATTTAAACGACAATCCTGATCTACAACGAACGGCCGGTCGATTGCTGGCGATGATCACCTCGATCACTCCGGCCTTTGAGTTGATCGAATCGCTCATGTCGACCTTGCTATCGATCTTGCAAGATTCACCGGTAGGTCTACACGTCCTGCCAGACTAGCTCGAGCTGAATGGAAATACAGTCATGGAGGACGAAGATGCACAGTATGCCGGTGCTGAGCTTGGTGTACTTCCGGAACCTGTCTTTGCTCTCCGAGACTTGCAAGGCCAAGTGTCTTGACGTATGTGTATCATTTGTTAGGACAGCAGTCACTGAAGGAAAGACACAGGTGGTGGCGGCATGTCTTCGAGACCCAAATCAGGAAGTCCGTGAGATGGCTTCATCGTGAGTCCTGAGCCATGCTAGAGAGTCGATCGTGACTCTCAGCTAGGACATTGAGCGGCTTCTTGCGATGTTCTCAACGAGCGATGGTTATGGTCCTCAAGGTGACCCATCCCTTTCCCTTTCGATGTCAGCTGAAATGTATGCGCAGGATCGCTTCACACGCGAGATCGAGTCGACGGTCTTACCCAAGAGAAGAGGTGCGCCAGGACAGATCAACCCTGAGTACCAAGCGAAGCTGGTCGAGCTACATGGTGCCATCCTGGGAGTGACAGCACTGTTTGTTGCCATCAATGGCTCACCTTTCAAGGCTGACATCTCGCGTTCAGGGTGGACGCTTTCCCATACACTGTCCCTAAGTTCTTGCGTGAGCGGTTCCTACTTGTACTGACCTGTCAGAGCTGACACAACTCAAAGCTAAGCTACTTGCGGACGTACTCGCTCCTCGAGTGTCAGAGCCCGCTCCGGTATCTACCACCATCCGGACATGTGTGGCGGTCAGTATCGAGCCTAGCAAGCGATGTATACTTACGTGTTATCCCAGTCGTTCAAGCGGACCCATGAGAAATATCAAGACAAGTTCAGCGAAGATGAGTTATCGGCGGTGAACTATGCGCAAGCGGGCAACTCTTACTGTAAGTCCCAGAGTTTCCCATTCCACGTCCCGCTAAATCTCTGAAAGATGCATGATTGAGCAAAGCTGAGGACGATGATACCGAACGAGACGGGATTTTCGGACGGCATTGACTATATCAGACGAACATTTCGAGATAGAGCATGACAGATCCCGGCATTATATACACCAAGGCAGCGAAATCCATGGCATGCATCATAGTGATTTTTGCCCAAATCAGATCCAGGAAAGTAATCTATAAGTTACGGGAGAGATTGACCTCCACCTTTGCTGCTGCCTTTACAGTAAGTCCATTCACTCCTTTCCGGATCTTAGCTGCTAAGCAGTTTGACATTTGCTCGGAAAAGAAGGAGAGCAATATCGTACGTTCACACCAGTCTCTTCGGTAGCACGGGACTCACCCAAATACTCGATGAATTGCCTCAAGTTGCCACCCCCTCATGTCCGGGCATGGTATTCCTACGCCTTCGCGGCCGAGGTATTCGCAGCTTGTGGTCTAGTGAGGACTCGGCTTTCTTCCTTCCTCTGACCGTGTTAAGAGACGCGGTAGGCCATCTTCCTTCCCATCACGCTCGAACGTACGTCCGAACTTTCGTGGTGCCAAAGCAAGCAAGCGTTAACTGTACTTTCCGCAGATATGGCTCGAGATATAGGTTACCTCGCACCTGATCTGACAACTACGTGTCATGCGACTAGTGAAGGGATCGAAGATGGGGAGAGGACGTGTAAAGCTCGTATTCTTGGAGTATGGCTAGACACTGCTTCCTTCAGGTAGGTCAATCTGTTGCCGATTTTCGGACCGATGCCAAGGTGGGAATAGCATGTACGTCAAGTCTATCGCTGTGGCTATGCAGTTCCTCTGTATAGTCTCCATCGGTCCTCTGGCAGATAGTCGTACGTCCCTCCTCACCATCCGCTCCCCTTAGATGACTGACAGGGACTAGCATATTGGCGTAAACGACTCCTCCTTGCATTCGCATACACCGGATCTCTCTCAGCGATCCTCTTCTTCCTCTTTCCTTCCTCCCCTCACCCTGTAGTACCCCTTCTTGCGGCGATGCTGACTATTGCTGGGAACGTGGCGTATGCGACGAGTATCGTATGCTCGAACGCTTTTTTGCCAGGTTTGGCTAGGGAGGATGAAGAGGTTTTGGCTGCGGCTGATGGGAGGAGGGGGAGTTTGGAGGAGGAGGTGGTTAGGCTTTTGGACCCTGCGACGAGGGCGAGTCTGGATCAAGATCTCGGTCCGCCTTCCCCACATCAGGAGTCAACCAGTACGCATCACGCGAAAGTACTCTCTCTCTCGACCTCCCGCCTTTCCTCGACAGGGACGGCGCTCGGCTTCCTGTCAGGACTGTTGATGCTCATCGCCCTCGTCATCCCGGTGACGATACTGCAAGGATCGACAGCTTCACTCCAACTCGCCATCGGGTTGACCGGGGCATGGTGGGCTATCTTCACTATCCCTGCCTGGATAGGTCTTCCAGCTGGTGAAAGGGAACAACAAGCGGAGAAAGGCGGGAAGCATTGGCTGATTCAAGCTTGGTCTAGGGTGGGGAGGATGATGAGATGGAGCGAGATGAAGTCTTTGCCGAACCTGTATACTTTCCTTCTGGCTTGGATCTTTCTCTCAGATGGTTCGACCTCTTACTTCTTCATTATGTAGAGCTTATGGCATTCTAGGCTTCCACACAACCACCTACACAGCCATCCTATACGCCTCTTCCACACTCCGCATGTCCGCATCAAAGATCATCCTCATCGGCATTCTCACCCAACTCGCTGGATTCGCGTCGGCTATCCTGGCGCCTCGCCTCCAGAGACAGCTAGGATACTCTAATCTCCGACTGTTGGTTGTGCTGGTCCTTCTAGCACAGGCTATACCGGTTTACGCATCTCTGGGGCTGGTACTGCCCTTTGGGGGATTGAGATCGGAGGGGGAGATGTATGTCGCTTCAATTTGGTTCGGGACTGTAAGCCTCTGCAAGATTTGAGGGACCTGAGCTGATCATCTGATTGATAGCTGCTAGGACCTTTCTATAGCTATTCTAGAGCAGTGTATGCGGAGCTCATCCCACCGGTACGTCCTGTCTTGCAAGAAAGATCATATCACTGACGAGCGATCAGGGTCACGAATCCACCTTCTTCTCCCTCTTCGCCCTTACCGACAAATCCGCTTCTTTCCTCGGTCCCGCCGTGGTCGGTCTCATCGCCGATCTGACTGGGAATATCAGACTCGGCTTCCTCTTCCTTCTTTTCCTCTTGGCGGTTCCTATACCTGTTTTATGGAGGGTACGAGCCGGAAAGGGGGTGGAAGACGGGAAAGTTTGGGCGAAGTTGCATGCTGAGCGGGAGGGAGCTGGATGATCATTTGCATGAATGGTTGCATGTCGGTGAGCAGTCGTCATGAATATCCGCAAGTTAGTATTCTTCCGATGGGCTAAACCTGCGGTCTCGTGGACCCTGACGAACAGTTGTGAGATGGGGGATTGATGGTGCCTGGGAACCACTTACAATGGAGGATCGCCGCAATGCCGACGGATCAAAACGCGTTGTCGACGTGTTTCATCTACATCAAAGCTCTCTATCCGACCCATTTCACACCCTCCTTTCAATCTCGATTCGGCCGGAAGAAGCGATCACGAGCGTCTTAAATCTGCATAGCGCGTGGCCGGCCAACGCTAAGGACCTTCGTGTTGAGACGAGCTTCTATACCGAAGTTTGACGACGAAAATTGTCGATCACCATTACTCGTCATCCTTACATTCATTCCCTCATCCCGTTCTTTTGATTGTTGAGATTCTTGTTCTGCCTGTGTCTGCTCTATCGAGGAGTACATTCTACTGTCTTGGCTATGCCGACGAAAGTGATACGCACACAACAACAATACTCAGCGACTCTCGCTCAACCAGTAGACAAGATGGACGAGAAAGGAGGATTCGAGATGTGTGAGTCCCAAATATTCTCTATGGGAGCAAGTCGTTCGTCTTTTGCGTTAGGATTTTCACACACTGTGGGGACGACACCTACTGTATTGACGACGGAGAAAGCATCCCCTCCTTTCGCCTTCCCACGTCCTTCACCCTCGTTTGATGACCGAAAGGATCGTTGTCAGACTCCGCTGCATCCGTCATCACTTTGAGCCTTTTCTTTCACCGCGGACAATGCCGACTGCTCCCTCAACCGTGGTGCTGCTTTTGTTCGTTCTTCTATCGAGATATGAAGGGTCTGTAGGGTATCATGTCGCTGACCATTTCTCGCCCTTTCACTATATCATCATACGATCCGACTTCAACGCCTATCGGACTAGCAGCGCAGAAGCAGGGACATCGACTTGGAGGTAGACGCGAGAAGTCTGTAGATAACGACCGTCCGCAAATCGTCTCAAAAGGATCCGTTGGGATAAGTCATACGCCGACGTGAGTCCACGTATTGCGAAGAGGGTCAAGTTGAATATCCCTCTCTTCCTTTTGGCTCACTGGACATTCAGGGCGCGTGCCAAAGGTACGCCATTTGGCGCAAGCGAAGGATCAAGCGCTGACCTCGCTTCCCACTCCCTAGTCCTTCCTTGGGTACAAGGCATTGAGGTCGAAGGATATCAACCTCCCGAAGGGATGTTCGGGCCATACGATTCCCGTGAGAGAGATTGCACTCACACGATGCTTGACTAATGTGGTCAGAGCCTGTCAGCCGTGTCCATACCGCATACGAACAGAACCTTCCGCCAAACACTCAATTCCGTTCCCATCCTTTCGCTTACAACGCGCAAAACTCCCTTCCGTTAGCCGCCTTCGCTGGCGAACCTCATAGACCGGATATGGGCGGTCTCCTTAGCCGTAAGGAGCGTGAGACCGCTCGACCGGATAGCGATTTGATGAGTAGGGGAGCAGGGTTGAGGCATCTCAGTCGTCCGCAGGAGGCAGTCCCAGGAGGAGTGGGTGGCGGTGCACCGTTTGGAGAGGAATCGAGAGTTAGTGGGGAGAGCCCAGGAGCGGGAACATTCGGGAAAGGTCGAAGTGAGGGGACGGCCCGACCGAACCCTGCGGTGAGTCCAACGTCATGGCGTGACAATGCAGCTCATAGAAGGGCACGGTAGCGGCAAACTTCCAGCTCACCACGCAAACCTGTCCCTCCCGTCGACGACCGATTTCCCAACAAGCCACCATCCGAAGTCCCTCCTAGGAGCACAAAAGCGCAATCCCCTGCCGTAAAGCATCAAGAAGCTAAATCATCATCTGGCGTCGAACCGAATGATAATCAAAGGCGTTCCGGTCCTCACATACACCATCCACATCACGAATACCCTTTCTCCCCAGAAGAAGCAATGAAGAAGCAGGCCGAAGCGATGGACATCGCTCGAGCACAAGCTCTGACTCAGCTTGAGGCTGCTCAGGGTCATCAGCCGGAACCTGTGCAGGGCGACATCAAGGGCCCAAGAGGAACATTTGATACCGCAACTAGCGGACCTTCCTTCGGCCATCTTCTTCACCAGGACGGTATGCCGATTTCCCGCCATATGTCAATGCAGTCTGGTACCATGCAGGGAAATAACGTGCCAAGAGGGCTCACGAGCTTCGGCGGAGCACCTTTGATGCGTATCCCCTTTGGTGTACCCATGGGAGCGAAGCTGCCGAGACCAATGATGGCTATGAGGACCGGCACGGGCATCGGCATGGGCATCGGCCTGGATACTGGTACGGCCGGAACCTTCCGTGGCGCAAGTATGGAGCCGATCCTGAGCGGGCTGATGGAAAGTCCGGAAAGCGCAAATCCAAAGCGTACAGACAGGAGTGCTTTCGTGGAGTCTGTCGAGGATGTGAGTCGCCTTCGTACCGGTTGGGATTGCTAATCCGTGCCTTGTAAGGAAGAGGAGCAGCTAGCACCCACGGCGAGGCGTTCTGGTGTTTCGAAGACGGAGAGATCAGCCCCGCCGACGACGATTAGAGAAGCTCAGCCTGCTCGTACGGAATCAGGGATACACCCAGACCGCCGAAGCTCTCAACCTTCGACTCACCGACAGGCTTCTGATAGGCAGGTCAGTGATCCTTCAACCATACCCTGCCCGTGCAAACAAGCTGATATATTCCAGCGTACCGCTAAGCCAACGACACCTCCACCTCAATTTGCTCCTCCCCGACCAACTACGATCCAGACCGCTGCAGATGGAGATGGAGCGCGCCTGGCACCGTCAATCCCGCAGGATCCATCTCAAGCACCAAACAAGGCAAAATCAGTCGCGTCAGACACTCGCAGTGATGTTATTGCCACGCAGAAAGCACGATCGCACGCTCCATCGGTCGCGCCGACCACCACGACCAACGTCAAACACCTTGTAGCTGAAAGCAAGTTCCACGATGATACGCTTTGTCAGCTACTGGATGCAGCCCGTTTGAATCTCATCGGGACGGAGGCGAAAAGAGCGCTGCATAAAGCAGCAAAGGCGAGAGTCACCGAACTCAAGGAGCTTCGAGTGCGAGGCGAGGTGAGTCTAGTCTCTGAATGTGTATAGCAAAGAGCCAGCTTACACACGTTTGGCTGTAGGGCAACGCCACACCGCCTAACAATATCGAGACGACGCCCAAGTCCAGTGATCGCCGACAACGTAGTCCAGTGTCCACTTCAGGGGTCTCTCCAGCTGAAGTCGAAGTGCGTATCCTCAGATTTACTGGAGTGGGGGGCTGATCCTTCGGCAGCCGACGACTCTGCCTCAGTGGGCGCAAGACGTAGGAGAAAGTTCTTGTGTGTCAGGCATCGCTGACACCCCAACAGATCATACAACGCTTGGAAGCGATGAATATACGTTTTACAGAGCTAGAGAAGCAGCATCAGGAGGGACTTCGAGACGATCGGACACCGCCCAGTCAAGACATGGACGCCGAGCTTATCGACGAGCTTCTTTTCAGCCAGCTACCCAATCTCGGCTTCCCGCAAGGTGGACTACCAGGCTTTCCCGGCTTCGACTTCGCTGCATTGGGCTTCCCGGGCTTAATCCAGCCGTCCCAAGCGCGGCTTAGCGAGGTCGAAGCGACACCGAAAGGCGGCGCCTATCTCAGAACCCTCTCTCCCAGCGAACGACCAGCACGGGCTGAAACATCAGGCGATGTAATGTCCTGGGGGTCGGAAGTCGAGATGCCTCCGCCGGGCGAGTCAATTACTCCGCCAAGACCTCCGCCCACTATTCATGTCCAGCCGCCTACCGACAGCAATGTAGGCAAAAGTCAACGAGCGGTCACTCCGAGTGCGCCTTCCCATACAGCACAGCGAACGCCTCGTCAGTATGACGCCGATCTGGCTGAGGCAAACGTCAACGCTTCCACCGCACTTCCGGATCCTAGAGAAAGGGACTTGCCCCTTCCGCCTTCCGAGAGTGCTCGATCTCAGGCGCCTAGTCGCATTGCCAAGACTACATCCCGCAAGTCCAGAGTTGCTGAACCGCTTCCTCGACCGGACACTAGCCAGCAGGATGACCGACAAAGCCAGACCGCCTACCAGATTGCAGTGCAAGAACCGCTTCGCCGACCGCTCAGTGCTCACCGAGACAAGTTACATATCTTCGATCCTATCAGTCCGAGATTGGAGGATCCGACGCCTTGGGACCTCGTAACTCAGAGACTGTATAGCTGGGCTTTGGTGTGGGAGGAAGAGACCTTCCTCAGGGCTTTGGAGAACATCAGCCTTGGCCACCAGGTAAGCACCTCAGATCTCAGGTCTCGAGAAATTCGCTGAATGCGAGCTAGGTCGAGGAGTTTCCGCTCACAATCTTCGTCATGATGACCTTCAAGCGGTAGGACAAACATCTTGGTAGTTGGAAGGAGCTGACCTTCGAATAGCTTGATCCGGCGCCATATGTCAGATTCAGCTCAAAAGACATGTGACAAGATGTTCGTTCCACCAAACATGGCGAATGCAATTAGCAAGGCTGTGCATTCTGTGCGTTGCTGCATGTACTTTCATTCAGCTGATAATCGCAGAAAAACTTCGTCATGGCGAAGCAAATACTCGAGGAGCTGTGGTATCGTGCGTAACCTCTCGAAATACCGAAGCCCTGCTGATCGCCACTTTCAGCGTTCCTTTTCATGGAACCACCTAGGGTGATCATCGCTCTTGCCAGGCATCGCAATGAGGTCTGTTGTGTCAACTGCTCCCTGGACTCACCACGGCTGATACGCTCTTCAGCCGGATCAATGGGCAGCGCACCGCTTCGACCTGACTACAGGCCGGATGACCAGCTACTCTGTGCATCACGATGAGGGACACCTGATGGATGGCCGTGAGTGTCTTCCAAGACAGACTATCATAGCTGAATGGCGAAAATTTAGGTCCGTTCATGTGTAAGGAGGTCTCACGTTAGGTTGATTCAATGCTGACTGCGTATAGGGTGGCATGCCATCCGACTCGCCTGGCCACATTACAAGATTCCAGACCCGGATAATCTACGCCAACGCGTCGAGCATGTCCATACCAGCCTCCAAACTAAAGACAACAATTCGATGCTGGCTGCTTCATATGCCCGAAATCTTCTTCTGTATTTTACCATCCACCAGACATGATTACGCTAACTCTGGTCAGCGGATTCCGACCGGAACATAAAACGGATCTTGTCAAAATGAGGGAAATGATATGGCACGAGGTGAGTGACCAGTACAAGGGTGCCCATCGAAATGTACGCAGGTCAAGCGACTATTGCAGAAGAAGCGAGCGGGCAATTTAATTCTCGAACCGAATTCTCCGAATCATGTATACGATCTGTAGATGCAGCGAAAGGAGAAAGCAAGAGTGACATGCTACTAGCTGTATATATAGTCCGCAGCCCAGCACGATGAGATCCCGTTGTTACAACTCTTCCCGCCCAATTGTCCCATGTCCATATCAGATCAAGGCGTCCTGTCTTCGAAATCATGCGGTGTGGTTGCTCGACTCGAACTCCGCTGTGCTAAGCCCAATTCACCTAGGTTGACCCGACTTGAATTGCGGGATAAGGTATGTTCGAAGCCAGAGCACGCGGTAGGTGTGAGCATACCCGAAGTCATACGATCTCGATCGCCGTTGCTGTCGTAGAAGGTGGACGAAGGAGGATCGTTCCATCCTCCCTGACTCGTACTTTCGGCGATCGTGAAACCGGGCAGCAGCGTGTTACTCGAGTTGCTCGAACTTTGTCTCGGTCTGACGGGCTTTCCTCCTCCTTTATGCCGTGAAGGGGAAGATGTAGCTGAAGGCGTCGGGGAGGATGGTACGGCTATTGACGATAAAGAAGCAGTATGCCGCAGTTCGGGAGAAGTGGAAGGGGGTCGAGGGGAGGGTACGCCAAGGTTGCCATTGGCCGGTGTGAAGAAGAATGAGCTGGCTTTGGGTGAAGGTGGTTGTGAGATGTAACCTGGTGCGAAGAAGGGTGAGGAAGCTAGTGAGGAGGTGGTCAATGGCATCGAAACGTGTCGCGCTGTCCTAGGTCGGGTTTCGGAATGAAGATGTCCGAAGGAGGCGTTGCGCTTCAGTAAGCGACCAAGGCGGAGGGAGTAGAGTCGGAAGCGGGAAAAGGTGTTTCTAGATTTGACTGATGTAGATAGGTCCATCCCGTCTTCCATTGAGTACCCATTCTCGGTAGCCCCACTCCAAGGCCAGATCCACCTGCTCGTGGTTGGCGAAACAGGCGCATCTCCAGAAATAGATGGTTTCCGACTCCGACTCCGCAGAGAAGGCATGAACGCCCGACCGAATCGCCGCCGGAACGAAGTGAAGATACAAGCCATGAAGAAGAAAGCGATAAAGCCATAAGCCCATATCGTCTGGATACCCAAGTCGTTCAGCCGTTCCTCGAACCGTCCAAATGTCATCCCCGGTAGACGTCCAGCCCAAGCCTGCTCGATAGCGTTTGAACGAGGTTGAACTGCTCGACTCGCTTCGATCACCATCTTGCCCAGTGTCCAGCTGATAGCCGTTTCTCCGACTTCGTCCATGCTCTGAAAGTGATGGTTCTGCTTATCCGCTAATAGGCCCTTCTCCCGAGCACGCCGTTCGGCTTCTGCATTAGTCTCGCCGACGTCACCGCCAGTGAGGGTGTCGTTTCCGCCTGCATCGACTAGTCGAGGGATACCGACACCTTCGTGGAGAACATTCGAGATCCAGGCGCCCTTGAAACACTGCATCTGCATCCGAGACAGCTCGATCTGAAAGCATACCGTCAGGCCGAATACTTCCACAAGTGAGGCACGATTCTCACCTCGGCCCCTCGCCACCCGTTATCCGCCTTGACCTGCGTCTCAATCTCGGACCAATCCCTCCCGCAGAACTCCCCCATCCCCTTTTCCCACTCACCCCAATCCCATACCCCGCCCAAACCGAGCACCTGCTGAGCTGTATACCAATACTCGCTAATCCCGATGAACCCCCTCTGATTTGCTCTCTCGAAGTCAATATGTGGGGTAGGTACTCCGCCGAAGAGGCAATGATCGGTCGGGCAGGGAGAGGAATGGTCGAGAAGAGGTCGAAGTTCGGTCAAGCAGGATGAGAAGACTCCTAAACCGAGGAATCCTGGGTGTTTCGATGGTTCAGGGGAAGGTATTGTCAATCCAAGCGGCAGGCAGGGGTCATCTATAGGTGATTCGAGATAAGAGGACGTCGCCGACAGATCCGCATCTCTCCGCCATCTCTCCAGTAATCGCTCGACATAGCGTTCCCGAACTCGGTTCGTGCCAAATCCAAGCCAAGATGCGACGAACACCGGCCAATCCACTATCTCACCGGAAAGCAGACGTAAGGATACCTGATGTAGATCGTCCTGATCGATACCAGATCTCACAAGCTCGGAATCAGTCGGTGAGAACGCCAGTTGAGTCGATGCACCACCCATATCCAAAAAGCCGAACGTAGGAGAATGGTGATTCACGTCGACCGGCGTGACCGAATCTGAGGAGGATGCAGGTGGTGCATTTGCAAGGGGGGCCAGGGGTAACAAACCGGATGTACTGCTCGAGGAAGCTGAGGTCGACGATGAAGGATCGGGTGCACGTCCGAAGCCGTCCATGAGGTAGTTGACCGCCACCCAACCCCACATGCCCTCCTCTTCTCCCGAGATGACCCGGATGTTCTCCCCGCATGGCCCAGCGCTGGAAGGTCCGGGAACAGAGAACGGGTAGTCGGTACGGATGAGATCACAAGTCGCTTCGAGAATTGCGTAGCGCTCGTCGGAGGGGAGCAAGCGCATACCGGCTGTCGCGAGGACGTATATAGGGGTTGTAGAGTGTTGGGAAGGAGGTATTTGTTGCAACGCATGCGAGAGGAGCGGGGCGAGGTAGGAAGGGATGTCTTGTGGAGGTATTGTCGATATACCTACCACCGTCACTCAGCTCGAGTCCGGGATGGACCTTGATGACGTCCGACATGACTGCCTCTGAAGCCGCACTCACCAGGCTCAGCTCTCTTCACCCAAGCTTCCCCCTCAACCCCCTTCCCTACCCTGACCAACCTCCTCAAGGCAGACCTCTCCATCTCCCCATACCTCTCCTTCCCCTTCCCTTTCCACTTATATCCATCTTTCCCACCAACCCACCACTTCCTCCCACCTCTTCCCTTACGCGCTTCCTCTACCTCCTGAAGGATCTCAGCGCGTTCGAGGTCGGGATCTCGCCATGAGTAGATCTGGAGTCTGGAGCCGGAAGATCCAGCGTCGATGACGAGAGCGTAGTGTGTTGATGTTGGGGATATGGAGGGGGCCATGGGAAGTTCGGATTTCAGAGCGGGCGTTGAGGGAGGCCGCCAAGGTTTTGGAAGCCAACAAAGGGGATGCCACGTGTAGGCTGTAGGAGACTTGCTGCTGCGCAAAGGACAGATGTTCAGGGACTTCGACCTGATCGGTTCCGGGAGATAATTGGTTACTGTGATGAAAGGGGAGATAAGAGGTAAACAAATGCGCAGCAGGTAAAATTGGTCTCTTCCAAAACGTCGGTACTCCACACCTCCCCCTTTCCCGACTTCATGTTCGCTAATTGATGCCACCCACTTAGCGGAATGGGATAATATGTCCGGACCTATTAGCGGATCAAGAGCACAGGGTTGATGGTTTTAGCTCCACTCCGCCTTTCTAACGGTTCTTGCCGCAACGCGAAGTCCATTGGATTGCTGAACCTCGCCTCCCTTACCGTTCCACAAAGCATGGCTGACTCCGGTACCGAATCCGATATCATCCCCTCATACCCCGGTTCCCCTGCTCCAACAGTCCCGCAACCGAGACCAGGCTATGTCCAACGTCAACATGGCGATCACATTTTCCGTGAATACCCTGACTTGGCAACACGTCGTATGAACCCATCTCGAGAAGAGCTCGGTCTGGTTGTGGAGATCGATACGATAGAAAAGGTCGTTCCGGAAGGTCATTATGAGGAGCATAATCATGTGATGAGTCGGATACGATTGAGGGCTGAGTCGTATACTCTACAGAAGATGGCCAAGGATTCACCGAGGGATAAGAAGGGGAAGCTTCAGAAGGTACATCCGGCTGAGTTTAGCAACCTTGCCAAAAAGCTGATTGGGTCGGTCAGAATTGGGAGAAACAAGTCCGAAAGATGCAGCCTTCCCCCTTCTATCGATCCCAGCCGATCCTCTACGGTCTCCCACCTCAACCCGACGAAGCATCCGCCATCACCGCTCTGAAAGCAGCGACGAATGAGAAAGGGTACATCTACCCAACGAAAGAGATGATCGAACTGGAGAATATCATGATGGAGGAATGAACACCGATGTGGAAGCCTTTCCTCGATGCTGGGGACATGGGTCGAAGGAAGGCTTTACAAGAAGAAGGAATGGGATACGATCAGGGCTGGGTTAGAAGCGTTCTGATGAGGAGGCGAAGTCGAAGAGGCCGGATTGGATGGCTTTTTTTTGGCTAGGCGGGATGAGGAGTTGGGGATGGAATGGCGTTGGCCGGAGGTGTTGCGGGCGGATACTGATAAGGTAGTCAACAAGAAGGAGGAGGAGGAGGAGGAAGAGGAAGAGGGAGAGGTCGTGGACAAGGGCAAAAGCGCGTGGCTCATCCAGGAACCAAGCCAAGCACTGAGGACCTACAGGCAAAGAAGATCAAGGGGGAAGAGGTTGAGTCTACTCCTAGAATTATCGCTGAGGATCAGCTCGACGTCGAATCCGTCTGCGTGAGGTACGACGCCTGTCGCCTCGGCTTTTTCTCCCGAGAAGGGGTCAAGCTCTTCACCCACCCAAACCACAACTCCGCCGAACCACCAAAATACGCAATGAACAAGCTCGAAATCTCAAAGACCCGCAAAAAAGCATGATGGCTGCGTTCGAGCATGATGTCCTCGCTCATATCTGACTCGACGAGGTGCCTATACGTATCGGGCAGGAGGTGGGAGCGAGCTGGAGAGGAGAGGACTATTATCAGGACGACCTTGCCGATGACTTCCTTGCTCTTCCTGATCAGGTCGAGCAGACGAAAGGGCCGTTCGAGTTTCTCGGCAAAGGATGGTTGAAGGCTCGTTCGGCATACCCGGCTTTGGCGTAGCTCGTTTCATCGTCAAAGCCCTTGAAGGCGATAAACCGATGAAGCTCACACCGCGGATGATCGGCGTGAGGTATTGGGAGCGATACTGGCGTTGGTGTGAGGATTTGGAGGAACATGGAGAGAAAGTTGGTCATTTTACGTAGTACAGGTTTTCCCGGATAATCATCCGGAGGAGAGGTATGAAGAGTGTGGGAGTTTTGGGACGAGTCAGGATGGGGACGAGGAGGAGGGGGAAGAGGGTGAGGATGATGGGTTTGGGACGATGGGTGAGGACGAATAAGGGTGGGGAGACGATGATGTACAACTTGGCCGATCTGTGATGCTGGCAATGGCGGTAGAGGAGAACAAAATGTATATATCCTTGAACATCAAGTCCCCACAGTGTACCCGATTGGGACGCGTAATCAGCAGCATGATTGCACGATGCACTGGTCTTTCATGGTTCTTCCCCTCAAATGCCCTAATTCGTTTCCGAGACTGACTCCCCTGATACTTGACGTTGCCTATGATTATTGTCCAGGATCTTGCAAAACCACCAGGAGATATCTCTCGTCTATATATTAGAAATCAGCATTTACACCGAGCTGATCATTAAACGTACCGGGTGTGATAATCAGCTCATGCCGCTTCGTCCGTATCCGCATGAATTTCAGCTCATCCTGCTTACAAAAACCATCAGTCATCAAGCTCTTCCTCTTAGCTTAAGAAAGCTGATATCAGGTCTCGTGACTCACTCCTTCATCACAGTCCCCAACAGCCTGAGCGACATTCGCAACGACCCCTTCGAGCGCTTTCGCATACTTTCTCCCGCTCTCTCCGTCGAATACTGTACCGGTACTCTGGATGATCGCTCCTCCACTTCCACTCGAGGCGTTCTCGGTGGCTGAGCGGCGAGATAGGATCATCACTCCTCGGACATTCCGGTAGGCGGATAGACGGGAGAGGGTCGCTTCGATCTGGGGGGGGACCCGTGCGGAAGGTGAAGTGGAGGAGGAACTACTTAGAGCACTGGAGGAGCGTAAATGACCATTGCTGAGGGGGACAGAGTCTGTCAATGACATAATGCTCGGTTAAGAATGGGGTTTGATGAAAGGACGAACTCTTCGAAGGCTCGAGCCGGTGCGTTTCCGGACAATTGTGGAATCATCCCACAGAAGACTAAGCGGGTCACCTTGATAAGGAATATGTTCGGAGGTGGGGTTCTAACATTTCGGAATCCGTCGAATCGCCGACCAGAACTTACTTCCTCCTATCACGTCTTTTGATTTCGGTCTCGCATCCCATAACCCAGTACAATCATTTCGGGCTGACCTTCGATCTATCCCTGATCCTGTTACGATGAATGTGAGTCTCTCCCCGCTCTCTCCATGGAAAGCTACTGAACACCTCATAGCGGATACCCCCAGCCCTCTTCCGAGCTTCAAAGCGGATAGCGCCTTCTTCGAGGTACGCACCGTTTCGAATGATCGTCTTGACGTGTGACTGACCTGAATGAAGACCACTACCCACGCCCGCATGTTGCTGCGCATCGAGCTCTCGACACTTCTCCTCTTCCCGTTCGCTTTTCGATGCCGCAACAGCTCAACAACCCTCTCCATCCCCCATATCCCCAAAAATCGCTCCCATAGTAGATACGATCTCCACTCTAACCCTCCTCGAAGTCTCAGAATTAGTTACCGCTCTCAAAGTGCGTTCCTTCATCATGTGCCATCGCCAACAAAGCTCCATGTGATGAGCTGATGCGCTTGCTAGACCCGACTAAACATAACCGAGATCGCAATGCCTGCCTCATCCTCCGCTCCACCCGCTGCCGCATCTTCAGCATCAGACGACGCTCCAGTCGAAGAGAAACCGAAGGAAAAGACGATATTCACCGTGAAGCTCGAGAAATATGATGCGACTGCAAAGGCAAAGATCATAAGGGAAGTCAAGGCGATGATGCCGAATATGAATCTTGTTGAGGTGGGTGTCCATCCTTCAATGTCTCTTCCCCAGCTCTTTTCAGCAGCTACTTGAAACGTTGTTGGACCGACATTGATACCACTTTGATAGGCGAAGAAGTTTGTCGAATCTGTACCTCAGGTCTTGAAGGAGAATCTACCCAAGGAGGATGCGGAGAAGTTGCAAAAGCACTTGACGGAGCTAGGGGCGACGGTCACTTTGTCATAGCGAGAGGAGGTACTGGAACACTATGCTTGCATACTACCCGCATCTATATCATGGGTGATCGAGGAAGTTTGCTGCAGACCGGTCATATCCCGGTGTTTCACCCTTTTGACTATATTTTGCGCCAGTCTATTCGCGCTATTTACTCTTCTTCTCCTCCTCCCACTGGACGAGCCATTCCTTTACGAAGGTCACTTCGAGCTCGTGGACGTCCCTGATCCTAGCTGGCTCTCTCGAATGATCTGCCAACCCATTCTGCACAAATCAGATCTAACAAGAGATCGAACTTTAAATCTTACTGACCTCATCGTAGTGATGCACGCCATCTTCTAAAGTATCAGGCAAAACTTGAAAGGACTTGGACATCACTCACCAAAGATCAAGTGAACTGGCCTGTTCACCGTCGAAGCCCTTCTCCGCGCCGAATCGCTTCCGGGTGTCTAGGGGTCTGATCAGCTCTTCCTTATATGACTTACTAAGACGTATATCGCACCGCCGGACGCCAAGGATCCCGATCACCGTCGATGAAAGCCAATCGATCCATCTCGATATCGTAGTCGCCCCTCGCATTGATCTCTTTCACATCCGGCTGAGCGGGAACGGTGAAGTGTTTCCCTGGCGGGTATGCTTGTCTGCAGATCTCCGAAGTCTGCTCGAGCGTCACACTACATAAGCCTTTGTCAGCCTATCCTAAGACATCGAGGCTCACTTACTATTTCGACAGGATGCTCGGACCTTCAAGCGGTGCGGGCATGAAGTAACCCCATTGAGTGCAAACTGCTTGTATCAGCTTCAGTCTCTTTAAAAAAAGCTCGTCTTCGCCTTGGAAAAGCCAAAGTCGCCATGTCTGGCTGAGATCCGTATCTTGGAATCTAGCATCGTCCTGGGATCCGAAACACTAAAGACTCGCGATCAGCTTAATATCACGCCCGTCCTGGCATGCTCACCTCTTCAATATCCGAAGCGGGGTTACCTTCACGCCGGGGACATCTAGACACGACATGCTTACACCATTTCAGCCGCATTCACGTAGATACCTTTCAAGCATCACTCACATCTTTGATGTATGTGGCGTAACCGATCACTTCAGAGGCTCTGAGCAACAGATCAGAACGAGGTTCGGACAGAGAATCTCGTGCGCGCACATCTTGACGAGCCCGATTTGGCTTCCTGGACCTCCAGTCGTGAGGGCGTCGCAAAAGCTAGCGCAGCCATCGGAGCTGACTGCCGTAGATTAGCATGGCAGCAGATTGTAGCGAACTGACGTACTTGAGGTATCCCAGTTCTTCCCTTGCCAGCAACCTGATGAAGCATTTGCTCAGAAACCAATCGCTATGCTTTGCAAGCATGAAGACTTACCAAGCGGCGCCTCGATGGTCCTAGCGAAGTCCGCTTTATCCGCCAGTTGACCAAGACCGAAGAGCGTTTTCAAAGCTCCAGGAATAGGCTCAGGAAGGTCCAATAAGGTATCGATAGTCTTGATCGCGGACTGCAATGCATTTATACATTCTTCGGGCGCGTATTGCTGGATGACATCGTAATACTCGTGGAACTCGATCTGGGCATGCGTGACAGCTGATGGTCCGGGTGAGTAAGAGATGACGAGGGGCAAGAGGGATGCTTACCGCTACTTGCGATAGCGCCAAAGACAAGATGAGGGTAGTGCGTCCGCATATGCGCTGCTCTTGCACCGGCGTATGATCCTCCATAGTAGATCCAAGGGGTGTTCGACGGGTGCAATGTAGGGGGATCATCGAGACTCAAGAGCGACGAAGGGGGTTTGAAGTTCTCGATGAACTGTTCGACGAGTTCATTGATTATGAGCCATTTCAGCTGAACGAGATATACGTACATGCGCAGAGTCGGCCAGGGCTTCGGCGTTGTTGAGGAAGCGGAGATCATCGGTAGATAACGTTGGGACGGGGACGGATTCGCCGTAATACCTATTCGCATTAGCTGATTGCCGTTGAGCGAGGACCGTACCTACCGATGTTCGAGGACAATGGATAGCCCACCCGTTGCATTCGCAAGGATCTGCAGGATTCCCTTCTCCAGGAAAGGGATCCTATAATACCGTTAGGAAAGGCATTGGCCAGTCCTTCGGGTTCCGCCGAAGATTACTGACCTATCTGCCCCGCTCGTCTCGCCTCCGTCAAGCACGAAGACTGGACCACTTGGCTCGTACGAGCTCGCGTCCATCCAGTATCGCTGGCAGAAGGTGGTATTTGGTGACGAAGAGAAGTGCGAGATGGGCTGATAGTGACAGTGAGCCTTGTGTCTGGCCACGACATCCTTCGAGGGAGTCGAGAATGGAAGCTGATCCTTAACGTCTCTACTACGGACGACCTTGAGTGCTGGAACATGCGAGAGAAGAGACTTACAGGAGATCTTTTGTGTGTACTCGTGCTTCTTCTTGCTTGAGCAGAGCTTGCCATAAACCGATATGAGGTTGTCCACCAAGCAGTAGTTCGCGATGGAGTTCGGGGCTGAGTTGCGCCGATCGCGCAGCTGCGGTAGCAACGGCAGCCAGAAGCCCTGTAAAAATCGTAATAGGACGCATATTGCAATTGCTTTTCAAGGGAAAGAGCAATGAGACCAAATACCGATAACTTCGGGATAGGTGTTGGCGATATGATCACGTGATCTGATCCTCACCGAAAGATTACTAGCAGGAGAAGGAAACTGGAATGCATAGCATGACCTACGTAGAATGAGGATGTATCGCCCACCCTTCCCATCGTAACATGAGAGACGACACCGGGACCGAACCTTGGAAGACTACTGGGCGAACCTCCGTCCTAAAGAGGAGGGCGGTGGACTTGGCTATTAGCACGCTCCGAGCACCGTGAACGTCGTAGGATACAATGACATTCAGGCGACTCTGTTCGCCAAACATCAGCTGTCATCTACCCAGGCATGTATACAAACGTACCTAAAGGAGTGGCATTGAAGACTGAAAACTATCGACCCACCACGTTTATGAAGTGGTGAGATCTGGGAGTTCTCCCACGGTACGCAAAGTGATTGCCATAATGATCATGAGATAGCACCGTTCATCTCAGTAACCTGTCGAAAATCCAGGTTTTAGGAGCGGCCTTTTATCAACCTGTCACTTCCCCTTCGACGCCTCGTAGGCGCTGTACCACACCTCCGGCCGCCCCAATCCATCATGATAACGAACCCTTCTGCCGCCGGGCCGTCGAACAAGGTAGACAAGGCAGTACCGAACCGCACTCAGCATCATCAATGGCAAGTCCGATGCTTGACTATTCCCGGACTTGATACCGATCTTTCGCTCTACGTGACCTTCGACAATTTACGATTCCTGTTTGGATGTGGGGAAGGGACGCAGAGGGCTTTTGTGCAGAGGCGACAGCCTTGGAGGGGGTTGAGCGGGATCTTCATTGGGAGTGGGGGGTCAAAGGCACGTTCAGGTCTTGCTGGTGAGCTTGATCTATCATACCCAGCTTAGGTTGACAGCTAACAGGTCTGGTGATGACGGCTTCCGACGCTGCCATCAACAAGCTCGACATCGTTGGACCGTCAGATATCATGCAGCATATTGCCACCTTGAGGTCCAGCGTTAATCGGTGGACTTTCTCCATAGGTCGTTATTGTTTGTAGCTGATGCTTTATCCGAATGTTAGTGCGACAATTTGCTGCGATGTCCACCCCATGCCTGTCGACAGCTCCTCCGACCGGTCGGAAGAGGTATATCGAAGTCCAGAGATCACCGTCCGAGCTGTCACTCTTCGTCCTCCCAACTCCATACCTCGCCGGATTTCTGTCAGAACACGCCCAAATAACCCCGAACTCGAGCCCGGGGACCTGTCCCCCGATCAGTTACATCGATGGCATGAGAATATCATCGCAGCTATGTTCAAACCGGCTCGCAAGCTGGAACGACTACATGGTGACGCTCCCGATTTTATCAAAATCACCCGACCTGTCGATCGATATCCTCTACCTTTAGCGAGTCCCGACGAGAACGAGACAGATTTGGTGTATATCTGCCAGGCGGCGCCAATACCTGGGAAGTTTGACAATTCCAAAGCGAAGGCTTTGAATGTGCCGAATGGGCCAATCAGGTCGGAACTAGTACTGGGGAAGACTGTGGAGTTTGACGATAAAAGTGTAAGAGGAGGACGAAGAATTGTCAGACCGGAGGATGTGATAGGCGGAGGTGGTCCTGGAGCCGTGAGCGAATTGGCTGTATTCAACAGTTCAGCCAGATGGGCTGACTTCTGACCAGGTACTGCTCGTTGTCAATTGCTCTGCCATTAACTTGCCTGCCCTTTTGTCATCGCCAGCCTTTTACCCTTATCAACAGCTGAGATCGCGCTCGGATGGCGAGGATCCGGTCAAGGTGCATTTGGTTGTGCACCATGTACCGTCGGTCGTATGGGCGGATGAACGTTATCAAGAATGGATGCGAGCAATCGGCGACGGTACACAGGTATGTTACATCATTATGTTGGACTTTTGACTGATCGGAACTCAGCATCTGATTGCGCGATCCGATGAATATGCCAACGATGTATGTTTTACAAGCTCGGCGTGGAGTACTCTTGGCCTCTCTCTCATCGATCCCGAATTATTTCCCCTTCCATTCTCCATCTCGCCACCCGTCGTGAACGCGCCTCCCCTTCCGCCCAATACCACTTTCCTGCAACCGAATCACTCCATTCAGATGTACCCCTCACAAAAGGCTTCGATCGCTCCGAGACATCGCAAGGACATCCCTTTCCCGTCGACTGTGAATGACTTGAAAGCCGCTCAACAAGCCTTTGTTGACGACATGCCTGAGTATGCGGAGCTCTGTGCCAGGACACGAGAAGCTGTTCGCAAGGATCCGAGATGGCAGACGGACCGCAGGGAAGTTGGGGACGACATCACGGTCACTACTCTCGGGACCGGTAGCGCTTCACCATCGAAGCATCGCAACGTCGCTTGTATCCATCTTGACATCCCTGGCCTGGGTGGTATCCTAATGGAGGCTGGAGAAGGATCGCTCGGTCAATTGCGCCGTCGTTTCGGACCTGAAGGTGTCCGGCAAGTATACGAAAACCTCCGGATGATCTTTATCAGCCATATGCATGCGGATCACCACTTGGGATTGCAAGGTATACTGGAACATCGCTTCAAGGTATGTCGACATCACATTTAACCGGATGCGCTGAGTGAGAATAAGAGTGGCATCACGTCTACGCTATATATCGTCGCTCCGTACCAGATCGCTTTCAGTATGCAGGAGTCTGCGGCCTGGCAACATGGCGTTCCCCAGGCTGCGCTCGACTCGATCGTCTACCTCGGTAACGAGTATAATCCGCCGACGCACTTGACCGCAGAACGGGACGATGGAAAGACGTCCGAAGATGGAGCTGTATCGGAGGAGGAAGACGACCCAATGGCCGAGTACGAGGAACCGCCTTTATCGCCAGATTTCCTGAATGGCGTACGGCGTTGGCCGTCGAGAGATCATGCTGGAACATCACCTGCTGCGTCAGTCGATCGATACTCATGGTTAGTCAAGCTGATACTGCTAATAGGGCATTGATGAGGGGCCAGATACGGCGGAGATTGTTGCGAGATCTGGGCTTGCGGAGAATCGTTACGCCCTACGTGAATCATCGGGGTCGGGCATGGGGTATGGCCATTGAACATAGATCCGGCTGGAAGATAGCGTGAGTACGTCGAGTCCCATTCCCAACCTGTCTTGAAACTCGTGCCAGGTATTCGGGCGATACTATGCCTTCGAATCCATTGATCGCAGCCGGACAGAACGCCACTCTCCTGATCCACGAGGCTACGCTCGAGGACGACAAGGCTGAGGATGCAGCTCTCAAGGGGCACAGTACATTCTCCCAAGCCATCGAGGTTGGTAAGAAGTGAATATCTTCCATACTCGCTGTCCACAGTCACTCATACTTGCTGTCAGAATGAACGCCAAGCATACTCTACTCACCCATATCTCGCAACGATATCCCAAACTACCGAAATCATCTTCCCATCACATCACCTCGCAACTAGGAGAACCGGCCGTCGGCCTAGCATTTGATCTCATGTCCGTCCGCGTCGGGGAGATGTGGCGGATGGCGTACTATATGGAAGCGATCGATCGCCTCTTTGCCGATGAAGAGGAGGATGAAGGGGATGATACGGCGAAGGCAGTGGAGCAGGATGTTAAACCTGCTTCGGAGGATGGTGTTGCTCCTAAGATGATGGAGATAGGCGAGAAGAAGGTCATGAGAGGAAAGAGCAGAAGAAAGAACGGGAGTACGACGGACGCTCAGCTGAAAGATATAGAGGAGCAAGCGCCGACGAAGCGGGAGTGCAGTCCGTCGAGCGCTGTGCCAGAGATGAAAAGGGCAAAGTCAGATTTGGATATGACGGAAAGGGGTGAGATGAGCCCGAAAGCTGTGCTATGATAAGTACAGGGCAAGACGAGCTGCGGATATAGCAGCATCGTTTCGTAACCTCGTCAGGCATCGCTCAGCATCAATGCATATTCCGTAGTCATATGTCAGTGAGGCCGCGCCACTCAGATAGGTTCACGTGACTCGACGCGCTTGATCTTTTCGGCGCGTCATTCACCAGCTCATGTCTGGTCAACCTGTGGTTGGGGTCCTTTATTGCGGAATTTGCCTAGCGGGAGAGAAGGACCCTCTAGCTGCACCCTTCCAGATGTCATCAGTCATGGGTGTCTCCCGTAATGGGTACGGCTCAGGGGACGACCTCGCCCCTGGCCCAATCGACCTTCTCGAAGACCCCCTCGACCGTTTCGAGATCTTAATGCCAGCCGTGCAATCTCTCGTCAACGCTTTAGGAGGATACGAAGAGATAGAGACTTCCTCGGGTCAATACGAAACGATCTACCGACCTGGTGATTCCGTTTTGGCTGTCTTGAAGGATTTGAAGAAACTTTGGAGGAAGGATGATACGGATGATGAGAGGACTGTTGGGAGGTGTATGTGGAAGGCTGGTTTGATGAAGGAGTTGGTGGCTCTTGTGTTGGAGTGTACGGAGCGAGGAGACTGGGGTAGGAAGGTCGCTTTGGTTGCTTGTGAGTAAACTGCTCTCCAAGCTGTCGATGCATTCCGTTCGTCATGATCAAGGAGAGGTGAGAGAAGCTGATGAACGAGGTGTTCAGGCGACTTGATCGCTGCGTTGACTTGGCCGATCGATGTTGCGCAGGAGCTGAAGGAGATGGAGGATGAGCCGGATGCCGTGACGGATTATGCGACTTTGCTCAGGGCGCAGAGGGAGTACAAGGTTGGTTGAGCGGGATCCTTAGGAGTACCCTGAAGGCGGGCTGACAGATGATGATAGGCGATGATCCTACAAACGACAGGACCCTTGCGATGTCTGCTCGCGTTGATGTTACCTAGTCTGGCCAAGCCCAGGAAGTACGTCCTTCAGGCTATGTAATCAGAACATGATACTGATTTTCCCGCAGGGACGAGCGAGACGAGCGGGTCATCTCCCTTGGTCTGCATATTGTTCGGAACCTCCTAGCAATCAAGGATGCCGTTGCCGAGGGGACCGCTGCCGGAGAGAAGGAGGAGCTGGCAAACATGCAGGTGAGAGCGTCGTCAATATTAGACTGCGGAGCTAACAAGAAGCCCCTTTCAGTCCGCATTGATCATCCAGCTCAACAAGCTCACATACTTCCAACTCATCCTCACTCTCGCGTCGTGCGCCGACAAATCCGACTTCAATCAATATAACGTCATCGTTCTCGACATCTTGCATCTTGTGTTCCGGTCGGTCAAAGCTAGGGATCTCGGGCAGGATCAAGCTCGAGTCCGTCTGATCACCTTCATTAGGCGATCCCTAACATGTTCGTAGGCACCCATGGAGAATCTCACGAAACTGCTGGACGCTGAAAAACGGAGGAAGGGCCTGATATTGAGAGTCGGGATGACGAGACACTCTCGCTTTGGGACGACAGTAGCCGTTAAAGCTGTGAGGCGCATGTTGTTCATAGTGCTCTAGCTAATCAGAGTATGGGTTGTAGGGAGACCAAAAGCTTGTGTTGCATAAGCAGAACGCAATATCAGTTAATGCTGGGAAGATCCTGGACGATGTAAAGCGGAAGCGAGCGGGTCGAATGAAGAAGGTAGTAGGTAGTCTTTCGCCAGAGGTTCGGTTCAATGCTTAACCATATCAGGATGACCTGACATACGTCGTCAACCTAAGCCCGGATGCAATGAGAGTTTTGCAGGATGTTGCGAAATCATTCATCCAGTCCTGCTTCAACAGTCGGTTCCATCATATCCGCGCGAGGTTGAGCTGATCAAGGTCTAAGCGTTCTTTGCTTCCATCCTTAAGGATATCCGAATGGAGCGGAGCAAGATCCGGGATAGCGATAACACTCGTACCTTTTACCTCGCCAAGTTTTTCATAGACTACCTCTTGCTTCTCACACAGAAAGACGCGGACGTGAAGGAAAAAGGACCGGCGAATGGTCATGCCGATGGCCTGTCACTTGGACTGGTGGCGGAAATGGCGGAACTTGACTCCGTACGGTTTGTCTTCGGGAGGATGCGTTTGACAATGGATGATCGGGTAGGTTCATCGCCCAGCTTAGCTCCTGCAGCTGATACCACCCCAAGCCGCCAGCATGGACAGAGCTCCAAGCCTGTCTGGATTGCTTCACACAGACCGTGGGTATTGATGAGCAGCATACGTAGATCTGCTTACTCGACGCAGCTGCTATTGCTCGACGCGATGTCCACTTCCAACGTCGAAGAGGATGTCGAGGTGGCGGAGATCCTACAGCATCAGCTGTATTACAATGGCGACATCCTCGACACCTCGCTCACGGTCATCTCTCAATACAAAGATCAGTCGGTCGCGTGTGTCGAATCTCTTCCTTCATTCTTCGTATAGTGACAGGTCCGCGCAGCTACCTCGACTCAGTCATTCATTTCGCCTACGTCCTACTGCGAAATCTCGAAAAGTACTCCAAGACCAAAGCATTCATGTACGTCCGCAAGCGTAAAGCCAATCAAAAGAAGCGAAAACAAGCGGAGGACGGCGCGGTTCAGCCTTCGATGCCCGAGGAGTATGCTGCGGAGGAGGAAGGGGATGCGGAACCTGATCGGGATACACCGAGCTATGCGGAACATCAATTTACGTTTGAAGCTTTTGAGAAGGTATTAGACACGTTCGGAGGCACTAAGGTCAGGCTAACTTTAACTCTAGCGCTTCGCACAAGAAGCGGTGGCAAATACTTTGGTCACCTATCTAGCCAGGTTCCAAGACTTCGATGAGCCCGGACAGATGAAGCGTGTCGTTGGGCTAATGCATCGGCAAGTGATCAAGACACAAGCAGAGGGGTTATATTTCAAGGTCCGACTCTCGCTCTTAACGCTGGATACTATGGCTAAAGAGGTACAGGTCTCATGCTTGAACCTCTTCCGACGGGTCTTAGATGACCAACAATCCCTACCCAAGGCGGATTGCTCAAAAGACCTGTTTCAACTGATCAACTTCATCCTCCGGAAATTCTTCAAGCGGGTCTCGGACGATCCTTTCCTCCTCGTTCAAGCGCTTGGACCAAAATCAAGGGGTCACTGGAAGGAGCTGTCATCGTATAAGAGCGATGAGAGCAGCGATGATGGAATGGGCGGGCAGAGCTCGCGGATCAGGGAGAAAGTAAATGGGAATCATTCACCTACATAGTGATCATGAGCTGATTTGAGGCAGCTCGCGAGAGCACCGCCGGAATTGGACTTCAAGAAGAACAAGAAGTTGTCTTGGAGTCAACAGATGGGAGTGGTCGTTGCTATGCTGGTGCAAGCCGGACACGAAGAGTGGATACGATGGGTCATCGAGGTGATTGCCCTCCATCAAGCCTGTTCCTGATAATTGATGACTTCTCAAGGCGCTCGAGATCGCCTTGGCTGCCCGCACGGAGATCGTCATTGCGGTAGATGGGCCGAACGGCCATGTCAGCAACGGCGATGAAAGTGACGAGGATGATGAGCGGAGAGTACGCAACTTCGGTGGGCCAAGTAAGGATGCGATTGCGAAGTTTGCTCAGCACGGTGAGCCAATCAAAGTTTTCGTTATGTGAACGGGGCTGAAGCGCGACATAGATCTCAACGCGGATAGCGATGAGCGACGGACAGCGCTTGCCAAGGATGCGCATATGCGTCTCATGCTCAAGCTTCTCTCGCTCGAGCCCACGGATGCGGATACTGGTGAGTTCGAATATTTGGCTTGCAGACCTCGCCCTCATGCCGGACTAGCCGACGACCAAAACTGGTTCCTCCCTTCCACTGAGCTGCCCGCCAGCATCACCGCTTCCATCGGTGCACTCAACCAATTCCTATTCTCCCCTCCTTCCCTTGACGAAGACCCCAAGAACTTCCTCCGACCCGTCAGAAAGAGGACTCGTCGAGCCCGATCCGCCTCAGGTTCCGGCTCAGAACTCGACCAACCCAAGAAGATCCGGACGAAGAAAGCTATCGAAACGCAGGTTTACAAGTCGGCTGCATTCATCGTTGATTCGGACGACGATGATGAAGCGGACGTGGTGTTCTTTGCGAGGGAGAGGGAGTTGAGGGCTGAGATGGAAGCGCTGGCGGAGAAGCATGGGAGTGCGATGTTGGGTACTGGGACGAAGAAGCGGAAGAGGAGGAATAAGGCCAAGGATAAGGAAGGGCCCAACGGACAGGAGGAGGACATGCCGGCCCTGACTGAGATAGGTGAAGACACAGAAGAGAAGGAGATGTCGGAGATGGACAGAGCGGTTTCAGGGCAGCAAGATGAGCCGGAGAACACAAGTGAGAGCGAAGATGAATGGGGAAGCGGAAGGATGAACGGGAAGGGAAGGAGGACGACTTCATCTTTGAACAACGCGAGCGATGATGGCCGGCCAACGCAAGCGAGGTCAAAGTCAAATGGGCGGTCACGAATCGTCGAGTCCGATGAGGATGACTAGGTCAGGGGGTTGGATCTCGTAATGCCAGCTACTTTGGGTGGGTACTCTTTGACGACTTTTATTTGCATGTCATTTGTATCACCAAACGTCGGAAGGAAGGAAGGCGAAGGCGACGAGATAGCATGTCTCCGACCCCGTCGAGTGGGTAATTGGGTTCGTTGCTATGTTTCGCGTACAGCGAGTCATGGATTGAGGGAGAGAGTATCGCTCATGTCGGAGTGACGTGGATGTTTTCGGAACAAAGGAGAACTGATAACGATAAACTCGTGTAATTTGCACAGCCTTCCGCGGAAATATCCCACACTATCTTAGTGAGTCTGAGTAATTGATCGCTCGAAAGAGGGAATCGACAAGCGAACCAGTAACCCGATTCGTCAACATGGACTACGCTTATGCCCTTATCGACAAGGGTTATATCCCCGATGCTGTTCTCCGACCTGTCATCCGCCAGCTCTGCCGAAAACGACTTCGAGAGATCAACCTTGGTTCGTCACATCCTTTCAGCTATCTTCATACCGGAAGAGCTGGTTCATACAGCACAGTGAGTACGGTACGGGCGCTGATATTCCGTGTGACTCAGGAAGCCTCACAGCGAATCACGCAGCCAAGATGGCTTTCATAGTAGACCTATACAATCGACCCATCGCGATAGATCAAGAAAAAGCAAACGAACAGCATTACGAAGTACCGACGTCTTTCCTTCAATTATGTCTAGGACCGAGGATGAAGTACTCTTCTTGTATGTGGCCTAGTGAGAGGTCGAGTTTGGGGGACGCGGAGGATGCGATCTTGGCTGGGTATTGCGTTGAAGCGAGGTTGGGGAGGGGTTTGAGAGGTGTGGGTATGGGTGGAGGTGGGGATGGTGAGAAGGATTTCATGAAGGAGGGAGGGGTTGGTAAGAGTGTGAACGGTGGAGTGAAACGAGATGGGGATTCGGAGGGAGAGCAGGGTGGAGTGGGAAGGGAAGGTGAGGGTTTGAGGATATTGGATCTTGGATGTGGATGGGGTAGTTTGGGGTTATTCCTGGCCGAGGTAGGTTCGTCAAACCATGGCCGCAGATGCAAGCAGCTACGATTGCTGTGCTGTCTTCCTGGGTTTAGGAGGCTGAAGTTCCCTTCAGCACTACCCCCTCGCATCTATCACTATGCTTTCAAACTCCCGTACGCAAAAGCTCTACATCGACGGCGTTGCAGCAGAGAAAGGGTTCAAGAATGTCGACGTGATTACCGGCGATGTCAACGTTTACGATTTCGAAGAGAAGGGTCGGTGAGTCTACATGCTTCACTGTCACCGGACTCTGAGGAAGCAATGGTGATTGACTCGCTCGCTTCGCTCGCTCGTCGTAGCTTCACCCACATCCTCTCCATCGAAATGTTCGAACACATGAAAGCCTACCCAATCCTCTTCAAGAAAGTCTCAACATGGCTCGCACCAAAAGGTCTCCTCTTCATTCATATCTTCTGTCACAAAGATACACCTTATCACTTCGAGGAGAATGACGGATGGATGGCTCAAACCTTCTTTTCGGGAGGGACGATGCCTTCTTTGGATCTGTTTACTTATTTCCAGAGGGATTTGGCGTTGCTACATTCCAGTTATCTGAATGGGACTCATTATTCGAAGACTTTGGAGGCTTGGTTGGCTTTGCAAAATAGGAATGGGAAGGAGGGGATGAGGGTTTTGTGCGAGGCGATGGGTGAGGAACAGGGGAGGAAACAGTTTTATCGTTTTAGAGTTTTTTTCCTCTCATGTTCTGAGTTCTTCGCTTTGGATGGAGGGGAGACGTGGGGAATCGGAAAGTATCTGTTTGAAAACCCATAGAGTCGCCAGGAATGGGCAAAGGGGAAAAAGGGGAAGGTGAGGGAGGCAGTAATCGTGACGTGCTAGAGGTAGTGGATAGATGGAGTTGTGGCATGTACATGGCGTGATCTAGCATGACTACAAGCCCTGGAAGAGATCTATCCCTATCTACATCATAATAGCGATTCCAATACATCTAAAGAGGCTGCGCCCTTATAGCAATACATATAGCTGTCAAAGCCACACCTCCCGCGACCACAAAGGCGAAAGTAGCCTCTATCGAAGATAGATACGCCAGCCTGGCTTGTAGTTGAACCCATCCTTCGAGAGTTGGTATGACGCTAGCTGGTTCTTGAATGATCGAGTGAATGAGGCTGTCTGGATAACCCTCGAGACGGGAGTAGAGAGAGCGGAGGAGGACAGATTGCTGGATAGCAGCAGCGATCGCGACGCCAATGACTTGACCAATGGCTCGGAACAGGTAGCATGCAGAGATGGCGAGGGACATCTCGTGGATCTGTGGCTGTGAGCTTGGTCATGCAAACCTGAGCATTGAAACTGACTTCGACAGTGGCGATGAGAGCGGCTGAGGTTGGATTCGTGAGCGCGTTTATGAAGGTCAACGGAAACGCTCACTCAGCAGCGTGGTGATCGTAGCCCCTCCGCCCAAGGCACCAATAGCCATCTCAAACCATAATCGATGGACCGAAGTCTCAGGACCCCAATTGGTCATGATTGATATCGCCTGGACCCAAGGGACGACCGACATAACCGCTTGGAACCACTTGTACTCTTTGTAGTGCTAACAAGGGCGGACAGTCAGCGTTATAAGTGGCATTTACTTTTGAGGGGGCGTACACGCATGTGCCATCCGGCGTACAGGGAGGCAGCAGACCCAACGATGGAAGAAGGTAGCAGGAGGAGCCCAGTCTGAGACCCGTTCAGACCCCGTGTGACATGTAGATAGACGGGTTGCATGTAAAGCTGGCAGTATGTCATCAGCTTCGTTACTCGGTATGAAAAGCTCGAACCCCTCACCCTTGAGAAATTCGTAGCGGTGGTGAGCACGAATCCCATCAGGACCAAGCTCGGCTGAACCCTCGTGAGCAGGCTGAGGGGCAGGATTGGTTCCGGAGCCTTCTTTTCGATCCACGCGAAGAGGGGAAGGGTGACCACGCATACGATGGCCAGTCCGTACACCAAGGGGTGAGTGACGGGGTATCCGGACGACGTAGTCAGGCTTGCAGCGATAGATAACGAGGATATCTATACACCTTCAGCCTTGTTGTCGGAGGTGATTGGACTAGACTGACCGAGACCATGAGGACGAAACTCCCCGCCCAATCGATCCGACAAAACTTGCTCCAAGCGCTCTCCTCAGTCCTCCGGTGCGGTACATTCACCTTCCAAACCACCAAGAAAGTCGCCGTCAAAATTGCAGGTATCTGGACCCAAAATGCCATCCGCCAACCGAACTTATCCGCGACTGCTCCGCCGAGGACTGCTCCTGTCGCTGCTCCGGCTCCGAAGAGGACGTTCACTCCGCCTTGGTATAGACCTCGATCGGCTAGGGAGACTAGGTCGGAGATTATGATGGCCTGGGAACGAGCGTCAGTGAGCGATCACGGAGTATCATGAGATGAATGGGATCTGATGACTCGCAGTCACGGTGAGAAGGCCACCGGACCCTGCACCAGCAATTGTTCTGGCCACAAGGATCCATGCCATGCTCGGGGCAAGCGCACAGGACAGCGTCCCGACTGATCCGCCGAACCAATCAACTGCGAAATCCCCTCATCATTCTCAAGAATCCAACGCACCGAAGAAGAAAGTCAAAGCGAGCAGCATCGCCCCTTTCCTCCCCATGACCTGAGCCAATCGTCCATAAAGCGGGGTCATGGCCGTCAAGCCAAGGAGATAAGCCGTACCGAGCCAAGACGACTGCTCTCGTCAGCCACGAAGGTTCTGTTCAGAGAATTGATCATGGCACACACCAGAGACCCGGCCCGGAAGTATGAACCTATCTCGACTTGGAGGTTCGCCACGATCGTAGCAGATAAAGCCGAGCAGAAAACCCTATCCAAGCGCAAATCAGCTCATCTCGTCAGTGATATGGCCATGGGAGAAGAGACATACGCAGTCCATAAACCAAGACATAACGCCCATATCTCTCGGAACTGCTTGTTCTCCTTGACCTCTTCATCCGGCTTCTTTACGGGCGAAGCAGCTCTTGTCGAATCCGAACTTGATACAACATCTTCGCCTGTCGCGCCATATGATCGATCGGTCGATCTAACATCGAGGAGGGGACGCTGATCGTCGATAGGAGGAGACATTCTCCCGGAGGAACTTAAAATGGGGGAAAGGGTGTACAAACGGATAACGGAGAATGCAAAGGAAAACACAACGATTTATAAGGGCTTCTTTGAATCTTATGCCTCGAGGAAACCGGACATCGCTGCGAGCGGGAAATAACCTGTATTTACACTCCTCCACACCATATGGCGGCATGCCTGGTCGTCTTCTCACCGTTGACTTTGGAGACTACTGCATGAAGAGATTCGAGCGACATAATCCGGACGCGTAAAGCATATGTGTGCCCGTTACGTGCTGCGGAAGAGAGCTAACTCAAATATACCCCTCACCACCCTTCAGAACCAGAGATTCCTTCTTCCTCACCGCACCTGATAATTCCTCCACAAAACTCTCCATACCTAACCAAATACACTCGACTTCGACCCCCTTCTTTCTCCCTTGCATAGCCATAGCTGGAAAAGTCCCGTGTATCAACCGATGCACGATCGGACCATAGACCGCTGCATCCCTCAAGAGTAGGATCCTGAGCTCGGTGATGGTACCTCCGCCTTCGGCTTCTGTCAGTTCGAGCTTGAGTGGCGGGGCTTTACGGCGAATACTCAGTGGTTCGGTAGGACGAGGTATGAGTGGGGATGATGGCGAAGGGAATTTTAGTCGCTGGGTGTATTGATTTCTCGTCTGAGCACGTTTCCTTGTTTGAGGATCAGGTTTGACAAGTGGAGTAGGCTTGATCTTCGGTTCAGGTAGGATGGATGGCGGCGCGAGGTCGGTGACTTTCGCTGTCGGAGAAGAAGTCAAAACCAGTGACTTCAGGTATTCATCTCTGAATGATCGGTCAGCGAGGTATGTGGGTTTCAGTGACAGATCGACCGGAGAAGGGCACCAAGGCTGTGGTCGGAGTCGAGATCGGATTCCTCGGCCCTTTCACCATCCGTCAATCCTGGTTTTCCCTCTTCTACCGAGTTTCCTCCTAGGTGCTGCTCAACGAAGCGGACAAGGTGTCCCCCGACATGACGCAGCGCATCCCAGGGGATCGTAACTGGAATATTCGTGGGCGGATCGTCAAGCGCGTATGCGAAAGACAAGGTGATGAGCGTATGAGACGAGGACGTCGGGCTAGGACATGTCGAATGTAACAGGAGTGTGGCGGCAAAGGGTGAAGGCGGATTTTGCTTGGGTGGCGGTCGCACAGTCACTCGTCGGGAACGAGCGTCCCAATCGGATTGATGGTCATCATGAGAAGGTGTGCAAAGTGGCGAGCTGGACGAGTAGGTACTCGCGATGCTCGTCTTCACCTTGAGGATCGATCGTCGATGTCGCTGAACGGTCGGGAGGGAGTTCGACACCGGCGGACTCCCCTGTATTGGCGGTGAATACTTCATAGACGGCTGACTTGGACGGGATCGCGATACCGGTGCAGAGGTAGGTCCCGGTGAGCGAAGTTTTTCCCTACTCAAGCTCGAGGTTACCAGACCAGCGGTCAAAGGCTGCTTCATCGTGCGTCTAGCGTCTGATGGACGTCGAACAACTTGAGCGCCGCAACCCAGAGAAGAGGAGTTGGTTGACAAGCAGGACGAGTAGGACGAGTTCGGCGTATGGGACACCTTTGTTGGCGGTGGAGAACAAGCAAAGGTCGGTGGTAGGGGAGGGAGCGGGGGGAGGGGATCGCGGGAGAAGATGAAGAATCTCCTAGGGGATTTCGGGGAACGGAGGTCGGGCAGAAGGGTCGCCGATGGAGACATGGCTTGTACCTTTTCGCAGGGCCTCAATCAGTGGGCAGAGCCTGAGTCCTTCAAGATAACAGGTTTGGAACCGAAGATGACCGGTGAATATATATTACCGAGAATGAAGAAGGACCGCCATCTAACTGGTCCAGAGACTTCGTCGTACTCGTTGTGAAGGCCATTACCGACCCTGGTCGGCATCCTTGCTCGGTGTCGAAAGGAGGGTCGTGGGTGAACAAAGGTCAGGATTCCGTACTAAGGTCGCTTCGACAATCCGTTATAGATTGTGTTTCAAGGGGTTGAAGACAAAGGACACCCTCATTTTCGCCGCAAAAGAATGGAGTGGAATAGCAGAGTGAAGGTTATCGACGCCGGCCGACAGGAGCAGGAACCGATGAGATGGTAAGTGAGGTACGATTCGGGGAAGTGATCCGCGATGAAAGGCTGATCGAAGGAGATTACCTCCGCTCGTACTGTTCCGTCACTCTTCTCGTTCTGACAGACCAGAAGGGAGATAGGGGTCTTGATCCGCTTTGGGTTTGGGTCAAAGCCAATTGCCGGACGAAGAAGAGTTCCCTGTCTCCAGGGACTCGCTTGTCCGGTCTGCTGGCCCAGGTGTCGCTAGGGGATAGAGCTCGCACGGTATCGGCAGTATTCGTCATGTATCGCTCCACCGAATCCCCCATTCCCCCTTGGCGTAACTCCCCTCAACACGATGTCCATCCTGCACAGCCTCAACCTCCCTCTTTTCCTCCTCTAAACCTTGCGAGGGAAACCCGAAATTGACCAGACGTCTAGCAGCTCGTCTAGCTTCTTCCCGCTGCTCTGAAGGTCGGATGCCTAGGGTCGATTCCTCTTGAACGGCACCTTGAGCTTCCGAGCAAAGGACGGCTCGGCCGTCGGGTTGTGAGGTGAGAAGCTTCTGGAAAGCTCGAGCTAATTCTAGGCGGAGAGGCTGGATGCGGGGGTCTTTGGCGTGTCCTCGACAGGCAGGGGAGCAGTACTTCATTGGTGTCGGATTTGGCTTAGTGTCGAGTGCTGCAATGCCAGTGAGCTTAAGTAGCGATCCGGCGAGATCCTCACGCAGTAGACGCCCGCACGACAAGCAGTACTCATCCGGCATACCTGATGGTCGAGGCGGAGGTGCATCCCGTGAAGGCCGCGATCCCCCACGATGGACTCGAGTTGTCATCGTGACCGTTCTGACCTGACGCGGCACTGCGGTTGAAAGGAGCACACGAGCATGGCGCGAACTCGTGAGGAGAGTGAACAGGATGAAAGACTGATCAGCGATCCTAGACGTGTGTTTTAAAGCCTGGCAAGATACTCGGGATCCCAATGGAACCTGTAACCCGCGGAAGCAAACCCGAGCTCCCCGGAAGTTTATTCAAACGTATAACCGTCGAATCGGCCGATTACGTACAGCGGATTGGACATTCCCCAAATACTTTCATACTCCGGAGAGATCTACGTCTCCTTTTCATCTGTGGACTCTTTTGCACCCGTTAGCCCGCTTGGAAGCCGGTCACTGGTTTCGCAATCCCTTTCCACACTTTACGAAACTGCGTTTCTAGTGCAGATTGTTACTTGACTTAGACGTCATGGCTGGTAACGGGTTTCACAGGACCGCTCCGGTCCTTCCCGCTATGGGGTTACATAGCTTCCACATGGACTCGTAGGTCTATTACCGCCCTAAATATGCTATCCTAAACGACCCCTCAGCCCACCATTTGCCGGCGCGAGCTCAGGTGTCATCGCCGAGCCCGATTACTTCGCCCTCGATATTCCATCCGGCCCCAACGAGATATCTCCCCTGAACGAGCACGAGATCGATCTCACCGTTAGACCTTGTTCCGTGCCCATGCCTCTCCCTCAACGGGGTTTCCAACCAAACGGCTCCTCGTCTCATCGGTATCAGCAGAAGCGGGATCAGCGTTTGCCAATCACTAGCGCGGACGAACACCTCTCCTCGTCTCGCTCTCGCTCTTTAGCCCATGGCTACCGATTCGGCGGGAATCCACCTTCACCTGGGACTCGAAGCTCATCACCCGGCTTAGGTCCAGCTCCACCCTCGCATGATGGCGACTCACCCCCTCTCACCGATCCGTCCTCAGGACTCGACAGGACAGCCTCACAATCCGACCTTATGGGGACGCTACAAGGGATAGCGAGTATGGCGATGAACAATTCTCAGAGTATGATGAAAAGACGGAGCTCCATCTCGAGGAATAGAGATAGGGACACGGGGTATGATGCGCTGAATGGGCTGAACGATGGGGAGGCGGATCTGGATGAGACTGCTCCGCAGGCGGCTTTTGGAACTGAGGCTTTTATGAGGGGTGTTGGTGGAGAGGCTGGGGCGTATCATTTCCCTCGGCATAGACTGAGACGGACGATGAAGGGTGGGTCAGACATCAATCAGATGGAGCACAAAGTCTGATCTACACTTAGACGAGTCGAAGATACCTCTCGTTATCGGTGAGCATCTCCTGAACTGCTATTGCAGAGCTAACCCAACTCTTTCGCAGTCGCATGTGGATCCTTCTCCCCTCCCACATACCTTCACCTCCGAATGTTCGAGATGGCCAAAGACGAGATAGTAGAATCACAAACATACGAAATCATGGCCGGTTACTACTCCCCCGTATCCTCATACTACAAGAAAGCCGGACTCGCCCCTGCAATTCACAGAGTCCGGATGTGCGAGCTCGCCGTAGAGCACACCTCCACCTGGCTGATGGTCGATCCCTGGGAAGCTGGACAATCAGAGTACAAGCGAACGGCCGTCGTACTGGATCATTTCGATGAAATGGTGAATCAGGAAGGAGGTGGTTTGGTAATGAGCGACGGGAGGAAGAGGAAGTATAAGATTATGCTTCTGGCTGGTGGGGACTTGATTGAAAGCTTCGGAGAGCCGGGTGTTTGGAGCGAGCCGGATGTGAGTGGACCCGACACCACCATTATTGGCAGCTGGCTAAGCATGTTTCTCGCTTCCAGCTGCACATCATTTTGGGCAACTATGGTTGTTTGATCGTGGAAAGAGCTGGCTCGGACGTCTGGGCATTCCTGATCTCGCATGACGTCCTCTATCACCATAGACGGAACGTCATCGTCATCAAGCAACTCATCTACAACGATATTTCCTCCACAAAGGTACGGCTGTTCGTGAGACGGGGAATGAGTATCAAGTAAGCTATCCCTCTAGTTTCCTAGTGTCTCAAACAGGCTGACCATTGGCCTACAGGTATCTGCTACCGAACAGTGTCATCCAGTATATCTACGATCACAGGCTTTATCGAGAACCCGACATGAATGCTGTTTCGAACTAGTTACGGGGCAGGGTGAGAAGGGGCAGAAGAAGGAGAGAAGAGAGGTTTAGGCGATAGAAAACAGAAGGGGGAAGGGTAGGGGAAACGGCCGTCAGGAGAAAGGTGCGGGGACTTTCGAGAGCGTCGCCTGGACAAAAGGGAATGAAGCTTGAAGGAGAGCTTGAAGGAGATGGAGAATGAGGGCTCGAGAAAAGGAAGCGAGTCGATGTTGTATAAGACCTTGGGATCGGACAATCTTTACGAGTATCGGATACATAGAGGGTAATGAGGAGGATGTAAACGTGTCTCGGAGGCAGTAACGCGAAACGATGTGGTGTATTTTATCGTTGGGAGCTCTTGCGTTGAAAGGACAATATTGAGCGTGATGTCATCTTGCAGATTGTCTAATGAAATATAACGTCACGACGGTAGCAAGAGTGGCTCCGGATACCACTCCTCCCAGCCCTGCCGTCCAAACCCCAGCCCCACCGGCTAAATAAAACCATCTCCTTTCCCCTCTAGCACCCACATCCCCGGGGCCAACCACTCTCCCCTTCTCCCAGCCTTCATCCAGGACCTTCCTCCTCAACCCTTCATCCTTTAAACCCTGCATCTCCCCCAACCCCCACTTATCACAAACCCCAATCATCCACTCCATCCTCTTCTTCCCCAATTCCCCTCCTACCCCAGGAGCTCTCTTCCTCAATTCCGCTCTCAGCGCTCCAATACCTTCGATAGCCGCCTCCGTATCTTCCGGTAAAGCATCGACGATTATATCCCTCACCATGGCTCCAATCTTCGGACCCATCCCACCGGTTGACACCATGATCTGCAAAGGACCTCTTCGTAATTGAGCACCGAAATAGAAATCGCAAGATGGTGGAACATCCGCAACGTTCACTGGAACTCTAGCTTCTCTACACATATCACAAACTTCCTGACTTAATTCGTCGTTGTCGATAGCAGTGAGGACCATGGCGAAATCTTCTACTTTGATCGGGTCGGAGCGACCGGTATATTCCCGAGGGTGGTAAGTTATGTCGGAACGGTTGGAATGGTCTAGTCGGTATTGGATTGAGGGGTCGAGAGGTGATGGTGAGATGAGAGTTACGTGGGCACCTGATTCTAAGAGGAAGAAGAGTCGACCGGATGCGACGAGACCTCCTCCTATGAGGAGGACTGGTCGAGATTCGAGTCGGTAGGCTAGGAGGAGGGAAGCGCCTTTCTTGATGGGTGGGTAGGGTGGGAGCTAGGGGCGTATCAGCGATGATAAGTTATGACTCGGGAAAAAGGCCAATCAGAAAGATGGATGACAGAGCGGGAGCCATAGGTAGTGAACTGAACGCGAGTGGGACACTGGCCGTGGCAAAGATGCGGTAGAGGTAGATCGACGTACATCATCGAGAGTAGGCGACGAGGAGGAAGTTGACTGAACTGCTTTTGACGGTTCTGCAAGCGAGGACATGCTGTCGGGCGCTCGACCAAGCTACCACCAAGTATAACGAAGCTTGATGTCTGATTTAGGTTTGTTCAGATGGTTGCGTTACACTCATCAGTAGATCGGGCAATCTCGTCTTGGACATAGCGAGTGGAGGTCTGGCTCAACGAAGGCGGACGGAAGCATTTTCGTGTCTTGACTTTTTGTTGTGACTTCTCCGAGATACCAGTAGCAGAGTCAATGTAGAGAAACCAGCATCTCTCCTGTCGCCCAAAGCTTTTTTTTTGGGAAGTCACGAAAACGTATCACTAGTCTATCCAGGAATATGGGCTACACACTTGCCGTCCTCGGTAGGCTTTCAGAGTTTCTCCACGGTCAGGCTGAGCAACCCATCAGGTTGCGGTACAATGGGCGTAGCTATCCTCTCCGGCGTCCTAACCTCCCTCGAGACCCGCTCTTCCCTTCCGAACGGCCATTCTCATACCGAGCCAGGATCAGGCATCTCCACTCCTACAGCTTCTCAATACCTTGATGGACCGGACGAGACGTTACCATCTCGGTTCATAGCTACTGTCGGGCGGGAAGAGACGGGGAGGAAGTTGAGGAAGATGTTCGGAGCTATGGGTTTACTTGGGGGGAGTGTTGAGGTGATTGCTGGGGAGGGAAATGTCGGTGCTGTGAAGGAGGCGAATGTGATCTTGGTCTGGTGCGTATAACATTTATTCACGAAAGATCTCTCGCTCAACGTTGTTTGCTTGGCGTTTAGCTCGAAGCCGCAAATAGCAAAGATGATCCTCCTCGAAGAAGGCATGACCGAAGCTCTCGAAGAAAAGCTCCTCGTCTCGATCTGCGCAGGCGTCACCATCTCTCAACTCCGCTCGTGGGTCCCATCCACCACAAAAGTCGTCCGAGCCATGCCCAACACCCCTTGTAAAGTATGTCACCGCTCCAGTCGTCATAGCGCGTCTGATATAACAACACGTAGATCCGCGAAGGGATGACAATAGTCACTCCCCTCTCCGATGCGACCTCCCAAGCTCTGATATTAGCAATCTTCACCTCCTGCGGAAGATGCCGTTTTCTCGATGAAAAGCATTTCGACGCATGTACCGCTCTTGCCGGATCTGGACCTGCTTTCGTCGCACTCGTGCTCGAGGCCATGGCGGATGGTGGAGTAATGATGGGATTGCCTAGAGCTGAGGCTTTGGAATTAGCTGCACAGAGTAGGTCCAGCGGTTGAGCGTATTTGGTTGGGCTCGCTGATGCGGGTGTAGCGATTCAGGGGACGGGACGGATGGCTCTGTATGGAGGATTACATCCTGCCCAGCTGAAGGACAGCGTGACGAGTGAGCGATAAGTGCGCCGATGGGAATTTCTGATGAGTTCGGCTTCAGCACCTGGTGGGTGCACAATAGCCGGCTTGTTGACGCTTGAGGATGGGCGAGTACGGTCAACAATGGCAAGGGCGATTCAAGTGGCTACAAATCAGTAGATCTTCTCCCTGCTGGAACGGACGAGTTTATACTCATGACCGTAGTGCGGCTGGACTGGGTCAAGAAGCGAAAAAGTAGATGCGCCGCAGAGATGTCGAATGTGGATCTACTGGTCGAGTAGCCGGTCCCGCTCGGCTCGAGACGATAGGACGAAGGGTTTTCGGTTCAGCAGCGGACCTCGAGAGGTCAATAGTCCTTGAGGGGTCATCGGACCATGATTTCCGATGTCGCGGGATCAGCGGCAAACATCTTGGAAGGCGTATCATTGCATCGTATCTGCGAAATCCATGCGAGGAAGGTATTTCTTTGACATCTCGGTCATCGTCCTCCTCTTATCTTGATGATCCAAGACGACAGCCCTGCCAAGTAAACGACTCTATTCCAATCAATGATGAAGCTTGGGCCGTGCAAGGTGAGACCACCTACTATATTACACCTCAGCTAGGAGACACGGCTTTCGGGGATATGGGACCGAGTCGGGGGTTTGGGATGACGTCAGCCCGCGGACGGGGGTTTTGAACTCCGAAACATTTGATGTGTGCTTATGATTATTCACCCGTCTGACCGCCTGTCTTACGACTGGTACTGTACATAAACTCGAGGTCGGTGTGTTTTTACTCGATACTACGCCACTCACCCCTTACCTAACTGCACCGCTTGTGCACACCACTTTGAACTACTCAAGCTAATTGGATCACCTGTACCACCTCACCACCTCATATTTCAACATGGGACTGCACAGTCCCATTCCCGGTATGTCGTAGCAAACCTCTTTTCGGCTGATCCTCTACCCTCAAGCTGACTCGCTGTAGTCCGTCTCGAGAATGAAACTCGCAAAGCGGCCAAAATCAGTGCGTCACTCCATCCCTCTTCCGACCAGTACTGACCAACGCGCAGTGCACAGCTTCGTCGACAAGAAGCAGAACGGTCTCGACCATGTGTGCCGCTTCCTCCTTCCCTCGGCCAGTCACAAGCTTACGTGGCGCCTAGGTAATCCCCAAGAGTATCTTACGGAATGCAGAGGGTTTCGCCATCTTCACTGTCGTCAAAACGGCTTTCATGTTTAGTGTGCGGGCGGGGAGCGGGATTGTCATTGCCAAACTACCTGATGGGAGTGAGTGGACATCTCGAGAGCAAACTGGCTGAGGTCTGATGATGGTGGTAGCTTGGTCACCGCCTAGTGCGATAGGGATAGGGGGAGTTGGCTTCGGAGGACAGGGGGGTGCTGAGTTAGCAGCATTTCGCAATTCGCGATCATAGCTCACTTCTGAGCAGGCTTACCGACTTCTTCATCGTACTCAACGTGAACTCGTCGGTCAGGTATGATGCTCCGTGCTGACCTCGTGCAGTCCCGCTCAGCCGTCGCAAACTTCATGGCCGCTGGTTCCCTTGCGCTGGGCGGAAACCTTTCGGTAAGTAACCAGCCTATCTACGGTGCTATACGCTGACTCGCTCAGGTCGCGGTCGGACCTTTGGGGCGGAACGCAGAAGGCTTAGGCTCTGTCAACACCTCCGGCCGTCTGGCAGCCATGTATTCATACTCCAAGACGAAGGGTCTCTTCGGCGGCGTCTCGGTCGAAGGAACGGTCATTGTCTCACGACCCGACGCGAATCGACTCGCTTACGGCGGCAAACCGACAGTCAAGCAGATCTTGTCCGGCGCATTCGACTGGCCACCTTGGGCTGGAGGGCTTATTCAGGAGATCGAGAATTGTACTAGTGTCCCGGCTGGAGCTGGAGGAGTCGGTTCGCAACCTTGGGTGGAGGATGAGGAGGGGGAAGGAGTTGGTATGGGCTCGGGAAGCGCTACTGGAATGGATAGGAAGGGGTATGGGAACAGAGATTACGTGTTTGGAGAAGGACTAGGTGGAGGAGGGAGTGCACCCGCGAACGGGAGGAAGCGGGCGGGAAGTCTGTTCGGATCCGGAGCCAAGGGCGAAAAAGGCGGGAAGGAAACGGACAAGGCGGTATCTCGACCAAACGAACCACGGAGACACAGCAGTCTTAACCCGTTCTCTTCGGCTTCATCTTCATCACGTCGAGAGACCCTCCCCTCATCGGAATCATACAACGCCGGCCTGACTGCAGACTCTTCCGGCCCAATGACCGGGTACGGTACCCGTCCTCGAGGCGCGTCCAACCCACCTCGACCGACAAACGGGAACGGTAGTAGCAAGTTCGCTGTTCCATTCGCATCGGATTTCGATGACGACTGCGCAAACGGTAGCAGCCGGGAGAAACTCAGAGGAAGCAGAGAGAACGGCACAGTCGGCCGTGACGATCTGCTTGACACCGGGACCAACGGTTTATCGACGTCCTTCTCCCGCTTGTCCACATCTGGTAAAGCGAATGGCGCGCGAAGTAGGAGTAACTCAAAACCCACTCCCTTCCGAGATATCATCGAGGACGATGACCCGAGATCGATCTTTTCCAACGGGGACCGGACGAGTCCGAATAAGCTCTCGAAAGGTCGGATCAATATCACCGCTCCTCAAGGCCCGACTTCGCCATTCGAGGAAGATGACGTCTTCCGCTCGCCCTTCGAGAGCGGTCTCAACACGCCCAACTCACGTGCATCGGGCAGTCCGAAACCCCACATCCCTCTCAAAGCAGGTCTCGATTCAGCCAAAGACGGTCATGCTCGCGCAATAGCCCAATTCGATTTCAACGCAACCGATCCAGGTGATCTGGGATTCAAGTCGGGTCAGGTGGTGATTGTTTTGGACAAGGTTGGAAAGGGGGATTGGTGGAAGGGAAGGGGGACGGATGGGAAGGAGGGAATCTTCCCGAGTAATTATGTGGAGGTGGTGGATATTCCGGATAAGATTGTTGGCGGGATCGGGAGGGGAGATTTGAAGGCGAGGATGATCAGGGTGGAATTTGATTGATCTAGGGCACGCAGCAGAGTCCTCACATTGTAGCATAGGGACAAATGTATTTGTATGGGGGAAGAATGTATTTTGCGAGATGTATTTGAGATGCTATGATCAACTTTGCAGATCACATCAAAAGTCCGCTGTGAGCTCGACGAGAGGCGTCCGTCTGCGTTTGACAACCATAACTCCAGCGCGTCGCATGAAGGCGCTATGCGAAGGTCATAATCTGCATGTAAAATCGCCCATCGACACTCTCGACCTCGTCTTCTCACACCACGACGACAACCACGAGTAGTTTTTAAGTATACTTCATCCCCACGCAATACCGCTCCTGTTTCCAAACCCTCATTTAGAAACAACAAGCTCCGAGATCGAAGCACAACAACCCCGCACACAGCCCCGCTACTGCCATCAGCGCCAATGTCACGAGAACCGCTCGAAGCTCGACGACTCACCCAATAACCCTCCCCCCGCTCCCATCCCACCACCACCACCCGGACGTCCTCCCTGCACATATACAGGTTGACTCTGCTGAGGATACCCCATCGGTTGTTGCTGACCACTAAAAACGAAGCCGACAACAGCGTCAGTCTATGGTCTGGATCGCCAATGTTATTGCGGCCAAACGGAGATGGTTCGATTTGTTGCGGAGGGGGAAGAGGAACTGAGGACGGAGGACTGACTAGTAACCCTGCTGTTGACCGTAACCTTGTTGACCGTAACCTCCCTGTCCACCTTGTCCACTGTAACCACCTTGTCCTCCTTGAGGCATCATATTGGTAGCTGAGAACCATCAGACGGGTTCTTGTTTTCGGAAATAACGAGTAAAAGCTCACGATACCACTGCGAAGCCGTTGTCAGCGGTTTGAAGAGCGATACAGTGAGGAAGAGAGAAACATACCTTCCCATCTGAAGCTTGGTACATTTGCTGACCGGCCTAGAAGCGAGATCAGCTCGCCGTCTTCCCTACTGTCTCATGAATGGAACATGGCAAGGAGAGGACGAGAAGGGACCATAAGGAAGAAGGGTTAGTTGTGAGGGGAGACGTACGTTTGGCTTATTCATGATGCTAAGGTGGGAGAATGAGTGATGAGTGATGAATTGATCAGCGAAAGATGATGGTCAGACAAGTATGGAACGATTAATACGATTGACTATTGATGTTCAGACCGAAAGGATCTGCGTTCGGTGGCGCAGCTGCGCGCTGAGCAATGACGTTTTTGCCTCCGTTTCCCCGGAGAGTGGCAATTCATTCCATCCAAGCTGTGCAGTGGTTTCCAAGCGAGTTCGAACCTCGAAACTCGCTCATGCAGCTTGATGTTTGCTATGATCGAATACTCCGATGCATGATTCATTTTTAGATCCCAATACAAATTCAAGCCATAGCGAGGATGATGAGGATGAGGAGGAGGAGGAGGAGGAGGAGGAGGAGGAGGAGGAGGAGGAGGAGGAGGAGGAGGAGGAGGAGGAGGAGGAGGAGGACGAGGAGGAGGAGGAGGGAAACTAGGATGTCCCACACCCGAGTCAAGACTTCCCGACCGACCTCACCCTCATCGAGGAAATGAGGCGCAAGAAGTCTCCGGCTTATATCAAAGTGGAAAGCTCAAGTAGAGTTACGTCTTACCCTCCACCGGGTACCGACAACTAGGGAGTTGGCAGGGGCACAAGCTAGGCTTGGCAGTGGAGGGTGGGGTGGGGTCCGTGACGAAGGAGGTCTGACTGTATAGGCAGGAGTAGATGGTCCCAACGGGATTCAACGTTTCGTTTTTCAATCGTAGTTGATGGATACTTTGGTTGAGACCCTTGTGGGGATTTGCGAGGAAGTCCAGACTGTGAGATAGACAAAACCGACTGGGTTTGAGCATCAAGTAATGATCGAGGTATTGATGTTCGTATCCGCAGGGATGAAACAATTCCAAACAAGCTCTTCAAATTTCGGGATGAACGGGAAGCAGGTGATGTCCAAGAGCTTGGACACTTCATAAGAACACTGGCCGTCCTATGGATTATACAAGGAACGAAAACGGCGTAAAAGCAAGAAAGAGTGAGAGTACGGCGTGCACCGAAACTTAAAGACTTTCTCAGGCCGCACGCCTAATCTTCACCGCAACCCCTTCCTCGGAAACAATAAACCAGTCATGCCGTAAAGCAGTGCCTTTAAAAAGCAGCCCAAAATCCGAGGACGAAAGAGGAACGCTAAATAAAATAACGCTGGGTGTCGCTACGTTGGACCAAAACTCCTTTTCGATATCTCTACTGATTACTCAATCCTCACACTGGCTTAAGTCCTTTCGGCCCATAAAGGCCATCGCGTCGTAATCCCTCGGACTCCACACTAAGCTCAATATAATCCCTTGATCCCATCATCATGATCCCCGCACGACCACATAAACAATCCATGGCTGAACTCAAACTCCGTCGACTCACTGAACATACTCAACGACTTCGAGAAGATCTTGCGAGATCTAGAATAAGAGTTTCGGAGGCTAGTGTCAGGTGTGTGTCCCTCCCCACTTCCCCTTTTATATACTGCTTCGGGATTGACGGGTGAAACCAAAACAGTTTGATTCGGTATAGTACAGCTACGAAGGATCCGATGGTATGTCTGGAGGGTTTGGACTGTCATATGATGAAGTAGGGCTGATGAGGTAGTTACCAACTTTGTGGGGAGCACCGGGAAAAGGGGAAGATCCTTATTCTCCGCCAGAGCAGGGGGGTTGTTGTACTGGTGAGTTGGGTGTCTGAGCGGGTCTATGCGGAGTTAACGCGTTTTGCAGTCATGTGAGCTCGACGGGAGGTGGAGAAAGGGACCAGAAAGACGAGGTGATTGGATATTCATGAGGAGGGTTCTCTACCGGGAAAGGCTTCCACTATCATCGCCCTCACCCAAACTACATCATTCGATTTCCATACGTTATGGACATACGTGCATGACCTGTACCATCAACTTCGCTTCCTTCTCAAGGATAGCTGAACCCCTGAATGACACTCCACACATGCATACTATGACAACAGTCGTCGATATACGCTCCCCCCTATCCCATTAACTGAGAAATATCATCCGGCGGTCTAACCGTTTGAGAGAAAGTCAACAACCTGTTCTCACCCCCGTCAGCTCAAAATCCAGATCGTAATCATCTCAATCACCGCTTCACCGCCTGGATATACTTCCTAGATACCTCATCATTCAAGACATGAGCAATTTTTCCATCTCCGATCTTCTCCCGTGCCGACCTTTCGTGGATACCGACTGAAGTGACACCGATGGGCCAGGCGGCGTTACCTATCGAGAGTCGGAGGTAGGCGTCGTTCGCCCTCTGGTAGGAACGGGTTTGCATGTAGTAGACTATCTCGGCGAGGTAGCGGACGACATCGGCTGGCATGTCCTGGTGGCGAGGTCAGCATGAGCTGCTAAGTCAACGTGGAGAGCACTGCAGCTCTGCGGTTAGAGAGGAATCGCTCATTGGGACTAAGTAGTGCCAGATTTGCCGCAGTAGACCGCCTTGCTCCTCCGCAGCTAGCGGGGTTCGATCGTGAAGATAGCTGAGGATCAGTCAGACGTACTCGTGACCGTAATGAGCGGAAGAGCGGTTTCAGGTTTTGCGATGAGGACACCTGAGTCGCAGCCGCCAGCTTCCCCTGCGAGGACCGTTTGACATCCTCTGAGTACGAATATCAGCATCTTACCCAAGGTCGGATACAACTAACTCACCTGGCCGAGCATCCATCCAATCTTCCCATTCCTTCAGCACATTCTGCCCATACCAGATCAGCATTAAAACCCCGCTCGTTGAGAACCAACTTACCTTCAACGCAAAATATATCAACGGATACAACTTATTCGGATCCGACTTGACCAGCTTCAGATCAATGACCCCTCCATCGACCACCTTCATCTTCCTCCCATCCTCCTTCTTCTCCCCCTCCGTCCTGTCTTTCCCATTCTCTCCTTCATCATCTCCCTTCTTAACCGGCACCCCAGACCGATGACTAGCCTTAGCCTTCCTCTCAACATCCCTAGCATCCATCCCATTCTCCATATCCGCCAAAGTCTTCCTAAAATCATTCAAACCTTGTCCACCAGCTCCTCCTCTCTCTTCGATCAGTTCCAGAGCTCGTAAGCGGAGTCTTCGTTCTTTATCCGTTTCGCCGAAGAGTCGGATAGGTTGACCCTTGAGGCGTAGTCGACGGATACATTCGTCGGGGGAGATGTTGAATGCTTCGGGTGGTGCTGGGGAGCCTGAAGTCGAGGCGGTGGAGATACCGGGTTCCGGGGTATTTCGACCGGGTGTAGGGGATCCCGCTAGTCGTGAAAGCGAGGCTAGGCGAGCTTGTTCAGCCTGTAAACAAAGGAATACACTCAGCACCGTATGAGTGTATTGATCGTAGGTTGGGATGACTCACGTCTTTCCTCATCTGCGAAGCTCTAGACTCCGCCTTGACACCCTCAGCTTCCTCCTTCCTCCGCTTCTCCTCATCCTCCCTAGCTCGCTCAATATCAGCTCGACGCATATACTTCTTCGCTCCAACGGCGGGATCGTCGGAGAGCGCTTTCCGCTTGGCAGATATCTCAGCGAGTAGGCCTTCCATGATGAGCCTGATTCGGGAGGCAATGGGTTGAGGTGAGGCCTAGACTTCTAATAACAAGAATATAGGGGGTTTCAGCTTGTTCCAAGCGGCAAGTTAACGAAAAATAACTTGCCGCTTGGAGCAATTCAATGCACTGGGAAGATTTGGGAGAAAAAGGATGAGCGTCACGCTCGTTTCACCAGCTGGATGGATGCCTTCCTCGGTTGACACCCTTTAGCTCATCCTGCGGCATTAGCTCTGACAGTCTCAAGAAGACTGACGAACCCCCCTCATCGTCGTCTATCTTTACTGAGGCTCAGGGAAGATCAGTGAGATGGCCAAAGGTACGCTTGCCTCGTTCATCGTGCTACATCCCCATCATCCAACCACCTGTCTGTCCCTCCTAAGAAATTGCTTACCCCGCCATTACCTCAACGAAAGGGAGAGTCATCAATATCGAACTGCTCTGCTGATCATCCTCTCTTCCCAGTCCCCCGGAGCTTTCGACTCCTATCCGAACTGGAGCACGGTGAGAAAGGAATCGGTGATGGGAGTTGCAGTTATGGTTTGAAAGTTAGTCCCCACCTCATCGCCCTTGTCCGGATCCCCGTCAGCATATACCCTGCAAGAGTGTTTCGGATTGTGCTGACATGGGTTACATTTTATAGGATAGCGACGATATCGGGATGTACGAATGGAATGGAACGATCCTCGGTCCGCCTCATTCAGCATATGAGAATCGGATCTTCTCCCTAAGCATCTTTTGCGGTGATCAATATCCCGGTACGTCGGGACTTCTCACTTCGCCCCCATATAGCTGCTGATGATTTACGGGTGACTAGATGTCCCTCCATTGGTGAAGTTTGAGAGTCGGATCAATCTACCTTGTGTCGATCAGCGGGGGCTGGTTAGTCAATCTCTTCTTTCCCCCGGACAGCCCTCCCAGATTGGCTGTCGATCGTCGTCCCGGAGAGAGCTGATACAGCCATTCTACAGGTCGATTTCGCCCGTATCCCTTCGATCAGTACATGGAAGCGGGATTTCACCCTCGAAACCGTACTAGTCGAGCTCAGACGGCAAGTCGTGCTTTTCTCACTTCATCCACTAACCCAACCATCAACCCCCCTGTTCATTTTTATCTGCACCCGAAACTCACATACCCTCTTTCATCGATTGCAATGCAGGGCTGACTTGACTTAGTGATATGGCATCCCCTGTGAACCGCAAAAACCCACAGCCACCGGAGGGGTCAGAGTTCTCCCCCGTTGACCTCGGCGCAACGGCCAAGCAACGCAAAGTATAGGAGGCGGCACTGGAAGGAGAGCGAGAAGACGCTCTGTCCCAGGTAGATCCATTTGGTACTGACAGGTCCTGTTCATGCACACAATATTCACGATATGGAGCGATTGACCGCTCCCTTCGATTAAAAGTGGTGTAATATCGGTATTGACCTAGCAGGCATTACATCACAAACCAGTGAGTGATTGCGCAATCCCCTGCGCAATCCCCCTACACCCTACGCGACTATCAAGCACACCCCTCTCTGCGCCACCACCGCCTGACTAAGACCCTCCGCTTTCAAGTCTACGCTGAACAGGACATCTCTCCGATCTGAATTGAGGTATACAGGGATATTAACCGTGCCGGATCTCTCTGACAAAATCTCCCGCTTCCGCCAGGTGATCTGTGAAGCATTTAGTGGGACCGTCTGTCCATCGTTGAGTGCAAGTTGACCACCCGTCCAGCTCCCTCCTTCAAGCTTGAGACCTACGTAAGGTGTGAGATTGAGCATTGTTGGATTTTCGAAATCGAACTTACCCTCAATGGCGAACGAATTCTCTCCGTCTATCTCTTCGATACCTATATTCAGCACTAGCTGTTCGAGAGACCATCCCTCCTTATGCGCCACTGTCTGCCTTGTCGCAGTGATGTATGCTTCGGGCTGTGACAGTCCTCCAAGCCAAGTATTCCGCGATGTGTCGGACTGCATAGCTATAGCTTCGAGCTGCTCAAGACGGCCTGATAGATTCGTGATGAACGGTCCGACCGCTGTACCTGCAAGCATCTTGAACTTCTTCCAGTGCTCGGGAAGATTGCCTGGAAACTCATAAGCAACGATCAAGCGGAACAAAATGCACGTACCCTTGCTCAAGTCGGTCATGATGGAGCGAAGCTCATTGGTCTGCTTGAGGTTTGCATCACAGACGTCGATGACTTCCGATAGATCCCGGCGCATCCGACTGAGGAGGTCGATGGCAGTAGACGTTTCTCGCGCGAAGAAGCGGCCGAGCGGAGAATCATTTACAGTAGAGGCGGAGAGTGTCTTTGGAAGCATGCCGAGCCATTCCTCCGCATTAGACTTGACCAACTTCATCCACGCCGGCTGGCCGGTGGACGCCACTGTCGAGCCAATGTCGTCTTCGTCGTCATCTGCTGTACGCATCTGGCGTAATTTGGCGACGATGGTATCGCCTCAGGAGGATTCAGCTCTGCATCATTGTCAAGGAGATCAAAGAGCGAGCTTACCCTCTGCAGCCGCGATCAGGGCTTCCGCCGTGCTGGGAAGGCTCAGCCACGCTGGCGGTTCCTTCTCCGGTAATGAATGCACCCAAGAGACGAAGTGTGCCATCTGCGTTCCTTCGGGTACGGTCAACGTTCCTTGCTCATCTCGGACAAGCGCAAAGTCGGCATCATATGCTCGAGGTGTAAAGATATGGTTCACAAAGGCATCGACAACTCGCTGATCATAGTCTGAATCGACCCGGCCGCCATAGACGGCCTGCTTAATAAGGGTTCGCAGGGCATCCCACGGGATTTGTGCTGGATCGATATTCGCCTTTCCCTTCGCCATGATGTTAAGCGAACTATCGATAGTATCGAGCGCGGCGTCGAAGTCTGATTCGTTGAACTCATAGCCTTGACTCCAACCTAAGGGCAGATACCGCAAGCGCTCCTGCACGACCGCGTGAAACCATGCTAAAAGGAAGAACAGTCTTGCTTTCTCGGCAGGTCCGGACGACAAGCGGGCCTGAGACAGCCCTCGTAAAGTATCGAGCACATTGGCGCGTATGCCTGGTGGAGGCTCGTTCATGAGCACTCGTGACTGCCGAAGGATGTTGACGGGAATAGCCGGGTTTGTCTCCGTGGTCATGAAGAGCCTGAAGCCCGGACTCGGCGAAAGACTGTGGAGACGCTTCTCCAGCTGACCAAGCCATGCTGGAGCGAGATGCACGTTCTTGAGCAGTACCCATGACCCTGTCCTGGCAGCATTGGCGATCGCTTGATTCGCAAGTGTGAAGCCTTCCACTGAGCCCATTGCGATCGACGTGCATGGAGTATTGCTGATACGAACCATATTGTCGACTCGATAGCTGGCATCGTAACCGGGAACCGAAGCAAGTACTACCGGGTGATTGGCAACGATTTCGTCTCGGACGATAGTCTGAAGGTCGTAGCCCACCTGGCTCGATAGATCGGAGCCGAATACCAGGTCGGCGAACGCGAACAAGGCTTGGCTAAATCGGTCCGGTCTGAATATTTTGATGATTGTCATTCGACGGGCAGCCATAAAGCATTCTGGGAAGTAGTCAGCGGGAAAATCATTGCATGACTTACCGTCTGAAGAAGTCCATGGCCATGGCATACATTTTCCCGGCTCGCTGGCGGTGATGAAGCCCTGCCATTCTTGAAACGAGGTCCGCACGCTCTCTTCAAGCGTTTCCAGCATCTGCTGGCCGCAATGACTCTGGAGGACCCTCTTTTGCTCCGTCGACAACAAAAGATTCGTGACTGACTTGCCGCTAGGCAGTTCCAGCAGGAGATCCAGCTCATCTAAGGTCTTCTCGTCGGTAGGACCCCGTAGACGGAACCTAACGAGGGTGACGGCGAGCACGAGATGATCGGAGTGGACCAGTGATCGAGAAGCCCGCTGGAAGGTAACGATGAAGAGATCATCGAGCAAGACTGCTTTGCGCGTCTCAGGATCGTTGATACCTTTGAGTTTCGGGTTTTGGACAAGGACGAAGTCAAAGATCTCGAGGAAGTAGTCCAGTGAGAACTGATAGAAATGGTTGATGGATGCCAGCTGTTCCAAGGTGAAGTAGATCCCGCTACAAGCCTGCGCGAGGGGTAAGTATTGGCCTGTCACCGCCTCGACCTCTTTCATGACCTCTTCGGTGTCATCGACCTTGCGTGTGATCTCGGCAGCCTCCTTTTTGAGCACTTCGAGAGTCTCGATCACTTTGTCGTCCTCGAGAATGCTGCCTGTGGATTTGTTCAATGCCTGGAGCAAAGAGCGCTCCAGATGACGCAGACGCAACCGGAATTCGCCCTGCACTTTCAGAAGATCGGTACGCTTTCGATCGATCTCCGGACGTTCGACCTTAAGGACCCTGTCCATCGCTTGGGTTTGAAGACTGCCTCGTGTCAGTGTGAAGTTGACGAAGGTGACCCGACTGCAGATATCTGGGGCGAAATCCACGGAAGGGTCACGAGTTGAGAGGAACATGGTGAAAGATGGCGAGAAGTCAACGTCCTGGTTGCCGATGCGTACGAGAACTCGACCGCCGGTGCGCTGCAGCTCACGATTCAGGACCGGATTCAGGATCGGGTCTAGATTCTCTACATCCTGGATCAGAAGTGGGTTGCCGAAACGTAGAGCGCTCTCCAGATTCTTGAGGAATGCCTCATCAAGAAAGCTGGTAACAGTCATCTTCCGGCCTCGATACTGGTTCTGCAAGAACGTTGCAGCTTGTCCGGTCGGGTCGATGACCAGGGGATACCGATTGTGGCGCTTCAGCATGATCGCATTCTCCACGCAGAGATGATCGGCTGGTAGCGCGTTCGACTGCCACTCGATTCGATCATCGGCCGACGCGAGAAACTCGGACAAGGCGAGGTCCGCCTTGAAACCGATGGAAGCCTCGGCGAGATGATCCGTCCATTCTCGACGCATAAGGTCTCGATAATGCTGATCGAAGTAGCCGCTATAAGCAAGGAACGCTGCCGAAATCATCACATCTCCAACGATCGTACCCATCTCCGAGTCGAATGTTTGACTACCAGCATTCCAGCGCTCCTGCTCCGAAGATAGACTGCCAAGCAGGGTCATGCTGCGATCGACTTTGCTCTGCACTCGACTCATCTCGCTCTTGATAGCCTGTGTCTCGCTGATAAGTATTGCGTATTCGTCCTTGTATCGAGTGATGCTGGTTTCTAGCTCAGCAATCGTGGCTGTCACAACCTGCGCCTGCATTTTGGTATTTTCCGCCTGTGCCTCCAGGGATGCCACCTCCGTACGAAGCGGTGCGACCTTGTCGAGGATCTCGGAGAAGCGAACCTGTGCGATCACCCACTGCACAAGCGGACCGCAAGCTCGACTGGCGCGATTGACTGTCTCGTAATTGAAGGCTGGCTTCCCGATATAGTCCCGCATCATTTTGTCGCGAGTCACCTTTGGCATCTTCATTGTGTCGAAATTCTGTATGCTGGAGATGAAATCGTCGCGCCGAATGATGCTTTGCACCGTCTTCCAGTTATCGATCTGATGGCCAAGGACGGAACACGCGGACTCCATTGCGAGCTTGACGGCTTCTGGGGGATTGGCCATCGAGCGGACCTCCGCCAAATGCTGCTTCTTAATGTTGCCCACGGCTGCGAGAGCCTCGAGGACCGCCGGCTCCGCAAGAGCGAGATCCTCCTGCACGATCTCCTGCCGCTGTCGAATATACTCGTCCTGCTGCTCTAATGCTTCCTGAATCTGGATGGAAGCCATCTTCTTCGCTTCAGCCTGTTGCTGATCCGATACCATCTGCCGGAGCTTCTGGTTGGCCTGGACGTCCTTTGCGGTGAGTTGAGCGCTCTTTGAGTCAAGGCTTTGGCGCAACTCCTCCACCTGATCAACCGTCGCCTGGAGTTTATCGAGACCGATGTTCAGATGCCTTTGTTGTTCCTCGAGTTGCTCCTTCTTCTCGGTGAACAAGCGTACGTACTGACTGATGCTGCGGAAAGTAAGCTTGTTTGAAGTGGCACATCATCAGGCTCACAAGTCAAGGAAGTGTCGGGGCGTCACATGAGTATACCTTCCGCGTCTTTTCGCCAGCTTCGTTGAGATGTTCCGCGAGGACTGGTGGACGAACACCATGGCGTTCGTCACAGCGTCGCGATGAGAGGATGGCACGGGGAGATCGCGATGGGCTAATGGCAATTGAGCAGGCGATGACCATGCCACGGAATCAAGGTCGAGAGTCAGCGTGAACTCGTGGCCGACCTGAAAGAGCGCTTGATCGGACCAATCCCCGAACCAGTCGAGGACGCAACGATTGAACAGCGCCGGAGAGGTTGCAGCTCGGGAAGCCAGACCATCGGCCGGAGGGTTCATTGTGTAGACGACATGCAGATTGCGAGCGACTTGCTGAGTGAACCATCGATAAAGTTCTTCATTGGAATCCAGCATCAAGCCATCCCGCTGAGAGCCCTCCTTACAGGCGGTGATGAGGGCGGCATACTCGTCCCCTTCGAATAGCCCAGGTACCTCTGCGTTTGCGAGCAGGGTGTTCATCCTTTCCAGGAAGCCAGAGTCAAGTACGTTTGACTCGTCCATGATGAAGCAGATCTTTTCGCCTTTGCAGCCGGCTCGGCGAAGAACGGTACGCAGATCGTCGTCGAAATCTGCACCACTGTACTTATTCGATACCTTGATCTGGAAGATACTCAGGCCATTCATCCAGGCCACGAAGCGGGACAGGGTTGTCTTGCCAATCAGCGTTGGGTACCGAGAATTCACTCACCTTCCCTCCCCCGCTTATGCCAATCAGCAACATGTGTCCTTGAACTTGTCGAAACACTCGATCGATTCTCAGGACATGATCCAGAACATCGTTGAACAAAACGAGCTGTACATCGAGTTCCTCCTCGTAGAACACTCTTAGACGAGCCCTAGTGTACTTTCGCAGCTCATCGCGATCGACCGGGATGTAGTGGCGAGAGGTCCAGTTTGAGAAGAGGATCGGCCGGACAAGCGCTTCTGACAGTTTGACTTCAGGGAAATGAGCGCTCACGACGGAGTTGACCAGATCATCCGTCCACACTTTCTCTGCCTTGGCAACCAGTCGGTCCTGGAACAGTCGCAGGGCTTCGTGAGCCCAAACACGGACGAGGCCTTCCAAAGACAGCGTCTCCAAGGGCTTGATCGCTTCAAAGATCCCACGACTCCATCTAGTCAGCTCACGGGGGCTGTAGATGTAATGCGCCTGCATGTCAGGGGTGAAATGCTTTTGCGAAGCGAGGTAGAACGCGACCATCGAATCGGTTAGGGCTTCCCAGTGACCCCGAAGATTCGGTGCGACCTTAAGTAACGCTCGATTAAAGGTGCCGTAGACCTGCTTAAGGGAGACCTCGCCTGGATAGTCGACCATGACAACCGGTGCATGGCGCAGAAAACGATTGCTGAGAGGTACTCGACCTGGATCCGTAGGGGGATTGCAAGCACCGACGAACTGGATACGTTCCAATTTTACCCATGAGAGGTCAGAGGTTCGCCAGAAGCCATTGCTCTCAACAAGCTGCCGAAGGAATGAGATGACACGTGCGGTACCATACTTGTCGAGTGCCGGGAGATTGATCTCGTCGCAGAAGATTACGAGCCACCGTCCGATCTGCTTCGGTACGAGTGTTATGCCACTTATCGTCTTTCGGTACTCGCAGTATTGCTCGAACGTCTTGAAGATAAGTTCGGGTGTAGTAGCGCTCGAGAAGTTTAAGCCAACAACTTCAAGATCCGGAAGCTTCCGAAGCGCGCTAAACAAGGTCATCGTCTTGCCGGAGCCAGGAGGTCCGGAAAGGATCACCGGCTTGTGCTCGGCCAGCCAGCTGTAAATCACTTCCTGGTGACGAATAGTATCGATGGTGGGGATGACAGTGTCGGCCGTTATGATAGCATGCGTCTCGACCTCTATAGTGGGCACCCGTGACTGCCAAGATGTCCATTGTGCGCTTGCTACATCGACGTCGTAGTCAATGAGAGAAGCTCCAATTGCCATTGTTGGTGTTTCGACCCCCGACTGCTTTCTCAGCTGCTCGCCGAGATCGGCACGAACCTGGCCTTGACTGTCGCCGGCGAAAGACCAGATGACATCAAGGAGAAGTCTCCGGACGACATACAGCTCGACCTTATCGGAGGTCAATGGAAAGTCGGCATGTCGAGCATTGAAATGGAGCACATTACGTATGGTCGCCTTGATCAGAGCAAAGAGGGTGTTTAGCGCACGTATCGGAGTAAACTCCATGATGTGGCTGGAGTTTGCCGCGAACGCAAGTGCAATATTCACGAGGCCATGCGGTCCGAAGTGAGGTTCAAGGATATTGACGATCTGCCGCTGCACATCGAGACGCCCCTTCGATTTCGAGACATCCGACGCAATGGCGGCGAAATCTTCGTCGTCGGCGCCGAAAGTAACGGTCGCAAGGACATCGAGATTGTGTTGACAAATCATTGATGTGCTGATCACCTCCTCATTGAACCAGATCATACCGCATCGACTGACAGTCGCCAAGGTCGCATAACGGAGGTGTTCAACCTCGAACATCACTCGGACGTTTGGCGGGAGGTTTAGGCGCTCTCCGTTGGGCAGTGTTAACAGCTTGTTGTCATCGAGCACGCTATGCATGTCAATGGAGAGCTTCATCAGCAGCGCAATCAACCCACCTGTTGAGGTTCTCAACCCATTCCGGATCAACATCTCCGTCGAAGACAATCCAGTGACGCTTGATACTTTCGCCACGTACATTGTCAACGATCTTTCGCAGGATTTGGGTGAATAGCCCGTCATTCCACTCGCGAGTAGTGGTGTCTAATGTGCCGTACAAGGCGTCCTTGTCGATAGCCTTCGGATCGATGACGTACGAAGTCCCCTCCATCCCATCGAACCTCTCGAGCGCCGCAAGCAGAACCTGCCAGGCTTGTGTCTTGCCAGAGCCGGAGGGTCCGACCATCATCAGGCCGTGCGCGATGCCTTGAATATGGTGAAGTTGGACCACCTTGTCCACCCATGCTCCACTGGCTATAAGGTGTCGCTCCGAGCATATCTCGCCAATCTTGCTCTTCAGTGTCTCGAGATCGACCGGTGCATACCGAACACCGGGAAACACATCCTGGAGAAGGCTGGAAAGCACTCAGTCAATCTCATGCTACTCGTACTCACGATCTGAGCAGTGGCACGTCTTCAGCAACAAGCTTCGGCACGATCGTCTCGATTACACTTTGAATCATTATTTGCTGTTCTCTGACATCCTCCGACGTCGATATATTCCTTGATTCGGGCTCGGTACCACGATCGCGCTTGACAGTTCCAGCGCTAGCGAGGACAGCTTTGAGTGCTCGGAGACCGAAATCATAGTGTGGCTGCGAGGAAAGCTGTTCGGAGCATAGGTTGAAGAATGGGACAATCTTCGAGGCGAGGATCTCGGCGGTACGGAAGCCTTTCGAAAACAGGAGGACTCGAGCAATGAGCTCTTGATCGGGACGAGTCATCGACATGCTCTGCGAACTTTTAGCTTGTTAACATACTTATGGTGAGAGCCGCATACTCGGAACAGCTCTGTCCAAACGCATGGATTAGCTCGGACCGCAAAAGAGCGATAGGTGGCTCACTCTTCAAGTTGTCAGGCAAGTTTGAGCGGCTATGGAATGATCAGATCTAGCTGCAAGAGACGGAATCGTAATACTCACCCCGCATATCCAGGATTCATGGTGATGAATATACCTAGGTTCTGTATCAATGTCATGCTACAGGGCCAATTAATAAAGACTCACCAGTTCTGCGATTGATATTCACTGTCTTGCCGAGCAGCTCAACCTCGGCTTTGGGGTCCGTAGCAGCGACCAAGAGAGCCTGCTGTATGCTTTGCACCTGTTGGGACACCGCCGACAGAATTCGCTCCTCAAGACGGTTGAACTCGTCGAAACATCCCCATGCTCCAACCCTGCAGAGTCCCACGAAGATCCTACCCATCGCTTGAAAGTCGAATGTCTCATCGCAGCAGAAGACCAGCACGAACCGGCCAAGCTGAACACCAAGGGCTTTGACGGATTCGGTCTTGCCGGTACCCGCTGGACCGAACGGCGATCCGCCGAGCTGATTGCTCAGGGCTTGCGTCAGGGTCAGGTAGCATCGGTCGGTGAGGGGAGTCTGGACCAGACGATCGGGAACGCCAAGGTATTCGTATCCATATGCGAAGATCGCGTCAGCCATACGGACTTCGAGTCGAAGTAGCGGGTCCGGGACTGCTTCATTGTGGTAGAAGCGCATGTAGTAGAGCCAGTCAAAGCTCGCAGCACTTCGTGTACCAGAGCTACTCAGGGAGCGTATCACGTCGCGCTGGTGGACGAGCTCTGTGATGAGGTGCTCGCATTTGCGTCGTTGAAGCACTTCGATATCTTGCAAGACCGAGTCCGCCAGCATAGCAAGCATTTCGGTCACAAGAGAGAGGACGCCGTCCAGTCGTCCTGAAACGATGGAAGACTCGACGGCCTCCGTCCACACCGCTTGGATAGCCAATACCACCAGCTGTGCTGGAAAGGATTTGACCCAAGATAGCAAAGAGGCATGGGAGAATGCTTCACCGACGTTGAAGATCGACCGCAATTCGGATAAGGCTTGCGCGAAAAGCTGCGCCAACGACAAGCGCATCTCCAACTCCACTTGGGCGAGCCAGTCGTTGATCTTCGGATAGTCCTTCAGCACGATTGGCGTGACGAAATCGATCTCCTCGCCTTCGTGTGACGAGAACCCTCGTAATTCGGTCTCGTCATCGTCCATGTGTAGTATCGCTATTCCGGCAAACATATTCTTAAGGTGCTTCATGACCCGTCGAATATCCTTGCTATTGCCGATGATCTCCAGCAGGTCTTCATCCCCGACAAAATAAAAGCGAGGGAAGGATGATCGTTCCTTCTCTAGATATTCACCGAGAGCCTTTTGTATCTTGTTCAGCAGGTCGGCGAGGCGCTCGAGGTTCTTTTGGATGCCGGGGATGTTGAGGATATCAAGAACGAAGGGTGATTTATTGACCTTCTTCATGACAGCGAGGAACTCGGAGTTGATATTCTGGAAGCGAGAGGTCTCGACAGGAAGAAGGTGTTTGATGTCGACGCTGCCTGAAAAGATGCCTTCGAGATAAACCCATTGCCTTTGGATATCAATCCAAACGTCTGCAGTACATCAGCGGCATTGCCACATTCCGACGAGAAGCGCAGACCAAACAGTACATGGACCCTATTCAGCCTGTCCTCCCATAATGAAGCGTCCTCCTCGAAAACTAGAGATGCAAATCAGACGGGTCATGTACAAAGAATAGGCGATTACCTCGGTAGTATGGAGATGACCTCATAGCAGACAACGAATTGAGGTGTTCACCGCACTTATTGAACAGATCGTCCCAACCTCTGAAATGTCAAAAGGATCAATCGATATCGATCATTGGTACCCGCCGACATACCTAATGAGCCGGCACTTGCTCTGATAGTTGATCAAGTCCAAAGCAAAGGATGTCCAAGTCTCTCGGACCTGCTTCAAGAATTCCTCGAGAGCCATCTGTGCAGGTCTCAGTATGTAGCGAGTTTCTTCTTCTTCCTACATACCTCGCCCTGAGCCTGGATAACGACTTCCTTAATCACAGATTCATTCCTCTTCAGGTCCAAGTCGTACACCTGCCCAAGCGTCAAACTAGGGGGAGATCGTTAGCCTTGTCTCTTGAGACCACGACCACGTACCCTGACGACTGGTAACCTGATGGCATCCGCAGTGCCTTATACAGAGTGGACCAGTGACGTTCCCGCAGTGCTTCCGATTTGAGCTCGGAGACAAGTACATTGGCCTTCAGCAGGGAGCGAAGCGTATCCTGCACATGTTCGAAAGCAGCATATTGTCTCATTCGGCTGGGCATATCCCGTGTGGAAGACAGGATAGCTTCCAGCTCATGCCGGAGCTTCCGAGGCTGTCGAAGCATGAGCGGATCTTTGGAGCGTTGGAGGTAACCTTACCTGGACAATGGACCAAAGGATCTCTCGAAGTTGCGCTATCCGACCCCAAGTTCCTGACAAAGCGGTCCATACGGCCTTGAGGTCGCGCAGCTCCTCGGTCACGGGTTGAAGTCGGTCGTCTCTGGTATGCTCGAGATCGAGTGCCTCCTTGGCTCTGCAGACCAGGTCATACTCCTCCGTCAGTCTTGAAAGTCGGCCTTCAAAAACGCCAAGGGTGTTGATGGCGGTCTCGGCCTTGATGCTGCCCTGTAATGGTCTTTTCCGTGCGTCAGTTTGGCAGTCCCACGCAGAAACGCAGGACCGACTTGTCTGCATCCCACTCCGAAATGAAGGCGCGAATGCGGCTATCGATGATCTTGTCTTCAGCAACGATCTTGAGCTGAAGCCCAGCTAGTCTCAAGGTAAGTCCAGCTATCCAGCACGCTGCATTCAATCGCTCACCGATTTGCTCTTGTATCGAATCGTCCTTCCGCTTGAGGATCTCAAGAAAGGCGCTCCACTCCCCCTGGATTCGGTCGACGTACAGCCAGTCCGAAGCAAACGAATACCTCTGTCTCTCCAGCGTCTTCTGCCCAGAGGCGAATTGCTCAAGCTCGGTTGCCCAATTCTTGACTTTCCGCTTCAGATCTTGTACAAAGGTGATGAAGGAGACTGCATGTGCCGTTGAACTACCCTCAATGGCGAGCGTCTCGAGGTCTGTCCGAGCTTTCAGGACGGTGGCGTACATGTTCTTTATCGCCAAGCCGAGTTTGCTTCCGTAACGAGCAAGGAGTTCTCGTTGCCATGAGTCGTACTTCGCGTTAACCTTGCTCTGCGCGTTGGTGTAGTCGATGATGCAGACGCCAAAGTCTTTGCAAGTTTCGGCAGTATCGAAAGTGGATCGCGCAGTGCGTATGTCCGACAGCAATTGTCCCCAATCTGCCATGGAATCCCCAAGGCGCTACGTTGCCACATCAGGACCGTGGCACATATACACGCCGTCAAATTCACCCACTTGATAAACATACTCCGCTTCCAGATCCCACAGTGACTGGAATTGCAGCCATTTATCCACGTATGCAGTCACAGACTGGACCTTCCGCTCGATCAGGGCCAGAGGTCTCCGCAAGGCTTCATGGCTAAGATTTCCAAGCTTATCTTGATTAGCGGTGGTATGGGTACGGGGAAACACTACACACCAGAGTCGTGTACGTCGACTCATCCGGACTGGCTTCATTGGTCTGTAGACTGATCTCATAGCGGGAACCCCTGATGCGACCGAGATTGCATACGACGCCTATTGAGTATAGCATTTTCAGTGGAATTGGATACAATCATGTCAGACTCACCAAGAGCTTCTTGGAACTGGGAGAGCCACTCCTGGCGGGCTGACTCGATGGGCGGATCCAGGTAGATGACCTGATTCCTTATGCGCACTTCGTGTATCAAAGGCTTGATGCTGAAGTCAGCAGACTGCAGCATCATCAGTTCACACTACTTAGCATGAATGAACTGACCTTGTGATGCCCGTGTTTGACAACCGGCCCGTCACCATTGACCATTGACCGTTCATTGGATCGGCCAAACTCGGTACACCAAGCGCCAATAGCATCGACCAGCCGATCGCTTAGTATTGTGTCGATGCGGTTGTTCAAGGAGCCAACCCAGGCGTCAAGATTGCTGTAATCCTCGAGATTGAGGTGATCTACTATCTTTTGTATCTGGGTGAGCCGGATCGAGAAGGCTTCAGTGGTATAGTCCGCAGTGCCAAGCTCCTCTTCGATCCTCGAGATCTCGTGCGAGACGTCGACGAGTGCAGTCGCTTTATCCTAGCCAATCATTAGCGGGAAGGTCAAGAATTAGCTTCCGACTCACTTGCAGAAGAGATACAACACTGGCAAATTCGCGGACGAAGATGAAAGGTCGGTTCTCGCGACTATCGGCAGCACCATTGGCCAAATAACGGTTCCCCTCGTAGGCATTGACGAGATGGTCCCATTGCATGTTCATGCCTGTGTCGCGAATCAGCCTGCAGAATACAAGAGGGGAATTGCCGTACCACGCGAAATCATTTGCTGAACGTGTGACCGATAATCCGCAAGTAGAAGGGCGATATCGGGGTTATTGTCAATCAGGTCGGTCGTTTGAGTATACATCCGCACAGACTCCATCAAGCTGACAGCATGTGGGTAGACCCGCTTGGCATCCTTCGCTCGATGGCTGACTGTGAGAGGGACGGGGAAGCCCAGCCAGATGAGGCCTCGAACCTCTTTGAAGAGGGCTATAATCTGAGGATCGAACTGCACGAATAGCTGAAGCTGGCCTTGAGCATTGTCGACAGTGGCGCGTCCGCGAACCAAGTCGAATAAACGGCCGTTAATCGTGAGATTCCCACGTCTGGTGATCTCCGCTATCCAGGCATCGTATAATGGATTGGTATCCAGCTTGGCTCGAAACGAAGCGCTCTCTACCTGTAGCTTGTGGCCCTCCGCGTAGCTCTCCCAGCCTCTTCCTAACACGTCCTCGACCCGCTTCATGTACGTCAGCAGTATACGCTCGATTTGTCGAGCCCAAATAATAGCGCTCGAGACGGATGGCAAATCGCGCATCTGCGACATGTAATATGCCTGCGAGTCGCGGTAGTTCGCAGTAAACTTTTGGCGGAGTCGGCGGATGTCCTCTTTCACCGAGTCGATCAGACGGGTCTGGTACTCCTGAATAGCTCCTCGAATCTGAGCGAGGTCAGATTTGCAGATCTCACATCGCTGTTTCATACCTTTGGCCGCACAAATAAGGCATTGAATCTGGAGAACACTCTGAACATTTCCTGAGCATTCCGAGCGGTAGCAAGCTTATCCCGAAGTCGGGATATTATTTGATTCTCGATCCTGGCCACGCGATCGTTATATGCCGTCTCTGCGGTGTACCAGATTTCAGATCCTTCTGCATGACAGTCAGGATGGCTCAACTGTGGGGAAGAAGGCGACTAACCGGGGGAAACATCCATGACGTCGACGTTCTTCACGCTCTCGTAACTCAGTCGGACCTCTTCGTCCATGTTGATCTCGAAAGGTGCGTCCATCCCGAGACCGCTGAATGTCCTTGTTGAGCTCGTCATCACTCGGAGCTGTTCGTGAGATCGTCGGAAGGCTCGAAGATAAGCAATGCGCTCTTGCAACTTGGCATGAGCCGGGTTGATCTTGATGGAAATAAACTTCTCGGCTCGTTTACGTGAGACTGCCCAAGGTCAGCTGATACACACTGAGAGACTGACAACTCGACCGTACCTTCTCGAGCGACATTGGTGAAATCTTTCATGTTTTCTTCCCATATTGAGAACACCTCCGCTGTCATTCCCATTGCGTCCTCGAACTTGCCGTAGTCCATATACATCAACCGCTGACTTCCGAGGACCCGAAGAAGTTGCTCGTTGAAGTCCTGAGAGATAGCTTCGACAAGTGGTAGGGTTCGGCGAATAGGATATGGTCTGACATCTTTAGCACAATCCTACTCCGCTTGACTAGGGACACAAAGACATACGACTGCTTGAGCTTCTTGTTCAGATGGGCGAATATAAGATACACAGCCTCTTGAATCTTTTCTAGGTCGGTCGCAGCCAGAAGCTCATCAAGAGGAAAGTCCTTCATCAGGATATTATGCTTGTGCACTGCAAAGTAATTTGAGCAGACCGATCTGGGAATGGCGACCCTGCTCACCGATCTCGGTAGCCTCCTTGAGTCCAGTATCCGCAATGAAGCTGACAGTCGCATGGAACCGCTTCGCATGCTTCAAAACATCCAACGCCAGCGTCACCTCCTCTCCGCGCAGCTGAGCCTCGATACTTTCCAACGCATTCTCCATACTTAGCCAAAAGTTGATCTCCTGCGAAGCGGTACCGGAGGCGACATCTCGAGAGAGCTTGGTCACTGCTTGTATCTCTTTGATCCAGGAGTTAACATCGGCTTGAAGCTTGTTCAGAAAGGCTGGGTCGGATAAAAGGTTGGAGGGTTCGATGGCGTCAATGGATAATCGACTGCTGGTCGCATGGCACTGTAAGGACAATCAGCTTTTATGTATACCGTAGCCATACGAGACATGCCTGTGCGACGGCATTACGGATTGCTGGATGTACTGCTAGATGCGTTTCCGGGATCTCGACGTTTTGCTTGAGATGTAGTAGGGACAGCTCGAGCTCGGCGAACTTCTTCTTGGTAATGGGAATACCTGCTCGTCTATCAGCCGACTCAGGACTGGCGTCAGGGGCCGGCCAACCCATCTGAGCCTCTCCACCCTTCTTGGTCACCGGTGGTCCATCCATCAGTCCCGGCTTTGAGCTGACATACGAGTCGAACCAAGGCGCGACGCCCCAATGGACCAGGCTGTGCAGTCCGTCGTATGGTGTCGACTGGACCGAAGGGGTGGTCACGACGGTCGAAGCTCCTGAGGGACTACTATCGTCGGCTAGGAGGAGCGGAGCAACTGCTGAGGATAAGAGAACGAAGTGTAGCTGAGAGCCGAGAGGTGTAAGGGAATCCAGGGATGGCGACGATTTGATAAGAGCCAAGGTGGAAAGTATGGATGGGGAATGGGGAGGAGTTGGCGGGAGGTGAAGCCGGTAGGTAATCCTTGCGATCGGTGAATCTGCCGAGAGTTTCAGCAATAGTACACGTTGAGAGTAGGCATAAATCATCCACCATCCTCATCCACATCGAGGTAGCGTTCCCGAGTGATGTACATCACTTGACATGCTGCATCCGTGCCGAAGCGGAGACTCTTCTCCTCGAAGCTCGGATCCTCGAACAGGCTGTCCTGTAGCTCTTCTCGGCTTGCAGTCATCACTTGAAAAGTTCAGCCTCGTTCGGAGGATGACCAGCAGCTTGTCCGACTGCGGTAGTTCCGACCAACAAGCGACTGACCTGGCAGAAGGAGAGACTCGAGGTAGGTCCGAAACACCTGAACATCAAAACCCAATCCACTACCACGACCACCATTCTGAGCCACCCCGACCTCGCTCTGTCCTATCGCAGACATGCTGTGGCTTTCTCGTAGGATATACGCGGGGAGCTCACAGCCGCCTGACGACTGCGAAAGCGAAATGTAAGGACCAAAGTGGAATCATGAGAAAGTTGAGTGATCCGAGCGACACTTGTTTCGTCGCGCCCAGCGCGTCGAGGTGGAGGTTCGTTTCAGATTTTGCTGCCGAGCGGGTCTCCTTCCGTATCTTCCTGCAGTCCCTTCCTTATGAAACGCTTTCCTACCTTCTATGTACTCTCCGCTTGGCTAGCTGGTCAAGTAAGCATATCACGTACTAAGCATATCACGTACTCGTCTCTCAACACTCCGCCCGAAGTCCGTATTTCCCGAGCTTTCCCCATACCCTCTACGCAAATGTCCTTTGGAAGTGTTGCCTTTCGCCTATGCCTTCCTGTGAAACACAATCTTATCCTCTTTATTCACTAGAGTGTAGCATCATATGTGAGTCGACTAACGGCCTATGGCGAGGGATCGTTGGTGAAGGAAGCTCAAATCGCAGGAGCTTGTGTCTGTTCCCTTTTCTCGTTGGAAAAGGTCACGGATGTTCATCGGGATATGATCACACTTCAACCTCCTCGTCATCGCTCTCGCCGTCCCTGTCTCTCAATTCTGCATCACCCCAAGCCGCGCCATCCAGCTTTTCAGCGAATAATGCCCCGCCCGCACCTTTGACAGCCTCCCACTCGGGCTCACCACCACTCTCGACCCGCTCAATCTCTCGTCGGGGATGAAACGTCACAATCCGGAAACCCCACTCCGGCTCGTACCCCTCTGGCGGAGAGTCCGGATCCGTCTCGATTGTATCGGAAGAAGGGATAAGCAGTGTCTCCGCGTAGACGAAGAGGGAGAGTGTCGATGGACCTGGAGCGAATTGGCGGACGGTCCGCTCAGCGAAAAGCGGGGTTCGGAGAGCCACTCGTAAAGGTCCGGAAGAAGGTGGTAGAAGATGTTTCCGAGCGTATCGTCTCCAAACTCTCCGTTTCTCGATCCGCTCGCGACTCTCTCGCTCTTCCCGTTCAGCCCGTTCTTGCTGTATCCGAACCATCTCATCCTTCTGCTTCTGAACCTGCATCTTTTCCCTATCTTTTCTCTCGGCATTTCGGAACGCTCGATCCTGCTCTTCGCGGAGATGTCGGGCTTCTTCGAGGGAGAATCGTTCTCTCCGTAGACGAGCTAGGAAGGTTCCGGTGCGGGGAAGGATGGAGGTGGTGATTGTTTGGATGAGGGAGGAAGTGGACGTGGTGGTGCTTGGTGGACCGGAGACGGATGTGAGAATTGTCAGTCGGGGTGAGGAAGGACTTCCCCCTTGGCTTGAAGCGGGAAGGAGGGAGAGGAAGGTGAGGGAGGGGTATGTGGTGGTGAGAAGGGTTTGGGAAACTGCCTCGTCAGCCTTGCACGCGCCCAGAGGACATACCCTGATAACCTTCGCGTTCTCGTATATCGGCACCCCACACAGCGATATCATTCTCCTTGAGACACCTTATGAATTCGGGATCACAAAGGACATCCCGCTTAAACTCTTCATCGTTCTCGTGCTCTCCGCAAACGAGCACCACCAGCCCGATCCGACCTTCTTTCCGTATGGCGGTGAGGAAGTCTCGATAAGGTCCGATCCAGAATTCGGGCAGAGTACCGGACGAAGAGGAACATCCTGTAAATGTTTCGAGATCGCGGACAAAGGATAAAGAAGAGGTGGTGGGATCTCGTGGACTGGAAGGTGAGGTGGTCGAGGTTGGCGAAGGGGGTCGGAGGAAGCGGGGCAGATGGGGGAGAAAGGAAAGTGGAATGAAGGTGCGAACTGCAAATGTCAGCTGAATCCAGACATACGGTTGCTATATGTAGGGAGACGTACTAATGAAATACCATGCACCGCTTATGATGCTGAAAACTGTCGTTATTGGCCATGCAAACAGTCCCCAAGTACCCAGTCCAGCACCCCCCGGCCTTGCAGGAAGACTTGGATGTCGTCCGCGTGCTCCAGACAATCGCCGCTGTCCAGCAGGCGGACGGACAGAGGTGTGCGAATCGTCGACTTCCATAGGCTGAATCGTGGTTGGTGCTCGCGATGATCCACCGGTACCGTTTGTTGAAGGCATCGAGAAGATCTGCTCGACTGTTCGCTGCGGGAGAATAGCCGTTAGGAAGTGTGTACCAAGGGATTCGGGGCGACTCACTTGAACATCCCACCCGTTCTCTCTCAGGAGCCGCTCATCCCGATCACGCCCTGCGGATGTGTCGGAAGCGGTGACAGCCCAGAGCTGCTCCAACGCAGAGCTCTGCTCGGGTGTTAAGGACATCTTGAACCTTTTCCTTCACCCTTCTAGGTCGACTGGCGGAACAATAATGCTGCTTCAACAAAGGGGACGAACAGGGAAATGGGATAGCCGAGTCACGTGACGGAGCTGTTGGGGCGAGAGGAGTCCACTCAATACGAGTGCTCTCTTCCACCCCTCTATTTTCCGGTACACGACAGTCTCGGTAAGGGGCAACCACGATCGACCGATATTCAAACGATTCCAGGATATGACCGAAGTTCTAATGGCTGATCCCTCCACATCTGACCTCACTCGCCGACAATCCCTCACACAGACGTTTGAAGCCTACCGAGCAGAAATAGATGCAGACGTACGTCTATCTAGCACTGTATCGCCTCATGCACGCAGCATAGCCTCCGACTACCCCTTTTCATACTATGGCTGCCAGGCAGCGCGAAAGCGATCGGTGCTGATCCGTATAAAAGAACGAGAGAAGAGAACGCCTCATCATCCTCTCTCGAACTATCACCCAGCTATCCAAGAAACTTATCTTTCACCTACATCGAGGAGCGACTGCTCCGAATCCTGGAGTTCTTGGTAAGAACTTGAAAGAAGCCAGAGGAAAGGAACGGGAGATATGGGGGAAATTTGTCAAGGTTCGGGATGAACTGAGAGCGGGGGAAGGACAGAGTTTCTGGAGATGGAATCGGCAGGTGTGAGTTTGATCAGTCGATCCAGCTCGACGAGCTGAGGAACGCGGCTCTTGCTCATAGTACGCAGCTCCCCAGGACTGGAGGAGTATATCGAGTCCCTCTCGTTTCTATATTATCTGGAGAATCAAGCTCTCATTCCCCTGATCGAGGTCCAGTCAACCCTCTCGGACGACGGGACGGGCGAGCCGGTGAGCACTACCCCCCTCTGCTTAGCAAGCCTTACATATTTGCTGAACGCTACGGGTTGTCTTGTTCCATAAGTAGCTTGTCGTCGTGACTCCCGAAGATTATATCCTCGGCATGTCCGACCTCACCGGCGAGCTTATGCGGTACGCGACGAATGGTGAGTTGATCGATCTGTGGCTGTGAAGGGCGCCCGACAGATTGGTCGGCGTTTGCTGTCCATCCTGAGCTACTCAGCGCTCAGCACCGGCGATCATGAGACTCCACTAGCCGTATGCGATTTCGTTCGAACAGTAAAGAGCCGTGAGTTCCGCTCGACACGGTACTTCTACGCAAGGAATCGCTTTGTCTGACTTCCGACGCAGATTTCGATGGGATACCTACTCACATGTTGTACAAGCTTTCAAAGAAGCAAGAAGAGACAGGTCGATCAGTCGAGAAGATCGAGAAACGTGCGTGCTGAGTTGAACTTCGTCAGCCAATAGGCTGTACAAAAGGTGCTTATGCGGCATGTACAGTCTGCTATGCCCTTCGACTTAGATTACTGGAGTATGCGGATCGGCCGGACGTCCTGCGGCAAATGGCGAAGCGGGCTCTGGGTGATGCGAACGGTAAGGATGAGGAGAAGGGTGGGGACGAGTAGGCTGGTGTAGGACTTCGTCCTTGTTTAAGATTGTTGTAGCACAGTCCACTGACTGACTTCAATCCGCTGAAATGAACCTGCACTCATGTGTTCAGCCTTGTCCAACTATCCGCCGGTATAGTGTAATAGTCGTAATAGTCTCTTGATCAAATCAGGCGCCAGACCCGCCACCCGAGCTTTTCCCAGAACCGGAAGCTCGAGCTGGTTAGCTATCTGTTTAGACTCCATCAAGCATTCCCTTTCCCTTCTACATCTCGCTCAGCATCTCGTTCAATTCAAACAGTCAAGATGGGTATGATGGATAAGCTCAAGGACACCTTTGGGTCCTCCTCCCGTCAACCCAAATCCAGTACCGGTCAGCCGACTCAACCTACCACCACCACCAACACCACCGCTACACAGAAGACTGCGGGCACGAACCTTACCTCAGCTACTTCGACTCCAACTACGACCACCACCAAGGCCAGCTCGAATGCTGCGGCAACCACGCAGATTCCTCAGTCTACCGCTGACAAACCGACAACTGCAACTTTAAAAGCTCCAACCTCGACAGCGGTTGCGACCGCTCAGACTTCTCAGGCTCCTACCTCTACTCCCGCTTCACCGACTGTCCCGCAGCTACCGACGAGTGTGGTCTTCGACAATTCGGAAGTCACCGTCATCTTCGTCCTCGGTGGTCCTGGTGCTGGTGAGCTGCAACTCCGCTTCTTCCTGCTTAAAACCCCCGCTGAGATCAGGCAGGGAAAGGTACACAATGCGAGTACCTGGTGAAGGACTACGGGTTCAAACATCTCTCCGGTGAGCTGCTCCTCCTAGATGTCCACACGCTTCTATCAGTTCGAAGCGGGGACGCTGAGTAAAGCTAATCTGTGATTTAGCTGGGGACCTGCTTCGAGCTGAACAAGCTCGTCCGGATTCAACTTATGGAGCGATGATCAAGGAATACATCACGGAAGGGCAGATCGTGCCTATGGAGGTAACTGTCAAAGTACGTCCTCCTTCTGTCAACTGCTTCTGACCTGAGCTGACGAACGGATCAGCTTCTTGAGAATGCGATGTACGATGCCTTCAAGTCACCTCCTCATGGTCCTAGCGGAGTATGGTCGGAGGGCAAAGGCCGTTTCCTCATCGATGGTTTCCCGAGGAAGATGGATCAAGCTCTCAAGTTTGATGAGGCTGTACGCGCCCGGTCATCGGTCTGTCATCACGCAGGATCTCGAGCTGATATGTGGTAACTGCTCAGGTGTGTAAATCGTCTTTCGTACTCTTCTTCGCCACGACCGAAGCTGTGATGCTTGAACGTTTAGTCGAAAGGGGCAAGACTTCAGGGAGGGATGATGATAATCGAGAGAGCATAAAGAAGCGGTTCCGTGAGTCTATTCTGCGTCACCAACTCAACAATAAAGATCGATGCTAACGAGAAGGCAGGTACGTTCGAGGAAACTTCGATGCCTGTTGTGGACTATTACCGGAAGAGCAACAAGGTTGTTGAGGTGAGTTGATATCCTCTGCTTAAGAGGTAAGAGTGGAGTTGATCAGGTGCCAGATCGACTCGTCTCCGCCAGCCGACGTCGTGTATGACAAAGTCAGGTTGCCAATGGATCAGAGACTCGGACTCGTTGGAAGTTCAAGCACGGCAGGGGCTACCACCACGACAAGTCACGTTACCATGCCGACCGAATCAGCAGAGAGCGCGTCATCCACTTACGACGACCAGACTTCCACAGCGGGGACAACAAGCATGTCATCTACGTATGATGACGAAACCGCCCCCTCGACATACACTAGTGTGCAGGCAGGTAGCGGTGGTATGCCTGAGCTTGGAGCGCCTGTTGCGGAGATGCGATTTGTGGTATGGTTGTTGGTTCTCGGCTCAACAGCCTTTATCGGTCGTCAGGACATTGTCGAAATGTGGTAGTGGGTGCATGCTGTCCATTTGCAGATCGCTGGTACATAATGCAATAATACTTCTGACTGTCATGATACTATGCCATGTTAATCCACGCAGAAAGGACCGGTGAGATGAGAGGAAAGGAGCAGCACAAGCAGAGATCTCCCGCCAAATTGACCAACTACGCGTCAAGGTCCATATAATTTCTTCGCCGATCTTGGCCTGCTTTGTATGCCGTTTCGAATACCAGGGGTTTCCGCCGAGGCAGGTATGGAGCAGGCGTAACGATCGATGCGCTACTTATTGTCAGTAATGCAGATGGGACGGAAGCGAAGCACGCACAGAGAAGTACCGCAGCCTGGTGCGGGAGTGCCCATAATGATACACTCCGATATCCCCTGGATCTCGTCTCTCTTTGAAAACAATGAAGCGTCGAACTGTCCATATAGTCAGCAAGAACCCCATACCACATTGGAGAGCTGACCAAGTGATCCGTCGTCTTCTCGAAGCTCGCCAGCATCAACACCGAATCCTTCATCTTCTGGACGCCGAAGCGGGTGATCCCGAGCACTTCCCCCTTGTACGTCATCACATCGCCCAGGAGCATGACGTGCCGAGGATCGATGCTCATCCCATGTGACTGCATGGTATGCTGAATCTCGTTGTATATTGTCGATCGGGCTGCTTCGATACCTAGCACTTGAGCGGTTTCCATAACGTGATTGGTCTTGGTGCGAAGCCCGTCAACGCCTTGAAATGCTGTCAGCCGGATTCAGTAATAGAGGTGACTCACCATCAGTGCCCATGACTTCTGCTAGACCATACCCGGTAACAAGAAGTCGGTGGATGTCCTGATCTTTCTCGTCTTTCGTGATGACTCCTCGATCGACCAACGGTAGCCCTTTTACCTGCACGTTGACGATGGCCCGCTTGAGATGCTTCAGTCGTTCGTAGTAACCGTCCGACTTCTCCTTGTCCTTGACAGTTTCGTCCGCGTAAATGCGTATTCGTGACGTTTTCTCGTTGATCGTGCAAGCCTAAGGAGTTCGTCAATATAGGTAGGTACGCTGAGATCTGAAGAGATGCTGAGATACGCACCGTGTTCTCGATCTTGAGCTTCGCGTTGACCAGCGTCTCCTTGACCGTCTCCAGGCTGATCTCGAGCTGTCGGAGGTAAGCTAATAGTTAAGTAGTGTGGTTGACTCCCACCTGCAGCCTTCGAATCGCAGCCATGTCTACATGAATTTCGATGTAAGCCGTAACTTGAGTCCACGATTCTTCTATGATAGACGCGATCTGAGGAGCATAAGCGTGGTTCTACCGTGTTAAAAATGGCTGACGTCGCCGAGCACCGTCTTCTCAACGCGTCCTTTGACGATTCTCGCAGCGTACTCATTAGTGGGGTTGACGAGCTCAGCGGTAATGATAGGAGTGCTGATGACTTTTGCCGCATTGATGATTTCCTTGATTCGAGGGACACCGAGTGTGACATTCATCGAGGCTACACCGGCGAAGTGGAATGTCTTCAGGGTCATCTGGGTACCCGGTTCCCCTATAGATTGGGCTCCTACAGCGCCGACGGTGGAGCCTAGGGAAGGTCAGCGCGTGAGAAGATACGGAGTATTGAATTCACCAGGCTCAATTTTCGCCCGCAGATACTTGATACGGCAGATTGTGAGGAAAGTCCTGATCTGAGCCTCGGTCACCTTATTCGCGTTATCGAGGACCTGTTGCACTGAAGCTAATGACATACTATGGTCAGCTCCCTAACGCATATGCTATGAGAACATACCATCATCGGGATTAAGCAGGTCGCCATACTCCGCTACATCCTCCGGGGTCTCCGCGGGGGGCAGTCCCCTAGATAACCGTTGTGCTGACATGATCTTGACGATCTTGTCGAGGATGAACATATATGTGTCCTCGCGGTACTTCTCGTGACAACCCTCCCAGACCGGAGAAAGCTTTCTGGGCTTGACATCTGGACGTCGTCTTCGTTTCGGAACCGGCGCTGCTTCTGGGTAGATATCGTAGGCGATCGCAAGGACCTCAAATGGGTAAAGAGACTTTCCTCTCCGGTCTGCAATCCTCTGCAACGATTGTTAGCGGCTTGCTCGTAACAAAAAAGATGCTTCACTCACGCAAGCATGTGACCAGCTCCGAACATATTCGACAGGCGTCGCATCACCCTCGAGGCAAGCTGGATCTAGCATGTCGTCTCCGTACTGGAACTGAACCACCCCGCCAACAGAATTGCGAACGCTCAAGTCGTAGTGTGTCGAGAGGTCTTCTAGCGCCTTCATGAGTCGACGCGCCATGTACCCTGTCTCGGCCGTCTTTACTGCCGTGTCTACTAGTCCTTCCCTTCCACTGATCGCGTGGAAGAGGAACTCAGTCGGAGACAGCCCAGAGAAGAAGCTGTTGCGAACGAAGCCCTTCGATGGCGGTTTCTTACTCTTCTTGCGGAAATGGGGTAGAGAGCGATCTTGGAAGCCGTTCGGTATCCGATTCCCCGAAATGATCTGTTGTCCCACACATGCGACCATCTGGGCAACGTTGATGACCGATCCTGAACTTCAGTCAGCACACATCTGGCGCTGATCAGAGATGACCGACCTTTCGAACCGCATGTCGCCATGATGAGCGGTGCGTTATGACGACTCAGCTCCTTCATGCAAGTCTGACCGACGGCTCCTCGAACTCCCGAAAGCTCTCCCGATATCTTCTGCTCAAGCGTTGTCTCCTGGTCACAGCCCGCTGCATTCTCAAGGAGACCCCGTTTAGCCAACTCGATGAAGTCGTCGCACTTCTCATACGAAGTCTCCACCATGTCATCCTTGCTTGACTGCAGCATAGGGCCGGGAATCACATCGTTGATTCCCAATGAGAAGCCTTGATTCGCAAGCCATCGTGCTGCGAGCTTGGCCAACCGATTCATAGCAGATGCTGCCTCTTCCGCTCCGTAATCGCGAAGGATAACACCGAAGACCGAGTTCTTCTTGCCGTCACCCACGGTGTTCTTATCGAAAACCCCGCACATTATCTCGCTGTTCTGGATGACTAGGTAGCCATCGTTCGGCGACATGTCTGGAGGGAAGTTGTCCTCTTTGCGAGGCTCGATCTGTGTCCTGCACTTTGCTTCAAGGTTGACGAGCGTTCTAGACTGTTCGTTGGGGCGCATGAGAAGGTTGAAGATCTGTTTGCCGCTCCAAAGACGGACTGGCTTCCATATGGTCGGAGGTGGAAGGTCGATCTTCAAATCCCCGTCCCCTAGGTACGAGCAGATTTGAGCGAACTGTTGTCGGTCGTAGAAGCGATCTCGCCGAGATAGCAAAAATGAAGCGGTAATGAAGTCCTGGATCGCCGCGATAATAGGTTCCCCATTTCGAGGCGTGACGAGATTCTTCTTGACAGACATCAGCTCAAGCGCTTCTGTTCGTGCTTCCTCTGTCTGCGGTACGTCTGAGGAATTCGTGAGTCCGACTCCGAATAGGGAGTAAGCGATCTACGAAGGTTCATCTCATCTCCGTCGAAGTCGGCATTGTACGGGTTGCAGACACACTCGTTTAGTCGGAATGTCCGCCAAGGTCGGACTCGGACACGATGACACATGATGGAGAGCTTGTGCAAACTCGGTTGCCGATTGAAGAGCACGATACTACGTCAAGTAGGTTTAGGATATGATCGAAAGATTAGCATGCACTCACTCTCCGTCCCGTAGATGTCGATGTACGATGTCCCCTACCTTTATCTCCCGCGCCAGCCGTCTTCGGTTGTCCACAGCCTTCACTACATGCAGCGCCAGCCTCAATGGCTGTCCCAGATCGTTCTTCTTTTCCAATACATTCGCGCCAGGATGGAGCCTCGATCCGTTGATGACCGCTTCACGCATGGCTCCCATATTGTAGTCTGTCACTCGCTCAGGGTAAGACAGCTTGACCGCTACTTTTTCCGGTACTGCAACCTAGACGGATATCAGCAGCTATCATCGATTTAGCCTTCCACCTACCTCGTCTATACCCAAGTTCGGGTCCGGTCCGATCACAGTACGGCTGGAGAAATCAACCCTCTTCCCCGACAAGTTACCTCGAAATCGACCTTGCTTTCCTTTCAACCGTTGAACGAAGCCTCGAATCGGTTTCGTCTGGCAATTGTTAGGCCATATTTGAGTGAAACGGGAAACCTCACTCCTAAAGTCGACATGCCAGGGGCGTGAGAATTAATGTACAGTCCAACAGCTTGTCCAAGGACCTCCCAGTTGCCCTGAGTTCCGTCAGATAAGATCCGATATAAACCATGAGAAATCACCATAGTCATCTCGATCCCTTGACCTCTTTCCATAGTGACCTCCAACATCTTGTTCAGATGTACAATCTCGGCTAGCTTGGCAGTTAGGTCGTCCTCGTTGCTGTAAAATGTACGTCAAATCTGGATCCTCAATGAATGGGCGATCAATACGTACTTCCCGGACTCTGAAGCTACGGAAGGGCGAATGCAGGGTGGAGGAACAGAGATGTACTGCCATATGTAGTCCTCCGGTCGACCAACGTCAGGATGTAAAGCCAGCATCTCCGAGTCCTGATCGGATATAAGTCCAGCCCTTGGCTCGGTTATCGTCACATACCTCCGCTGTGACCCGCTTGAACAGCTCCAACACCTTGAGTGGATTTAAATCCTCTGAAGCTTTCCCCAAATTCGCTGCGAGAGCCTGCTGCTCAGCCACAGCGGTCGCGAAAGTAGCCATCCATTCCTTCTTCGCATCCGCCATCTTTGTCGCTCGGAAGGGTTCATGGCTGATCTTGAGGGCACCCGACTTTTTGACCACTCCGTTGATACCGCCACAGTATGGACAGATGGTCCTTTTCTTGCAAGCTGCTAGGACGCCTTTGGAAGCACCTTGTCGTTGCAGGGATTCAAGACCTGGTCTACGGAACCGACGAAGAAAAGCGGCTCGCTCTGCGGGTGGAAGCAGGACTCTTGCGCAAGTCTAAGGATCATCAGCTTATCAGGGGGTCAGCAGAAAGCAGACATACCTTGCAGATGCATTGAAGCATGCTGATGGTGGCTCGAAAGTAGCCGATGTGGAAGACTGGAAGAGCGAGCTTGATGTATCCATAGTGACCGACACATTTCGCAGCTTCCTCTCCACAGGTCAAGCACTTTGCGCCTTTCTCGTTGGGTCCCTATCGTCATTTTAATCAGCTGGAGGGTTCCGAATCCAGCCTGTGGAAGGCACACCATACGCCCATCCAGTGCACCGCCGATTGCAGTAGTCCTAAGCCCGTTGTCATGGTTTTTGTATAGCTCGGTGGCGTTGACCTCGACTTCTGAGATGCGAACGATATCTTTTGGGGTGAATGGCTGGAATTGGATATGCTTGCTGCAGTAATGCGATGTTAAGACGCTTGTAAGAGAATCCGAACTGTTGCTCACATCCGCCTGGGAACCTCCTGCGAGACGTAGAGCTTCTCATTATGGTCCATCACCCCGACTGCAGCCATAGCGAAGCTGAATTATCTGGTCGATCAAGAGTCCGGGAGCAAAGAACCGGTCGTGAGTTGCGAGCACTCCTAATGCCCGCGAGAAGGCTTTCTCAAGAGCAAAGCCGATTATGGGAGTAACTCATTAAACAGTGGAATAATGAAGGCTTTGACTGTTACTCACGAAATCAATCGCTGGGATAATTTAGTTCCGCTTCATAGCGGCCCCTTCCACCTATTTAGACGACGCTGGACGTGCATTCCAGCAAGGCCAATCATTTCTTTCTTCGACCTAGACTGAGCATTACGGTGCGAGCTCAGCTGTGGTGTCTCAAAACACGAGGACCCTAAGAGCACGAGGCGGCGAGAGTCGCTGCCATGTCACGACCTTCACTGCTCCAATCCCAGACCAACGCGCTCCTCACCCTCCTTAATCTCGGTCAATCACCACCTTCTTCCAGCTCGTCAGCCGGACATTTCCCTCGACCTTCTTCGCCTTCATCGACAGTTGAAGATGGGCCACAAGGTCCCCTCGTCTGGAAAGTCTTGATCCTGGATGAGTTGAGCAAGGATATCCTGGCAACGAGCTTGAGGGTGCAGGATTTGCGAGAGCAAGGCGTGACTTTGCATATGTGAGTCGATAGGTGTGCCCTCTACTAGATTTCAAGCTGACAGTGTCTCAGGCAGCTGCATTCGCCTCGACCGCCCCTTGGTGACGTCCCAGCTGTCTACTTTGTTTCCCCTACTCTGGCCAATATACGACGTATCGCCGAGGTTGGCCTTCTGCCTCTTAAAGTTCCACATACTAACAACAATGGTCAGGATCTCAATCCGCCCCTCTACTCATCATACCACCTCTCATTCACCTCGACCTTACCGAGATCACTACTAGAGGAACTAGCCTCCCTCATCCTCGCAGACGACCCGACAGGCTCAACCGGTCAACTGATCTCATCCGTTCACGACCAGTTCCTCGACTTCCTCGTACCCTCAACCAGCTTGTTCTCCCTACTGCCTCGGAGAGAGATACAACCCGAAGTAGACGGTGCTGGAGGAAGAAAGGGTGGGAAGGCTCCGAAGGACCGGGAAGTGGAAGGACGGCCGAGCTATACGGTTCTGAATGATCCCAAGGCAGGGGAGCTTGAGATCGAAGAGGAGGTGGAGAGGGTAGCCAAGGGGTTGCTCAGCGTTATCATCACCATGGGTCAGTGATGCGGTCCCCAAAATTAACTCTTAGAACTGATACGTGATTCAAGGCTTCATCCCTGTTATACGGTGTCCGAGAGGGAATGCTGCAGAAATGGTGGCTCGGAAGCTGGACGCGAAGCTGAGAGATCATTTCGCCTCAACGTCGTCGCAGAGAGGAGGTACTAGTGGGCGTGACGGGATGTATGGCTCAGATGGGTTGAGCTCCCTTCAGCGGCCTCGTAAATCACTCCGCCTTCTTTTCGATTCATACTGACAGACCGTAGTACTGGTCATACTTGACCGGAATGTCGACCTCATCCCCATGTTGTCGCACTCTTGGACATATCAGGCACTGGTTCATGACGTACTGGATATGAAGCTGAACCGTGTAACGGTTGAAGTGAGCGAGATGCGAAAAGCCTGTGTTTGTTTACGGCCGCTGATCGGATAAATAGTCACCAGAGAACGGACGGCTGCAGAAGAAATCGTATGATATCGATTCGAAGGACTACTTCTGGGAAAAGAACGCTCCGAATCCATTCCCGCAGGTCGCCGAGGACATCGACTCCGAGCTCGGCCGGTATGTCCTATAACAGCTGTTCCCTGGATCGCATATTGATCCTTTCCTTTTCGCAGGTATAAGCAGGACGCGGCGGAGATTACACGATCAACCGGTATAAGTGATGTCAACGATGTCTCCCAGATGTAAGTTCTCCTGTAACGCTCTAGAATGGTGGGCTGATCCGTTACTAGCGACTTCTCTTCCAATACCGCCAATTTAAAAACCGCCATCACTGCCTTACCAAAACTTACCGCACGAAAGCACACCCTCGACACGCATATGAACATCGCAACCGCCCTCCTTCAAGCCATCAAGGAGCGCGGACTCGATAACCTGTTCCAAGTGGAGGAAGCAGCCTCGCGACAACCGAAAGCCGCTATCCTCGCTACGCTCCGAGGTCAGACCGACGATCCTGAGACGACCGCTCATCCAACACCTGAAGACCAGCTTCGACTGGTCGTCATCTACTTTCTTTCAGTGGCCGACCATGCGATGCCCAGGGAGGATCTGACGGAGCTTACAGGCATATTGAAGGAGGCTGGAGCGGACGTTGCGGCGTTGGAGTATGTGAAGAAGGTCAGGGAGGTGACGAGAATGACGATGATGGCAACACAGCCTGCTATGGCGGCCCCGGCTCAAGGAGGAGAGTGGACGAAGGGATTCAGTGCTTTGGGTAACCGAGTGAGTTCCGTTTTTCAGTCTTTTGGCCAGACAGGACTCGGGAATGAGTTGTCGGGGAGGAAGGTTCCTGAGGGGGAGAAGCGGGGGACCGGTGGAAGGGCGGGAGCACGAAGGCTATCGCCATGGCGATATCGCGCTTCTCTTGCTGAATTGCTCTAGATTACCGATCGATTACGAGAAGGCGGTATCACCGGCGTTGGCTTCGATAATCTGATATCGGGCGTCAAAAACTTCTTGCCAGCTCGAAAAGAGCTCACCGTAACACGACTCGTGGAAGCTTTGATGGAACCATCCACTGCAGCGACACAAGCACTGCAGGATACCGACGACTACCTCCTGTTCGACCCACGGGCAACTCGAACCAGAAATCCTACTCAATCAGGCCGGGGACGAGGTCAATACCAAGAGAGCGTTGTGTTCGTCGTAGGCGGTGGCGGATATGTCGAGTACGGAAACTTGATGGAATGGGCATCACGGAGTTCACGGGATGGAGGTGGGGGAGGAAAGAAGATTACATACGGTAGTACTGAGATTCTAAATCCCACAGCATTCGTCAAGACGCTTGCTGAGCTGGGAGCGGCATGACGATGCATAGATGAGAAGCACCCGAATGGTAATATGCGTGTTAAGAGGCAAGAAACTGTCCTTGGAGTCACGTTTTCTCTCCTTCGGCGACCAATGGCCTTACAGACATTGGTGGTTAATTTTAGCTACGCAATGAGGAAATCAAACGCTCGGGCCTCCGCATTCCCAAAAATCCCCAACGGTTTTGAGTGTCGTAAGATTTGCCCCACCAAATTTCGCTCTTACCATTTGTCGCCATGAAGGTTCACCTTTGAAATCAAATGGTGGCAAGGCCTGGAGCTCTGACCACTGCGTTTCGCTCTTTAGCTACTATTACTTTCCGGCGCAGATGCTGCTTGCTTGCTAACAAACTATTCTATCTCTCAGCCTCAAAAGTAACGACCTGCACCTTTTCCCGGTATCCACTTTGCCTCAATATTTAAGGTCGCATGACCATTCGCTGTACTTCTACTCAATAGGTGAGCGTCATCCTGCCTCCTTTGTATCCAGTTCCAGCCCAGCGGCTGACATCACCTCTCCTTTCATAGCCGAACACACCGCGACTCGTCCCTAACACATCGCCCAACATCGCATTTCACGATGTATCCTTCTTCGTCCCCTTCCCCTTCCCCTCGTCGTTCATACTACCCCTCAACTCCTAGCCGTCTTTCTTTGTCACCCACCGGTCTGTCCAGACGCCCTTCCGAGGATTGCGAGGACGAGCCTGATATGGAGAGGTCCAGTACGGAGAGTTCCCGTACAGATGAGGGGTACGGTACCGACTTCGAAGGCGAGAAACCGCGAGCGTCATATACCATCCAACCATCACCTCCTTCCCCATCCAATAAGACCGGCAACATCCCTTCACCCAAATCCAACACCCTTTCCATGCATCCCTATCCAAGACCATCTACCGCTCCAGCCCCCGCGTCAACCCGACAAATCCGTCCACGCGGTCTAGCGCCACTATCAAACCTCAACGCCACCCCAACTCCACCTCATTCCACATCTCTCGCCCTGACCAAACCACAACCGCTATCTCGAGCTCTGTTTGCTCGGCTACAGAGTGAGGTGCCTCATGCTGGATCGATGGCGAATGGGAAGAAGAAGAGTGGTGGACAGAAGTTGATTGTTCCGACGAAGGGGTTCAGGACGACTTTCGAGCTGGATTTGACGGCGAGCGAGCTTGCGAGGAGGCCGTAGATTGCGATGGCTGGAGAGGGTATAGGTAGAGGAGGATGTCAGAAGTGAAGGAAGAAGGAAGGAAGGAAGGAAATTGTTCAGGATGTCTTGGAGGTTTTGGGGAATTGAGGAAGGAGAAGACAGTGGGTGTACGTAGTAACCTCAACTCTCCACGCAACAAACGAAGCGACAAACGTCAAATCGGTGCCAACAAAGCTCGATGAGCAAGCAACATTATGTATTTCCCTTGTGTACAAGCATACTATGCATTGAATTCGGTTTCTCCTTAAATACACTCCTTAGATATACACTCGCAAAGCTTGATCGAGATAGCTAATCCCAGTCATGGATGACCATCTTTCGGGTCATCACGATGTCAGTCCGTATCATTATCCCCACATCGATCGTATCATTATCCCAACCTCGATCCCATAGTATCAGGATCGGCCACATAGTAATGCAGGCAATGCATGAAAAGCGAGATGACGAAACATGGTACTGCTCAACTCCGATCCCCTTTCATCCACTCTTCCAAACCAACCTTTATCCTCAGGTTGATACTCTCCAGATCGTCCAAAGCCGGCCGGACATCAAGATGAAAGACGGGGTTGCCCTCGTCATCGGGCGGTGCGGAGTAGTAGTCGATGACGTAACGGGTCGTCAAGGATGTTGTGCTCGGGTTGACAGTCGTGTCTTGCGGTAATGTCGGGACAGCAATAGAGGATGGAGGAGGGTATGGTCGAGTGACTATCCAATCGTGTCGATCGAATGGCGGCATCGTACTAGAGTCACTATCATCAGCAAAGAAGACTACTATGCCGGGGGGGGAAGACACACTTGAATCGGGAAGGGAATAATTGGCCAGCCCAAAGATGCATCCTAGCTTTAGGTGACAGTTTCCCAGGTCTTCCCTGAAACCTAGCCAACTGCGCAAACTCCCCCCTAAAGGAACGCCGTCAGTCCCATCCGCCCCTTTCTAAACGCTGAGCTCGTACGCTAGGCCGAGAGAATGGAACGCCTCACTCACCCAGGTAACCTCCTCTCCCATCTCATAACTTCCTCCCAAGCCATCTCATTCAAGAAATTATGGATCTGAACGACCATCTCGATACTCTCTTCAGGTGTTTCCCAACCTTTCCTCACCAAGGCGTTGTAAAACTGTTGGGGACTTGGGTATTCCCATGTCGGACCGTCATCCACGTCCTCATTTACTTCGATTGATTGTGGTTTCGGTATCGGACGGGGTATTGTGGAGGTTTCGCGCTGGGTTGGAAGATCGAGAGTTTGGTTTGGAGCTTTGGTCGTAGGGGATAAACCTAGAGGGATGGAGTTGAGGGGGTTGAGTCCTGAGCCTGAGCTGGAGCCGGAAGCCGAACCGGATACAAGTGATGATGATTTGCCTTCGTAGTCGATGGGACATTTGGGTGGGGGAACTAGAGACAGAGAAGTGGCGTTTGACATCGGACAACTAAGAGGTGGACGGCGGGAGGTTGAGGGGATCGGTGGGTGGTCGGAAGGTAAGGGAATACTGGGGATATCCTGTTGAGTGATCAGATGTGAGGAGGAGGAGGAAGCAGAAGAAGGAGAGCCGATGTTCCACTTCATCGTGCCGGGTGAGGGTTTGACGATTTGAATTGATCGAATGAGGCCAGGTTGTAGGCTGAAATGTGAAAGCTGAAACGCCGTTGAAATCTCGGGAGAATCCGGCAACACAATTTCGGAGAATGGCGGAGTCAGGTGATCGACGCCACGTGGATCATCGCGTCCTTGCATGGAATGGACGCGAAAGCACTGCTCAAAAACATTCAATGCGAGCAGGTTGCAGCCCACTGATTACGACCTACCTCAGGCATACCTACCACTCCGAACCAGCTCTCCAAACAAGCTTCGGTCCGAAGTAATGTCCACTACCACCCTCAAGACACGTCATTATTCCGCCCTCTCCTCCCGTCTACGAAACCTCGGTCAGAACCTCTCGGATACAGAGCACCAATTGCAAGCGCTAGCAGAACACCTTCAGGCGATGTCCAGACTCGGTGCCAACTGTGGAGCACAGTGAGTAGCCAGCCTTCTCTGCGGAACAACATATACTACATTGGAAGCAACGTATCAGAGGTTGGCTGATCACTTCTTCCCCCAGGTTCATGGCGATCTCGCGACTACTGGATGTGGAGTTGAAGCAAGCAGAGGCGGCGGAGACGGAGACTTTAAAGGCAGAATCACAGCAGACACAAGCATGAGGAGAATACAGGATCATGTTGTATATGGACGGGTCATATGTGCATGGTTCTCTATGTCCTCCTTCGTCCAGCGATTCCTCATACTTCCTTGGAGTAAATAGGGTATCAATGCGTGATCTCCACCACCAGATCTCCCTGCGCGATCGAATCGCTCTCGTTGACAAGGACTCGCTTGACCTTCCCAGAGACAGGTGACGAGACAACCGATTCCATCTGGGCAGGATACTATCAGATTTGCCTGCGACCAGCAATTCCATGACCCACCTTCATCGCGGACAACACACAGACTGGGTCGCCCGCCTTGATGTCCTGACCCTCCTTGATCCGAACTTCGACCACCACACCCGACTGATAAGGGTCAGCAGGGCTCAAACAGCACTAATGCTGCTTACCATTGGCGAGCCGACACTGCCCGGGTCGTTCGTCGCCTTCTCCCTCGAGACCTGCTCGATAGCGGCATTGGTGTCGGTGATGACAACAGCTCGGGACTGTTCAGTGGTTCAGCTCCTGACAGCAAGCGTCTCATAGGCGCTCACCTCCCCGTTGAGCTCGAAGAAGCACTCCCTCGTCCCTTTGTCCGTATTGAGCGGCCCCACAGCGAGAAGCTTGATGGTGAGCGTCTTTCCCTTCTCGATCGAGATCGTCATCTCCTCCCCAATCGTCGGCTTCGACAGGAAGTACCGTGTCGGAACAACGCTGGACCGCATCAGCTGTCTTCGCGTTCCCTACCGTCATCGCTTACCTCAGATCCCCATACTTCTCCGCAAATCCCTGGAACTCCTCAAACACCTTTGGGTACATGCAGTAACTCGAAACGTCATAATCCGTGATATGCTGACCATACTTCTCCTTAAGCTCGCGCTTGATCTTCTTGAAATCGAGTGGCTTCATGCCAAGACCCGGTCGGGTGTCGATCCGAGGCTTGTCACGGATAACATGTGATCGCAAGGGCTCCGGGAATCCGCCATAAGGCTGCCCAAGGTAGCCCTGGAAGAATTCGACAACGGATGAGGGGAAGTCGAGCTTGGACGCTTGGTCGATAACGTCTTGCTTTGACAGGTTATTGGAAACCATGAACTGCGCGAAGTCGCCGACGGTCTTAGACGATGGGGTGACTTTGATGATGTCACCACACTTAGGGGAGAAAGGGAAAAAGCGAGGAGATGAGGAGAGGAATGAGAAGAAGGGGAGGGCAGGGGAAGCAGGGGAAGCAGGGAGAGTGAAAGGG
>JAABUH010000038.1_pt1 | contig 178504 bp, 211 predicted proteins | sample 5559121 | NCBI WGS metagenome assembly JAABUH01 (sample SAMN10711871, study PRJNA513364) | rock metagenome | isolation source: Antarctica rocks | place: Antarctica: Victoria Land, Battleship Promontory nord | collected 2015-12-28
AGACATCTCGTCAAGAGGAACAACTGGGAAATTGCTAGTTCGCATCTCGGGTACAAAAGCGTCGATATGAACAAGATGCATGATATGGTAGTAAGGATAGATAGGGGTAAGCAGTACGATTCTGGGACCAGAATGATTCTCAAGCGCGGGGTTTGGTACGAAGAATGTTGACAGATGGACGGGGCTTGGGGGGGGGGGGGTCTCGTCCTGACATCGTAATAGCCCCATGGCGGAAGTCCTCGAGCTCGGATGATTTTGCAAACGATCGATACCTTCGGAAGGTCATCAATGACTTCGTGAAGTCCCAATCGATCATCTGTTCCGCTACCATCGGTTTACAGCCGCAAGGTATTATCTTTGGCGCCCTTTACTCCCCAAGAACCTGGCTGGTGGGGGAGGTGGAAGACTGGTGGCTCAGAAGCAGAACGATTGTGGACTATCTACCCGTTCTTCAGGAGGCTGCTTTCGGTTTCGCTCAAGCTTGTCAACCCAGCTGGATCTGTCAGCACAGCCCCTTTTACCATGGAGATGTCATCAGCCCGGAATCTTACGGAGTGAATCAGGCGAAAAGAGGACATCAGATCACTATAACCATACATGGCATGTCATACGACACCCTGATTCGTATCGCGAGATGGACGACTACAATCAATGCAGTACAACCAGAGCTTGGTGGAACGCCTGGGAGAGGATGACCCCCTAAGATACCTTTTTCAGTGAGCTCGAATACGCCCGTGAATATCCGCATACGAAGACCGCAGAAACAAGGATCGACCTCCAGGTCTACGGCTACTTGGGTTCGAAACTTCGACTCGATGTCGGGGGACGAGGTGCAGGCCAGGATACGAGAGACAGAAGGGAAATGCCGAGAGATCCTGGGTGAAGGGACCGAGGTGAAGCACAAAGTACGGTTCCTGCCCGAAAGTGAGATCGAGGTGTGTCGGGATGCTGACACGATGGGAGAACCCCTCGGGTATGATGAGATTTAATTGAAACAACCAAAATGCTTTCCATCGGTTTCTCTATGTCACTCCCGGACATGCCAAATCAGTCCTTTCCCTCTGCATCAGACAGATACATATCTCTATACATCGCTTCGTCTGTTTCAGTATACTTCCGCATCCACCTCATACCCACATCCTTCGCATCGAGGCGTGTCCTTCACTATTCCCAGCTTGATCTTCCCCTTTCAGAAAGACGTTTTCCGCTCGAGGAGAGACCCGGACCAAGGCGGTCGAGCTCCTCCTTCTCCTCCTGTTTCGCCAACCTGTGAAGCTTGGCGGCGACATTATTGTCGTTCCTCTCTTCCACCTCAACACAAGCTGCACCCGCTTGTCAAAAGTCGCCAATCTCGCGCGGTTCGACGGCCAACGGTAGCCACCGTAAACTTCAACGGAAGTGTTGTGGCGAGTCCCATGGATAGGGACGCATTCATTCGCGGCACCAGATGATGCGCATCGCTTGCGGACACGCTTCCACCGTAGCTATCTGGCCACTTTGTATCGAGACCGTCATTACGGTGTACGAAGCAGATTTGATTGACGGCGTTTTTGACTAAAGCGAGGTTCGTCGCCTCCCGTCGAAGGTGTACCACTTATCGAATCTGCCCATGACTTGCGCTAGGAGGCGTGAATCCGAGTTGCGGCGCGAAAGGACTGGTGAGTGTATGCAAGAAGACGGTTCTCGATCGTAGTAAGCCGACGAAGTGATAAAACTCTGATCCGATTGGGTGAGAGTCTCGTTGTTGATGAGACGACCGGGGAGGTTCTCCAATCTGCTCCAGAAGGCATGGTCGTGAGATCGAGTGACCACGCTCTTGAGGCTTCGAAGGGAGATCTTGAATCTCTCATCCAGCGGACCCCATGCGTGATCGCCTGACAAACGTTGAGATCACCCATCAAGCTCCAGTCCTCCGAAGGACGGCCGACCTTGATCTATTTTCCCTTGGCAAGTAGCTATCGGTAGGATGGCTCGACGGATGAGCTGGAAGCTGAGACGATGAGACGCTTGATACCGGCGAGAAGCTCGCACTCGGTCTTGCGAGGGAGATTTAGACAACTCAAGCTCGGCATGGGAGTAAGAGATCGTGGTAATGACGGCTTGATTTGAACTGTCCTAGTGGGAACCGAGGATGTGGTCGAAAGCCTTCGCTAACGGTACTGTGGTGTTCGAAACTTCCCGGTAGCATTGTATTCAAAAACAAACCGTCATTCTGAATGACGACGTCGCCATACAGCTTTATAGAGGCGGCGTCATAGAAGACCTATCAGTGTCAGCGCATCGTAGGTCACTCGCTTCCGTTAAGTAAGAAGGTTAGCTACTCACACGACAGACTTGTATAGCTGTACTTAAAGTCTTATTGATGGAGTTCCGCCCATCCGACCGGGGCACGAGGTGGCGGGATTGGGCGAGACGAAGAAAGAAGTTAACGTGAGCCCACAGCTCGGGTTGCAGTTCGACGACTGGCATCTCGTGATCGAGGTTGACCTTTGCAAACGACGATTAGTGAGGAGGTAGAATGCTGATGAAAATCACGACGAGGATGAATTGGGACGTTCCTGATTGAGCTCATCATTCTGTCAGTGATCAACATCTTCGTTTAACAGTCAACGCCTAGGAGGAAAAGCTGCGCGGGAATTGCTCCATCCCCGCTGTTACATACGGGATATGCGCCTTATATTTGCACATCCCTACCAATCATCAGGCGGGTCAATCCCCGTCTTCTCCACTTCCTCATCACTACTCTCATCCGCCTTCGCCTTCTCAAACAACCGGTCCATCTCGCGTCGCTTCTTTTCTTCTTCGGACATGATGTCTATTGCAGGGACGAATTTGGCTTTGGCGACGGAGGTAGTTTGAGGAGCTTGCGATACTGCAGTGCTATGAGCATTCATCTACAGCCGAACATCCGAGAATGGAGTGGAGCATGATGCAGGCCACATTGAGAAATACACCGGAGGAACTTGTGCAGTCGTGCAATCAAGCAGATCGTCGTTCTCCAAGCGGAGGGTTTGAAACAGGAGGAAAATGGTACAAATCTCAGAAGCTGACTCACGTGGGGTCATTCCAGCGGGTTGCAAGCTGATCCATTTAAGAGGTGGATCCTCCCCCTTCAACCACTCATCGGCTGTCATAGTCGGTGTCTCGATATCGATAGTATCCAAGTAGATATCATCTTGGAAGTACTCCGGCTATCCGAAACAATCAGCTCATAGCCCAATACACCCGCTTCATGGGATCCACCTTATTCCGAGGTATCGAGAAGGTCACCTCCTCCATTGTCTTCGCCGTCAACCTCAGCGCCCGCGTAACCTCTACCTTTCTTACATCTACCATCCTCTTAGGTAAGAATGCCACACCGAGCTGTGGTGATCCGGCAGTATAGCTTGGTAGCTTAGCAATCGGTTCCGTAGCATGTTCGGGATGCACTTCATGGGCCTGGATTTGCCGTTCCCCTTTTCCCCATACGTACAGGACAAAAGTATCGGGATCGTATACGGGAAACAGGACGGAAGGGGAAACATCGATGAGGAGGGAATGGATCGTGGTTATCTGAGATGATTTGATGGAGTAGAGGTTGATCTTCCGCTGTGATCCGCTGGAGAATCCGACGCTAACGAGGTGGGAGGAGTCGATCCATGTAATCTGGAAGGAGCGAGCACTGTCGTGTGCCTTCCCGGTCGTCAAAGAAGCTGGATCTCGAGGATCGAGTACAAGGATAGTCCCGTCTTTCGTGGCGATAGCAACCCTATCTCCATGGACCGACCAGGCCATGCTGAATATCCCGCTCGCATCTAGCTCGATGACGTTGACCTGTTCGCGACTGGACAGATCCCAGAATCGAATGCATGCTTTCCCATGATCGTTGGTAGCTACCGTGAGGAGGTCTTTGGCGGTAGGGTGAAAAGCAAGTTGAGTGATCTTATCGATGCCTTTACCTGCTTGATTAGCTGAGTAGTTGAAGACTCACTCACCCTTGAGCACCATCTGCGGCTCCGGTCCTGTACCTTGTATCCCATCTGCGCCAACTCGCCATACCCGTATCACTCCATCATCTCCTGCGAGAGCCACCCTTCTCCCTCCCTCCCCCTCAAACATCTCCACAGCAAAGTCCGCCAACTCCGTTCCTCCCGAAAGACACCCTTCGCCACCAACCACCATCCGACCTTTCTTCTTTAGCGGGTGTACACCAAGCCGACCACCAGGACCTTGCACTGGGAAGAAGGCAAGGTCAGGCGAGGATTTGAGTACCGGCGAATCTTGATGCAGCGTTGCGAGGGATGGGACTTGGTCGTATGTCGGGTTCAAGGGTGATTTTGCTGCTAGGAATTTCCGAGACCAGGTAGGATTGAAACGCTTAGAGGGAGTCGTTGGTGTAGATTGGGCAGGTTTCGCGGCGAAGTTCGCCTTTTGAGGCGTGAGTGGTACTGAGGGAGTGGGCTGCGAACTCGACGAGGTCAAAGAATTTCGTATGGTGCTAGAAGAGGGCGTGGTCGTCGCAGCATTGCTGGCACTGGGTACTGCGTCGACCATACTTGGTTTGCCGATGTCCGAAGGTGGAGCTGCGGGCGTAGCGATACGGATGACCTCCCTTCCCTCCCCGAAGAACAAGCTCAGACCCCTTCCAGCCCAAGGCGTACCTCGCACCCAGATACCCTCTTTCCATAGCTCATACCCCGGCATATACCGCTCCACAAACGCATGAACCTGATAATCCGCCATACCCCGTCCTCCATTCGTGGCCTTCATCGCGCGTTCCTGCTCCAGGCGCCACTTAAAGACATGTTCGTACGTTTCCGGCTCGATCTGAATGAAAGTTGAGAATGGTGGATAAATCGCGGTCCCGAAGTCGGTGAGGTAATCGTTCAGGGTCAAGAGGGAATCGAGCGAGTGAGAGGCAAAATATGGTTTATTTGATGATTGGGCAGCCTCGTCGTGTCGGCTCTTAAGCTCTTTTATGGATAAAGGGGCGAAACCCAGGGACCAGCCCTCAAGAATGAACACGTCGATCGGACCTTCGATCTTGACAGTCTCCTCGCTTCGATCACCTTCGCCGCCACAGAGACTCTTGTCAAAGATCGGTAGGTCGACCGTCTTGGCGGTATCGTCGTTGATAGATTGAACGGCAGACAAGACGGATTTGGCAAGCGAGACGTCATGAGTGCCAGGTGGTCCTCTGCCGGATAGGAGGTGATTATTTGGATGTTGTTGAGCCAAATCCTTCAGATCCGCATTCGTCTTGTAGAGATCTGCGAGGTCAGGGGCGAGCGGCGAAACGGCCTGATGGCTTACCATCAAGTGACAGTACCACAACCCTCAGAGAACGTGGCTCTACCTGCAAGTAATCGACCAGCGAGTCGGACAACGTAGTCTTCCCTTGAAATGAGTCATCTACTGCTCAATGACATGATAACTACCTTACCACATCCTTGGGGACCCTGCAGACCGACCATAAGAGGTCCGTGTGGACTGCCGTTCCGATACCTGACGAGTTGCTCCGTAATGTGGTTGCCGATGACACGAGCTTTGTAGCTACTCGAGGCGTACGTTTCGCTGCCCTGAAGAGGCGGTAGGTCATCGCTTGGAATGGGTGAAAGGGACGATGCAGCTTGGGGTGTCGACGGATGATCATCGGCGGTATCGGACGCAAACGCTGAGGTTCGTTCTGTCGATGTGACTTGGGTCGGTTCCGATGCTTGTTCTACTACGACGGTTTGTGAAGCTTGAGGAGCCAGTTGAGATCCTACTGGCCCGGAGTCGGCTGATTCTCTCAATGTCGTATTCAGCGGCTGCGGCGCTGTTCTTGCCAACCCTGACTCCCATGTTCCCCTTCGTGCAGGATCAAGCGAAACAGGCAGAGGCATTGCGTCACCTCCTGCCAGCCAATCTGACGAAGTCTGCTCCGGTACTTGAATTTATCAGCATCAAGCTGACGAAGACAAGCATTGGCTTACAGGTCCCTATGACATCAGGATACAGATCCTCATGATAGTCGATCAGCTGTCTCCTGGGTACCCTGATCCCGAAAGGCAAAACCGCATCGCCATCCTTATCAGTGACCGGCAGAAGCACCGTCGCGATTTGCGCAGACATGACCGGCAGTATCGCGGGATGGGCGAGAGCGATCGATCCTGACGCCAAAGCGTGAGGTAGGGGATGAAGGGTTTCTTGGAAACCCATCGGTCCGGAAAGCTCGATCTGTCGTAATGTCATATCACCTCGTCCTGCTGTGTATATGATCCTCCTCTCCTGGTCGACCACGGGGATCAGTGGGCCAGGACTGGTGTCGAGAGTCTGACTGAGAGTCGTCGCCAAAGATGAGCTGATACCGAGGAGCGAGTACTCGCGATTCCGTGTTCTTGAGAACGAGGTAAGGAAGATATCATCGACAACGAAGGCTATTCGAGCGGGCTTGAGCGGTTGGAGGGACAGTATCTTGGACAAGATAGCGTCTTTACCCACTCGAGGATCCCAGAGGGAGCCTGCGCCGCTCTTTCCAACCCCAGCTAGAAGCCTCCCATCTGGACTCCATGCTACAGACCACATGCCTTTGGGCTCTTTGGCCTTGAGCTGGAGCATGGGAGATGATGGGGTCGTTGAAAGGTCATAGATGGCCATGGGCTCAGTGACGGTCGAAGCAAGAAGCAAGGAGGGCGTGGTGGGATGGAGAGATAAATTGGTGACCGGAGACGAGGTTGAGGGGATTGTGTGCACTTGGGACGGTTGATCTGGTGACGCTGAAAGTAGGGGCAGAGTGTGTATAGTTATCTAATCACGGGTCAGCGAGGACGAAAGGAAACAAACAGCACATACCGAGCCATCAATACATCCTATGACCATCATCCCTCCTTCCAGCCTACTCAAATCCCAATCGCCCACACCCCCTCCTCCGCCTAGACCCTTTACCACCCCAGCCTTATCCTTCTCGCCAAGTGTACCATAGCCACGGTGGGATAGCTCTCCGGCCGGCGAGAGGGCCACTATGCACTCGCGATTTGTCTTCACTTCCGAGCTGAAGGTCGAGCTAGCGGACGAGGTGGACGAAGACTGAGAAGAGCTGGGCAAGGCATCTCGATACCACTCTTCTCGTGGAGGGATATGCGGTACGGCGTTTCGGAACTTGGATGCGCCGAAGCGAGCCGCAGGCATCGTACGAGCTGCCTCACCTGTCACTCAAGACTATCGTTTAGCTTGAGGCACCTCCCGGGCTACTCAGTGCTGCTCGAGTAGGTCCATCGTTCAAGCTTCGTGTTCGTGGAATGTCAAGTCCGCAATATTAGAGAGGGTTTCCTTTTGCTTCCGTCTCATCACCGAGGCGAAACTGGGTGAAGGGCTACGAATATTGTGGAACCTTTCATCCCTCCCAAGAAGAGCAACAACGATGCATATTCATGAGGCCGTCCTCATTATACTCGTATAGACTTGAGACCGCTGTTCGCAGACCTTGACCTTCCACATTGACAAAGGAACCATGTCGCCCGTTCGAACAGGTGATCGACCTAATGGAAGGCCTTTCGGCGGACCTCTGCAGCATGGCGGAGCATCGCTCAGGGGCTCATCCCCAAGCTTTCAAACGGGTGAGTACTCGACAGCGAGGATGGACGCTTTCCGCAAGGTCCGTGTAATTGAGCATACTGTATCATGTCAGCCGCTGATATCGCTCAGGTTAAGCCGACTTGTGTCTCGCTGATGGGTATCGCCTCAATAAATCCAACTTCCACTTCGTCCCACGCCAGCCTCATCGACACCCTCACACGGAACATCACAACTCTTCCGTCGTCAGCTCTCACCCCGTCAATGATCAATTACATCCTCTTCCCCATCACTCAGATCCTTCGGCAATCCGATCCTTCAGCGCTTCCTGACAAGTTCCTCGAGGCGGTATTCCGATTGTTGAGTCATGTAGTCAGTGCGTGGAGAAAATGCGACATAGGGATGGAATCACAGGCTTGGGAGCAGTTGTGGAGATTCACGGCTTCTGCTGTAGGGTCAAAGATGGGCGGGAAGGATAAGGGCAAAGGACGGGAAATAGGGCAAGAGGTCAAACTGGAGGCAACTCGACTGCTCTCAGCGTTACTCGAGCCTTCAATCTATCCTAACGAGACGGAACAACCTACGTTGGCAATGCTTCTTCTCTGTTCAAGCGCAAGATCGCCCCTCATGCCGACACTCTTCCAGACCATTACCCTCCTTCTCGAAACGTCGTCACCAACTCCACCATACCATCAACTACAGCTTGCCTCGCTCCGACTCCTTCGACCGCTCGTCACTGTCTACCTTAAAAATAGACACGAAGTACTCGCTGCCGTCCTCCCAGGTACGGTCAGCACAATAGCCAAGCTGGTACATAACGAAGCGAAGTCGCTAAAAGGCGAGGTCGCGCTAGAAGCCGCTGGTCTTCTTCGAGACGTCATCACAGCAACGTTGAATGACGTCGATCTGAGGTCTCTAGGCGTACTGAAACTCGTACTGGACGATCTGGGTCAACTAGCGGAAGCGTGGGAGAGAACAGAACCTCCGTTACCGCCTGAAGAACCGCCTCCATCGTCTCCAGCCCCATCGACTGCCTCGCCGGTCTCCGCAAACCCCTTTCCACCGCTCACAGAACCATACCTTGCGTTCACATCAAGCCAGCTTCTCGCATCGATCCCCCCGATACTGTCATCATTCGCATCTCATACCTCGCACCTCGCTCGCTTAGCGTCAGCAGGTCTGTCCGACTCATTGATCATATCATGTCATGTATCGCTCTCACTTCTCCTTCCGCACTGCCTCACCAACCTGCTCCTTCTGTCGCGGGACTCGTTTGACCCTGTCCGAGCCGATGCCCAGTTGAAGCTCCGGATCCTGCTATCAAACCTCGATCTTGATCTGACTCCAACGCTCATTGAACTGCTCAGCTACTCCATCAACGCTCTCCCACGCCTCATCACCTCTCAACAGGATCAGAAGGTTGATGAGCTCGCCCGACTGATCACCGCTATTGCCGACACAAATGTCGATCATCGCCACAATCCCATCGCTGAGCTGCTCGGGCCAGATGGTCGGGTCGAAAGATGGAGCTGGGCCTTCCTGGACTGCCTTGAGTTCGGTCGACCGACCGGCAGGAGCGCGACAGCCAATACCGCAGCGAAGGCTGCGGAGAGAGGCTGGCAGCAGAGGCTGGGCGCAGGGTCGCTAGCTATGCTCATCGAGGATGGCGATACGCCCAATGAGCCCTCATTCCCTTACCTACCGCTCCGTTATGTCGAGTCAGAGGTTGCTGCTCGAGCGCTCGGTGATATGCTGGTCGCCCTTGGATCGGCTGGCGGCGAGGTGGCCCTATACTCAGTCGAGCATTTCATGCTATTCGCGAAAGCCAACCGAAAGGGACATATATCAAAAGCTGTCTCCGCCGTTTGGGTTGGGCACAAGCTGCTGGATGGCATTGCGACTGTTCAAGCCGGAAAAGTGGAAGCAAAGACCGGCAAAATTACCAAGAAAATGGCGAGGGAGGTAGCCAAGATCTTGGTGTCGATGGACGGAGACGGTGACGACGAAGAAGACGAGGACCTTCCTCGACCAGACGAGTCCTTAGATGCGCTCATCCCGGTCGAGCGATCTAGTGGCCTCAATTCTCTCACGACAATCCTCGATCGCAAACCTCTTCCAGATTCGCGTACAGCAGCTCAGACCCGCCGTCTCCATGTTCAAGCCCAACGAAGTCTCCTCACCGCCTTATCCCTCCAAACTCTCGCTCTTACTTCTCGCATCCTCAGCGCGTCCTTCCGACCACTCCTCCTTACCTCACTTTACACCATACTCTCCCATCTGACCTCGCCACAGCCGATCATCGCACAAGTCGCTGAGATCGCTCTGGTCCAGGTTGCCTATCATACCGGTTACGCATCACCTCAAAATCTTGTCCTCGATAACGTGGATTACGTGATCAACGTCGTCTCTCTGCGTTTGACTTATGCTCGCCTCAGCTCGACTGCCCCGCTTGTCCTGATCGCTATGATCAGGTTGGTTGGACACCCGATCGTCCCCCTCGTCCATGATGTCGTGGATGAGATTTTCGATGCGCTGGACGATTATCATGGGTATGAGACGCTTGCGAGTAGTTTGCTGGCGGTGCTGGTGACGCTGATTGAGGTGATGTTCGGCGAGGTGGAGGCTACTGGTCCGACTGAGGAGAGGTTAAGGAAGAAGGCGGAGTTTGACCGGATCGACAAGGCGCCAGATCCAGAGAATGATTTCGCGCGCTTCCTTGGATGGTACGAAGAGAGGGAAACGAATCGAAAGAAGGAGGTCAATGAGATTCTCGAGCGAGCACCACAACATGCCTGGGGTCATGATAGAGCGGCAGATGAGGGAAAAGAGCACGAAGGATCCGCCGAAGCACCCATGGAGGAAGATGAGAAACCTCCGACTCGGACACAAGAAGTTTGTACCCAGATTCTCGAGAAATCAATCTACTTCCTCTCCCATCGCTCTCCCTTCCTTCGAGCTCGTATCCTCTCACTCATTGCCCATGCTATACCTGTTCTCGCATCCGGTAACCGAGAAGGCGATCTGTTACCAATCATCGATCGGGGATGGGGACTTATCTTAAATCGACTGGACGATCCGGAACCTTACGTCGTCACAGAAGCTGCGGAAGTCATCGCTTCTTTATGTGAGAACGTGGGGGATTTCATGTCACGTCGAGTGCTTGATCATGCTTGGCCGAGGTTTCAAAAGCTTCTCCATGCCCAGAAGGAGCTGGATAAGAAGAGTGCTTTGGCTAGAAGAGGTGGAGTGGGTACGACGAGCTCGTTTACGGTATCACATCGACTACATGTGGCGATCTTTCGGACTGCGACTTTTGTGGCGAAGGAGGTACCGGTCAACGAGGATGTACTTTGGCAGATCATGGTGATCTTCCGACCTTTCCTCGATCGGCGAGCGCATGATGAGCTGCAGACTCGAGCTATCAGCCTGTATCAAGCCTTAGCCAGGAGAGATGGAGATGCGCTCTGGGTCGTCCTGCACGCTACGCTGGGAACGCTGGAAGGAGACAAAGGCGTATGGGATCACCTTCAAGAGACAGCGCTGGACATCGAGGTCAATGCAAATAGACTACTTGCTTGAGTTGTAGATATGCATCATGGTGGCATATGCAATTGACGCAGGATGACTCCTCCTTCTTCCAGGACCATGGCGGTGGAGATGTCCATGCTGTATGATTGGTTGTAGACTACTTCTCGGACGCCTGTTTGGACGATCTTGACTGAACAGCGCAAGCATGGACACCTGAGTTCATCTGAGCAACTAGCTATAGATTGGAATGTCGACTCACGTATTACAATATAGAACGGCATCATCTCCTATCCGCTCTCTTCCAGCTTCGAGGAGGGCGTTCTCCTCTGCATGGAGACACAGACACTCATCGACTGCAGACCGTTAGCAATCAGAAGTAGAGGTCGAGATCTATTTCTGAACTGGACTCACGCGCCTCGCCACCCTTTGCTGAACCGTTACATCTCCGACATCCACCCTGATTACAGTTCCTCGTCCCTCTCGGCGTCCCGTTATACCCCGTTGAGAGGATCCGCTTTGACCGGACGAGCAGAGCTCCAACACGGCGTTTCATACAGTTCGACCTGTGCGAGGCTAGCGAAGCGAGCGTCTGCGTTTCATCAGTTACCTCTCGGATAAACAGATAAACAGAAAAGAAGAGGAAAATCAGCTCACCATGAAGTACGTATCCCATCCCGGTCGTAACCTCTCTTCATTCAGCAGATCCAGCTCGTCGAAATATGCATATAAAGAAGAGATGGTAGGGAAGTTGTTACATATACTGAGCGTGGCGAGGTTCATCACCCTTCTGAAATCGGTTTGAGGATGATGGGCTAGGCTGGAAGTAGGGAGGGAGGACGAGGACCCATTGAGGAGAAGGTCATGCTGATCAACAAAGTAGTCTAAAGTCATCGCTTTGCCGACCAGATCGTTCCTTGTTCCGACTATTAGTGTCTTTGCCGCGTCATTTACAGCTCCAGAGATCGGCTCACCGTTCCCATTCCCGCTCGTATCGTGTTCGTAACGGACCGTCCACCCCGAGAAGAAGGAAGAAAGGCCTTTTCAAGAGCGGTTCGATCTCGTCGTATGTTCGAAGATCAGTCGTGACGTGATGCTGTAGCCAATTCCGAGTAACATGGTCGAGCAGAGCTGAGGGGTTGGCAAAGAGCGGTGGAGTCGGGATAGTGGAGGTGGGTGTCTACGGAGCATGGGGATTCAGCGCCTAGGTGTAGTCACCCAAATGGACATACAAGATTCGGTGTTGAGCTTATAGATACGGATAAGCCGTTGATGTACGGTACGTCAAGCTGATTCGATGACTAGCGAAGGTCGTAACTATGCATTCTGATATAGCTAGGACGCTGATGCCATGACTTACAATCTTTGCAGCTGCCATCTGATCTTTCGGCACCTCAAGCCCGACTTGCAAGAACCCATGTCGATCTACCAGATACTCTAGTACAGTTCGTTTCCCAGCCGATGGTGTACCGACTATCGCGATGAACATGGTGTCCCCAAGCGATCCCGCTCTTCTGCTAAGCAAGGTAATGATCTTGTCCAGGCGGCAATGAACGATTCTACGCGTCGTCAGGCACAGAGAACGGGGTTTTACGTAAGCTGAAGAATGACGGCATTGCCAAGCCAAAGCTGATGGGTTGTGCAGGTGTGAGCGTCCATTCGCCAGATTGCACGTTGTCATGCTGCTCTTCCTTTCATCATTTGCTCTGACGACAATGGAAGGTGACGAATGAACATCTCGCCACCAATTTACAGCACGATCGAACTTCTTTTCTGATGGAGATACCTCTGATCGGAATGTCGAGATCTGTTCTGCTGCTCCTCCTGGTGACGGTCCTCGCGCTGTCGTTGCCCCTCGCGTTGCGGCCTTCGGTTCAGGTGGGCATCTTTGTCGAGAGTGAGAAGATTGTCGATGACGAGGGCCTCGCTTTGTCCTTCCTAATCCCATACTCTGCCTTCGATCCTTATACCCAATCTCGACCGCCTCATATCCCACCCTCATCCTAACACCGTCGCATCGCACGATACAACTGGACACCATCTATGCTTCTGATTGTACATCGCGTGGTGGTTCCCGTGGATAGGTACTATCCCAGCTTACTCCTATCTCGAGGACAAGGCGTTCCGGCATGGCGACATCGAAGATATCATCGCCACACTCTTTAAGACTGCAGGCGGTGAATTCCTGTCTCGAGGAACAAAGTTCAGTCCACTTGACGTTAAGAGATGTTACTTTGGCAATTGTACGCTGCCATGAAATATTGAACGATTTCTGGCTAACTGAAATCTAGGGCTGCGAGATTACAGTCAGGCTGTAGATGTTCTGAAGAAGACCAATCTCCAAACGATTCTCAATGTTGTCACGGTTCTGGGCTTTTTGGCACATGGGTGAGCGACCTATACAGCTATGAAACTCGTCTCCGCTGACTGGGGTCGGGTACGCAGATACGTGACAAACGAGTTCGAGGTTACCAAAGAGCGCTTGGGCTGCTATCTCCCGACAGAACACATCACATCCCCCCAGGCTATGCGGAAGGAGAGGATGTGAGGCAATAAGACACCAGACTACGAGGACCAGTAGATTCTCGTGAGCTAGAGATCGATCCCCGGTATGTTTAGCTGTTTGCATGACCGGAACTGTGCTGATTGAATACGATAGGGACGGGTATGAAGAACTACATCAGAAACGGTTAGTCTGTTTGCATCTACCTGAACTGTCTCACTCAATGTCAGAGAATGGAACATGGGATACGTTGAGCGCTTTGATCCGGCGGACATTGCAAGAATGTTTCGATATGGGAAGGGTGTTCAAGCAGAGTAGTAAATAAGGCGGATGCGTACCAAGACTTCTAGCTATTCGGTAGATCCCTGCATACCCTGTGAGCTACCGAGATCCCTATGAAGAAAGTACGCTGATCATACCCAGAGAGGACTATACTGCTCATTCAAACTGGTGCGATTTGGGTGCGTCGCAGGAGAGAACGGATGGTAAAGATGCTGACGAACCTTAGCACTAATTCTTTCGGCTATCACGACGTCTTCCCGCAGGTTGGTCACCCGCACGTTGGTCAAAATGTCAAGGTCCGAGCTCCGGATGGACGAGATGTGTATCCCATAGTCACAGGGACTTTTGGCGGTGCAGATTTCATTCACTTGCTGATGGGCGAGGCAACCGATCACCTCAGTCAGGTAAGTCCTTTTTCCTCTTTAAACGACAGCTCACGTGAGATTAGGCGTCAGTTTCCGATCTATCGAAGACCATGGCGAATGCACGGTCCGTTCAAGAAGGCCAATCCAATTCGGCAAACGCTCTTGCGTTCCATGTTTTTCGATCTTCCTGCTGGAGATGGCAGCGATCTCACTCGAGACATGGACAGCATTCAGGGCATGCGAGCGGGTCAACCGGGACCCCAGTACTATGTCAGCATAAGAATTGGATGCCACTCTTTGGCAGATTTTCAGTTTCCGTGATTCAGTGATGAAGAGGATTGAGGTACGTCGGTAGAGGTGTAAGTCAGTCCTAGCTAATGCATGCTCCAGAATACCATCGATCGGATCCCTGGTCTTTCCGGTCTAGTCGAAAAGATCAGCAACTCCATTTCCGTCTTCATCATCACCACTCTTGAACCCTTTGTCAGACCCCTTTGTCAGACCCCTCATTGGTACCGCTACAACGGCTCTCGGACAGTCATCTCAAGCGATAATTCGACTCAAACGACCAGTACGAGGTCTGGAATAACTGGAATGCATCGGATCCCACCCATTCTTACGTGTCAAAGGTGAGCGTCACCATGCCAATCTTCAATCCATTGACGATCGTTCAGGACCATTTCGCCCTCATCCTCAACCAGCCCGCTGGCGAGTTAGCACAAATCGTTGTGGAGTACACCGTCAACCTCGTCGTCAAAGCTTGGGACAACCCGGGTATGACGGCGAACAGGTTACAGAGCAGGTTATCCAGTGCCTATTCCACCCAGACTTCCACGATGGACATTGTGAGCGACCCGTCTTATGCGAATGGGTAGTGCTGATTACAGCTCAGCTCTGATTCAGCGGATGATGCTCGGCAAGATGCGTGAACGGATCGACTCCCGAGATCACGACAAGCAAGAGATCCTTATTCGCCTCACTTCTCAAAATGTCAAGATCGGCAACAACAAGTGGATCGGTGACAACAGTTTAGCAACAGGACACGTCCACAATACCCTATTACCCGATGGTGGCTTACAACAGGTGCTAGCGCAGCACAACATGCATGTGGTGGGTTATATGCTGTGTTCGTAACAGGCAGAGCTGATAAGCGATAAGCCCGGCGCACAAGCTCTCAATTCCGGCCAGGATTTACTCTCCGGTCAGATGCCTTGGCAGCAGGGTTTCGGGACTGGCGGTCAACATGCGTGGCGAGACATCGATGACCAGCGTCCGACAGACGTCCCTCCCAGTCTCGCGCAGTTCGAGCAGAATGCTCCACCTTTATTTGGCCCAGACTACCAATCCAACCAGCCGATTTATCAACCTCCCTCCCCATCTAAATACCCGATGCAACCACCGTATGAATCCAAGTCATACTCGCCTCCACCTGATAACTAATCTGGATCGCTGTACCAGCAGGGAGGGCCACCATATCCGCCTCAAGGTGGATACGACCAGGGCGGATATGGAGGGCCACAACCAGTATACGGTAACAACCTTTTGGTGGCGCAGCGCCATATGGAGGTGGACCGCTGCAATATGGAGGGGAGCCGGGTATCAGGAAGGATTTCAGGGAGGGTATGAGGGTACATATCCAGGAGGACCGCCCCACCTCCACCTCCGGGATGGGCTCCGCCACCCGGTCAGTATGGCTGACCGCCTCCGCCTCCACCTCCGCACGGCCAACAGATGCCATGGAACTCGAATTGGCGAGGCGCGAGTCGGCGGGTCGAGCGAAAAGCATTGAGCAGTATGGCGAGGCGCGCATATGTAGTACGACTCTGGCATATGGACATAGACAGCTTGGAATTTTATGCACATTCCTATTCTACAGTACTCGTAGCAACCCGAACCTCAGCTAAAAAGCGGAGGTCCTGGAATACTCCGTGCCTGATTCGTGGTCCGGTTATGTTGACGAAGTCAAACGAATGATGGGCGACTCCAGAGGGCGTTGTAGCACTTGACACACTCTGCCTGGACTCTATTTATGTACTTTTGTCGGTACATGTAGGTATCTTCACGATGCCTGAACGCGCAGGCTATTCCCTCTCCGTATACGCCATCGATGTCTCCCCTTCGATGGGTGAGGAGAAGGAGGATGTAGGTGGAGGAAAGGGTAAGGTCAAGCGAAAGACGAGGTTGGATCTGGTGAAGGACTTTGTAGCGAGGAAGTGCGAGCCAAAGGTGAGAAGCTTTGCTTCAGCGGAAGAGGTTTAAATATCTTGCACTGACAGAGCTAGATCACGAGCGGGAGGAAGACGGAAGCTGTCGGTATACTCAGCTTTGGCGGGAGTAAGTCATCCCTCACCGGGGTCATGCCGAGAAAGCGTGATGCTGATGATGCCACCACCGTACAGAGACCAATAACCAAGCGCATCGAGCATATGTCGCTGCCAACCCAGAGGACGAAGATCCACCTTACGCAGCTGTATCATGCGACGTAGCCATTCAATCTGCCAAGCCGAAGACACTGGAGGAGGTGCTCAACCTCGAAGTAGGGGTACATGAAGGGAATCGTGAGCTAGCTCATTGAAGGGCCGTTCAGAGAAAGAGAGAGCTGATGTGAAGGCAGCGGTATCGGGATTGATGGTTGCGCTCGATATGATACATACTCATAAACATACGAAGAGTTGGGCTTTGGAGGTGATTTTGATCACTGATGGTGAGTCATGGAGCTGTGGAGAGGAGGATTCGGCTCACGGGGGAAAGGGGAGAGTGCTTTCAATCAGGATGAGTATGAAGATGCCATGATGCGGTTCGATGAGCTGGGGGTGAAGCTGTCTATCGTGTGAGACCGAATGATCTGTGAACCTAGCTGAGACTGATGTCACGATAGAGGGATTGACTTTCAGAAGGTGGATCTACCTGTGGAGAAGACAAAGTCGCGAAATAAGGTAAAATGCACCACGACGCTCAGAGCCCATTGCTGAAATGCTCGCAGCGGCTTTCCGAGAAGTTCTGGCGGACTTTCATACAAATGCTACACGAGCGAATCTCCCAGACTACCTCATCCGAAGATATGCTTCCCAGCTTTGGGACGCTCGACGAAGCCCTCGCAGCCGCTCGTCTACCTCGACCAGCAGTCGTAAACGGTACCGTCTCTGCTATCGACCTGCATATCGGTTCGCCCCAGATAGATGCCGATCAAGCCATCATCATCCCTATCAGATACTCCAAAGCGACGATGAAGGCTAGACCACCGTCATTATCGAAAGCATGGAAGCCAGCTATGGATCTCCAAGCACCGAAACTACCAACTCAGGCGGGACCATCTAGTCAATTAGCATCTAGTATCGCACAACAGTTACAGCAGCTTGAAGTACCGCCATCCGCAAGCGACCTCGCGGCCATGATCTCGGCGGACGTAAAGCACCATAACACCTATGTTATCAAGCGAGTGGACGGTGCTGCGGCGGATGGGAAAGCTGTACCGAGCAGTCAAGCGAACTTTGGGATGGAAGGATTGGACGGCGACTATATCGACGAGACGGAGCCGCATGAGGAACCGGCGGACGAGGACGAGGAGGTCGTGGCGAAAGAGGACATCGTGAAGGCTTGGCGATTTGGGTCGACATGGGTTCCGATGGAGGCGGATACTTTCGAGCCATTGGATACGCTGAAGGGTGTGGAGGTGCTTGGTTTCTTCCCTCGAGATGCTGTAAGCTGTCTCCTCAGCATGCGTTCGCAGGCTTAATAGCTGGTCCAGATACGGAGACACCTCCTCATGGGCGAGGTACGATTCATTTGGCCAGACCTCACATCCCCAAAAGCGCAAATTATGTTCTCCTCGTTGGTCGAAGGGATGTATCTTCGTGGCATGGCGGCTGTCGTTCGATGGGTATTGAAGGATCAGGCGGAACCTACGATCGGCCTTTGTGTACCGGAGTTCAACTATCCAGGAGACGATAAGCGATTAGACTACATGTTCTGGGTTAAGGTGAGTATTACAGATGGTGACGATGAAACATGGCTGAGAGGAGCGCCTAGCTGCCCTTCGCCGAAGACGAGCATAACTTCTGGTTCCCTTCATTGACGACATATAAGACGAGTGAAGGGAAAGTCATCGCCGAACATCCGCTTCTCCCCACGGATGAGCAGTGCGAATTAATGGATGAGCTGGTGTCGGGGATGGATCTGGATGGATATGCTCGGCGGAAGCGGAGAGAGGAGGATGGTGATGAAGAGATGGGGGGAGAGTGAGTCGTCTCCTTATCTTATCGCTGAAATCCCGTTTGACACCGGCGTAGAGAGGAAGAAGACGCCGCCTGGTTTGACGCGAACCAATCGTACAACCCCGTCATACATCGGATCAAAGAGGCGATCTTCCATGCTTCGCTCACGCAAGATCTTGATGCGGATCCGCTCGGACCGCCACATCCTGAGTTGGTCAAGTTCTTCAGCACGCCCGAGGAGGTTGTAGACGGTGTGGCGGATGTCACGAGGAGGCTGAAGGAGAAGCTGGATACCAAGAAGGTTCCACCGAGGATAAGGAAGAAGGTCGAGAAGGAGGGGTTGCGGCCAGATGAGGGGTAGTGAGTGCCAGTCTTGCAGGTAAAGAAGCAGGGCTGATAGGCTATAGTATTGATATCGATGCTCTCTTTGACGAAGACGAGAAGAAGGAGACAAACGGGACTCAAGCGAAACAAGAGCCTGCAACACCCAAATCCGGTAAACCCGTCAAGGAGGAGAAGACACCTGGTTCGGGGCGGAAGAAGCCCCATTTCGTTGAGTCGGGATCCGATGACTATGTCCTCCCACCACCAGATCAATCGAAAAACACACCTGCTAAGCCGAAAACAGGCCGTTTGGTCAGCAACGAACGTCCGTTGGAAGACTTCAATCGGCTGGTGGAAGGCGAAGGAGATGTCTTCCGGAAAGCCATTCAGGATCTGGGTGCGGTGGTCAGGGAGAATGTGGAAGGGTCTTTCTCGCGTTCCGCTTTCCCTCTTGCGATCGAATGTTTGCAGGCGATGAGGAAGACGGCTTTGACGTATGAAGAGGTGGAGACGTATAACGAGTGGGTCTTGGATTAGGTGGCGCTTTTTCGAAGGTCAGCTGCTGATATGATGGATCAGTTTTGTGGACGAGTTAAAGAAGTTTGTCAATGCGCCGAAGTTCAAGCACCGAGACTTCTGGGAGCGTACGTCGATGGTCATTCCCGGTAGTAAATCTTACTGATTGATTGATTCAGATTTCGAGGATGCGGCTCGGGAGGTGGCGAAGATCACGCCGGAGGAAGCGAGAGCTGCGCTGGAGGAAGACTACGAGTAATCTGCATCTTACCTCGACGCAGCTCTACATAGTTATCCAGAGATCCCGCACGAACATGGGGCTGGGAGATGTACAAATGTCATGAGATACGTCACGATATCTACAGCTCTTTTGATATACGGCACGATGATCACGGGTACCCCTCGAAATACTCCTCTTCTTTTTCGGCCCACCCGCATGCCACACAATTCCCTGCTTCCCTCATCGGTTTCAATTGAAGAGGAAGCCCTTTGCATTCTGGTCCCAGGCGTTTGGTCAAAGCTCTCTCGAGAATCGATAGGTCGCCGTCCAGCACACCCTGAAAGTGTTTCCAGCACCATTCCGATTGTCGAGCTTGGCTGATGATCTCGGCTGCAATATTGCTCGCGAATGGTTCATCAAGGAACTGTCCCATCCTATTGATACCGTAAATCGTGAGATCCGTTTCGTGGTCGTCATCGGGTGTCTTGTGCCGATGGTTGCATCGTTTCAAGGATAGCTTCAGCCAATCTATCAGGATATCTTCCAATTCCTCGTGGTGAATAGGGGAACTGCAGGGCGGAAGGATGACGCGGTTGCGAGAACTTCCGGCGACGAACGCGATGGTTTATTTCTCGCTGAGATGGAAGGTGAAGATCGTGTTGATGCCAGTCCGGCGACCGCAGGATTTCGGAGGATGGAGAACGGGCCGGAAGAGACATGTTGACGAATGTGTTCCGGCTGAACAGACAGGATGAAGTCTAGGATGGACATTGACGATACGGCAAGGTGTTGTACCATCGAACGATCAACCGATCCGGCGTGCGGTACTCGATCTAACCCGCGAGAGCCGACGGAGACGGTGATGAGCTTTGGTAGTAGACTCCTCAGGTTTGGGTGATCCTTCCGCGATGCCTGTAGCCTCTCGCTCACACGGCCACACCTCTCGATCGTCCGGTTAATAGCTTCGTTCCCATCGCATGTCCCAGTTCTCCCAATCTTGCCCCAACCCCCTTCCTGCTCGAGGATCGCAAGGTATCCCGATTCCTTAGACTCTACTGGATAGACAAGGTGAATCCGTCTGACGCTTCTCATGAGCTCGCTTTTGCTCTTCCGAACATGGATGACAGGTCCAAGCGTTTGGTTCGTTCCTTCCCACTTCACAGGCGATGACGTTTCCGTAGTACCGGCTGTACTGAACGTATCGGAGGATGCCTTGGCGGGATGGTAGGCATCATCGTGGGGTTTCCAGAGGTACTGCAAATGAGCAGTGAAGTGGATCATGGGAATAAAGAAGTTTTGACGATACTTTGGCTGGGCAATGTTGAAAAATAGCTCGACGTTGTGGACCGTCATGGTTTCGTAGTATACCGAACCGGCGGCATCGTGGAAAGCTTTAAACATCGAGATTAGGTTCACGGCTTGGGGATGATATCATACTCTTACTCACGGTATTCACCCTCATAACAGTGCACAAGTCCTCCTGATCAAGCTCCTCCCGGGTGGACGCCGACTTGACCGGTGGAAGCGGACGATAGAGGAAGGTAGGATGTGAGCCCAAATCTCGGGATGGAGTTTGGGTGGCGACATCTTGGCTCAGATTGAGGAGGTAGCGTAAAGCTGACACAGTTGTAAAGACAGCCGATAGCTCACCCTAAGCATGATGCCTCCACAAAGAAGAAGAAAGACGGAGAAAACAAATCGTTACGGAATAGGAAACAAAACGATCATTGGGGATCAATGCGTTCAGGGTAGCGGACACACGGACACACACAGCACGTCCGTACCCTAAATTTGAGCCGGGCTTCTCCTGCTCCATCACCCATCCCTTTCCCATTCTCATCAATTCAGTTCATATGCAACTGGATAGAGATGTACCTACCGGAGCTTCAACCAGAGCTGTGGGCCCATATCATCTCTTTCTTGAAACGTCCAATACCCTCGCCCGCTCGAGGAAGTGAGTGGATGGACCTCCATCAAGCCGATCTCGTTACTTGTATGCGCGTGTCTACGGTCAGTCTATATCTCCGTCATCACTCCGATCTCCGTAGATCTTTTACGAAATCAGCGCTCCTCAACTTTTAACAGTCACCCGTAATCAACGACGTTGAGCGATTCTTTCGCGGCATCAACACCGAACGCTGCTCAGTCCATGATTCAACTATCGCCCACTTGTGCACCAAGTCCCAGCTACTGGCTCTGATCAGAAGAATTAAATTGTCAGCCATCGCCCGCGAGTGAGCACGAATTGGGAGCGAATCATGACTCATGGAGGCTGGGATATCGTCGGCAAATCGGAAGTGGACAAGATACGCCGAGTACTCGCTGAGGCCCAAACCGAGCTCGACACAAACATACACTCCTTCGAAGTCCTGCTCCATCTCCAAGAGCATCGCCCCGACCATCCGATCATACCCAACCTGAGGACCGTGGTCTTTCGACCGGTCGAGGCTTCTTGGTCAGGTTTCGGACTCGTGAAAGACCACAACGATGAAACCGAAAAGTGGAGATCGATCTATCGAGGTATGAGGTTGGCGAACATCCTCCTTACTCGATTCCTTCCTCAGCAACATCCCGAAGCGATATGTCAGCAACGCCGAAGATCTTCGAAGAAGCTGCGACAGGTGCTGGAGCGGAGCTGCTCGATGAAGGATTGGGTGATCAAAACGATAACGGGAAGGATCTGGTCTCCTTTGGCCTTTGGCACGAAGCGCCTGATTGTCCGGCGTGTGGATGGTGCATAGAAGATGACGAGTTTGAAAGTATCAGGATTATCGAGTCGCCTCGATTGTGTATTCTCATGATTCGAGTAGCGGTACTTAGCTGAGGATAAAGGTACGGTACATCGACCATGGATTCAACTCACAAATGGCATCGTGCACCGGAACGTCGTCTAGGACAACCGTCGTCCAGCACTTCGCAAAAAAAGCCGAAGATACAGCTGTTACTTCTACGCTCAAAAGGCCCGAGCGCATCAGTTTACGCAATCAGTCCACTGACTTTCTCTTCATCAGCTCTTTAATACTCTACTTCGGTCGCAGTCAAGTCATCAAGTCATCGTGACTTTACCAGAACTCCAGCCCGACGTAAGGTCTCATATCATCTCCTTCCCGAAGAGACCTGTACCCGCTCCCATCACGAGAGACCGACTGGATGGATCTTCACCAAGCTGATCTTGTTACGTATATAATGATGTCCTCTGTGCAACTGTTCTCCTATATTTCTCTCACTAGATGACCGCGTTAGACTTTCTTCGAAGCCGCCGCTCCTCACCTCTATCGCTCACCGGTCGTCAACGATGTGACCCTCTTCTTCCACGGCCCTTCCCCTAACCACATCGCTCTCTTCCTCTTATCTCCTCTTATGGTTCCCCCCAAGACTCGAAAGAAATTTCCGACTGTCCGCTCGCCTCAACTCTGCCATCTTCGACGGAAAACCCCTTCACGTACAGACGATCGCTTGCTATGGCGGCCGGGACATCAACGGTAAGACCGAGACCGAGAGGGATCACCGAGTATTTCATGAGGCATCCGCCGAAGTCGACATCATCATGACACATTCAAAAACCTCATTGAAATGCGTGTCTCGGAACGATACGGTATCAAAGTCATGTCGGGTCTGACAGATGTCGTCCTCCGGCAAGCTGCTACATCATGGACGATGACTGGAATCCCATCAGACCACCTGAAGGATTAATTTCCTTTCCCACGAAATCGACCCTCAAATATGCTACTTCATGACTCGAGCGAATTGATCTCCGACAGTAAGAATGTTCTCTGTTTTCGCTACATACCGATTGGTGCTCACAAGAAGGCGGAAATCAAATATAAGAGGTCTCGCTAGCGGGTATGGGTGGCAAATATCCTCTCAGAATTCGCTGGGCGTGTCCAAGGGTGAAATATGTGAACCTCCACGAGTACGGATCATTGAGAGCAGTTCAGGACTGGAATGGTCAACTCAAGCAGGTAGTTCAAAAATAAAAGACAAGTAATAAGTTAAGGCCGAAATCGCCGAGGGGGTCAAAGCGCATCAAAAGGCCTTCGATTTCCTCGTTTCTTGTTCAGCTTTTAATCTTACTACTTTCCGTCTCTCATTCCTGCCAACCCGAAAGCTTCAATGAGATACGGTCCCAAATCAGCTCAGCGCAACACCACTCCGCCTTGGAAAATTGCACATTACATGGAGCTTCCTCAAGCGGATCTTGCGGGGTGTATGCGTGTCTATTCAGTGATTACAAAGTCTCACTGTATGATCCCCGTATGCTGATATCGCTTATGTCTTCCACAAAGTCACTGCAACACACTTCTATCGCTAATCATTCCTTGACGATGTCGGAATCTTCTTTTACAGGATAGCCGAAAGCCAGTTGAAGCCAAAACCAAGCATCAAAGACGATTCGGAGCCAGAGACGGAACGATCCAACAAGGTTAAGCTACTCCAGAAGGACGAACTCATAAACTTTAGCACCATAATTCCCTTACTCCAGCCCTCGCTTTCGAGGGTACTCGCTGACGGTGGATGGGATCGCGTCGGTGGAGCCGCCGCCGGTGCTGGAGGTCGACTCCCTTATTCGGTAGCGAGGGCCAAAGTTGAAATCATCACAAACATCTTCGAGAAGCTCAATCTGCTCGGCTCACGTCACGAGGACCAGAAACTTATGCCGAATTTGAACGCCGTTGCTTGTGGGCGAGGTCCATTCGCTTGGACCGTTAGAGCCAAAGTCAGCTGACCCGAAGGTCGCGCATCGAAAGCTTTCGACGAAAGTGTTTCGAAGGCGAGTATTGCCTTCACCGACTTTCTCTATGAGCACCACCCAACTTCGATCTGCCAATACTAAGTATACGGTCCTTTCAGCGTTCATCTCCAGCCACCGAACGCTCCTCAGCCCGAATTGCTTGGCAAAGGGTCTCCCTCCTTGCCAATCACCCTTCAATCCGAAAATCAACCCGGGATGCTAATACTTCAAGGAGCGACTAATCTCGCTTCATTCGACCAGCGTGCCTCACCCGGATCGGTACGCCATACCGCGTGGTCAGGATCTCATTGCCGAGAACCAGACCTTGACCGACGAGCTATCAATTCTCGCCGTCGAAATTCTCCTGATCGAGGACAGTGCCACCGGTCACAAGTTTCCAGGTTTTTAGCGCCTTTCGAAGAGTGGCCTCCATGCAGACGAAAGGCGTAATGTGAAGAATGGGTGTGTGGGAGATAGGTCGATTGTTGAAATCGAGAAAGCGCGAAAAGTACAATGGGCTGCGGCGATCCAAGAGTTGAGAAGGATACTATGACCGGTGGAAGGGAGAATCTGGGGAAGATGTCGAGGTATCGACATGAGAAGTGGAAGCATCAGGTGAGATTTGGCCTTTGGGATGAAGCTCCTGATTGTCCTGTATACAGATGATCGAAGGCGAGGGCGGAGGAAGTGAGGGAGGCGGAGGGTCTTGACAAGTGAGTACAGATAGAGGGGACCAAGCTATCTCTATGAGGACCAGTGGGACAGATGTATCATCATCGTAGAGCCATGCATCCTGTACATACGATATCAGGCGCGGCACCAATAGTCTGCTAAACTCCCTGAGGTCTCATGGTTCTCAGCTTTCTGCACCTTTGCAGTGCTCTGATAAGATGGTCGCTGAAGGTACCAATTATATAGATGATCAAGTTTGAGAGAGATGATGATACCAATAATCGGCGCGTCGAGTCAGTCCGGTTTGCCGACCGAAGCAGTGGTTGATATCGATGATTACTGATAGTGCCGTGGGTGGCAAATTGGCTCTAGGATTTCGTCGCTTCAGTTTTCAGGGTGAGAAGAAGGCTCCAAAACGTAACGCTTGACCGGACTCCGCCGGTTCACGGTCGATGAGGATACCGACCGACTCAAGGAGGAGAATGTCCCACCAGAAACGCGTCCGAAAACATCATCCCGGCACTCATACTCATGCGATCAACGCACGCACACATTTACCCTGAGAAGGGTTGTCCCGGTTTCCGATCATCATTCTTTTTCTCTCTTCATTCTTTTCCCCCACTCTGATATCATTCAGATTGGCTTACATCATCATCACTGATAGGAACTTCAGACGGAAATATGGGCTCACGTCATCTCATTTGTGAAGCGCGACGTCCCATCATCAACCGAGGATCCTGACTGGATGGAGCTCCATCAATCGGACCTTGTCGCGTGTATGCGGGTTTCATCGGTCAGCTATTCCACTCTCAGATACCTGACATTGTGTACAGCTGATGATGATGCGTAGACTTCTCACAAATCGACGACACCTCATCTGTACCCCTCAGTCGTCGTCAATGACATCGATCGATTCTTCTACGATCTCAACTCCACCAATCCTCATCAGAAGACGAGACACCTTCGAATTCCCTACATCCAATCAAATTCATGAGCAGGAATCATCTCCTGTGTATCGTCGAGCACATCAGCTTCCTCAGTCGTCGTCCCCGCTTCATTCCAGGAGATGAACGACTTCTGAGTCATGGCGGTTGGGACATCATCGCCGAGACCAATATCGAGAGGGGCAAACACGGAGGTCTCGGAAGCGTACGAGGAAGTCGAGCTCGTGAAGGCAACCTGTCTTCGGCTCAGACACTTCCAACTTCAGAACGGACTCCGAATCCAGTCCGCCTCGCATCCGATCCGTCGTCACTGGACGCGGTACCGAAAGTTAGTTTGATCAACTACCATACGACTCGTTCAACAATATTGGCATCGAATCCTCCATGCTCTCCGATGCCGGCATGTACGCGAACGGAGGGATGTCGGTGATGCGTTTACGCGAAAACCCGCCAGTCGTATGCTGTCGAGACCAATTCAGCCCCTTCGATGTATCACCCAATACCCGGCAGGAAGACACCAACAAGCCATAACTCATCATCATTCACCCCTCTCCTCAATGTGGGCTGGCTTTCTCCGAGGCGCAACCAATCGATTCATCCTTCCACGACTTGCGTCGGCGGATAGCCCCTGTGGTGCAGGACTAGCCCAAAATCGTCCGCTTGGCAAGATGATCGAAAAGCTCGCCAGAAATCTACGCGCACTAGCCGAAGACCCTCCGGTGACCAAGATCGAGGTCTATTGCGGTTTCCGCATTTTCGCAGCGAAGCAAATCGAAGAACTCGAGGCGGAGCTTGAGAAGCACATTCTTGTCTACAACGGGCCGGTAGTAGGCCTCCCATGGCGCAGATGCTCAGAGGATTCGACAGGAGATTCATGAGGAGAACTGGGCTCGTTCAAAGGAGAAGCTTGGTGATCAGCGGGACAAATGGAAGGATCGTTTGAAGTTTTGCTTCTGGGACGAGACTCCTGATTATACCCTGTGTGGATGGTCGAAGGACGACGAAGAGTAAGAATCGGGAAGAGGGATATCGGAACGGAAAGCCGAGGGGAAACGGGCTGTTCGGTATGGAAGGAGAAGCAGGACGGCGGTCAATCTATGCTACAACTCCACGGTCTTTACCGATCATGTACTGACCATTACACCCAAGAAATTGCCCACAATCCCGTAATCCTCCTGGGTCTACTGACAACCATCGTGGGCATACGTTCCAGACTGAATTAGCAAATGTGACGAGGAAGTGAGCCAGGTAAAATGACAGGCGATTCTTGGTGCACCTCTTGCGATCTCACGTGGGTCAGAGGCAAGATGAAGGAGCAGGATAGAAAACAAAAATGGATATGGATAGGGAGGAGAATCTCTACTCTGGGTACCGTCATAAGGAGACAAGGGCACGGACACTCACCCGTTCGCACACACCCTGACCCATAGCCTTGCTGATTTCATCATTCCACTTTTTCGCTTCTCTCTTCCGCTTCATTCCACAACCATCTGCTTATTCGAAGGCAGGTCAGGATGACCCTTCCCGATCTCCACCTAGAGCCATGGGGCCATATCATCTCATTCTTGGAGCGTGTTCCACCAACCGCGACCAAAGCGATCTACTGGAGCGAGCTCCATCAGGGTGATCTCGCGACTTGTATGCGAGTCTCTTTGGTGAGTACGATCAGCACCAGAGTCGCTTATACGCTGAGATTGTTCAGATATTCGACAATGCTACAGCGACTCACCTCTATAGCTCGGTGGTCGTCAACGATGTCGAGCAATTCTTCTTCGGCCTGTCGTGGAACGACGCCTGGGTCGCTCCCGATGATCCTCGCCTCTCGTCCTCGAAGGTCCGAACCAAGTCGCAACTCCTCGAACTCGTCGAAAGAGTGCGTTTCGACCCGAGCGTAGACCTGCGCACGGCAAGCATCAATACGCGGGTTATGATCGTCTGGCTCTGGCCGCAGTCAAGGAGGTGAACACTATAATCGAGAATTTCACTCGCCTCAATCAGCTTCAGTCCTCCTTCTCCACCGGTCGCATCCTCATGCCTCGGCTGGAACATGCCGTCCTTGATCGATCAGCCAGGTTTCCTACGTGGATGCTCGACGTATGCGAACACATAGAAAAATGGTACGACATCCTGATTGGGGAAACAGACCAGCCAGCTATTCCTGCAGCCCCAAACGCACGGACGACTTTCCTCCTCCGCCAAAAGCCGACTACGATCTGTCTGCACAACACGGATAGCCCTCTTGTGCTCCGTCTCATCTCGCTCGAGAAGTCAAACGCCCCATCCATCGGTACTCTGTCCTCGTCGCAGAACATCAATCACCCTTACTATGATCAGCGCTGGATTCACTTCCTTCCAGGCGCCGACCAATCGCTTCGTCAGGCCGACTTTCTCACGATATGGCACCAGTCGCGCAATCCCTCGCCAAGACCCTAATGACCCGATGTTGATACCAGACCTGTAAAGTACGATCGTGAAATCTCGCCGACGACCTGCGCGACCTGGCTGAGGAACCTCCGAAGACCAAGATCGAGCTCTTCGCCGCATTCCTACCCCGTACTTACGATGTCGAGGATCCCTGGACGAGGGATATGGAAGGGAATGATTTGACGTCGGGAAGAAAGCTCCTCGCAAAACATCTAGGGGATCAACGAGAGAAATGGGAGAAACAGGTCACATTAGAGCGATGAGACGAGACGCCTCCCTGTCCCGCTTGCGGTTCAACGGCGATGGGTGACGACATCAAGCGAGACAGGTGGTGAAGACTGATCGAGAGATGTATGCAGTCTCCGAGTCCCATATGATAAATACATTCAAGACTGTACATGAATGATACATACAAAGACTGTTACATGAGTGGATTGTACGAGAATATCAGTATGGCCAATCTCTTTCCTCGGCCCGATCGGCCCTCCACCGCAAGAACCCAACGTATCATATGTTTTGGGTGACAATCCTTCTTGTTCGTCAATGGTCCCCGAGACTGCATGTACAGATACCTTGACCTAATCTCCAGCCTTACACACCGTCAGCAAGTCCGTACTGTCCATCAGCTTCGCAAAATGTCCAGCATATTCAACACCTCCCGGTCGGTTCCCTCAACCTCTCCTTTTCCCAGTCCAAGCTAACTAATCCCCCGTAGACTTGTCGGTCAAACCGGTACGTCCAGCTTTGAATGAATACTACTACCGCTGACCCTCTTCCAGCACTCATCACCGGCGCTTCAGCAGGGATCGGCGCTTCCACCGCCCTCCTCTTCGCAAAAGTAGGCTGTAACCTCGTCCTCCTAGCTCGACGAGCAAACAACCTCGCGGAAGTCAAGGCAAAATGCGAAGCCGTGAACAGCAAAGCGAGAGTTGTGATCATCGAAGCGGATATGACGAAGAGAGAGCATCTGGATGGTGTTGTGGGGAAACTGGAGGGGTTGAAGGTTGATATGTAGGTTGAGTTCAAAGGGGGATGACGCTGATTTGAGCAGATTGGTTAATAACGCTGGGATGGTGAGGGGAAGGGAACATGTTGGAGGTGAGTGCATTTCGCATATCTTTTAGCTAATATGGACCATAGATATATGTGCGGTCGACGTTTGATCGCATATCGATCTGCTGACCTATTCAAGCCAACGATGACATCGATATCATGATCCAAACGAACGGTACATTCCTCGTTCTCTGAATGATACTGTACTGACAACGACGACCCCAGTCGTCGGCCTCATCCACCTCACCCAGATCTTCGTCCGCGAATTCAAGAAGCAGAACTCAGGGGTAAAAGCTCATACCTACCTTCGAGATCGTAGCTGAAGATTATTAGATGATAATCAACATCGGATCCGTTGCAGGACGTGAGGCATACGCTGGAGGTATGACTTTAACCAGGAGCTTAAGAGAAACGCTTAGACCGATGGGTCAGGCTCGATCTACTGCGCAACGAAACAGGCCCTCTCCGCCTTCAACGGCTCCCTCCTCCGAGAGCTCGTCAGCACCCCTATCCGAGTATGCGAGATCCAGCCGGGTATACCTCCTTCACATACGTTCTGAGCAGGCTGATACAATGGCAGGAATGGTGGAGACTGAGTTTTCGGTCATCCGGTTTAGAGGAGACAAGAAGGCTGCGGATGAGGTGTACAAGGGACTTGACCCTTGTGCGTCATTCTTCCCGGTCGAAGAACTTCACTGATGGTGGCAGTGACTGGCGATGATATCGCGGAAGAGATCGTTTGGTGTGCCTCTAGGCCTTCTCATGTCAACATCGCCCAGCTGTGTGAGTTCTACCGATGCGTCTATGATTCTCGCTTACTGTAATGTCCAGTCGTTATGCCCGTACAACAGGCTTCGGCGGGAATCAACTGGCGTCGGCCGGAATAAGATCGATGAGCTGATAGATGAAGATGCAAAAATGCAAGTCTACATACAAGCAATGCGTTGTATGGATTAGTCGAACTTGAGTCGAACTTTGATCTATCGTAATTGGCTCCTCCTGCCTTCGCATTCGCTGGACTATCTCATTCTAAGGTGAATCAGCTCACACCCCAATAGATTCAAGCTTGAGAAGAACATGAACAAATCCAATCCGGAGGAGGAAGCTCACCTCCCGGAGATCTTGTTTCGTTGATGCGGAAACCTCGATGGAATACGCCCGCCATGCTTGAACAGGGACCAGGATGTGGAGAAAGGCTGCGAAGAGAGGAAAGCGCACAGAGAGAGCGAGGCACTGCCAAATCAACCCAACAGGAAACTCTCGCGAAGAGGAGGATCGACGAGAATATGCGTCATTCTCCCGTACGGGAGCAGAGGGTGCGACGCGCTTACCACGTGGCCTTCAAATCCCTTAAATCCCTCCTTGAAACTGCGTCAAGTTCCCAGGTGATCGGTATGACGCAAGACCGTCCCGACCTATTATATATGAAAGGGTCGTACAAGTACTTCAGCGGCTGATCTCTTTAAACCACTCTATCGCCACTTATATGGAAATGACACCTTTGTCCCCAGCTTGACTTTGGCAAGGATGGACCATGTCAGTGGACGAGCTCAAGCTGTTGAGAATGTTGGACCGGAGGTGGAGTCGGTAACTTCGCTCTTGCTTCATCCTCTGTTCCAAGATCCGAAGTTCATCACGGTGGCATGTCTCTTGGTCGTGGTTTGCATGTTTATGACTTGTACGTCCATACTCCCGCAAGAAGAGGGATATGAGGGAAATGATCGGAGTTGAGCTGAGCTGATATCTGGGCAGTGTCGAGAGGGGAGGATAAGAAGGCTTTGAAGACGGTTGGGCCGGCTACGGTCTTGCTCGTTGGTCCGACGGATGGAGGCAAGACGTCGCTTTTCGCCAGGGTAGGTCCCATTGCTCATCATTGTACTTTTCGTGCTATCGAGACCATTGCAGGGACTGATATCTTCTCGCTCAGCTCGTCCATCACACCTACCCTCAAACCCACACTTCGATGCAACCATCAATCACTACCTTTACCCTCCGCTCATCCGGTAAGGACTCGAAGCAGATACGACTAGTTGACCTACCCGGACATCCGAGATTACGAGACGAGTTCAAGAAATATGTGAGAGAGGCTAGTGCGGTGGTATTCGTGGTGGATGTGGTGGGGATTGTGCGGAATGCTGGGAGTGTTGCGGAGTGAGTAGTCCATCCTCGCCTGTACAATAATCCGACATATTGATTAAGAAAGTCGATGTAAGGGCTCGCTGATGCTTTGCTGCTAGAGATCTGCCACCCCTCCTCACAACCCTAGCAAATCTCTCCCAGCGCTCCTTTTCGACACCGCCCAAACTTCTAATCCTCGCACACAAAAGCGACCTCCTCATTCGACCCACACCACCACCTTCCCCCTGTCCGCCAAACATCCCATCCAATATCGCTACAACAGCAAGAGAGCGGCTTAAATCGATCCTTACACGCGAGATGGACCGTCTCAAATCCGCTCGAGGTGGCGGTGGGGTTGGCGGTCGGATCGAAGGGATGGGTAAAGTCGCTGGGACGGGTGGAGGTGGATGGTTTTCGAAGATGTTTGGAGGGGGTCGATATGTGGTGATCAGTGATGCAAACGGAGACGACCATGAGGACGAGGGGTTGACATGGGGTGGAAAGGGACCTTTCCGGTGGGAAGATGTGGAGGGTGTTGACGTGGAGTGGGGTGTAAGTGGGTTGGGGATGGTCAATGTCGGGAAGGAGGTGGTACAGGTGAAAGGAGGGGAGAAAGGAGATGGGCTTAATGAGCTGAAGGCGTTTTTACTCGGGCTCTGACGGGTCATTATAGGTTCGACCTGGCCACACACGGATGCAGGTTCATTCAGTGAAGTAGTAAAGGCCTTTTTCGCAATCTGATTCATGTGTCCTTTGGATAATGTCCGTCGCCTTCTTCACGTTCTCACCGGTTTCACGATGCACAGCTTCTTCCCTCCGGAGTTTTATTAACTAAGAGAAGACCAATGCCCGCCAAAATCGCCACATACCGGAGCATGACGTCACGCCTTCTCCTTCTCCCTCTTCCAGCGCTCCTACTCGGGTATTTCCATACATCTGTTCATTTGAATCAATCCTCGAACACAGACTCCAAAGTGAACCAATCACCTCACTACGGAAACCGATAGACTCACATAACTCCACCAATATGGTCAAAGGTTCCGACATCATCCTCATTATCGTCGCCATCCTCTTCCCACCAGCTGCAGCGGCGATGATCGCTGGATGTGGATGTGATCTACTCATCAATATCTTGCTCACCGTCTTGGGTTACTTCCCGGGACATATACATGCTTTCTGGTTAGCTCCACCTTCCTCGCTTTATCGGCATGAAGTGACCTTCCTCGCTTTATCGGCATGAAGTGAATGTGAACGCTGATGGTCGATGGTGCTGAACAGGTTGATCTACAAGAGGTGCGAGACTTTCTCTCTCCCTTCTTCTTCCGACATCGTCTTTCGTGTAGGGATGGAACGCTGATGATGTCGTGATATTAGGATGAAAGCCGAGGAGAGCTTTGGGGCTCATGGATACACCTATCTTGGGAACGGGAACTTCGTCGGGAATGGCGGTAGCGCACCGGTCGGCGGTGGTGGCGCTTCAGTCGGGAGTGGTGGTGCGTACGGCAGTGGTGGTGCGTACAGCAGTGGTGGTGAGTATGGCAGTGGTGCTCAGTACGGTAGTAGTGCACCCGTCGCCCCTGGTGAGTCCTGTTTCGCAGTGAGCCTAGGGAATGGAGCTTAATTTGATCCTTTTAGCTGCTGGGATCAACAAAGGGGCCGCGGCTCAACAGCCTTACTACGGTTCTACCTGATCGGCATGAGAATGAGCAATAGGTGAGGCCTGAAAGGATTCGGAAAATGATGTAGAGAGATGAAGACGCGGAGGAGGCGGGGTGGGAAAAGAGCAGGGTGGACGGCGTTTGGTATCAAGTCCAGCGAAACACATGCATGGTAAACCCTTACTCGATCATGCATGAGTTGTCGGGAATGAAACGCCCTTGGTTTGAGAGTGGTACTCGGTCGATATGATCTGCCAGAACACACCTTGCGAGCGGTGCGAGGAGAGAGCATCTTCCCGAAAAGTAAGTGCAGCCTAGCTGGTGAGGCCGTATCCTTCAGATGGAAAAAGTAGATCTGCGGCATTAAGTAGAAAACATAGCGTGTGGAGTGCGGTCTGGACACCGACACGATACGTGAACAAGCTTGGATGAAGCCTTCGCAAGCAGGTTGAGGGGGATTGTTGTTGACCCATTGCCCATGCCCAGATGCAAGGGCTTCACGAGATGTATGTGGAAACAGGTCTAGCTGTATTTCAGTTTCCCAGGGCGACTCGCGTAGGCTTCTCATGTGTCATTGCTGATGAAATGCATGTGCCCTGATATGCTGAGCTGAGTGGTTATGTATTTAGTCGATGAGGTATTTCCGTTTGAAGAATGACCGTAGATGCACCAACTGAACAAGTTCATTTCACTCGGCGACTCCAGACTTGGGCCTGAGAGGGCTGGGAGCACATGAGCTCACCTGCCAGACGCCCAACCCCACTATCCCCACCATGATCAGTATGGCGAAATTCTTCACTCGAGTGTTCGTGCTCTCTGTAGCGGCTGATCAGCTCCTTGTTGAGCGCAATGCAGTCTGCGGAGCGAAGAAGAGATGGGTAGCCGCTCACCATTCGTATCCCGCATTCTCATCTCCCTTCTTTGCAAGTAACCCATCTCATCCACGACCTCCTTCACCACCGCTTCCAACTTTCGCATTTCCACCTCCAGTATCGAAAGGGATTCCTGATTAGCGATAGCACTGGAATGTGTGTGAGTATTTCGGCAAAAGCCATCTTGAAGATTGCTTTGGCAGAAATGTACCCACTTGTAGTCGACCGCATCTGCTCCTATATCGATATCTAGGTCAACTGTCCGTGCTTGCCGTCCGTTCCCAGCTGATTCGTCATCAGCCCAGACCGATAGGCAAAGAAGAATACCCACACTCGAGGTAGTTCCGCAGACACACCCCAATTTCCGCCGACTCATGTGTCGTAACAGCTAATCTCGTCTCCCCTTTGATATCCTGTAGCCCCTTCATCAGCTGTATCCAAGAAAGGCTGAATAGCCTAACCCGCTTCGAAAGGTAGACGTTTCCCCGTTCTGAACCATCGATGATCTCGACATCGACTCTTTGTTCTGGGTCGGCGGGGACGTTTGCTGTGACGATGACTAGGGAGTGAGCTGAGGCGAAGTTCCATACACTGCTTTGAGGTCAGCTACATGCTTGTACTGCCAGCCTAGTTGGCTTGAGACAGGAGGAGCACTAACCAGCCTACAAGTGTCGTCAGCATTCGTCACTCTGATCCGTCGTGGATAACTCACGAGGCTTGGGATTCCGCTCGGCTAGCAATTCGAACTTGACTGCCTGTACTAGGTGAGGAAGGCATAGAAGGATAAGGGAAAGTGAAAGGATGATGCGAACGGAGCCTCGTCTCAACAGCATGTCGGGCTCGGTGCCGCGTTACGACTCCGCTGCCACCTTGAGGAGAGACTGTTAGCCCGACTGACCCTTTTGGCTGATGAAAAGTGAAGCGATGTGACTGACAACAGAAATCAGGACAAAGAGCTTCCACGTGTAAGCGCGTTCCAAAATTAGGCGCACGAGGGGTTTGTTGGTGTATCAATCAAGGCGCGCCTACAACATGTCAACCAATGTTTGAAAAGTCTCGTTCTTGGTAGTAATTGATCACACCCTGCGCGGCTGATACTGTCCGCACGAAATTTGTTGAAGTAGCAGCTCTCGCATGCTCTATGTGAGAGCTCTGCCTGTTCGCCTTCATCGACTACAATTTTGTACATCTGCTATCATCACCTGCACTCCGGCTTCTACCCCACTCTTCCGCTCAAACGTTCCCACTTCCTGGTCATCAATCTATCTTCCCACGTCTAGCCCCCGACATTTCAGCATGTCGATCATGACCGAAGCACCGAAAGCCTCTTCATCAGCTCAGCCAGAATGGGTTCAGCCGGTCAAGCGAGAAGAAGAGCCCTTGCTCAGAGTGTACAATTCGTTGACGAGAAGCAAGGTACGTCTGCCAGGTGTCCGATAGTAGGGCTACTACCTTTCCATCCCTACGATGTGCCAACCTCATGACTGATCAGGATGTCTTCATACCCACGAAAGGCCGTCAGGTGGATTGGTACAATTGTGGACCGACTGTGTATGACTCGTCACATATGGGACATGCTCGGTGAGTCATGTAGTCATGCTGTTGCGAGGCGTATTCCCTTCTGATGATGCACTCTCAAGGTCGTGCTGATCGCATCAATTCAGGAACTATCTGACTCAGGACATCATTCGTCGCATATTGCGAGATTATTTCGGTTACGATGTGAACTTCGTTACGAACATCACCGATATCGATGACAAGGTCAGCTCGACGTGTCTCTCTTCAGCTGTAACAGTCGCTAGCTCGAGACTACGCTGACTCGTCATTCAGATTATCCTCCGAGCCCGCGAGTCGCACCTCTTATCCGAGACCATCTCCCAAAACCCCACCCTCAACGCAACACTCATCTCCACCGCTCACTCAGCTTTCGTGGCATATCTCAAGGGCAGAGTCCTAAAATCTTTACCTGCCCCTATCAATGGCTCGCATGTAGACACCGACCCGTTGGCATACTTTGACATGATATTGACAAAAGACGGGGACGATACAGGACGGGGGGCCAAGGCGGCCCGGGAGAAGGACGAGAAATTTGGGATGTACCTGAACAGCTTGAGTCGGGCCAAGTCGGCGATCCAGCTGGCGGAGGAACGGTTGAGCAAGCAGGAGACAGGTGAAACCGCTGTGAAGGACCTGGTCGATGGAGCGGGAGATGCGCTTGGGCCATATCTAGGGGAGACAGTGAGTTGATAGTCATTATCAAGATATGATCATGGAAGTTAAGTGATGCCTTAGCTTGCGCATACCATCACCGACCCTATTTCTGTGTGTCGCCAACTGGCAGCATATTGGGAAGCCAAGTTCTTCGAAGACATGGCGCGCCTCCACGTCCTTCCACCCGACACAGTCACTCGTGTATCTGAATACGTTCCTGAGATTGTCTCCTTCGTCGAACGGATAGTTAAAAACGGTTTTGCCTACGAAGGAGGAGGGAGTATATGGTTTGACGTGGCGAAGTTCGAAGGGGCTGAAGGAAATGGTTTCCGGCATGAGTATGCTAAGCTGCAGCCTGGAAATAAGGGGAACAGAAAGCTACTGGATGAGGGGGAAGGTGGATGGCTTTATCTAGGAGAGATAAGTTGCTGACCACGAATTCAGGCGCATTGACCGGGTCGCAAGGGAAACGCCAAGCGGCCGACTTCGCGCTGTGGAAAGCCAAGTCCAAACCCGGCGAAGCAGCTTGGCCATCACCATGGGGAGAAGGTCGACCAGGATGGCATATCGAGTGCTCGGTAATGGCGAGTGACGTGCTTGGACGAGGAATGGACATACATTCCGGGGGAGTGGACTTGATGTTTCCTCATCATGACAACGAGCTTGCGCAGTCAGAGGTTGGTACACTCCATACAGGAGTTCAGGCTGATCACCTCGCAGGCATACCATGGCTGCCGACAATGGGTCAACTACTTCCTACATACTGGACATCTACATATCGAAGGCTTGAAGATGAGCAAGTCGTTGAAGAACTTCATCACCATCGACGTAAGCGGCATAATCTACCCACCATCCTGTATCCAGACTGACAGGCTGCAAGGATGCTCTTCGGGATTACTCCCCTCGACAACTACGGCTCGCTTTCCTCTTACAGACCTGGAACGCCCGGATGGACTTCAAAGCCGACCTGATTGCCGATGTGAGGGCGAAAGAGGAAACCTTCGATGTGAGCAGATTTTGTAATCTTTCCCCAATGCTCATAACGAGCTCGTAGAACTTCTTTGCCAATGTGAAAGCACGAATAGCACAGGCTGGAGCTCGAGGACCTTCTGCAGATGGGAAGCATCACTTCGATGAACCAGAAAAGACCCTTATGACTGTGTGCGTCCCCCAACGAGTGTGGGTCACAAAAGGCTGATCTCCTACACAGACTGCATAATGCTCAGCGAGATTTCCGAGCGGCACTTTGTGACTCCTTCAACACCCCTGTTGCGGTCAATGTCCTTCTCGACCTGATAGGCCAAACAAATATCTACTTTTCCCGCTCAAAGTTACATAACATTTGTGTCACTGAAACGATTGCCGAATGGACAACACGGATGTTGAGAATGTTTGGACTGGGAGAAGGGGTAGCATCTGGCGAAAGGAGTGTGATCGGATGGGGGAAGGCTGATGAGGGTGCGGCGGAGTCTGGCGATGTGAGTCAGGTCTCTCATGTACAGATACTGAAGCGCCGCAGTACGAAGTCAAGCTTGACAAGTACCTCCGTGCTCTATCATCCTTTCGAGATAACGTGCGGAAACTATCCATGGAAGGCGAATCATCAATGGACATGCTAGCGCTCTGCGACCAGTTCCGAGATGGAGATCTCGTCAACCTCGGTGTGCAGCTTGATGACGGGCAGGGAGTAGGTGTGTACATTTCTCTGCGTCGTTGACATGGGATGAGCCCGTTGTAGACGGAGGCGCACTGTACAAGCTTGTCGATCCTTCTATTCTCATCCGTCAGCGAGAAGATCGTGCAGCGATCGCTGCCGAAAAAGCTGCGAAGAAGTCCGCCAACGCAGCAGCAGCCGAGGCTAAGCGGATTGAAACGCTCGAGAAAGGTCGTGTACCGTCGACAGAGCTCTTCAAGCCACCGAACGTCGCAGAAGGAGTATGGACCGCATGGGACGATCAGGGGATTCCGACCAAGGATGGGGAGGGGAAGGAGATTAGCAAGGGCGCGAGCAAGAAGTGCTTGAAGGAATGGAACGCTCAGGAGAAGGCCCATGAGGTGTACTTGGCATGGAGGAAGGAGGAGGAGGAGGGGAGGTGATACCTTGCACATTCATACCCTTGCATCGTTGGATGGCTTCGCAGACTGACGCAAACTCGATGACGAGTGTGCACGGACCTTCCAGTCTGGGTCCCTGAATGACGCGACTAAATCTTTCCTTTTCCAGCTCGAATTGTCTCATTCTTCTTTCAACCCCAACCCTTCTCGTTTGCCCATTGCACAACTTTGTTGTTTCGATGGACTTCTTTAGCATGGAAAAGCTATAGTGTCTTTCTCTCCAACCATCGCTGACATCGATAAGGACTCGCCACCGCCATCGCACATGTCCACCAGCAATCCGCCACCTCAGCCGCGGTCCCACCCTCGTCATCAGGAAGACCAGATGAACGCGCAGGAAGCTGCGCAGATGGAGTACCTGAAGGCTCTGCATAATCCCGAGCAGTATCAGCCGATTCAGCAAACCCGACAGGATCAGCAGCAAATCCAGCAGCATGATTCCCAACAGAACCTACAGCATCTTCACGAGACTCAGCAGCATCGTCACCAGAACCAGCAGCGCTTCCAGCAGACTCAGCAGCGATCTCAGCAAACCCAGCAAATCACAAACGTCGAGGAGAACCAGCATACCCCGCAGATTCAGCACACCCCGATGAACCAGAAACCCCTGCAAAACCAAGGCATCCCTCCCACTCCCCTCCATAGGGGTCTGAGGCAGACCAAATCGGGTCCTATCTCTCACAGCACTCGCGACCTTCCTACCCGCCCCCAGAAGGGTCTCGACTTCGATCTCTCCGATACGTTCACCACTATTCTCAGCGATGTTGGCGGTCCTAGGCGAATGCTCAGGACTCGGTCGAAGCGATCTCTTGGGTTTGATGATGATCTCGAGATGGTTAGGGGCCCTGTGACGGGCAGGAAGGTTCCGAGGATTGAGTTGGAGAAGGCGAAAGAGGTGAATGAAGGGGAGGATGAGGTTGAGGTGGATGAGTTGGATGATGATCCACCGGTCCAGCAACCCCTGATGGAGCAGAAGAAGGAGGAGAAAGAAAAGGAGAAGGAGAAGGAGAAGGAGAAGGAGAAGGAGGATGAGGATGAGCTGATGATGGTTCAAGGGCCTTTCGATCCGACTGCTCCGGTGCGTTTCTCATCTCATCGTACTGGTTCACAGCTAATGTGGACGGTACTGGAAGATCGTCAAGTTCGACTCGAAGACGGAGCTCGTTGATAAGTGGGATGACATCCAGGCAGAGCTGATTCCGTTCGTTCAAGGTGGGTATCCCCCTTTCTGAGATGGCATGGATGATGCTGATAAAGAGTAGAATTCTCGAAAACGATGATTGCTAATACGTGAGTGATCGTTTCACAGCAATTCCGGATGATTTCCCTCCATCCGGGATAAAGGGAAGATGCCACCTGATATCCACCGCTCTTAGCTACGATATCATCCTCGCCGCTGCGCATCACTTTCACATGATGAATGAAAACGCCAAGGCAAGCCTCGAGAAGGGAGTCAAAACGATCGAAGCGGAAGAAGTTAAGCAGGGTGGGTCGATTCCGAATTTCTCGTTTCCATGGACCTAAATTGACTCATTTGGTAGAGGAAGCCAGGCGGGTGATCACCGATTTCTCGAACGAGATGCAGCGCGTCGCGCAGGTGCTCAAGAAATTTGGAGATGCTCCGTTGCCAGGGATGATGGGGATGACCGAGCAGGGATAGGCATTCGAATCGAGGCTGGAGACACCGAGCGAGAACAAATGCGTACCGTCATCATATGCATGTAACATACATTTAATTTTATTCTCATTCCAAGCTCACTGTCATCTCCCATCCTGGCTGCATGAGGAAACCTTTTGTCGGTACCAAAGCTGCTTCGGCTTGAGCGACAGTATCAAACGTGATGAGGAATGATTTTGCTCCGGGATTCGAAGGTGGATGGGAGGATGGGGCTGGATGTGAGGACGGTAGAGGAGCTGATCGAGAGAAGCCGGCGTGTCTACGAGATGTCAGCGTTTCCCACATCCAGGTAGACTGTTGACTTACTGTGAGAAAAGAGCCCCCATGATGTCTTCCGTACATTCCGGCGGCAGATTCGTACAAACCAACCTCGCCTTCCCATTCCCATTCTCCTTGGGTAACGCTAAACACATCAGCTCATGGATTGTCTCCTTGTGAAAGTTGACTCACCATCCTCATCATCCTCCATCTCAATCTCCATCTCCTCATCATCCCCATCCCCATCCGTCATCCCTTTCGCTCTCTTACTCTCCCTCCCTCCATCCTCCAAACCACCATCATCCAATTCCCTCTTCCCGTCCTTCTCCTTCTCCTTCTCAAGCTGCTCATATTCCCCTTGAGCACGAGATACCACCAATTTCGCTGCTGTTATCTTCGCAGCATCACGAGAGGCGGAAGGATCACTCCGAGCTAATGTCGCGTTTGAAGCAGATTTAGCGTAACTTATCCGCTGAGGGAAGCCGTTTAGTCAGAAGTGTCAAGATGAGGGAGAGGCGTGAGGAGGACGGACCAAAGAATGGTCGTAGAACGATTCGCCGGAGAGGTTCCGCATGGCCGTTGTAGCTGCTGCTTGTTCGGCGAAAACGACAAAGGCTTGACCCATTCCACCGCCATGCTTCTTGGCGATGATGTCGATACTGACAATTAAGGTAAGGACTCAACCGTGGGAAGAGTGGAGGAAGCTTACACTCGTCCATAGGGGTTAAAAAGGGCATAGAGTTGAGCTCGAAGCTCTGGGTGGACCGTCATCAACACGGAAAAAAAAGACAGCATTTTGTGATTGAGAAGTTGCTCACCGGGCTTTTTCGTTTTCGTCTCCAGGCCAGAGACATACAGAGTCGGTGATGGTGTAGGTAATGCCATTGTGTGTGTGGTGAGTCTGTTGATGAGCTTCTGTCAGAAAGCGCTGCAGTGTTGGGATCTTTTACTTGATTTGTCTGCTACCCAAACTTGGGTAGAAAATGCTTCCGCTACCTGTTCTTACCGGAGCACTTGTATAAGAAATATTTCGGACGAAACGCGCGAGGATAACTCTTTTCCCCACGACCGGAAAGGTCGGAGGAACGAATACACGAGGTGGTGACGACGACGGATGTCAGGTATATGACTTGATATTGAGGATTGACGAGAGTGTGCATGAGCCGTCAATGAGGAAAGGTGGGTTGAAAGTGGATTATCGTTTTGAATTACAGTTCTTGGCAGTGGATTGACGTAATTCTCTTAGTTTGAACTATCGGGACGAGCTTGAACGACTTCACCTATCCCGACAAGACGACACAGTGCTCGCACAGCATGAACCGTAGCCTCTCGGTTGACCCCCTTCCTAATCTCCTTCACTCCCTCATTCCCAACGCGCTTCACCCCTTCCTCCTCCTCTCTTACCCAGTGACATCATCCCCAACCTTCCTATCGACCCTCAACCCATTTCAAACGACCTCAACACGGATTTTATACGACCAAGGTTTCCGCGATGTCTACTTCGTCGCATTCTGTGCCGTCGCCTTCACCCTACTCCGCGAGGTAGTCGTGCGGTATCTGTTACGGTCTTTCGCATGGGCATGGCTCAACTCGGGTCGTCGGAAACAGGGAGAACGGACCACGAAACGAGATTTACGAGCTAGAGAACATAAGGCCACCCGCTTTGCTGAACAAGGATGGAGTTTCTGTTATGTCACGATTTTCTGGTCTCTGGGAATGGTGAGTTCACCGCACCTCGTCATGACTCTTGTTAATGCGTCGCAGACCGTATTAGGACAGATCCCAAACTCCACTTCACCCGAGCAGCTCTGGGGTACATACCCACCTATCCTTCTCCCCGCTCTTACCAAGTTCTACTACCTTGCTCAACTCGGTTGGTGGTGTCACCAGATCTACGTGATCCATAGCGAGAAGCGACGGAACGATCACTGGCAGATGTTTGCGCATCACATCTTGTCAATCACTCTGATCACTACTAGCTATCTCGGTCATTTCACTCGAGTTGGGACGTTGATTCACGTCCTCATGGATTTCTGCGATATCATTCTCCCTGTTGGTCTCTCTCTTGATATAGAAATATGACCTTTGCTTACGTCTCATAGCTCGCCAAGATGTTCCGTTACCTCTCCCTGACGACACTCTGCGACGCCACATTCGTCATTTTCCTCATATCTTGGCTGGTATCCCGGCAAATCGGTCTCCTCCTTGTCATCCGAACAGCATACTACGACGCACCCCGCTTCATTCCTTTCATCTGGGATCCATCACGCGGTCTCTACCTAACGAAAACGACGTATTGGCTATGGAACGGGATGCAATGTATCCTCTACGCTCTGGCTACGGTATGGTTCTACATGGCTTGTATGGTGGCTGTGCGGGTCGTGAGAGGATTAGGAGCGGAGGACAGTAGGAGTGATGATGAAGGTGAAGGGAGTCCGTTGGAGGATGTACCGAACATTGATTCGAGTTCGCACCACATTACGCCTTGTGCGATGACGAATGGACATGGGGATGAGGTGATGAAAGATTTCCAAGATGAGCAGACGAATGGGCACGGGAATGGAAATGGGAATGGAGAGGTTAGGAAGAGGAATTCGCTATAGAACGTCAAAAAGGGATCGTGCTTTGCGGTGGGCTACGGTCATCTCATTAGATGCATACGATCACGCAATCTCCTCTCGCTACGTCCCCTCATCGTTCTCAAGAGCTCGATGTGTAACCATATTCTCATCCACCCGATCCTATTCTCAGTCTAAACCACCACTCCCCTCATCTGGTGCGGAAACTTCACTTGGATCTCTCCACAAGGGTCTCTATGCGGATTACTTGAATCCCTACGCGCTGTCATCAGATCATGCACGGAAACTCACCATTCCCAGGCGTATGCTTGCTCACAGCCTCGGATACCTTCGCTTCATCGGCACCGAAATGGGAGTCTCTGCCGATCATAATATTATCATCCCCCAGGTGTATGTCCTCTTCGTATCCGAACTGCTCCATCTTGACTGCGATATAGAAGCGATACACTGAGAAATCAGCGTTTGGGTATGTAGAGCGAATGATCCACGATGATCTCACCTGCACCCCAGTTCAAAGCCAAGTGAACATCGCGGTCAATCTCATGACAATGACATCGTGAAATATGAAGCGGAGCCACTGGAGGTATACTCAGCTCTCAGTAACAGGAGAAACACCCGTCTATTCACGAAAAGGAAAGGCTTGGCACCGACATTGGAGAAGCTCTGGAATTCGAAAACCTTGATTGAAAAAACGACAGTCAATGATCAGTTGCGATATGATTGTCGAGCGAGCTTCAAAGTGAGATGAGGAGCAGATTAAAAAGTCAATAAGGCATGATGAATGGAAGAAGAGTGAGTATGCGGATGCGTCATACCTCGAGGAAGAAGTGCGAAAGGAGCGGCGATACGTCAGTGAGGCGAGGGCGGGACATAGAAAACGAGCTAGATATTATCTACATGGTGAAATGTTATGGGTTAGTGTAGCACCGTAACGCAGTCGCAAGGGATGCCTGTGATCGCCATCGCCGTCGGTCAGCGTCTTCTCCGCGTATTTAAGACTGTCATGAACCCTAACGACTCAATATCATCGCCCTGTCTCGCAACACCAAGGATGCATCTCGTTCACCCTGCTATCGTACTCGATCACCATTTGAACCTTGTTGATCTCGACCCGTTATGAACGTCTCACTTGATCCTGAAGATAAGTTTGCCATTGCTGTGATCTGAAGTACTGTTCAGCCCGTCGAATCTGTAGAGAGGTGACTCACGGTGGTGAGGCGCATGCTTGACGACAGCCTCAGAGACCGTCACTTCATCGCCCCCCCAAGAAGAGCCCTGGCCGACCAGCACATCATAAGCTGCCCTAGTCTCGTCCTGCGTGTCTCTAAGGGGCGTCATTCTGACCTCGATATGGAATTGGTTACCTGGGAACAGGTCAGCAATCGCATCTGCTAGTAAATATAGATTGGAGGGGGAGAAGAAGATAATGCGATTAGTCCACTTCTTAGCCATGTGGGCATCACCGTCAATAAGCTGGAAGATCCTCTCGGCATCGAGGAGGGGGACGTCATAAAAGGTGAAGCTGAGCCACTGATTTGATATAAGCGGTAATGACCTAGAGAGAGGCGGTCACTCACGTAGTAGAATGGCTTCGCGTCTTTGTTCGAGAACTTCTTGGCGCACATGCTCCGGATTTGAATAGTTATAGATAGTGGTATGAGAGAGGAGTGAGAATGACGAGACTAATCGAACGATACATATGATGAGCAATAAGCGGCAAATCAATGGCCTGATCCTTGCGTCACACCTCGAGGTCAGAAGCGGGTCCTCCAGCATGAGTCATGGACATGAGGCGAGAGGGTCTGGTCAAACATGAGGCAAGACGTCTCTTCGGACACGAGATCAGGGTTACTGTTCGTGGTTGATCGAAGCCAGGCGAAGGCAGGCACATCAAGGAAGGATCCACTCCCAGCGTATTGGTATTTTGTACGATCAGTATCTCGTAAATGGCAGGCGATCCAGTCAGAAGACTCAAGGCCGCCCCATGATTCTCCGCGCTACTCTTGACCAGCATTCAGTTCAGTCCCACACCTGATTTCCGGCCTCGACGATGACGTCCTTCACCCAGACGTGCTTCATCTGTATGACCATGTGTCAAGGTGAAATCGCCCAGAGAGCTTCGCCGGGCAGCTTCACCTTTGTGGAGCGCTGTGTATACCTCCTGAGTATGTCTTTGAACATTCGTCTCGCTTCCATCATAGGTACACTTCAAACAGAAGGATGCTCCTATGGCATGGGTCACTAACGCGATCGGTCTGCCGAGAGGAGAACACAAACATGGTTTGACGTTTGACCACCTTCCTATCGGCGTTAACGGGAACATCACTGTTGGTGGTAGTGGGAGTCTTCTTGGACACCCCATGGTCGAAGATCTCGGTACTAGCCTTATTGAACCGGCTTAAGCGAGGGGATGGGTGGCACCGTCAGAAATGTATGAAGAGGAACATCCTGGTCAGTCGCGGTGATACAAGCGATTTTTGGGAAACAGTCTGGTCCGCCATCTCAAGCTGTCATACTGGACAGTGGTCTTCCTACGCTGATGCTTGGATGAAGAGCATTTTTCTGTTGAATGAGATAGACGTCGAGATGGAGCTGACTCCCAATTCCCGAGGTCAGGGAAGCTTGAGTGTGGCAGAGTCGACTGTGGCACATCACACTTGCAGAAGGAGATGGACAGCCCCAGCTATACCCTGTGATGAGAGAGCTTGCCTTGGTAAAAAAAACATTTCGCATATTCGAAAGCACAAGCGTCAGACGAGGCAGCTCCAGACTCGCCACTTCAGTAGTCGAACGATTCTGTAAAACAGTCGACGAAGGGGTGATGTTTCATGCTTTCATACTGCCACGGTGTCTTGTCTCGTCCACTATTGGCACCTCATGGCCTCGAATCGTCACTCGCCCTGCAAATCGCCGTCCGTCTCGACGTCCTGATTCACCCCGTAGCCACACGTCCCGCAGACCGGAGCGTCCCTCAATAAGTGTAGCTCCACCTTGTCCTGCTAGAACGTCGGCAAGCGCTGTTTGAGCCCTTTTTCCAAAACAAATTGCTCCATGCATTCCTTCTCTTTCGCCTCGTGGTCTTTCTTTTTACCTTTTATAGCTGGGAGATGAAGAGCTGCGATGTCGGTGGAGGCTGGCCAAGAGCCAGGGCAGAATATGGTTGACCGATGCCGAAGCTTTTTCCGAGAAGGAGACCATAGATTTGAAAATTCAGGGTTGCCTCGGTCGGATATTGCGCTAGGTCGCGAACGATATCGTTGAAAAGGTGATCCAGTCCTACCATGGACGACGCGGTCGGCATACCATATTGGTCGACATCGGGTACGAATCTAGGACGGGCCTGATGATTCGCGAAGCCGAAGGAGAAACGCTGATCAGAGGCGATATGATGTGTGAGGATGGTAGAGGAATGCAGGACGACTGAATGTCCTTTTGCCATTGGCTCCGCCATCCATACTAGTCGTCCGGAGAGCCACGTCAGTTTGTGACCGATGCGGTGACAGCAATATGATAGATCACTGTGAGAATGAAGTCGAGAAGAGAGTCTCGAACCTCGGACCAGTTTGCTACTGTGTCATAATATAGACGTTCCAAGGTGGCGTCGCTTGTATGAGGAAAGGCAGCAGGTATTCGCAAGACACCTGGCTTCGCATGTCGATTCAACTGCTTGAAGCTTCGGGAGAACGGTCGAAAACTCCTCGAGAACCTTGAAACGCTCGATGCCACGGAAGATTTGCTCCGCCTGGTCCTGCTCGCCTCGTGGTATTTCGAACAATGTTGAGCGGGCATCGAAACTACGGAGAGCGGAAGGCAGCAAATTTCGAACAGGATAAAAGGCTGTATTCACGATTTGGGAGGCGTTCGACCATTCGCAAATGTTCCCGTTGAGGCGGGTATGTGGGAGAGAAACATTTCAAGGTTATCGACTACCGGTTTGCGATACAGATGGCTGGCCGAGACAACATGCAGCATCTAGCGATGTACATCAGTAAACATACCCAGTCTGACAGATTGAGAACTTACCGAACAGGTGTGCATGACCACTGTCAGGCCTTGCTGATGGAAATGCTTCCAGGAAGATTCGCCTCTTGGAGACGGTAACTCTCAATTGAGGAAGGAAGTAATATGAGCCATATCTCGGGTGAGCCATATCTCGGGCTGAAGTTCTGGAAGAGTCATGTCGCCCTAAGTACCAAATGTTGACTTCGATAATGGGAACGAAGGAAATGGAAAGCCGAAAAGAATGATGGCAAAGATTGATGGGGATCGGCATATCGGCGATGACGTGTAAAGAAGGTGCCGAGACGCTCGGACCTCTTGTGGCGTTTTGAATGAGCGCCATCCGGTCCAACGCAGCTTGACCTCCCAGCAGATCGCTTGGGTACACCGGATTTTATGACTGTTCCATTGTCAGGCTTATCCATATATGAGACGGTGCATAAAAACGCTATGATCGGCACATAATTCGGGTCGACGAATCGCATGAGATTGGTGATCATCGGTAGGTTGGGTCAATTGGGAACTAAGCGGAGGTCGTAGGCTTTCGAGAGACTATTGCGATGAGCTGGTGGGTTTGAGATGAATGAAGGGATTCTCACGTATATCCTGACACTTCAAGCTGATCACAGCCATTCCGCTCTTGCCATCTCCTCTTTTCCGCACCGCAGGACAAGTCGGTGCCTCTTCCCGCTTCTTCAGGATGACTTTCTCTCTCCATTCCTTCGGTAGGTAGTCATTCAGACGCTTCTGCTCCCTTTTTGTCTCCAAGCCAATGAGCTCCTCTTCCCGAGCTCGAAGTCTGTCGAGCAAGTCTGTTCGAACTCAAGTCCGAGGGATCGATGCCCGCTTGTTGCAAAACCTCGCGCCCGTACCACGCGCCGGTGCCAACAGCGCCTTAGATCTCGATGGCGGTGTTCGAGAGGTCCCTTGAAAGGTCAACAGGGCGCTGTCCTTCCAGCCAGTCCACGATCTGTTCATTGATTTTTGGAAGCGAAGTATGTGACAATATCCGTTTCAGATCAACTTAACGTATCGGTCGGTGGATAGCGTGGATAGAATCGAGACATCGGACGTGCGTAGATGATACGGTTGATAGCGCCGGAGAAGATGGGAGCGGTGTCGCGGTAGTCGGTATGAGACGTGTATATGGCAGGAGACTCGGGAAGGGCAAATGCGCGAAATGGACGCTGAGAGAATGGACCCAAAGTACTGGTGTCAAGGACCCAGAGTGCTGTATTGACACCAGTACTCAGGCTGAGCACGATCGATGAGAATCAGGAGGAAGTACGGTGCGGCATGGAGCGAGGAGTGGGTGTTGCTCTTGCCAGATGGAGTAAGGCGGATTGAGCAGAGCCCACCAATAATTAACGCCTCGCGAGTCGATGGTGAGACGCTGAAGAGAAGGTAGTGAATTGCCCTTGCCTGACTTCTTGCTGACTCGTAGTATTGCAGCCGCCTTGTTGACACTCTTCAACTCCTTCCTCGCGACGGAGCAGTCGAGAGATAGCTGCCGATCCCTTGATGACCACATGGGCTTCCAGTCGCCTCGTTCCTCGAAGATCCGTTTGCAGCTCGGTTCAGGGTGAGGGACGGATGGACGAGATGAAGACTTTTGACGAGGCTGAGCAGGTAGGATTTGTTGAAAATGCTCCTGGGTTGGGGCGATGACGAGCCTTGATGAGGATGTTCGGAGGAAGAATAAGTAGTGTCCGACAAGTCATGATCGAAGCCGCGGAGGAAAGCCTGAACGTCCTTGACGACGCATTCGGTGTTCATGAGAGGGGCTGCCGCTTCGAAGCAAGCCTAAATGCGAATCAGCTCACAAGTTTCAATTTCGAGCAGTGAAAGATACATATGAAGAGGATGAGTCACCTCGTTGATCATGAAAAAGCCGGCGAGGTCGGATTGATGCAGTAGAGACCAGTCGCAAGCGGAGCCAGGTGGAGGAAGTGAACTCTTGAGGTGCGAGAATATCTGGGACCAGTTCTCCACGAACAGGTCAGGCATGACAGGAGATCACGATGGATTCAATAGGAAATTAGACGAGGAGTTGAAAGTGGAAGTAAAGAAGAACACGAAGAGGAGGAAGCAGAAGGAAATGTTTTGGAGGGAAGGTTGATTGTGTTCTTTTGATTGGACCCTGTCTGTGCGCTGAATGGCACGCGGTATCCCCATCTCCGATCATTCAAGACCCCTCCTTCAATGTCAGATATGATAGGGGTCACGTTCCAGACACCACTCATGTTCCACCCGACCAAAGGCGGTTTACATCGACCTGAAAGCGAGAAATCGCCATTAACGGGGGTGATTAGACTTCTCGAGTCGAAAAGGGTCCAAGCGTTTCAGGAATGACGTTATCCCATATGACGCGACGAAAGGATGGTGAATGCATTTCTGCCCTGATGACGACAGTCCATACGTATATGCTATAGCAGCCTGGCGTTCAAAGCTGTCCCCGCTCTCCATATCGTGGTAAGAAAAACGACTGCCGCGGCGCAATCAGCATTCTACCTCATACAGAAATAGGCGCCCGCTCACAATTGCTAGTCCACCATGTGATTGTTCGGAGGACCGACGCCTTGATGTCCGTGGTGGTGGTCACGTAGAGGTAGACTGGACCGGGGAGATCAGCAAGAAATAGGCATCTATCGAAGCACAACCTACGGTAAAGGCATCGAAGGAGAAAAAACACCACTGAAACCCCATTCATCCATTCCGCCGACAGTCCCGCAAGATTTCCCAACACCTATACCCCTTCATCGGCTTCACGGGAATGATACCTTAGGGTCAGACTGAGGAGACCTACAACAGCCGCGATGAACATCGGCAAAGCCTCCCACCCATTTTCATGGGCCGCCTGCCTCCTTCTCAATTTATCGATTGTGTGCTTCTCATACTTCCCAGTCTTCTCCATCTCATCGATCGATACTCGGGGATTGACGTTGTCCTGCTTCCAACCGAGACGCAGCATCTCCCCGCGGGTTGAAGCGTGTTGAACTTGAAGCCAGATGGGGATGATCGCGTGGTAGGAGTAGTTGTACATGGCGATGTGATGGGTCTCAGCTGAGCCAGGTGTTACTGTCAAGCAACTGGGATTAGGCTTCTGAGTGTGAGGTTGAGAATGTGAAGTTCGCTGGGAGAAGGGAGTATATCTAGGAGTAGTCGAAATAGCCGGAAGCGATTGTGCCTGTTCAACGAACAATCGGACGATCTTTCGAACCTGATATCGGCTGACTTGTCTCTACCTTCTTGGCCCCTCTGTGTGTTAACCTGCGCATGCCTTGCTCACCCATACGCTCGGCCTTTCGTCATCATGGCCTCTTCTTTCCACAGAACCTATCCCATCCCTCCGACTAGCAAGCAACCGATCGATGCTAATCCGAAAGCGATCCGATTGCTTTTCCACACGGCTGCAGCGGGTATCATGTTCCAGGGTTTCACAGGATTGCAGAATGTAGCTGTGTCGAAGGAGGTTGAACCTCAAGTGAGTGAAGGTAAACCCTGTCTGCATGATGTAGCTGATTCCAATAGTATGGAGGTCAGGTCGTTATTTAGGGAGATCGATCAACGCTGATTTCATCAGCAGGGTTTTTCCAGTATTTGACCATCATTGGGTACGCTCATCATCGTCAGACTCGACACATGAGCTGACGACCTTGAAAGTCTCTTTGCGGCAGGAAGTCTGATGATCCTCTCGGCTATCAACGACCTCCTTCCCGCTGTCAGCGGTATGTCATGTCTCGAGCTTTCCGAGCAAGTTCTAACGAGGAGACTTCAGCCGTCAAGACGCTGAAACGGGTCTTCTTACTCTTCGCCATGCCAGTCGAGATCGTCATCTCCTCCATCTACGTACGTTTCCCAATCTTCGCCCTATCCCCACTTACCTCGGTCCTAACCGCCCTGTGAAGTCATCAATTGATTGGCTAAGGCTAATGCCGTCTTTGTTGTAGTGGCCGATTGTCCTCCTTACCCCCGAACTCATGTTCTCTCGAACAGCCGATGTCGACCTAGCCATCGAGCCATTCTCCTCCCAAGCCGATATCGCACTCTTCCGGATACCCCTCTGGATGGACCTATCGATGCATGCCGTCCCAGCTGTCGTTCTTCTCCTCGGTATGCCTTCCCTAACCCCGATCATTCTTTCTTCACCTAACCTAAGCTGACCGGTGGTGTAGACTTCTTCCTGATTGAGAATCGATATACTCGACCGATGTCGACTGTAGGAGCAACAGCACTAGCCATATCATTCGGATCGGCATACTCCCTTTGGGTCGAATATGCAGCTACGATCAATGGACGGTTCCCGTATCCTTTCTTGACGATGATGGATCCGGTATCGAGAGTGGTGTTGTACGTGGTCAGTACGTTTGGAGCTTTGGTGACTTTCTGGGGATTGAATGCGATACATTGGTAGACGATCTTGATCCCGTTTGATGTATTGGTCGTTGGATGAGCTTCTGCGAATCGTCTCCGCTTTCACGAGCAAACGCATTCATCACCCGGCAAAATAGGAAGAGATTGAAGAAGCTTGCAGTCCTTGTCATCCAAGAAGCTCAAGTTACACTCAGTAATCCAACTCACGTATTTCAACCGCCGATGTTCAGTAACATCTGTAAAACCCCACTGGTTCGGAATGATCATCGACTGAGAAGGATGTTTAGAAGACACCTAGCTGAAATCCGGACTATTTCTCAAAAGCTCAGTGACCTGGGAGAACAGTTGACATACCCCGAGGTACTTGATGGGAAGGCTGAGCCAAGCCAACGACGTACCATTAATGAGAAATCTTTGGAAGCGGACTACATCACGGACCGCGGGGTACTTTACCCATTCATGATCTCGCCACAAAAATGTGATAGTCCTTATCGAGTTATCAGTATTTAACCTTGTCCCTGTTTCCCGTCTCATCCAGCCGTTGGGAAGTTTGAGATTTAAACTTTTCATTGGACTGAGTTGTCGGATGTGATGCCTTCTAGATCGACACGGTGTGAGACAGAGGTCACTCATGAAGGACCTCACGGCGGAGCTCTGGAAAGGGCCTCTTTAGATTTGCTTGCTTGCTTGGCTTCCTTTCGCAATGTACAGTACGGACTACGGTCCTGAACGAGTCTTTGCATTGCGACCGGAGTTAAGCGTAGGATCCTCCGACAAAGCTCTCCTTTTCCTTTGCCGATCAATCTCTTACCTTATTGAAACGGGAAATCCTCAGGGTAAAAAAAACATCGAGGTGATGAAGTCTTCCACCACGTGACACTTCACTTCACCTTCTAGTTGCGGAGGAGAAAGGAAGATTGATGAGGTCGTGAAGGGGGTTGATGGGGTATATAGGATGTTTCGGGATACCCAGGGATGTATCTTCTCACGCTAGAAGCATACAGAATCCTTCTAATATTCTGCCTTCTAATATTCTGCCTTCTAATATTCTGAACACTTCGCACACAGAGAAAGACAAAAACAATCTGAGATGTTCCTTCCTACTCGAGCTGCACCATCTCCACCCACCGGTCTTCCATCAAGTCATCCCTTCGCGACGTACTATGTTCCGCCAAACACCCCGATCCCATCTATATCCACCGTCCTATCCGGTTCTGGAGGATCAAGCGTCCCACCTTCCCCATCTACTTCATCCCGATCGACCGAGTCCACCCAAAGCCGGTCGACCGATTCTCGTGACTCTCGATCACCACCAGCGCAAACCCAGAGTCTTCGATATCCACCAAGAGATTCTATTTGTCAGCCGAACTACACCACACTCCCATCTGAGTTGGCAATATTCGATCATCGACCACGTCAAAACCTTCTATCCGATATCGAGTACATAACAGGGAAGAAACTACACTTCCGCCTCTTATCCCGCTTGTCCTCCAAACTAGCGGGCAAGAAGTCGGAGTCATCGAACAGAGAGGAGAAACGAAGTAGCGGAGGAAGTATACGGTCTGGGAGTGAACTGAGGAAGGAGAGGGAACATAGTTGGGAGGAAGATTTCGCTTGGGATGGGGTTGCATTGGTTGATGATCGGAGTGAAAAAAGGGGAGAGGCGTGAGGGAAGGGAATTGAATCTGATGATGCTTTCATTCGGTACTGGTTGGAGTCAAGTTCTGTATTTGGGTGGATAGGGAATGACCATAACGATTCATGCAAGTTCTGGCCGCACAAGAGAGAGAGAGAAGCAAACGACCAGCTCTCGATTGGGCGGACTCCACGCCACGCCTCGTAGCTCCGGCTTTCTCCGATCTCAAAGGTAAGATTCAATGTCCTGTCGATCAAGCTGGACTTATAGAAAGCGGCGGATCATCTCAAAGACAGCTTGATATTCGCGAGATAACCTTCCCTACCTGTTCTACGACACGCACCATGATCCGCAGATTCGCCGCTTCTCGATCGGTAGCTAGGCGACTTGCTGCCAACCCTGCACCTGCTGGTATGCCTTGCTTCCTTCTTGAGTCGGGTGTGATCTCAGAGTCATTTCGCAAGAGATATCCTCACCAAGCTCATCGGTCAATACGGAGATGACATGCTTACGCCTTTCCTCGATCAGGGCCCAGACTGTTCTCAACGACACGACCACGACAAGCGGATGTCACTTTGACGGTTGATGGTAAGGCAGTGACGGTTCCTCAAGGTTAGTCTAAGACGTGTCACATTGCACTTGGGCATGTTGAATAAGAGGATGGTTTGGGCTGACGAAAGTCGACAGGTACCTCGTTGATTCAGGCATGTGTGAGTATTTCTTTGCACTGTTTGGTGATATTTACTGATTCATGTATAGGAAGCAGCGTATGTGTGGTCTTGGCGATTTAACCCAGCACAACGCTAACGAGCTCCTTCTGAGTGGTGCCCAGATCCCTCGATTGTGAGCTCACCTATGTCCGCGATGTGCTCAGTTTATCTGCTCTATTCAGCTGCTACCACGATCGATTAGCCATCGCCGGGAACTGTCGAATGTGCCTTGTCGAGGTATGCCTTTACCCTTCACCTCAATGTTACTTACCTCTCAGGTCGAACGCTCCCCCAAACCCGTCGCTTCTTGTGCAATGCCCGCCATGCCCGGTTCCAAAGTCTTCACCAATACACCCCTCGTCCACAAAGCCCGTGAGGGTGTCATGGAGTTCCTTCTGGCCAATCATCCCCTCGACTGTCCTATTTGTGACCAAGGAGGTGAATGTGATCTTCAGGATCAATCGATGCGGTATGGTTCGGATCGGACTCGGTTCCATGAGATCACTGGGAAGCGGGCGGTGGAGAACAAGGATCTAGGACCGATCATCAAGACTTCGATGAACCGGTGTATCCAATGTACCCGGTGTGTCAGGTTCGCAAACGATGTTGCAGGCGTTGAGGATCTTGGGACAACTGGAAGAGGGAATGATCTCCAGATCGGGATGTACATCGAGAAGACGATGGATTCGGAGATGTCTGGGAATATCATCGACCTTTGTCCCGTTGGAGCGCTCACAGCGAAACCGTACGCTTTCCAGGCGAGGCCGTGGGAATTGAAAAAAACGGAGAGTGTGGATGTGTTGGATGCGGTAGGGAGCAATATCCGGGTGGATAGTCGAGGAGTTCAGGTCATGCGAGTTCAACCGAAGATGAACGACGAGATCAATGAGGAGTGGATCAACGACAAGACGCGATATGCGTTTGATGGGCTGAAGTATCAACGGTTGACGACACCGTTGGTTAGGGAGGGCGACCGATTTCACCTTTCAAACTGGGAAGATGCGATGGAGGCGATCCGACATGGGTACCAAAACAGCGGTGCGCAGGGGGATGAGATCAAGGCGGTCGCTGGACATCTCGCCGATACCGAATCCCTCGTAGCGCTGAAGGATCTGATCAACCGACTTGGCTCGGAGAACCTCACACTAGACCAGCCGTTGGGTGGCGCTCCACCTCAGACAGGCGTTGACGTCCGATCCAACTACCTCTTCAACACCGGCATCGAGAATCTCGAAGACGCCGATGCGGTCCTTCTCATCGGTACGAACCCAAGACACGAAGCAGCAATCATTAACACGCGGTTCCGGAAATCGTATCTTCACCAGGGCGCCGAGTTCGGCTTGATTGGGGAAAAGTTCGACTCGACCTTTGAATATGCTCACGTGGGTACGACACCCAAGGATGTTGCGGACTTCATGGCTGGGAAAAGCAAGGGGGACTTTGCGAAGATCTGGAAGGAGGCGAAGAAGCCTTTGGTCATCGTTGGAAGCGCTGTAATGGAGACTAAGGATGGCGCAGCGGTCCTCAAGGCGGTTAGCAAGCATGTCCTCGATAACGCAGACCGTTTCATCACTCCAGAATGGAATGGTTTCTCCGTTTTACAGAGGGTAAGCTGGACATCCTGGAATTTCGCTGACATCAGGCCGCATCCCGAGCAGCAGCATATGACATCGGCTTCACCCCCTCACTCAAATCCCAATCCACCAAGCCCAAATTCATCTACCTCCTCAACGCAGACGAGATCGACCCTTCCACCATTCCCGAGAACGCCTTTGTCGTCTACCAGGGTCATCACGGTGATCTGGGAGCGCAGTTTGCCGATGTCTGTCTCCCTGGTGCCGCTTATACCGAGAAATCGACGACGTGGATCAATACTGAGGGACGAGCGCAAATGGGTCGGACGGCTGTTGTTCCTCCTGGAGCAGCGAGAGAAGACTGGAAGATCATCCGGTGAGCCAGATGCCTTCCTGTCACGACACTCATACTGATTCGTCCAGGGCGCTCTCTGAGATTGTCAGCCAACCCTTACCCTACGACGACACCTTCAGCTTGCGACAACGGATGTGGGACATCTCCCCTACATTAGTCCGATACGACGTCCTCGAACCTCCCTCACCCGAGATCCTCAAGACTGGTTTGACACAATTGGTCAGCGCTTCAGGAACTGCTTCGACCACCGCTATGAAGAAGCCTATCTCAGATTTCTATCGGACTGACCCGATATCGAGAGCTAGTGTGACGATGGCGGCTTGTAGTAAGGCGTATACACATAAGGACTACCATATTTCAGATGGGGATGACGGAAATATGGCATCGCAAGTGAGTCCACTGCCGTGAATGCTGTCGAGCGATACTGAAATGCATTCGTCAGGCGTCCTATGCATAGTGAGATTGGGACAACATGAGGATGACATGAATGACATCGTTGTAATTGCGCATGCAGATGATCGATACAACATGAAGCTGAACAAGATATGACCACTATGACTTCTCAACCCCTTTTTCGTCGAAACTCAGGAGACATCCCTTGGCGAAGGCTTCATCCCATCATCCTTGTACCCAGCAAACTTCGCTCCCCTCTTCACCATCACCGGAGTATTCTGCTCACTAACGATACTAACCGGGATACTGATGCTCGAGGTGTTTGCGGAATCCTCTTCATACCCGAATAGATTCATATCGCTACCCATCGATGACATAGACGGGTTCGGAACATGTCGGCCGAAGTCGAATCGCTGGGTATCGTCTACATCGATGGACGAAGTCATGGAAGACTCGGTGAGCTCAGAGGTGGAATATTGATGTTTAGGTCGACCGTTTATGAAGCTGTGAGCGGGATGAGATTCGTATAGCGGTGACGAGACTGAGGGTTTCTGAGTGCGCTGTTCCCGCTATCAACACAAGATATAGGTCGGTGAACTCGATAAACTTACCGACATGATAGCTCTAACTCTCCGCTCGCTGATACTCTCGGAAGCCATCTGCGAATGTCCTTTCACTGCCGTCGAACCAGCCGAGTCCAGTCCATCGTCGAAAAACTGATTCAAGCTATGCAGAGCACCCACCAGATCACCAATCGAAGCGTTATCCGTAGCCGTCGTCGGTGGAGACGGAACATCCAAGCTAACCTGACTCGGGTTGGATCCGAATCTGCGTAAATCGGTAAACTGGACTACCGAGAAATGCGCGGATGCAGCGCGGGTCTCAACGGCACAGGTATTGAATACGGCGGTAACGTTCTCGCGGGTGAGGCTGGAAAGTTCCTTCGAATGGGGAACACTCCATCCGCTTTCCTCAATTGGTCCGAAGATCTCGCCAGTAATCGAATCGGTGTCAGATGGTAAAATCGGCAGGTCGAGCACATCAAGCGCTTGAGCTGAATGCTTGGTCGAGACGAGGCGAAGGATGGGTTGGAGCAGCTCATTGCCGCGAGCCAAGAGTGGCGCTCTCGCATCTGGCGATTGAAAGATGAGCTTCAGCATCTGCATCGACTTCTCTCGCATCCAGTCTTGATTGTTGAGCGTGAAGCCTATCAGGACTGTGAGGATATCGAGCGCATGAGTCGGCATGTAGTCGCGAAGTAAAGAGGCGGCTTGGCGGACGAAGTCATCTTTTGCCCTGAAGCGCATATGGGCGAAGGAGGTTAACAGTCTGGAGAAGCTGGCATCTCCTCCTGTATCAGCGATCGCGGCAAGGTCGAGCGCCATCATGGCCAGCTCCTCGTTCGGCTCGCCAAGGTCTGTCGAATGCAGCATCCACGGGAGAGCTGCGAGGAAGCCATGCAATAATCGGTCGGCCGGTCCATCGATGAGCTCGTCGTTTGAAGCTGATGTCAATCGACGTATCAGGTCGAACGTCATCAGAGATGTTTTGGAAGACCGAAGCCCGACAAGTAGCAAGGACTGAAGGTGTGGCGGTGATCCGACCCAGTCGACCGGGCGGAACGAGAGGAGATGCTGTACGACGGCCGGATCCGATAAGTTGGTTTTGTCCAGCACATGCGATAGGAGCTCGATGCCTTCAGAGAACTCGTCCTCGAAGGGTGTTGTCAGACAAGCTACGGTACACCAGAATATCTGCGGGTAGTTAATGCGGTCTGACATAGTGAGGGTTTGGATGATCGAAGCAAAAGTCCGAACGACCTCCCGGTTGAAGGATTGAATCTCGGGAGATCCGCTGGCGATAGTACTGGACAGTCGAGCCAGAACATCTGAGATCATTCGTGGGCTGACGCGAGGCGAGAGAATCCGGAAGACCTGAAACGAACGACATGCGACATGACGAATGGGACAAGAAGTCGCCCAACACAGCGCTAGCTCGCCCCAGACCTGTCGAATGCGCGGTTGCAGGGGAAGGAGGATACCTAGGACCTTCATGATAAGGGTCGTCATCATCGATGGTGCCAAGAATGCAGCTTCGCGCCCTCCGTTATCATCGTTCTTCCAGAATCTCGTTGATCGGCTCCGAGCAAGCGTCATTATCTTAAGCTCGGCAGTCGCCCACATCGCCGCGCCGTCCTCTGAAGGGACATTTGATACATCGCAGATCCAAGCGCGAAGCACTTGAAACAGCACAGACTGGCACTGATCTCGAAGGGCAGCCGACGCGCTGTCGCAGTGCAGTAACGCAACGTGCAGCAAAGTCGGCAGCCTTTTACTGATCTCGACATCGGTCAAGCGGTACGGTAGCAGCTGTCCCGCAAAAAGTAAAGCGAGTTGACCTGTCGAAAAGGTTTGCGATTTACCGGTTGGGGAGCTCATGAGCGCGTCAAGGTCGACTAGTGAGGTTCCCGGCATGGGCGGGCCGTCCACCTCGAGCTGTGTAGCCATAGATGATGGCTCGACAAAGCTACAAATCTCTTCGAAGATTACGTCCCCGGCATCGCTCTTAGCGAGACAAGCCATGATTCGCTGCGCATGCATGACGAAGTCGGGACTCTTGCGCCGTCCACCCTGCTCGAAGAGGAACTTGACAAGTGCAGCGATATTAGGTGATTGACCGGAGCCTGCGAATGATACAAAGATCTCTTTGACCTCCTCGAGATGATCGTCACCGAAGCGGATCGCCAGGTACATGAGGTTTGACAGTGCTTTCTGACTTTCTGTGGATTCGACATCAGACTTCGCCGACGCCAAATCGTAGCCCGCCAACCATGCAGGTAGGATGCTCAGCGTGGCTAGCCGCCGCGGTGCCTCGAGCTGGCTGAGGCGTGTTGTGCACTCTGTGAGGAAAGGCAGAGTATAGTTCTCGTATATCGCTGCTAGCCGCATCGCCAGCTGCTTCTGCGCGTAGCCATATATGTTCGCAGATGAACTGGCAACCGCTGGGAGAAGGCCAGCGATTTCCAGTCGGTCTTTAGGATCCGGCATGAGTGCGATCGTGAGCTGGAAGGCGCATTGTCGGATGTCTGCAACAGGATGACCGAGCTTTGAGAGCGACAAGCATGTCAGCTGTTCGGTTGGCAGCTGGATCAGACCATCGGAGACGGCGTCTGCGATGACACCGAAGAACGAGGAATCCAGGAAGAACTGCTCCCCTTCCCCGAAGGATTGGTGTAAAACCTCATCAATCAGCCGGCCGCAGCTCCAGTTGTGCTTGATCAATGCAAATAATGCTTTCCTTGCGAGTCATCGTCAGCCCCGGGCCCCAAAAGGGGATTTTTTTATTCACCTTCCCGTTTCATGATGGGCCGAGCTGGAGGAGGAGAACATGCCACGTATCCATCGCAGTACAGTGAGAGGTTCCACGATGTGTTCGGACGCTTGGATAGCCGGTGATGAGTCCGATGCCGAGATCAGCTTTCCTTGCTTGGCGAATGTCAGGACAAATCAATTTGACGACGCCGATCACTCACGCAAAGCCCTGCCATCGCTTCAGCTGCCGCCACAGATAAGAGCTTCGTCTTCGCCTGCAGATCGTCCAGATACTGAGCGCGATCTCGATCCCCTCGGTACGAATCCGCTGCCGCCTGCAATGTATGGCTCTCCCTTGCCTTGGCGATATCCGGGCTTCGCCCTACATGACACCACTCGTAACAGAGCTTGAAGATAGCTCCTCGCATCTCCTCGCCGAAGAATCGGTCCGAAGCATCAAGCTTGCCCAACGCATTGGTAAGATTCTCCACGACAACGCAGAAGCTGCGTCGGAGCGACTGCAAATCGTAATCTTCCTTCATAGCTCCGTCGGACAGGAGAGTATATATGACTTTCACGAAGCCGATCATCGAAGATAGGTTAGCCTGGTGAGAAGATGACTTCGCGTCGAGGATGTGGGGCGAAATAAGGCGGAATGCATGCGCGATTGCAGTCCACACTGGGCTGACGACTGCCGGTCGACGAGTGGTCTCACGAGGAGCTCCGCCGAACTTCGAACCATCCGCCAAACGACGGACCACGCCCAGAAGGATCTCGGAGAGTGGACGCAAGAGGGGCTGACCAACCGAGCCAAGGGTATGCACTGCTGCGTCCTTGAAACGTGGATCGTCGGATGCAAGCAGTGATATTAGGTAGTGAAGCAGTGCCGGGGAATCAACAGTATCTGGAGTAAGAATGATGGCTTCCTTCGTTCGCTGTATAGGAGGACTCGCGGGAATCGGGTGCAGCGTAGGCATCGTCTTGCATAGGATGGTGAGGTATGATCGCCAGTGGTCTGCCAGGAAAGCGGTATCGCCGGAACTGCGAGTGCTCGCTGGACTCTGGCGCAGTCCCGACTGAGCCCGGTGCGGACTGGCATTCGCTACTGCTGCCACGTGACCTTGAAGTCGAAGCACTACGCCGCAGACGATGCCACGTAGGTGCTGTGACACGCCTGGCAGCTGCTCAGTCACCCTGTCCATGAAAAAGGGGAGAAGCGAGATCCAAAGCGCCGCATCTTTGGACTGTTCGCTCTCTGCAACCCGCTTTACGAGCTTCAGCTTGTCCTTCGCAGTCGCTAGTTCAAGGCGGGCTCGATCGCTTGTAGTGAGCCAAGGTAATTCGCGTATCCGTGTGACTTCTGCCTCTTCCCATGACCCCTCGTAAAGCTGTGCGGCACGACTGATGGCAGTATCATCGGCAGCGATGCGGCTGTATCGGAACGCCTCAGATGGTCGGCGGAGCTGATCCTCTAAGTCCCGCGCAGCCGTCAAGATCTCGCCAGCGAGACGTCGAAGTGGTAGACTAGTGGAGCACAGGAGGAAGATTGCACAAGCGTCGATCTTGTCGATCAAGGCGCAATTTGCCGGCTGAGTCGGTGGCTGGTCGACGCCTTGTTCAGATTGCAGCGTGCCGATGCGTTGCTGTACAACTGAGGCTTGCAAAAGGTCGAGCCACAGCTTGATAACCCGCTCAAATTGACTCTCCAGCAAACGCGATCCGATGAACGTGTCTTTGTAGATATGACGAGTCTCGAAGACGAATTGCTGATACGTATAGACGAGCGTTGAACAGCACAATGGATCTTGAGCCATCCGTCGCAAGGCGTCGCTGGCCGCGACGCATACCGCAGGGTCCACCGAGAAAGTTGCGCGACACAGTATGTTAGCGACTTGGATCCGGTTGCCATCGGGAGGCAGACAGCGTGGAAGGCCGTCCAAAATGGCTACGAATAGTCGGAGTACCGGCTGATGTCTCGCTGGATAGGACACATGAATGTCGCCGTGTTTTCGCGTGAGCTGGTCGGTGCCACCGTCCACTGAACTACTCGACGCATGCGCGGAAATGGTGACTCCATCATTCGAGAGGAGAAGGGCACTGAGGACCTTGTCGCATCCGAGGAGGAGCTTCAACATCGCTGAGCCGCAGCACCGGACAAATTCGCCGACTTCGGGTTTTAAGGTTGTGTCCAGAGACAGGACGGCGCCGGAGGTTTCGGATGCTTCGAAATCGAAGCGGTTGAAATCGGCAGATTGAGGCCAAGGCGCCGGTCGGTCAAGCTCAATATTGCGAAGTGTGCAAAGGACAGCCCGAATGACCACGGTAGCTCGATCAGGATAAGGTAGTTCTGCCGCCCCATCTCGTCCTGATACCCCGCCCCGCAGGAGCTCCGTGACGAGCTCCTCGCCGTATTCGAGTTGTCGCATCATGGTGTAATGCACGATGGTGGTGGAGGGCTCAAGTGGGACTTCAGGTGGGTAGAGGCGGCTACTGCTTGTGATACATGTTCGGAGGAGGGGATCAAGACGTTTACGAGTCGATGTCGAGCTCTCAGGGCAGCGGTTGAGGTAGATCCAAAGCAAGCGAACGAGACAGTTCATAGCGATCGTTCGAATGATACGATCCTGTCCTGATCAGCTACGCAACGCTGGGACATGGCCCGCGCACCTTGAATTTGGCTAGAATGCTGTCGATGCATCCCTGCCATTGCTGCAGGAATGCTTCTCTCGGCGAGACACCGAGCGCGACTACAACCAAGGGGAACATAACCGACCAGTACCTCGGCTTAGCAGCCATCGGCAATGCCCTTTGCAGGATAATCGCAATCGCTTTCGACCACATCGGGTGATTGACCTCCGCCGTAGCAGTCTCTACTACAGGATGAAGCAGGCTCGTCAAGGTTTCGGCGTAAGCGCACTTGAGTGATTGACCGTGGGCTTTGGCGAAGAAGGCTGCAAGCTGCTGGACTAGCTCCGACGAGATTTCGAGCTCGACCTCCGGATAGACGCGCAGCTTAAGGTGTCGCATGCCTCGCAAAAGGTGCTCGACCTTGGCTTCCGTATCTTTGGCGACCTGACCGGCCGAAAGCTTGCCAAGCTCGCGAATGAAGCGGTCGCTGACGGTGAGGAAGCTGAGATGCAGGAAATCAACGGTTGCTGAACGAAATCATGCAGACCACCCACCGGCTGTACGATAATTGTCCCAAAAGTTCCACCTGTAGCTGCGCTACGTCCTTGCGATGGGGGAACTGCGCGGTCTCGTCTGACTTTTCCGAGCGATATGCGATGAATGCATTCGCTTCGAGGCTCATGCCTAACTCTTCACCCAGCGCTTCTCGAGGCACAAGTTTGACCAGCTCGATCAGTGCGCGATTGAGGATATATCGAGCTGCGGAGGACTTGCGACCGGCAAGGATAGCAGCGGCGTCCTCTACTCTCATCTGTAGCCCGAGCGAGCGGTCCAAGTGTGCGCGGACCTCGCTGGCTCCAATGCCCTCGCAGTGAGATTTGGACCATCCATTCAGTAGGTCGACGACGCGACGAGCGTGACGTCGACCGCAATGCGCGAGGGAGGTGACAAGGCCGTCAAAGTTGGGATCAATGCCGGCATCGAAATATGAGGGAAGGGAGGGTTGAGTGTTCTGCACCAGTCAGCTTCAGCCGATCTCTCAATACTTACTAGAGGTCTCGCGCAGATTCGAGTGATCTTCTGATTTCCAGCTATCATGAACTCCCTAAATACCACTCGGAGAGCCCCTCCCGCTGGCGAGTTGGATGGTCCATCTAGGTCTTCCCCGCTGATGCTCTCCTTTCGGCGACTTGGTCCAGCGAAGAAGCTCCCTGCATCGCTCTCGGTCCTCCCCATGCGAGACGGGGTTACTCGAGAAGGGATTGGCGGTAAAGCTGGTACAGGATGGTCTTCAGCTCGGAAGGACGATGAGCCTTGTGAAGTACCGCCATGAGAGCGATGGGAAGAATGATTGGTGGCTATGGACTGCTTCCTCTCCGCCCAACCATGATATCCCGAAGGCCCAGGTGAGGCGGCGCCCTTTCCTCGTGAACCCGGCCGGAAGGAAGATGTACTTGGGGAGATAGGTGATTCGTACCGAGAGAAAGGGTTCTTCAGTACAGGGTAGCCCGGCCCACCGAACTGCTTCCCATCAAGCGGTGGTACTGGCGGTAGAGGTATTGCGCCTGGAGCCGTAGCTCCCTTAGTGAAAGCATTTTTGAGCGATGCAAGTGATCCTTTCCGGTTCGCCAAGAATCCTGAAGACGAGCTAATTGATCCACCTGGACCGACGAGTGATGATGACGAGCCGTTGCTGAGCTTACCGAGGCGAGCGACATCTTGAGTGTTCGGTGTGGGAGCGCCTACAGAGTAGCTGGCTGACGCTTTGGGCAGGATGGGACGGGATGGGGTACCGAGCTTTGTCGAAACGGTATCGAAAGAGGGATTCGAGCGGTGAGCGTACGGGTCGGGGTCGAGTATGGGTGAGGATGAAGAAGCGCCGAATGAAGTCTTCGAGAAAGCCGGATATGTAAAGTCGTCATCGCCATCATCGTCATCAAGATCTGCACAGAGGGCATGCCCAGCATCAGTGACAGTCAAATCCTGGCGGACGAGCCATCAAAGGAGTCTCAGCACTCGCACTCACCTGGAATCACAATCTCTTCCATTGCGCATTTTATGACTTCTCCCGGGACTACCTAACTCAAGATAAACTTGCTTGTTTCCGCCCTTGCTGACCTCGGTACAACCCAGTCAAAAATAGTTCCGCCGAACAAAAGATAAAAGCAAAAGCACTCACCATCGAAACGCGACAGTGTTGCCACATCACGTGACTTTCTTTTAAACGCCGGCCCTGAGGATGACGAATGATTGGTGCATTAAGCTGCTTTTCCAAAGCGATTCGGCCCCCCTCTTGTGGGTTTCAGCTTCTTCGTCAACCTCGTCCTTTACAAGAATCAATTAAAAGACAGCGTGAGTCCTCCTAGAGCCATCTGGCTAGACAGCTACAGCTCATACTTACCAGTGGGTTTTTCTTGCTTCTGCTGCTCTCTGCTTTATACCCCATCATACCGCATCACATCACGTTTACCCACGTTCATCGATCAATGTCATTTGCCCGTCGATTCGCTTCGACTGCCAGCACTATGTCGTGAGTCGTTATTCTTCTCCAATTCCCTCGAGGTCGTACTCATTTCAATCTAATAGGCAAGTTTACTTTGACGTCGCTATCAACAGTCAGTTCACAACGTCCTCGCTTCGGGCGCAGTTTAGCGGTATCAAACGCGTAGCTAATGCGAATTCAGACGCGCCTGCCGGCCGCATCACTTTCAAGCTTTACGACGACGTCGTTCCCAAGACCGCCGACAACTTCCGTGCGCTCTGTACCGGTGAGAAGGGTTTCGGCTATGCCGGTTCGGGATTCCACAGGGTCATTCCCCAGTTCATGCTCCAGGGTGGTGACGTGAGTGCTCCGAGATTCGGGGTGTATCTGCACTAATTGATCGTCTACAGTTCACCGGTGAGTTCCGCTCAGCTCTTGTCCTACGTCGTCTTCGGCGCAAATGCATGAAGACGGAGAGCCAAAAGCTGACCCTTTCCCAGCTCATAACGGTACCGGTGGCAAGGCGAGTACACGAGTCTTGTCAATATGAGTTGCGGCTGACCTGATATCGGCACAGTCCATCTACGGGAACAAGTTCGCCGACGAGAACTTCAAGCTCCGTCACGACCGTCCCTTCCTCCTCAGCATGGCAAATGCTGGCCCAAACACCAACGGGTCGCAGTTCTTCATCACCACTGTCGTGACCCCGTGGCTCGATGGCAAGCACGTTGTCTTTGGCGAGGTGACCCAGGGGTCCGATCTCGTCCAGCAGATCGAGAAACAAGGTTCCGACTCAGGCAGTGAGTGATTCAGCGGCTGAGCGCGATGACGCGCTGATGACGGTGTGCAGAGCCGAAGGCCAAGGTCACCATCACCTCCTCCGGAACCGTCTAAGTGGCAGAGATACCGACGGAGCCAGGCGGAGTGAGATCAGTGCCGAGCAGATGCCGGATGTGAGAATACGAAAAGTATGACAGCGAGATGAAAGCGTGATAGGGGTGATCAAGTGACTGCGTGTCTGTTATGCGCTACAGGCTCTAGAGGGCTATCAGCATCGTAGCCTTCCAGTAATCGCTCAGAGACCGCGAAGGTAGGCTTCCGATGGTAAAGCGGGGCCCTGTTGATCAGGGAAAATTCAACAGCGCGCCGGTTTCGGCTTTGTTTACGAGTAATAAATCCCTTTATGATACTGTTTCAACGTCAAGGCCCTTCAAGAACTCAGCGACCACAATGGACGTTCTCAAAGCGGTTCAGACGTACATCTCGAAGATGATCACCGAAGTCCCGGGGATGAAAGTGCTCCTCCTCGACTCACATACCGTTTGTCTTTGCCTGGGCTACCCTTACTTCGTCTCGACTAATGGTCTGCAGACTCCTATAGTATCCCTTGCGACAACGCAATCTGAACTTCTATCCCATGAAGTTTACCTCACCGACCGAATAGACAAGTACGCTCTTTTCGCTCTAGCTATTCGAACCTTGTTGACAATCGCAGTACATCTCGAGAACCGCTCAATCACTTATCATGTATCGCCTTCCTCTTGCCCACGGACCAGTCGATAGAATGGGTCAAGCAGGAGCTTACCAAACCTCGATATGGAGGCTACTGGCTCTGTGCGCGGTGCTCATATCGCCTTAAATATCGGCTAATTGTTGAAAGACTTCTCGAATACGTTGAGCAAGTCCCAGATCGAGGAGATGGCTACGGTGGATGAGCTCGAAGTGGTAAAGGAAGTCCAGGTGAGCTCTATTACGAGGACTATGTAAGATGCTGACGAGGCTGCAGGAGTTCTTTGCGGACTATCTCGCTCAATACCCTTCGCAGTTCACCCTCACACAGGCGGCCCTCGCAGATGGCGGAGAAGGACCGTCAAATGTCGCTCAACCCCTCGATGCCGCATACGAGCAAAGCTGATGGGTAGCTTAGCCTCCACTGTATCTCCCTGCTCCGCTTCACCTCCCCCCTCCAGTCCTCACGAACCACCTCAAAGCGATCCTTGCCGTCCTCCTGAGTTTGAAGAAACGACCGGTATTACGGTGGGAGCGGATGAGTCAGGCTGGGAGAAAGCTCGCGACAGAGGTCCAGGTGGGCGACCTCAACTGTTACTGGTTGAAAAGCTGATAAGACTAGGCGGCTATGCAACATTCTCCATATCGAGAACTCTTCGACTTCCGGCCGACAGCTGGTCCAGCTCCTCTACTCCTTATACTAGGTGCGTTCGAGCTTCGGATGAGATCCAGCTGATGCTTGGTATAGACCGAAGAAATGATCCAGTCACTCCACTACTATCGCAATGGACCTATCAAGCGATGGTGCACGAGCTATGCGGGATCACCAACGGCAGAGTACGGATTGACCATGAAGACCAGCTGGAACTCCGAGTCAGTCAAATCACACAGCACCAATCCTCATGCTGACTGAATCAGGATCTGGTCCTCTCGTCCTCATCCGACCCCTTCTTCTCCCAATACCTCTTCTCAAACTTCGGTGATCTCGGTGCAGCGATCGCAGCATACGTATCGGACTACCAGGTGAAGAACACCTCCATCGGCCCAGCTTCGACGTCTCGGATAGAGACAGTCGCAGATATGAAGCGCTTCGTCGAGGAGTATCCCGAGTTCCGGAGATTGGGTGGAAATGTTACCAAGCATGTTACGCTTGTTGGCGAGTTGAGTAGATTGGTGGAAAGGGATGATCTCTTGGCGGTATCCGAGGTTGAGCAGAGTTTGGCGAGTCAGGAAAGTCATCAAGCGGATCTGCGGGTATGTTCTCCTTCTCTAATAAGACTGACAGGATAGAGCGTCCTCACCCTTCTTGCATCGAGCAAAGTCCCACCCTCGAACAGACTACGACTGGCGATCCTCTACGCACTGCGGTATCAGAAACTCATCGGCAACCAGATCTCACAGGTCGTTGATGCGCTCATCCAGAATGGCGTCGGTGCAGATCGAGCGAGGCTGGTATACGTCATGCTCAACTTCGCAGGGGCGGATGTGAGGCAGGATGATCTGTTCATGAATGAGAACCTCTTCTCGAGGGGGAAGAGCGCGTTGAAGGGGTTGAAGGTGGGTAGCGGTACAAGAGGAAGTATAACGCCGACTGATTTTGACAATTAGGGCGTAGAGAATGTATACACCCAACATACACCACACCTGTCTCAGACGCTTGACCTTCTACTCAAAGGTAGGTTAAAAGAGACTAGTTACCCGTTCTTGGAAGGTGACGAGAATGCTCGGACACAAAGGTGACAATTTCAGCTTCCGCTTGTTGATGAAGAAGGCTGACATCGCTCAGACCGCAGGATGTCATCATCTTCATGCTAGGCGGGACAACGTATGAGGAAAGTCGAGCTGTTGCTCTGCTTAATCAGCGTTTAGTGAATGATCCAGCTGGCGGACCTGGCGGGACACGCATACTGCTTGGCGGGAGTACTATACATAATTCTGCCAGGTGAGCCTCTTGAAAGCCGGGGTATGATCCGGCTAACCTCCTCTAGCTTCCTCAATATGGTCGAATCCGCAGCCGAACACTTTGATCCCTCCATCTACGGTCCACCCATAACAACCGCTCCTCCTACATCTACCCCAACCCCCGCTCCTTCCGCCAACGCAGCCAACGGACCATTGGTGAACCTCAGGGCTGGCGGATACGAGCTCTCAGTAGGCGGCGCTGGGGGATCAGGACTGTTCAGGACTGGGAATGGGGATGCAGGTGCGAGCTTTCAGGTTGGGCAGATACCGCAGGTCGCCGAGGGATTGCGGGATGGAGCGGGGAAGCTTTGGGGTAGTGTAAGGCAAAGAGTTGAGGAGAGGGTCAGTAGGACGGGAACGCCGCAGGCGAGATGATAAGCCAGAGTTGACATCTACGAGACATTTATCGTGGCAATGAGCCCTGAAGCCAAGCCACCGGGCTGGTCTTACCGTAATATGACGTTGACCACGTATTAAACGCCGTCGAGTTAAACGCGATGCTGCTCGCACACAACTCTGCACAAATCACGGAACGCTCAATCATAATCACCACTCAAAGAACCCACTTATCATTCCCCTCGACCTCACAACCTTTCAAACTCCTCGACCGCAATGTCGACCTCTTCCTCGCAACGAGCTCCTTCCCCCTCGTCCGACGCCTCCGCATCCCTTCTTCCCCTCATCTCCGATCTTCACCTCTTCTCAGACCAACCTGCAGCCCCTCTCCCGCGTCTTCAGCTCTGTACGTCAAATCAGACCAATCTTCAGCTCATCTCCCTGCATCATCCGGTCTGACCGTCCCCTCGGACCAAACCTCTCATTCATCCCCCTCCTCCGGCCAGCCGTCTTCTCTTCCACAGCCGTCATCAGCCACATCCCCGTCGGATCTCATTCTTCCAAACCCTTCCTATGTCCATCCTGGCTCTGAACACACCGCAATCCCCTTCCGGTATCAGCCCTATCAGTTCACCGAGAACACTCCGCACAATATCGTGTTAAAGCCGGTGAGCCCCGTACGTATCGAAGACTTCCTTCGGTCTCGAAACAACGTACCTTCGACTCATCTTCTCTCCTCATCTTTGGCACCTCCTCCACACCCCGACATTGCCGATATCGCTAGCGTCAGCGAATACGTGAATGGTTTTACGGTCCCTTGGTTCAAACAGCAATGGCTAAACGTGCTATGTGATGAGACCATCGATTACGGTGGAGAGCGAGCGCCTAATGCGCCGCTTCTCACGCTCAGAAATAGGATTCGGTAACTAAATCTGCCGTGGGCGATCAAAAGTCGTCGAGTGGGCAAAGTGGGAAGAAGGCGGCGAAGTCGATGAAGTCGGCGAGTACTGGGAATGAGCCGAAAGGACTTGAAAGCTTTCGACTGGGTGATACGCATCTTTGGGCGGGTTTGGGGGCAGGCGGCTGGCAGTGCACCAGTACCCATCATAGGTGAGGGCCTACAGTCTATCGAGCATTCTGACCGAGACCAACGTGTCGCAGGCTCTCACGCTAGTGACAGTCTGTCCATACGCGACACTCATGTCTTTATCCATCTCATGCTGGATGATAACGCCCGTGATGACCGATGGGAGTTATTCCCTCACCCGCGGTTGCCAGATTCACGAGCGGTAGACTTGGAAGTCCACCGAGCTTATGGAGCATGGCGACTACCTCTGGCATTGTCCAATTCCAGGTGACTGGTATTCTTTAAGTTTTTGTGTCTACACACTACGCAAAAAACGTAGCTTACGACGACCACAGGAAGAGACCTTGTCTCCTTCGGTACATCGCCTACGTTCTGGGATTTTATCGGAATGCATTTGGACGTCGACGTAAGATATTGTCATCGACCACTAGATAGCTTCCACTGACTTGACGAACACAGCCCCCATGCCCTGCCGACCCAACCGAGCCCACAAAGTCCGGGAAGTTTGCGTGGGCCGCAAACTCCGCTAAGTCAAAGACGAGCGATGCGGCAAGCACCAAGACTGGGGGCACAGCGGAGACCAGCGGTGCAAAACGGAACGGGCCTCCCCTGGAGACACCTCTGGCCTATCCAAGTGACTTCATCAGGCAGAGGGATGCTCAATTCTGTCTGCTCTGCCGAGCGCACGAGATAGTGCACGATCACAAAGCCGGGCATATAAGTCCTCGTGCAGGAAGGCATGAATTGTACGATAACCGATTCGTACTCGATCTTGACACTTATATCGATCGTATGCAAATGACGCCCCGGTCCGTCAGCTGGCGAGAGTCCAAAGATAAACGGATCCGGTCCCGTCTCCACTCGACAGTCGATCTCTTTCCCGCCAACTTCCTCCGCCTTTGCGAGGACTGTGAGCAATTGCTCGATGAGCGGTTTACCGCCGTCATTATCTTCCGCGCCCCGCCCATGCGCTGAACTGCCGGTCCGGGATTACCGAAGAACGATCAGAGGTATGGGCTAGAAGCATTGAGCTGCACAATCGGAGGCTTGGGGGCGGTACCCGGATCAAGCTTGTCCCTCCGACCGTCCCTACCAAGAACGCCTACCTTGACGCTCACCGGACGACTTTTGCGAGTGAAGCACTACTTGCGCTTCATTTGCAGGCGCTTCTTCATCTGCGATGCCGAATACCTATGATCTTGCCAGAAGCGACCGCGTCGCTCAGTACTACGACGTACGGTAGCGAGGTGCCAACGAGTCCGTCTTTTTCGCCTGGAAAGGCTGCTCGAGGTGACGAATCGCCTCCGTCGAGTCAGACGGAGTCGCATGGTGGCCCAGCGGATCCGGCACCCACATCATATGGGTCAAAAGATCCTGACACGAAGGCAGCGCGGATCGAGGAATGGCGTTATAGCATCAGAAACGGTGCTCCCGAGCAGTCCAGCTGAGCCAGAAGGTCGAGGATGCGCTCAGCCACCGCTTGAGCCTTCGATACGATCCTTTCAACAAATGGTCGAGGCGTAAAGCTGATGAATCATCCCTTTGGGCGACTGAGTACTTCGCTTTGGATCTGTCCCCGACGGAATGAGACTAAAGTAGCAAGTACAAGAGGGGATGACAGATACCTTCGTTAGAGAGAGTACAGGGATGGAATGCACTGTGCATCTGTAAGTCTCTGAGTCATCGTCTTATGGTCCAGCTTGGTCTCCTCAATAGCTGAATAGCTGGTGCAACATTAACGAGTCGAAGCACAGCAAGCTCTGAGTAAAGAATGTGGCGTTCCTTGCAGTCCAGTACCACTGTGTGCCTAGTGACCGTGCAGCCGGTATCTCGCCTCATCTAGCAACGTTCAGATGTCACTCTGACTCACTTGCCAACCTTCTCACTTCTGGTCTCTCGTTTGCGTTACAATTAAATGTCAATCCTGCCGCAGTACCATACATTAGCAAGTGATGACTGACGATGAAGCTCCTCCAGTGTGGACGGAGAGCGATCGTAAATCCCTAGACTAGCCGACCCCCTCTCGACAGCTACCACATCATGTCCCCACCGCCTCAATATCTTCCCAGTCCTCGGCATTACCCTCGTGACCGGCTGGAGATTTGTATCGCCATCGAAGGCGGTATTGACGGTTCGCACTGGAGTGATCCGAGACGAAGCCTGGGCTGCTTTTGCTACTGATCCGCCGAAGAGGATCCGGATCAGTGTCAGTGACGCTCGGGGAGATTCGGAGACGATTGAGTCGTTGTACACGTTGCGTAGTCCGAACCTTATACTCAGTCGGAATAATTGGGACGAAACATGAGGCGGAGGCAGGGAGTAGGAAGACGATATACGGTACCGGGAAGTTCTTGGTAATCGTGCCTACTGCCCTTGTCCATCATTTCGATGGGGTGGTCCATCACTTGGCTCTGTACTAGGTTGTTTTCAGATGGAGTATAGAGGGTCTGTATCCTCAGGAGTGTGGGCGAAAGGAAGGAAGCAGCTTCTCAAATCTGGTGGCGAAAATCTTCGACCTTGACAGCTTGATTTTTAATCACCATTGTCATATTTCCAGCTGGTCTCTCTGTGAGGCTCTCTGTGACCAAAATTGGGATCGTACACACTTGCGCCCGGGTGGACAAAAACGTATGTATCCAGTGCTTTGAGGAATCTTCGCCTTCCTCGTGACATGTCACTCTGGACGGAGAGACTCTTCCCAGTGATGTTTAATAATTGAGGGATGTTCCCGATCATGCCGTCCATTTCAGTGATGACAGCAGGCCGGCTTTGAGTTCCCGGAAGGATGCGACGGTGTTTATGTTTACGAGTATCACGCCAACAGGGAGTGCCACAAACTGCTAGACCCGCTCAAACGCCACAAGTACACAGCCTCGCCACCTGATAAAACCTCGCTAGTTCCACGACGCTCCTCGCTCCACAACACTCTCAATCACCTCACCCAAGCTTTGCCAGTAATCTTTGAAGTAGCCACAATGTCCATCTTACCACAGTACCAACGTATCTCAGCCATCGACGATGACGCCCCACCACCATGGAGCAAGACTTCCCGACCATCTTTCGACGATGTGACTTACCCACCTCGACCCGGCCCCAGCTCTTCTTTTACGGGAATCATGAACGTCACCTACACTTGGGAGCCGAGGTGGCCTATCAAAGGGACTGCAGAGGACGTCATCGGGGCGATGGGTCGTAACAAGGAGGTGAGTCACACCCCCACCCATCCTCTCAAGCTGTAATAATCACTAGGCTAACAAGACGTCATCCGTTTTGTTTTCGTAGGATACAATCTCAATAGTTCAACGAGCCTTCCCAATCCTCGACGAATACCCTACCAACCGAATAGAATTCTCCACACCAGTCACACCAGTCGATAAAGACGCGAAAGAAGTCCGTTGGAGTCGGGTTTCGGACGATGCTTGGCCTGGGTTCGCTAGTAATCCTCCGTCAAGGTTGAGAGTTCAGGTTGCCGATCTTCCAGGTCAAGCTGGATCCAGTGAGTCATTCACATCTCCTGTCAAACTCGCTATCGGAGTACAAAGCTGTGTGATTTTGAGTGAATATTGACGTATGGATTTACAGGGAAGAGGAGGGAGATACGCAACATCGTGTTCTATGTCCTCGCTATCCTCATCTCACCATTCGCCATTATCGGTCTTATCGTCTTGATCGTCACAGTTCTCGCCTGATAAAAACATCGCTCTGTTTCGCGCAATACCAAACATGTCACGTTGAAGTATACACGTTCCGTATTGTATGTAAGTGTCCTATGTGTTCCGTATCGTTATGTAGATTGTCAATACATGCACAATACACGCTCCGTATCATATACACACTGTCGACGAGTTCAAAATGCATCCGGTCTACCGGTCAATATCCCACTGACGCCCTTCTTTCATCTGGAACTGGCAGGACTCTAGGTGACTAGCCCTGAAATCATTACTCACGTCCCTTTCTTTCTGGACAAGCAGGATCGTAACATCATCGTTCATCAAGGTCGTTTTTCGTAAAAGCTATGATAGCTACAAAAAAGTCAATCAAGAGAATTCCGCCTGAATGGCTCAGAACGTGAAGTATTATATCCCGTTCCTCTCGCCCACCGGCTCACAAGCTGTCCTGCTTTGCGATTTCATGGGTTCTCATGAACCCACAAGGGATATCACAGGCCGGTATGACTTGACGCAGCTTCCGCAGCAAAGCCTGCTCAGATCCCCATTAGACTATCCCAGCCTAAACCCGAGGGCAACTTCCCTCAGGCCTCCCAAACGGGATCGTGGATGAACCCCGCCTTGCTCCCCCTCACACTCCACACAGTGGCTTTCGCTACGACCGGAAGATCAAGCCGTATCTGACTCTCGTCATTGACTTGCTTCCGCAGTAATCTCCGGTTCACTGTCTTGGACCCGACTGGGGTCTTTCTTCGAGCTTTTGCTGCCAGAGACGAAGCCGGTACCCGTAATGTGTGGGATTTACTAGCCGTTGGTCGTGAAGGCTCATCGTCCGACGAACAAAGGTTGATCGGCTCGTCCTTATGCCCTTCCGAAGTAGTCGTGGCCGTAGAGGACGTCGTCGAGAGAGCTCGAACAAACAAGGGGGCTGGTGACGAGACTGCCGACAGGATTCGTATCGCTTTGGTCCGAGGCCTCGCTCGAGCTTGAGGTGCTGGGGAGGAAGATGAGGCGACAACCCGCCTCGGCATCAGAAGGTCTCGGCGTGGTTCTTCGGAGCCGACGCTGGACAAGGAAGAGCTTAAAGCGGGCCGTGTGAGCTTGCGAGCGAGATCGGGAAGACTAGGCGACTTCTGACGTGTTGGTGATGATCGAGGTGAAGGGGACAAGCTAAGGTCGATGACGCTATTGGACCTTCTCGCTGGTCGACGATCTTCAACTTCTTCTACCTCCTCAATCGGACTGGACTCCCTAGGTCTTTGCACGAAGAAGTCGACGAATGCCTCGGTGTTTTCGCCACCAGTCGCCTTGATCCGTCTAACGGTTCTAGGCTTCGTAGCCGCTTTCCTCGAGGTCCGCACCTTCGTCGCCTTCGCCACTAGCTCCTCCTCGTACGCCTTGACAAGCTCCGACCATGCTTCCCGAACGAGATATTCAGAAATCCACACTCTGATATCGGGCTTCGCTGCACTAGATCCCTGCGTCTGGCTTGAGGAGATAGCAAGATCGTCATCCGTGGCGACGAGGTCGACAAGGCCAAGTACCTGTCGTTCGGTAATGGGCAAATCTTTCGGATCGACGCGAGTTCCATCCATGGCTGCAAGACACCGATCGACATATGCATCACACTTGAAGCTGATCCGGTATTCTCGAAGCTCCGGGTTGGTAGGGTCGTCCCGGACGGAGTGGATCTTGACGATGTGAGGTGGAGGTGTCTGAGATCGCCTCGAAGAGGTCTGGGTGACTTTGCTGGATGAGGCGACGGGGACGGCGGAAGCGAAGAATGACGTGATTCTAGAAGATGACGACGATTGAGAAGATGACTGCGGCGGCGCAGGTGGTGACGATAAAGACAGTGATGGCGATCTCGCTCGAACAGATCGTACTCTGTCCCTGGCCTCGTTCATCAGCTGAGCCCCGAAAAGCCCAACGTTCTCTCCCGTAAATTTCCTGGTGACCAGCTCCCTCGTACCCCACTCGAAGAACTTCTCACACGCCTTGGCCATTCCCTCTAGATCTCCTCGTCCGTCATTTCTAGCCTTCCCGCGCTTCATGTTCTCCATCCCTCGACCGAATCCAGGCCATCCTTGATTTGAATCTTGAAGCGGACTTGTGCAGGGCTTAAGATAGGCATCAAGAGCGAAAGCTGGGAAGAGGGATGAAGGGTCGCGATGTGAGAGTTCGGCTGCACGTTGTGGATATTTTCGTCCGATCTGCTTGGTCGAATCGGTCCGGAGCTCGTCGACCATCCTGCCGTGAACAAATGACAGCTCGGTCTTGAAGGCGACGGGGTCAGTGGTGTAGACTTTCAGAAAGTCGGAAAGTCCAGCGTGTGCGAGAGCCGAAGTAATAGTAGGACCTGGCATATCCACTCGGTCAGTTGTCCTCCAGCCCAATTCCCCATCTACTTACCAAACCCTGCCAGACCTTCCGGTGCGTAGTCCCCTCCACCCAGCAGAGCGACCAATACCATCGCCATCCTACAATCTTCCTCGCTGACCAGCTTCGTCCCCTCCTTCTTTCCCCATATATCTCGGATGGCAATGGAGCGGAAGACCTCGTAATGCCGGAGATCGGACCGGGAAGTATTGGATTGGGTTGAAGATGCTTGAGCACCGGACAAGGTGGGAGAATTACTGTATTCTTGTCAGCTTAGCCCAGCCTAACCTGATCTGAGCTTACTTCCGGAGAAGACAGGTAGCTCCGAAGAGGAGAGCATCGACATCATCGGAAAGGACCGCGTCGATCTTTCCTTGGCGATTCATCACCGCCAGTTCTGCCTCTGCTTCTCCTGGAGCCTGGATGCGTTCAGCTGAATCTCATTGCGATGTCAATGCTGAGCTCACGTTCCACCACTCAAGCCCACAAACATCGAGTAACGCTTTGAACTGTCGACTCCGAAAGTCCGCCGTGCCAAAATGCCCAGTGACCGTCTGATTCCGCTTCATCGACGGCTTGTTGGGTCCATCTGGTCCGGAATCGTCAGCACCGTTATCATTCGAGCTCGTACCGACTGACCGAAGACGAAGACAGGTAAGACAGGCTGTTGAAGGAGTGTAGTGATCTTGTAGAAGATCGTCCGGAGGAAAGGGTTCTCCCCATGTACAGGGATTTGAGCATGAAAGATCCATATCCTAACCCTTGATCAGCAATATACTCGACAGACTGTAGGTATACTTACGAAGCGTCAATGCCGATCGTGAGTGCTCGCAATCCATTCCTATTCGTGATAAAGGCATCTCGCGCTAAAGTAGATAATGATGTCTTAGCTGCTGCCGGTCGAATTAGCTGGTAAGAGCGATGTCAACAATCCGATCTGATCGATTTTCAAGGAAGACTCACGTCCCACAAGCCTGGTACACCCATGGTATCGTCAAGAAGTCGTCAAGAAGTATTTATGCTATAATACACCATGCAAAGGCATCAAGAATTCAAGAAAGTCACACTGATTGCTAGCGGAAGATGTATGCCTTCAAAAACAGCAAACATCGAGGAGGTCGTCAACTTCCGCCACGTGGTGATCGGAAAAACAGTCACGTGAAGGCGTCTCAGGCTGGTTTTTTCGGGGATGTTGTATAGCGATGAGCGATGTGTATAGCGAAGGTATCCCAGCTGCGATCAGACGTTTACATTATTGCACCTCATGGCGTCATCTCAGGACACCATTCGGACGTCACAGAAGCGGAAGTCGAGTCAGTCCGAGCAAATCACGTCAGATGTGACTGTACAAGTCAGCGAACCCTCTTCGTCAGCCGGTCCAGCATTCGGTACGTCACCCTTGACCAGCTTCCACACGTACACTGACGGGCTTCTCAGTCAACTTCCCCTCCATCAGACCTTCCAAATATATTCCTTTCACGATTTACTCCCGAGACGTGGCTTCATCTTCCGATCTGACCAAGCAACCGACTCTCATAGCTGGCGAGACAGCCGACGTGGAATTCTTCAGTACCAACCGAGATCGTCAAGTCGGTGCTGAAGGCTTCGATTGCGTGTGAGTCAAGTCCAACCCGTTTGCGCTCGACACATTACTTCCCAATAGATGCTATAACCTACTAGTTATTTGCCAGCACTGTACGACCCCTCAACCTCAACCCTCCAGATCAACCCCTCAACACCCCTCTACCTCCTAGCCCACCGAGCCAAGCGTCTTCGCACCGCCGCGCTCCCTTCATCAGCAAGTAAAGAGTCAAAGATCGAATGGCGGGTAAAGCGGAACGACCTCGGTGAAGTGTTTGGGACGAGGAAGGCGAAGAGCCAGATTAAGGCTGCCGAGAGGAATAAGGTTGATGTGGGGGCTATGCAGGGGGTTAAGGGGCATTTGATGGAGTCGATTGGGGAGAGGATGGAGGAGGGTGAGTATGCTTTCGAATTCTCGTTGTATATTGCGTTGATCTGGAGGGGTGCAGGACCGGTCGGGCCATCCGACTTGATCCCTGCGCCGAACTTGACTACAAGCGAAGTCAGCGAGATCTATTCCCGAGACACCCTTATCCCGCCAGCCGAGTACTCTTCGATCGATGTTTCTAACATTCTCCACGCGAGAGACGATAAGGGACGATCTGCTTCTCTACCATGGCGGAGAAGTCGATGGATTGAGGATAAGATGCGGATGATTGTACAATCTGCTTCTTCCGGATCTACCAAGAGAGTCACCCTGTTAGTCTGCTTACTCTTCGCATCGTTAAATATTGTTGCTGACAGGAAGGAATCTAGACGGATGTGCTATTACCTTTCGACCATTCTTCTCCTTCACGACCTCGCTCCGCAACTGCACAAGATCCCTCGTACCGACCTACCCGCGAAGTTTCCCGGCGTTCCCGAACAGCTTCGTAACGGGTGCATCTCGCGATTCACCGAGAGCAGCGGGAAGCGGTATACGGTCACAGATAAGACTCGCACGAAGCTCCTCGCTTGGATCTGTGCACTGTACCTCTCGCTGAATGATTGGACCATCCCCGTTGGGACTGTTGCAGCGGAACTCAAGCTTTCAATTGGGAAGTACGTCTATCACTGACCAAGGCTTAGTATGGAAACTGATGCCTTTCGTAGGATTGGAGATATGTTCAAGTCACTGGGATGTAAAGTGGATGTCCCGAGTCCAGCAGAGAGGGAAAAAGCGGGCATGTCATTGTCGGATGCGCAGAAGAACAAGAAGGCGGTCTTGAAGGCGCCAGTGGAGTTCCCGAAGATCAAGAGGAAAGGACCGGTCAAGCGATAGCTCCATACGAGTTTCGTCATCGAGTCATGTCATCCATGCCAGCATGTTGATCGTCACGTCATAAACCCAAAGTCCTAGATATACACACCGTTACTGCGATATACACACCGAAATTCGTACCAACCGTTATAAGCCCGGCTCAGTGCGCCTGAGTTATGGGTAGAGACACCTTCCAAGTCGTACTCCCATCGAAACTCCTGATATTCACTAATCCTCCTTTCCTAAGATGAGCCGCGATCTCAGGCTTCATCAATAGCAACCGTTCTTGAGCTGATGATCTGCCTGGTATCCGCTTTGTGACGGTCGTGATCTCAGTCGTAGGACTCAGCGGAGTAGGAGGTAGGATGGAGGGGTATGTAGGTGTGGAGATGCGTTGTGGAGGAGGTGATGGACGAGGGATGAGGACGTAGCCGTATGATATATTGTTGGAGAAGGATCGAGCTCGTCGGTGGGTCTGGAAGGATGGTTTACTGGGTGGTGACGTTAGTTTGAGGTACGAATCGAGATCAGGAACGTCTAGGGCGGGGGTGGAGGCACTAGGAGGAGTATGGTTTGGTAGGACCCCCTTTCATCAGGCGAGGCGAGGTGACTCTTTGTGAAGTGCAAGGGTAGTGGAGAGACGAGTGGGTGAAGGGCGGAACATACCCTGTTACAGGAGCGGACATTGATCCAGCCTTTCGTGGGCCTGTCGGAGGCTGTCTCGTCGGACTGATGGACTATCGTCAAAGTTCAGTAGGTGTAGTAGCTGGAGGGGTACGTTGAGAACATACTCTCGAACCCAACCTCAACCTCGCCAAACCCGACTCCTCATCCGTGAGATACTCCACTCGATCCGTTTCTTCGCCACCACTGACCGATCTTCGCAACGCACCTTCAGGTCGTTCGCAAGGCGTATATCTCATCGAACTTTTCCGCGGTGAGAGTCTGAACGTCGCAGATCGAGCTGAGTTCGGTGGCGAGAGGGATGTAGGGGAGTCTGGGAGGGTCGATCGGTTTGTACTGGATAGGACGACCATATCACGTCGAATCAGAATTGAGCAGGAGCGATGATTTCCCTGAACTGCAGCGATGTCAGATGTAGTGAGAATTGGCATTAGGATCGGCTGCATCTCAGAATATAAGGCATCCGGAGAAAGACCCCAGTAAACAAAACTTTCAGTCGCCGTGGAACAATGAGTGCCTTCACCATTTCGTCACTTGAGTTATTCGTCTCTCTTGGAAAAACCCCCCGCCTCCATTTGTGTTTATGTCAGCAAAAACAGAACAAAAAGAAGTTTTTGACCCCAGAGCATCATCCAGCGGAACAATGAATGACGCTGGCGGTGGCTTTTAGGTGAAACCAACATCCGATCTCGAAGGCTAAAACTATGCGATCGCAATCGCGCCTTGATATATCGGATGGGACTCCAGGGGCGGTCGGTCAGTGAGGGAGGACAATAAGACGTTTCGTAACGCCAGGTCCGATTTTTACGGAAGTGGGGGGAATGAATTATCTCGTCTTGGAGGCGGAATTCCAGGCTGAACTCCGTACCGCGTGTTGAATTCTTGAGTCTTTTGACCCTGGGTACTTCCCCATAAAGCTCATCAAGTCGACTTCCAGCTGCAGCAAGTGATAGTCACATTCACAAAAACCGATAATCGCTATCCTTAAGCTGAACTTTTCTTACTCGAGTCCCTCACCCCCGACCCGCCCTCCGCCCATCATGCCGACACCCGCACCCGAAAACGATACAGGCGAAACAGCGAACCCCTCCTCCCGGCTAGATAACGCCGGAACACTCCTCCAATCCGTCTCCACCACCCTCATCCCAGAGAAGATTTCCATCGTACGTCATGCTTTCTTTCGGAACCTGCCTGAGATTTCTTAGGCTGATGTGAGCTTTAGTTACCCGGCCATGAATCAGATTTTTCAGCATGTACCTTCTGCCTTTGGCAAGAGGATCATACCCTCGGAAACGCATTACGGTGGATCATCATGAAGGAGTGAGTGACTTTTTCGGTTGATCTGAATTTTGACGTTGCTTACCTTGAGCAGCCCTGACGTAGAGTTCTGTGGATATAGCGCGCCTCATCCTAGCGAGCCGAAGATACACCTACGGATACAGATGTACGGTGAGCTGACTCGAGCTTACATCTCGAAAGAGTGGCTTAACGGACATGTTAGATAATCTTTCGGCGGTGGATTGCTTGAGGAGAGGGTTGAAGAACCTCCGGGGTCTGTTGAATACGGTCAAAGACAAGTACTCACAAAGCTTGAGGTGAGTCAGCTTGTTCGAAAGGCTACATGCTAGACGTAGGTTGACACTAACCTATTAGACATGACGACTACATAAAGGAGAAGGACGTGGATGTGCAAGCGGTGGTAGCGGAGACATTACGGCAAAGAGGATTCGGAGTGGTTGGAGATGACGAGCGGATGGACGAGTCATGACGTTCTGGACATACTGGGTCTCAATCGCACTCTTGCATGACATGTACGCATAAATCATCCTGGAGTCTTCATCATCCGCATGCTACAGACATTCCCCTTGGCCAATTGTGGTCGTTCCCATCGTCGATTGGAGGATCGTCACAATTATGTGGTGCTGACCCGGACATCAACCCTGAAAGTCCCGACATCGAACGGGCCCCTATACTCATCAGCACCAGCTCAGCTTACATACGTCACGCTCACCTCCCTCTGGACCCGCTCTCATCGTTCCATAGTCCTCGTATCTTCCAGCTTCCCGGCGTCATGCGTCGTCTAAACCATCCTACCCATTTTGAACGCCCAGACAGGTTGCTTGTTGCGGTCATCGACGCGGATCGCGTCGTCGAGGACGTATTTCGGACCCCTTGTATCTGGTCGTCTACGATCAGTGGATTCAAGCGGGGTATGTGCGGAGCTCACCTGTGGAGGTCGAGGATAAGACTGTGGTGATAGATGAAGCGGTGTATGTGTCGTCGATTATGACGAGGTATAGAGCCATTAGTCAAACAGTGAGATCGCGGTGACGGAGAAGACGAGGTTGGAAGGGACTTGCCAGCTGGGCTTCATATCCGATGGAACGAGCGGTGGTGGATCACGCGGTGGGACGTGTACATTCTCGTTCTTGACCGAAGGATCTGGTTCTCGAAGCGGACGAATGGTTCTCTGACAGCTTTCGGTGTTTCGAGGTATGGCCGCCCATGCTGAAACGCGATCACTACGGAGGCGAGGGCTTGTCGAGTGCAGCTGACAACTGACTGGTTATCTGCACGATCGGGAGCGAGATTTAGGACTTGTCGCTGAGATTGCGCTTTGAGAGACGTTCTGACGGACCGAGAAGACTTTAATCACTTCACAGCTTACATTGCATCCGACCCCAAGAATGGTGAGGTTCTGATCTAGACTGGGTGACGTCGACAGCGTCGCCTAACTCAAGCGAATCACATTCGGCTCATGTCCGTTACATGCCATCTATTCCTCACACACTCGTTCAGCCCCGCTGTATGGAGTGGTACATCCCGCTCGACATAATCGCCTGGCCACCAACTCAACCTTTTGTCCGTCTTCAGCCATGAAGCGTTTCGAAAAACGAAGCCAGCGTCCAAAGGTGTCTAGAAATACGTCAAGTCAGCCAAAATTGCCTTAAGTCGGGTGGAAGGGCGCGGTATGGTTGGAAAGGAAGGGATCCACAATCGTATAGGAGGATTGAGAGCTGAGCCCTCCCTGAATCAGCTGATATTCAACTATCGCCACCTCCCCGCCGATCCTTGAGGACTGACGTCCGAAAGTGACTGCCCTCGTGACGTCGCATGCTGGACGGCAAGCTCGAAGGGTGTTGACGAGAAAGACGGTCGTGAGGCTGATATCATCAACCACGATTAAGCTGAGTATCGTCGACGCTGTAATCCTTACTCGCCTTTCAGGGCTCTGGAGGATGGCGGTGTGTATGCATTGGTAGGACTGTATCGGTTCCGGGTGACGAGGTATTGACGGTGCTCAAGGATATGTTGTGTGATCTTCGAAGCCGTCGCGGCGGCGAATCACTTACGTGGGGTGCCCCGACAGACGTCTGCAGGTGTCGAGTGGCGATTACTACCCATACTCATCGCCCTGCATCGTGACGGCTCTAGCAGAGGACTGCGACCAAGTCGTCGTGAAGCGAAAGGGTCGCTGTCTAGTAGAACATGAAGAATACGGAGGAAGAGGAGGTATACTTCCACCAGACATGCTCCGCTCCAACGAGGACGGAGGGATCTGCGCACTGCAGTTCATCCCGTGTCGTCCGCTTCGAAGCAATAAGTTTGCTGGACATTATTTGTGCTTCCTTTCAATAATGAACACGCTCAGCCTGACATCTGATTGTACGGTCGATGCGGAAGCATGGCTTCTCATTATGGACTTGAGGCGGTCGATGAGGCAAGAACGATGCAGAATTGAAGGTCGATCGAGATCGAGAGATCTTTGAAATGGAGGAAAGAAAGTTGGCTGATCGGTGGATTGCCAGCGGAAGGAGGACAGTAGGGTTTCCATTACAGCAGTTAACCCCGCTCTCTGACACCTTGAATAGGACATTTCGATCTGGACTCGCTACTTTCATCCCATTCATCGCCTAAATCCACAACATCTCGTACGGTCGACCAGCCGTACCTATCACTAGAACCTCCCAGTGACGAACTGGATCCCTCCCACATCGCTGGTCTCCCTCGCAATGCTCGGCCCATCTTCGACCTGCTCGTAGGATGCGACGGAGATCTGTTCATGTCGTCAGTTCCCATTGACATTCATGGGAGATGTATCAAAGAGAACTCACGGTTCGACGCTGGATGCTAAATCCAGTCGTACGCAACTGCATTTCGAAGGTCGCCGCCTCGTATTCCGTCCACGGGGACTCCCGAGCAACCCGTAGCGCACGAATGTGTTTGCCGCATTCAGCTGGTGGAGCGAGTTTATCGACAATGAAGACGGTATAGCCGCGGAGGCTAACTGGCCAGGGAGATAAGTAACGAGTCGTGGAGGGTCTGTCACTGAAGGGGCATACTCTGGACGGCCAAGCTGACTTGAGCTGATACCAACGACGTCGGACAAGGCATTTGGGGGACGAGAATCTAGTACTTCCACTTGAAGGGAGGGTGACATCAGCTCACCGAAAGACATAGTGTCAGTGGCGAGACTGACGTAGAGACCTGACCAATCGGGAAGCGAAGCGAACCATGACATCGCGGCGCCCATGCTGGTGAGGTTTGGATATCTGGACGTCCTCGGAAGACCAGATCGTTTGGGTGGATGACATGATAAAGAAACCAAAGACCTGGGAAGGTTGAGGGTGAAAGAAGCTAGGTGACAGCGTGATGGGTCGAGAACCTTGCACTTTGCAACGAGGCTCGGAAATGATCCGTGCACTACCATCCCTGCGAAGCAAGAGGTTTGATGGCGATTATTTGCCTCTCGTGTCAATGTATCTGATGTAAGGTGAACTTAGTCAAGGAGAACGTCCGCTTGTACTGCGGATTGACCGATACGGAAGCAGGACATATTTGGTAGGAATGCGACATTTACTTCATAGCATCTCTTCCGACACCTCAACTGTGAATGTACGGTATGGTTCTTAACATGGACGGGCTGAAGATCGTAGCATCGCAATAATCCCTACCCACGCGTCGATGGACAAGACCAGAACGTGGATCCCGGACGACACTAGAACCTCTCCGTCGACTTAAAACATCATGAAATCGTGAGTGGTGCCATGAGCGGCATTCGGCATGATCTTGTCGGAACCAAAGGCCGTCTATCGGACTCACTGTCAGCACTGAGTGACGTGATACACCCTTAATATGGAGTGATTCGCTACTCACCTCTGTGGATGAAGGCTGAAACCAATGTCGTAGGAACGCGAAGAAGATTCGAATATCTCGATGTGGTCGTGTAAATGGCCTCTCACTTGCCACCTCAAGCGCCCGAGGACGATCGTCGCTCTGCTTGGTAGGATGGAACTCGTTGACGACGAAGACAGTGGGCCCACGGAAGGTAACTGTATCCCTAGGTCAATTGTGGAATGAGGAAATAAACGAGATCCCTGCTCACATAGCGCCGTGAGGTGGACATATCCCATAATCGTTCCAGTGGAGCAGGGCGTGGTCGGAACAACGATGTAGTACTTCCACTAAGAGTTACATTAGACATCTACCTATTAAATAGATACGCAGTGGGAGATCAGACAGAGGCGAACTTACGTACAAGTCTGACCAATCAGGCAGCGAAGCGTACCAAGAAATCACAGCGCCCATGGTGATCGGGTCTGAAGCTGGGGGTCAATCTCAATCTATCCTTCGAAGACTTTACGCCGGGAGAGAAATGACAAGTGACAAAGATAGAAGAGTGAAAGACGGGCTGAAGTATGGGCGGGTTTGCCGCTGACACGCTGCAAAACAGCATGCGCGGAATGATCGGCATACCTGACAGTACGCTTATTATTTTCAGTGACCTCGAGGCTTTTTTCAAATCCTTTCCCGACCCGCTAGGTGCGATATCCATCCCTCGTATATCCTTGGTTGTCGTGATGACATAGCGTCGCCACTGCAAACATTTCTCAGTCTCGCTCAGAAAATGGGAAGGGAGGAGCAGTACGAACATGATAGCCTGGTTCGACGACAGCTGATCGGGGCGGACTCGTCTCGTCGGGTATAGGTTTGACTTGGATGAGCCCATGTTACGCAGACGTCCGAAGCGAGGACTCATATTTTCAAAGGTTAGGATATATATATTATCAATAGACGTTATTATTAGGCTGAAAGACGGAATATCTGTGGGAAGCGGTAAAAATCCATCAGCCAAGAGGCTCTGATGAGGGCGGGGGGGGGGACTAGGGAAGGATCAGCGCCGATGTCTCATCTTGCGGTACCTTGCTTATTTCTTCTATTTGTGTTTAATGAAGCACAGCCTGTCTTGTGTACACCTCATCTGTATCGTCTTGTATGATTATAAGGTGAGCTTATACTCATCGAGACCTCAAGTCGAAACCATTATCGCTATCTGACGTATTATCGGACTCTCACGTCAGTCTATTTCTCTCTTCAGAACGGCCTATACATACGGTTTTCGACGATCAGCTGTTTTTTTTCGTGGTTCACCTATACGACATCTTCTCGCTACAAGAGGTCATCACGTCCCGTACAATTACGTCGACTCCGACATACACGAGAGTGTAAGAGGTGAGCGAGTACGTCAGGGGTTTCCTGTTTTTTTTTTTCGACGAGTCGTACAGAAGGTGTCACCGGATATTCGAACGTCATCGTCAACGAGCTTCGTATACCTTATCTCGAGGAGAATGACGTTCGGATTGAATTGTCACCATCGGTAGACGAGAACCGTGGATCGAGGTGGAAGTGGCGAGCTTTGAGGAACAGCTCTGTAAGCGAGGATGCAGATCTACGGCTCAAGCGGCAAGTCGTCTGGCTCCCATTCTCCATCCCCCCAGGAACGTTCGAGCTTTGTTTACCTTACCACCTGCCCGCAATCTCACTGACGGAGATTTAGCAACCTTTCGCCGCTGACTTCGTCGCACGGAATAAAGCTTGGTTCGCCTGGGAGACAAGAGAGGACGGGAAGATGAGCGTTTATTTCGTGGAAGTTTAGCAGCAACTCGATCTGTCTGAATCTTCGATGGTATTGATATGTGGTTGACCCCTGCGGAAGTCCTGAAAGGCTCTCAATTAGACCGCTTTTCCTCAATCGATCTTTCCCAGGAGCGGTGCGTCAGTTCAGCAAGCATCAGCATTGGCGTGAATGGTTCTTTCCCACTGGTGGCTAGCAAGGCAAGAAAAGCGTTTGGAATGTGTGGTTGTCCTAGCGCAACATGGATTTCCATTCCACGCCAGTAACGCCCGCTCATTCGAGTTATCTCCGCGCATTGCATCTTCCACGACTTCCTTGCCGATGCCCACCGTCCCTCCTTCTTCCCGACAGCGTATCGTCCACGAGCAGGCTCAAGCCTCGTTACATCAAACGGTCCCTGTCGGTCTGGTCAGACCATTCCTCCATACTTGACACTTTCGGACTTTTCGGTGCAGCTTACCTCACGGACTAAAGGTGAATTGTTGAGCGACATTAGAATCCCATTAAATCCCTTGATCTCGGCTTCAGTCCATGATTTCGGTCTTCCCGCTCGGAGTACCCAGGCGATATCTCTCTTGGCATTGGGCTCACGATATTCGGTGGTCGAGTTCAGAAGGAGGCGGATGTTCTCATGTTTACCTTTTCGATTTTCGATTTGGACTCGTCAGTTCCGCCTCTTGAGAAGCACGGAAAGAATCGTACCGTTTAGCTTGAGCTTGGATAGGATCGCGGTGATCTCGCTGATCCAGCATGGTATCCATGGGTGATGATGGGGCGTATCCCCTCCACTTCAAACATCCTTCAGTAAGCGATATGACACAGGTGACGAGAGTCTGACGAACATGATAGCCTTTCTCGATGTCGGACGGTACGACGTGGTTGATGGATTTAGCTTGTTTGGAGTTTCGAGATCCCATTTTAGAGGAAGGGAGTATGAGGCCGAGATTTTGATTTGACTCGACAAGAATGAAACAGGTTGATCACGGGGGTTTTATAGAGTTTGATCGATAATCTTGGAGGGGTAGACGAGGATTTGAAGTCTCCAAGCCGTAAAACGACTTACCAGGCATGAGGGCATGAGGAAAGATCGGCAACGTTCCTGTGCGATTCTCCTCCGCACTTTGCCGAGCTCCAAGCGTTCCGGGACTGATGACACATATACGAGGATAGTCGTCTGCGGTCATGGAGTATAGTGTAGCATCATCGTGAAAAGGCTTTATCAAGGGAATGGCTCGTTGCGCACGGACTAATCATGTTATTGATCACGCAATTCATTGCAACTACTCTTTACGTATTTCGTCCTCCTTTCCACACGGAAGACTATCACTCAAATTTTAAGCTTAAAGATCGTTACATCATCTTTACAGGATTCGTCTCAAAGAGGGCTCCAATGGATGTCGTCGTCTGACCGATCCACGTTCGATACCCATTCATTCGCCACCACAGCCAGATACCTCTTCACTTCCTTGCCACAGGACACATCGCTAATCCCACTTTCATAAAGGCTCACTTACATTGGCACACCTCGTTTCGTTTCCGCCGTTTTGGGAACACTGGTAATCTTCCATTCATTTCACCTTACGAGTCAAGACCATTTTCGCGGTGTCGCAAAATGTCAGTCAGTACCGTATCGCTAGGCCATCGTCGGACCGGTGCGACATCCACTCCGTCAGTTTACCTGATCGCCCGAAACCTAATTCGTCACTGTCTACAAAATGACTTCGGAAAAAAGTTCAAGGTGATCGACATCGATGCTGAAGTGATGGAGATCCGCGTTGAAGCAAACAAAGTACGACATTGCTTTTAGCTCGCATGAAGATAGCCATCTTCGTTGTTCGACGCTCCGTCATGGCGGTGAGTAGAACGATCGTCACTACAGATCGATAGATGGATTCCTACCTTCACTCCTCAAACGAATACGTCCAAGCCTTGCAGAGTCGAGTACATCCAGATACGGAGCCGGAGGACGATCGTTTGCTGTATCGGCTTGGACGCTACCCGTCCCTCTTACTCACTTACGAGCTGGCAAATGTAAAGGCAGATGATGAAGTCTCCAGCTTGACGAGCAAGTGTCTCCATCTAGGGGGATAGGTCACTTCGTGAGGAGTGTCCTATCGTGAATCGGAGGAGGTTGGACGAGGATATACCAGTTGGTACGGAGGCTGTCTATGCGATCGAATCGAAATCGGTGCTCCAGTCTTTGTGAATCCACAAAGCGGGGCTGCGGAGCAAACTCCTCAGCAGTGTCCCGGCAGGAGCGAGGAAGACATCGGGCAATCACAGCATGAAGATCTAGGAGAAGGTTTTGGATGACAAGGGGATTGATGCAGGTGCAGCGTCCGAATAGGGAGGCTGAATATTGTGTATCAGCTGTATACATATTTATGGGTGCGGGATCGTGAGATACGAGCTCTATTCCTTGTCAACGGATCGCGTGCCGCATGCAGATTGGCCTATTTGAGCGGGGGGATAGGTAGTTCATACAAAAGCCGAAGCCGTCGCAAGCCATAATCAAGACATGCAAATGCGATGCAATGCTATTTGAGATGCTGACTAATCCTCCTCATCCTCTTCAGACCCGCTCCTTCCAGACCCGCTCTCCTCCGCCTCAACATCCAGTAGACCCTCCTCTGACCCTGACTCAAGCACATCCTCATCCTCAACCTCGTCCTCCTCGTCATCACTGTCCTCTTCTCCGCTCTCATCCCTGTGACCGGCCATCAGCGAAAACTCAGTGGCGAAAGCATGATTAGAGCCACTGACCCCTCCTCATCACCCTCGCTCAGCCCATTCGCCCGCATATCCACATCCTCCACCTCGCCATCTTCAACCACCTCTATAGGCACCGCATCCTCCTCGTCCTCGCTCTCGCCTTCCACATACCGCCCAGCCTCCCTGCCTGATTCTTCCACATTGCCAGCTTGTTCGGCTGCTATCCGGCGCATAGTAACCTGAGCAAGGGCGAGATCCAGTCGACCGGAGAGGGACAAAAGCGGTTGATACAGCTGAAGGCGGGTGTTTAGAAGCTGTGACAGCGCAGCTAAATGTAGAGGCAGGGAGGGCATCTGTCTGATCGTCAGCAGAGTCACAAGGCCAATCACCAGGCCCACCGTCATAAGAAGAGCGCCACGCTCAACCAGGACCCCTTTGACCCACTGCACCGTCCCTCGACCCTGCTGCTCATTCTGCCCACTCCCCCTCCCACCACCACGCTTGTTCGCTCCTTTCCCCTGACCCAATCTCTCAACACAAGCCTTGAGCAAAGGCAGCGCCATTTGCGCCGGCATCTTCCGGATAGTGTTTCGTATCAACACCGGATCTCGATGCGTGAGGCACAATGTGAGAAGCGCGGGATCAGAGGTGTGCAGAGCTTGCACAAGCAGGCGAGTGAGCGATGCCGCATTGGGGGGACCAGTGTACTCCTTTGGCGGTTTCTTCTCAAGCGCATCACCGTTAGGTAGAAAGTTGCCATTTGGCATTGCCAGAAGTCGTTCGCCCAATGACAAGTCCGTCATGTCGGCATCAGCCTCAACCACCGCGGAAGGCTCGTCTGGGATCTCCGCGTCAGGTACTTGGGGGATGTTGACTGGTGCAGAGAAGCGTTGAAGAGGTACAGTCTGTGTATTGTCAGCTCAGATTGTGCTGAGGTATACGACCAACTCACATTGGTCGCAGCTACGGGACCAGCTAAATCTTGTGCGTCGCACCCGAAACTCGTCGTCGAACGCAGTCCGCCTTCGGCGGATTCATACGCTACTCGATGCCACTTGACTCGTCCTGCTCCAGCCATTCTTCCACAAAGTAAGGCTCTCGCTGATCCAGAGACTGCAGGTGCAAAGGCAGCTCCACATAGTATTGATATCCGTTCATCTTTCCCCTCAACCAATTTGACGACGCTGGGCTTCGAATCGGTCTTTGGGCGGGCAAGGTCATACTCAGCTGGCATGGGAAACAGGGATATCTCGCCTGAGGTGTGGAGGACGGAGAGGAGATTGGACGAGATGGCGACAGAATGAGCGGAAGCTAAAGTGGGTGAGGCGTATCGATATGAAAGCTTTGCGGGGATTTCGGGCGAGGTGAAGGTGTATTGCGATACTGTCCGGTCATCATCCGCTACGACGAGGAAAGATGTACCCTGGGATGCAGGTGGTAGAGGTAGAAGGGAGGTGACTGATGAGGTGGAGACAGGAATGAGTGCGGAGGTTGACGATGTGTCGGAGGTCTCCAGATCCAAAGTCAATCTGGCGACCGACAAGGAGCCGAAAATGATATCCAGGAACTGTGGTGAGGAGGGTGAAAGAGCGGCGATGGCGGTTGGCGGAGGAGTATTCGCTGGTAATGCAAATCTCCGCGCTTCATCTGACAAGTGGGCGTCGTACACGAGTATAGCGGATGTCGTGGTGAATAAGATATGTCGCTCGTCCGCCCAAGCCGCTGTCACAGGGGCAGGTAACTCAAATTTTCTCAAGACCTCTCCTCGGCTTGGCGAGAAGACAGCTAGCTCGCCTTGTGCAGTCGTTATGAGCAGAACCTCGTCCCCATCCCCAACGCCGTGTTTTCTCCTCCTCTTCCTCTTCCCGGTTCCGACAGATGCCTCGAATGGTATCGAATCTGGTAATGGTGAAGATGACCAACAGATCGTGGTGACTTTACTCGCTCCTTCAACTTCCCACTCCGCCATTACGTGATCTGCCGAGACGTCCCATATCGAGACCTTATCTGCTGCGCCGAGAACAGGAAGAGCGAGGGCAAAGTGCGTCCGAGAGGGGTTGAATGCAGACACGGCTGAGGGGGGAGGCGCAGACTGAGCGTTGGGAGGTTTCATTCGAGATGGACCCGCCAGGGGCTGCTTTGGCGCCATGCCTTGGATTCCTGAGGATTTGAGCAGATCAGCTCCCCAACCATAGATATTCAGAGATCATGAGCAAGATTCGAAGAGTCAGATTGGTTGCCCGGATGTATTGGGTTTCGGGCGTTTTCACCACCATGGGTAAGAAGACCGTCGTGTTGGGATCATCATTTGAGTAATAAGGGCGGGGAGGTCGCAGTGGTATAGGAATAATAGCTCACCTAAAGGTTGATCCAGATCGGGTGTTACGATTCAGAATCAGAATCGTCGACCGAGCTCCACATCTGATCAGCCGCTGTACTCTTTGACACCAGGGCGACAGAGAAGCAGAAGGCTCAGTAAAAATAAAACAGCCATGTTCTAACAGCATCGATCCCCACCCTTCCCGTCAATGAAGACGAGGGAGGAAGAGGAGCTCAGGCGGTAATTCCCATATGGGACATCATTGAGGATTTCAGGGGAATGAGGTGGTCCACAAAGGGAGAAAATGACCCACCTCGTTATATCGTTTCGGAATGATACTGGCCGGGAGAGGGTGTAGTAGATCTGTAGCAAGTCAGCACAGCCCAAAATGTCGGTATGATAGAAGATGAAGGAGGGGGTCAGAGCTGTGCGTCTATGTATCTTCGGCACTGGGCCTAACAGACTCTAGTTTGATTGGAACACAAGGTCATCCGAGTGAGGCGTTACCGATGGGTTCTACTGCAAACGGCCAGCGAGAGCGGACGCGAATACTGAATCAATTATTCTGTGAGGATGGAACTCACCTTTCAATCTATTTGTCTCAGTACAACATTGCTGGAGTTCAAAGAGGAGACATGGCGGACTGCAAAATTCTTGTCGACAAAACCCAAGCCCCGTGACCTATCGAGATAATCCTTTGATATTTCTTTCCATTTATCCCGGAAAGTTGAGATTTCTACTCAGACTTGGAGAGTGTAGGCAAAAATCTTGCTTGTGTTTCCGTACAGTCGTTGGCTTCGTACAACATGTCAGCCGTCGCTCAAACAGCTCGTCCAGTTACGTCCAGACCTCATAAGAAGCGGAAGCGTCCGTCAAAGCCTCATACCGAAACCGAGACTGTCAATGTATCCCCAGCGGTCAATGGACACGATGAACCATCCCAACCCAGTTCTTCGAAAGTCACTCTCGACTCTCCCGCGCCAGATTCTCTTGATCTTGCTCCCATACCACCCACCCCACCTCCTGCAACATTTGAACCAGTAAACTTTTTATCCCTCTCCCTCTCACCTCCAACCGCCGCTGCTATACAACGTATGGGCTTCGAGACGATGACCGAAGTCCAAGCGAGGACAATCCCGCCTCTGCTCGCTGGGAAGGATGTCTTGGGGGCAGCAAGGACAGGGAGTGGGAAGACACTAGCGTTTCTGGTGCCTAGCGCAGAGCTGCTCAGCACATTACGCTTCAAGCCGGTGAACGGTATGTCAGCTCATCAAGCCTGTCGAGGATTTCGCTCATAAGAGCAGGAACCGGGGTAATCATCATTTCACCTACACGAGAGCTTGCGCTGCAGATATTCGGAGTCGCCAAAGAATTGATGCAAGGACATTCGCAGACTTTCGGGGTTCTAATGGGCGGGGCGAACCGTAAAGCCGAAGCGGATAAGCTGGCCAAGGGGGTTAACCTGATCGTCGCCACGCCGGGACGACTGCTAGATCACCTTCAGGTGAGCTTGTCGTGTCGACTGTATAGACATGATTTGACTGCCATCCAGAATACGAAAGGCTTCGTGTTCAAGAACTTGAAAGCGTTGGTAATCGATGAGGCGGATCGAATACTGGAGATTGGGTTCGAAGAGGAGATGAAGCAGATCATAAAGCTACTTCCATCAGGTAAATCAGCACCTGAGAGCTGTTTGGTAGCATCCCACTTGTTCTTGCCACGCCAATCGAAGGTGCTGACCTTGCTTAGAGAATCGACAATCCATGCTTTTCTCTGCAACTCAGACCACCAAAGTCACCGATCTCGCCCGTATCTCCCTCCGTGCTGGACCTCTGTACATCAACGTCGACTCGGAGAAGGAGTCATCAACGGTCGACATGCTCGAACAAGGCTACGTCGTATGCGATTCGGATCAACGGTTCATGCTTCTCTTCACCTTCCTTAAGCGCAATCTCAAGAAGAAGGTCATCGTCTTCTTTTCCAGCTGTAACTCCGTCACCTATCACTCTGAGCTACTCAATTACATCGATGTGCCGGTTCTTGACCTCCATGTGAGTGGACGTCGTGGAGCAACTTTCCAAAGCTGTAGCGTTCTTCATAGTTCCGCTGACATACTTGCAGGGGAAGCAGAAGCAACAGAAACGTACCAACACTTTCTTCGAGTTTTGCAATGCTCCTACCGGTATTCTCCTCTGTACCGACGTCGCGGCCCGAGGTCTCGACATCCCTAAAGTCGACTGGATCATCCAATTCGACCCGCCAGATGACCCACGAGATTACATTCATCGAGTAGGACGGACAGCTCGTGCTGGCAAGACCGGGAAAAGTCTGCTCTTCCTACTTCCGAGCGAGTTGGGTTTCTTGCGGTTCTTGAAGGTCGCAAAAGTGCCTTTGAACGAATATCAGTTCCCGCAAAAGAAGGTCACGGACGTTCAGAAGCAGGTCAGTCACCCGGGCGCCGAATACGCTTGACTCTGGACTGATGGAATCATAGTTGGTAAACCTCATCTCGAAGAATCACTACCTCAACCAATCCGCTCGAGATGGATACCGCTCCTACCTCCAATCCTACGCCTCCTACTCCCTCAAGAAAATCTTCGACGTCAACAGACTCGACCTCGCCAAAGTCGGCAAAGCGTTCGGTTTCGCTGTTCCGCCCAAGGTGAATATCTCGGTCGGTTCGATCAAGGCTAGGAAGAGGGGGAGCGACGATGAAGGAGGAGAGAGTGCTGATGAGGGAGGAGCGGGACGGAAGGCTTTTTATAGAAAACGGGGAAAGAAGCTTTAGGAGTGAGGCTTGTTCTGGGCTTTCGTTCGCTCGGCTGCGCGGAGCTCAATGACCTAAATCGTGATGGCACAAGTGTATCTCTGTCATGCATCGTCACATCCTCCACGATCAATAAAAGTAGGCTCATTGTCCGAAGCGCGACCCGTTGAAATCCGTTCAATCACACTGAGAAGCTCTCCTATCGGAGGGCGCAAGATCGGAGTCAACCTGAGCATGCCTCCGCCACTCCTTGTCAAATGAAGTCTCTTCATCGTTGTTTTTGGCAGTCGTTTGGGATGGGTGCCATGTTCCTGAAGCCGACGAAGGCTGGACGTTGGTCTGGTGACCGAGTGGAATCGGGAGCTCCATCATGACTGGATCCGCCGGGCCTTGATACGACTTGGGTGGGGAGTGACGATTTGGAATTCATGATGAATGGTCGCGATCGAGCTTGTGATTAATGAAGTCCTGCTCGCGTCTGTTGGGAGATGATGTAGAGAGGAATAGTGTCCGGTGGCGAGAAATGTTGTTGTATTCTATGGATGCCCCATAGGATGAACTCCTTTCGTATATGACAAGTCCGCTAATGAAAGGATCATTCGAAACATCTACAAGATAGAATTTCCTTTGACCAGCTGCAAGACTGTGCGAACGTATGTGGCGGGAATAACTGGTCGGTGCTTCTTCAGATCAGCTCTCAAGTCGCTCTTCTCGATCTGAGGAAGTTTGCAGACACAACAATTCGCTAAACTCACTTCTCCGATGCTTGTGATAGGGGGAAGGGTATAGGCTCGCCGAAGCTCTGTGTAAGTTATACGGACGAATCCTTTCGTTGCTATTCGCAAATGTTTTCTCTTTTCTCATTCCACATTGGTGTTTTGAGGCGGGGGACTGTGCGGCAGCTCCAAGACATCGAGATACATAAAACATTAGTACATACGCTCCCCTCCAATGCTCTCACCTCCTTCTCCCGGATATCAAATGTCTCAAGCATTTGACATGTCCATTCGTTGAACGACAGTGCACGAAAGTGGTAGAGCCTCTCGCCTTCGCACTACGGTTAGAAGCAGAGCATGTCATCGAGAGGGAAGACGATACTCTCCGAGGAGGACTCACCTCCCAACAGACACCGGATTCGATTTGCGAGCAGACCACCACTCTCTACATTGCGTGTCTGCAGCCCTGGCGTTCCTGCCATCCTCGGGGGTGTTCTCACACAGGTGCGTCAATGGTCCATCAGACCCAACGGCGTCGGAGGCCTATGCGAGGGACTGTTTCCCGGTAGAGCTTTCTTCGGAGCTGAAAGACATGGACCGAGCGAAACTTGGAGAGGACCTCTGCGCCGGCGGAAGTCCTCCACCGGAGTAGGAAGCCTGGGACCTCTTGGTTCTTCCGAGAGCTGTGAGGATGTTTGGAATGTCCATGCTCGATACACGGGAGGTAGATTTAATGAGAAGTTCTGGGTCGGGCAGAGAGACGGGTGGAAATCGTTCTAAGAGTTCGAGTTCCGTTGCATGGACTGAGCTCCTTTGAGTCGCTGCTGTGTCGCTTGAAAGGATTTCGTGAGTGAAGCTGAGGGTCACACATTCTTACCTCCATTTACAAGCTCTCGCTCAGCAGCCATCCATACGAGTTCTCATGGTCATTATCACTTGACCCGATAATCGACATTGTGACGGCCGGGACACTCGTACATTCCCCCAAAGCATGATTGGTTCCCCGAGTATATCCCGAGAGCCATATGTTTCGCGATACAATGACTTACATGAGGTCAGATACTGTACAGTCATACTAATAGCTCATGCTGCCAAGCTTGCTGCCGGGAGACGGAGACTTCCTCCTTTGAGATCTGGCGGAGGAGAGCCCCGAGAGCGCAGTGATTTGCTCCGGTGGCTGTTCCGGGGAGAACGGCTGCCTGTCGTCGTCACCGTGATCAGTAAAAGGTAGGCAGTGCTATAGTACCTCTGGTTACCGACCACGCCATCCTTCCTGCCCACATTGTTGGATCCGTCAGTAACCTCTTTCACCATCCCCTTACCCAGACTACTGATGAGGTTATTGGCTCAGTGGCGACATTCCTGCCTTGCCCGTTGTTGTTGTTGAGGTTCGACTGGTGATTGAGCAGGTCAAGAAATCCGTCAAGAGACAGCTTCGAAGCCGGGGAGGAAGACCTCTCCCGTGACCGCGCGGAGAGAGATGGTGAGCGGGACGAGAACGGTGAGCCTTCCTTGCTGTGGTCGCTCCTTGCGCGTGAAGAGCCGCGGCGGCCCCTGCCGTAGGTACTGTCGTTGTTGGTCTCAGCGACGAGGCTTAGATGCAGAGAAATGGCGCTCGCTCTTTGGTGCCTTTGGCGGAACCAGTGAAGTCCGTCTCACCCGTTGTATGGCAACTTGGTGGTCTGGTGCGGAGCGATCGCAGCAGGAGCAGTCGTGTTGACGGTATGTTGGGAGTTGGACATGGTGTTTGTGATAGCGAAATATTGATGCAAGGCGGGGCTGGTGATGGGATTGTTCAACGTGACGAGAAGAATGAAAACGAAGCGAAGTAACTCTTTTCATTTGACTTGATCTTTTTCTTTCCGACAAAGACGTCAAGGCCGTCGTCAAACGCGTAAGAAAATCCCATTCATGGAAGATGAAAGAGAGAAGCTTCTCTCTGTGCATACGATACCCTGTACGATGATGAAGGATCCCCCTCATTCGAAGGCCGTAGGATGACAATACGCCAAAAGTACTGTATTCACTGCCATGGCGATGCCTTTGGATCTTTAGGGGTATAATCATCTATTGACAGCTGTCACTGATGCAGAAGAGCGGTTGAGATCGTGCTCAATCGAGAAACTTAAGTTTGCGTCCGAGTCAGTGCGAATATGAGACGTCTTCCTTGATGTAGCCGGACCCCACTACAGATAAGACTGGAAAGTCCCACTGCGAACGCTGGTTGGGTGTCGTGTACTTCCCGAGTGGGCTTGAACGGGAGTAACTGAACCGGAAGCACGGAGTACTTCGGACAGACCTACGGATAGGACATATAGGAGCTACTAGCCAACTATTATCCCCCTCTGTCGAATGAATATTCCTCCGTCATTCCCAGTATACTTGCCGAATCTAGCATCGTACTTGCCTGGTTCAGCAAGGCTACCTAGTTGCTCAGTGCTAGGTCGGCTCGCCTCTCGTCAGCCATCGTGACCACGATAGTGGGGCAGTGTGCTGAGTGAGGGTAGAGTTGCAATGTGAGATTATCGTGGGAATGATGTTCGGAGGAGATAGCCCAAATAGCACCCCATTCCTCACCCTTCTTCCCACTCCTCCTCTTACTCGTCGTCTCACTCCTCCTCCTTCTCCACCGCGAGGCCCTGTCATCAATGACAGTGTCGGGGGATCAACGCAAATGCATTTCGCCGGCTATTTTAAAACAACTCCTTTACAATAAAGATATTGCGAATGATAATGTGGATGTGAGGCAAATGGATGTGGAATGATCGATATCAGAACGGGAATATTGTCTTTGTATCCTTCACCCTTCAAGCAGAACTTAGATGCGCAAAGAACGATGCATACAGGGAAGGATCAACCTACTTACGCGATGTCAGCCTACTCACGCGCGCCACCCTGTTATCATATGTGTAGTGATAGGCCTTTCATGCGCAAAGGAAGGGCGAAGGCTACGAAATTTCTTGAAATTAGTCAAAGTCAGCGGGTTCATCGGGTTCAGGCGAGGTCGAGTCAGGTAGTTTAATGTGAGGGTGGCAAAAGTACCAACGGGACAAGGCGAAGGATCGCGGGTACGGAAGGGGAACTAAAAGACGAGACATAGACACGGGACAGAGCGAGGATAGGAGGAAGAGGAGACGAGAAGACGGGAGAGCGAGAACTGGGCACGGAGAATAAGGGACGACGAGTACGTCACATCGCGAGGTCACTCCTGAGGGTGGACCTGAGTCTTGAGGATCTTTCCGAACGACATAGCGGTGTTAGAGCATGCATACGCCATACATTCTGGAAGGGTGCGAGGGATTGGTTGTACCAACTGTACACATTATCTGTTAGACTCTCATTCCATAGTCCAATCTTGCACTGCCAATCGTTGGTTCAGTGCAACAAGTCAACACCGAGATTGGCCTAGACTCGGACAGTGGTGTCTTAACATTGGCAGTCAATATCACCGCTGAGTCTGCTGTGCTCCGAATAATATGTCAGTATGGTCATCGGCTTGCAACATCCTGAAAATTTTGTCGAATACTCTCAGCAAAGTGACTTGAAATGCTGGAGGTTTTGTTTGTCGTAAATGGGAAGGAGATATTAGTTCTACCACCGATACGTCGACCTCGCCTTGCCGAGTGCTGATACGCTTTGGCGCAGCGAAAACAAAGGAAATGAAATGTATGTGGCAAATGGACATCAGAGCAAATAGGCGCCTAGCCCGCACTGTTAGGCGTTTTCTTTAGTCTGATGTCACTCCGATCCCATTAGCGTCTTCCCCAACACGCAGTCCCTCACTCCCCTCCGAGAGAGCTTCAAACCCACTCTCCCTTTGGCGAGCTCCGGACGTAGGGTGATGGGGTGGACAGGAAGGCTCCAGTACGCGGGTGCGAGGAACAGTCGGTATTGGGAGCTGTATGAAAGTCCCAAGGTGAGGAGGCTCTTGGTACAATGTCCAGCCAGAATTGGGTCCTCGATCCCACCCGCCATACAAATGGTCGGAACGACAGGATAATCCTGCAACGTGAGTTTTGGACATCTGGCGCTTTCAGTGTCTTCCAGATGGTAGCGGGTTGCGACGAAATGGATGGCTGTTTGCCCTTCGAATGGACGGAAGAGGTTGAGTGCCGATCAGAGGTCTGGGCGGCAGTTCCAAGAATGCTCAAAAAGAGACCTTTGAACGACCCCCGGACTTCTCAGCGTTTCTCACGTTAATTGATCGGACCTTGCTGTTGAGATCAGGCTGATGCACTATTGGACTGGTGATCGATGTGTGTTAGAAGAATGCGTATGTTCGCCTTCGCCTTATATACCGTCCAAAGCTGACCATCAGTAATCAAGTCCGTCTAGTCAATAAGAAATGAAGCTCCTTTTGAGCGTTGGCCTGTCAAACGCCCGCGTAAGAAGCGCCTCCTCAGCTCATTCGACCACCGTCCCAGGACGTGTGGAGTCTCGCGGACACCTCTCTCAACAAAAGGCTCTTCGGAGCGAGCCTATGGATCTCAGAGTCTTCAGACAAGTACAGAAGGAAGGGATGTTCGCGTGCGAAAGCGAAAGAGCTATTGATCAACATAGTGCGGAGTCAAGCGTGATGAATGATGACTCGATCTGCATTGTTTGCTTGTTCGCGTTTCCATCACTGTTACTTCACCATCACTGTTACTTCGAATGAACATGCATGATGCGTTATGACCAAATGGGTGGTGATTCAACGTTAAGCTCGACATACTCCTCGTGTCTACGTCCATGCCACCTCTTCACGTTTCTTCAATCCACCTCGATCACCAGGGACCGCACTATTCGGACAAGTGTTCGCGAAATGGCCATGACTGTTACACCGCTACGACCCGTAGTGAGCACGGCCCTACTTGTCGATATCAAGCCTGACTCACGAAACAGAGTACAGACGACAAATCTTTAACCCATCCACCACCACCCTTCCTACCGCCAACCGGTGCACTGACGCTCTCCATAGGACCAACAGGACCTCCACGGCTATAACCATTCTCCTGCTCCGCCCTTCTAGCATTACCTGATAAGAAACCACCTGCCCTCCATCCTGACAAACTTCCACCTTCAACCCAAGCTGGAGCAGGGTGGATGACAGCGCTGGGATCGTAGCGGTATTCTCGCCATCGGCCGTAACCTGCTGGAAGCTGGGGTGGAGGTCCTGCTTTGGCCGAATCAGGGACAGGGGGGTTGATGTATGCTTCCGAAGGGGGACGTTTCGGTGAGGGGCTAGGTGTGAATCGTAAGTCCCTTCAAAGCCGAATAGAAGGGGGAGTCGGACGTACTGAGCGAGTTTGCATTCTGGTCCATCTGGACAGAAACCAGCAAGGTATGCACCACAAGGTATCCGTCGTATATGTCGTCGAGGGCATTCGGGTCCTAATCACAATCAGCTTTGTGCTCTTATTGAACAGAAACTAGTGTTAAATCACCCAGCCTACAGAACCCCCTATTGTAATCCGGACACTCCACCCTCCTATCCCTCGGATGGAAGTACAAACATTCCCCTCCCAACTCGCATTTCCCAGTCTTCACGAACCAAACGCAGATCGGCATCGTCCGGAGATTGAAATCATGTGTGTACTCGCAATTATCCCCGACCTTGCATAGATTCCGGAGGTAGTGTTTACATACTGTCGTCTTCTTTTCTCGTTCGCGTGGGTGGAGTGGGAGTGGAGGAGGAGGTTGGAAGTTTGAGGGTGAAGGGGTTGTGTGGCGGTATGGGCAGAGGGAGGGGGGTAAGGGACAGCCTGGTGGGAGACGGGAGAGGCCGCAGATCTGGTCGTCTGGCAAAGGAGAAAGGAGTACGTCAGCATATGCAATACCAACGATCACTCGACGGACTCGAGGGGCGTGAACTTACCTGCATCAAGCTTGAAACCTCGCTCAGCTTTGAGATACCCCTCGACGTCGAGATTGACCTGGTGGAAGTCGGGACGAATAAAATCCGCTGCCAGACCTAGAAACGGATCCGCAGGAGCGGAAGCGGTCGCAGCGGCCATCCTGCCTACAGTCTTCTCTAGTCAGACAGTGATGTACAACCCCTTCACAGTGAATGATGCATGCGGTGCACGCTAGAGTGAGAGTAATGGAGAGGGATTTCTATCACCGCGAAATATCACTTTTGTTGCCTTGCTGACTAAGCAGGGCCAGAATAAGTGGCAGTTTTGCTCGATGACCTTACTCGTCTCCCGCTTGTACGCTTCCACGCAGGGTACAGATACTGGCAGATATCTACGCTATTACCGTACATCCTCATTCTCATCATCATCGCCCAACGCAAATTGCTCCTCCTCCTCATCCCTCTCCTTCCCTCGCCGTCGAAGAACTTCCGGAGCATGACCATTCGGCAGATCCCTCACCTCCAGCGCCTTCATCAAGCGCATCATCATCTCATTCTGCTTCTCCACCATCCGTCGCAACGAGGAGATCTCTTCCAGCAGCACCTGATCGCAGCCTTTTCAGCACTTGCCTCTGGATAAATAGCGCTGGATGCCCTCACCAGTTGGTTCTTCGCCAGCTTAGTATTGGTCAGATCCCTCTCCTTCGCTTTATCACCTATGCCATCCGTTCCCATCCCACCATCCCACATACGCGGCATCGGTGGCATACCTCGTCCACCGGCACTGCCACTTAAGACTATAGTTGTACTGCCCGGAAGTGGGGAGACTGGTCTTCTGCTTGGGTTTGCAGGGTAAGGCGGAGGAACGGTATCGCTTGTGGACGTTGGTAGGAGCGGGGTACCGGATGTCGACTCGGTCATTGGTATATGAGGGGTCTCGCGGGCGGAGATGACGGGTGAGGGTGGTTGAGAGAGGGATGTGCGGGGGGATGAGGTGACAGTCGGCTATGTGATATTAGATAAATTCCCCACTGACAGGGAAGCCCTCACAGCTTTCTGCGCCTGTCTCGTCATGACATCGAACACGATTGCAAAGTTCCTCCCCAGCACGAAGCTCGGAAGCGCAATAAGCAACAATCCGAACATCAAAAGCGGTATCGTCAATACCTTCCCCAGCGAGCTCCTCGGCACAACGTCCCCATATCCAACCGTACTCATCGTGACCAACGCAAACCAAGCTGTCTGAGGTATCGAATCGAACAGACTCGGATCCCCATCGGCATCGACGAATCCGCCTATCGCCGTGTCCCATGTGCCTCTCTCGGCGAAGTAGATGAGTGTCGAGAAGAATACCAGGACGAGGAGGATGAAGAAGCTTAAGGCCACCAGGGCGTCTTTTGATCGCTGGACAGCGACGTACATGACCTCGATGGTAAGTAGCATCTGGTTCTGGTACTTGAAGGCTCGAAAGACGCGGAGTAACCGAAACGTCCGGAGGATGGAGAAGCGGAAGAGGATGGATGTGTCGTCGTTACGCGCTACTTCGATGTAGTAGGGGAATATGGCGAGAAGATCGAGTAAGGGGAAGAATGAAGTCGACCATTTATAGTATTGTTTGAGAGAGTCGGAGTGGGCGAGAGAACGGGCGATGTATTCGATGGTGAAGAGGACCACTATGGTTGTGTCAAGGCCGAAGAGGGTACGGGTTGAGACGGGGTCAGTATGGAAGGAGGGGAGTGTGGATAGCGTGGTGAGGACTGCGCTGTGCGAAACGGGCGGCTTGATCAGTCAAGCTCACCTCAACATGAGAAATGGTCTCCCACCTGAAAAGGATCGCTCCTGTGACTGTAACATGCACAAAGAAAGCCTCTCTCCCACTACTCGGCTCCTCCATAAGCAGGTAAAGTTTCCGCTTCCACCTCGTCTTCATCCCATTCGCTACAGCGAAATGATCATCTCCAGCGTCAGGGTTGAAACCTAACATCTGTACAAGGTTAGGCAGCTGTACGTCCTCGTTCTGTCGTCCGGTGAAGAAGGGGTCGAGCTCCTCATTTAGGAACTGCGCCTGTTGTAGCCGATGAGGGGTCTCGACTCCCGGCGAAAGGGGTGCAGAAGATCGGCGACGCTGCATCGATTGGCGAGATCCACGAGGTGAGCGTGATGGTTGCGAGAAGAGGATAGTGGAGGAAGACTGATTCGGATGGATGGTGAGCTTTCGGCGGCCTGACGGTTTCTGTCGCTTTAGAGGACCAGCGGAAGATAAGGTAGGTGGGGTGAACTCGTACTCCTCGGCTGGGTGAGTCGACCCTTCAGGCGGGTGGGAGGCCGACATCCCGCCAAGCAGAACAGAAAACAAAGAGGAAATGCAGTGGAACCGCTGATCAGGCTATGCTAGGTTGCCACACACCGTCCTGACTAAAGGGAGGATGGAATATATTCTCGCTAAAATCTCCGCAATATCTTTGTTCTAGCCGGAAGGCGCGTCAAAAGTTCACAAGAGAACAGCTTCGAGATTGATCATTCCAGTACTCGACCTACCATGCCGCCCAAGAACAAAGGCAAGAAGGGGAAGAAGGCTGATGATGACGATTACTGGCATGCTCTTCCCTTACGTCGAGCTCACCTAGCTAATCAAGGTCTAGGGAGTTAAAAGCAGCAGCTCTTGACCTGAAGTCACCGCCACCAGATGCTGAAGAGGATGACGAACCGAAGAAGAGCGGGAAGAGCGGAGGGAACCCTTTCAATATGCTTGACGATGGAGATGACAACGATGGAGGAGGTCTCCTAGTATGTCATCTCGCCTAAGATTGCAGGCTGAGCTGAACCTATTCATAGGGGACAATACAGGCTTCAAAGAAGAAAGACAAGAAAAGCAAGAAAAAACGAGCACCAGCGGATAACGATGAGCTCGACGGTGAAGCATTACCACCTCCACCAACTGTTGATACTTCTATAAACCCCGATGACGAAGGGCGAGAAGAGGATGTGAAGCCAAAGAAAGGGAAGAAAGGAAAGAAAGGGAAGAAAATTGAGGAGGAAGAGGAGGAGGAGAAGATGGAAGTGGATGCGGAGCCGATACCGACAAAAGATCCTCCATTGGCACCGGTCGAGACGGCTGCGAATATTGAAAATGAGTGGCCTGAGGAGGACATCAAGCCGAAGAAGGGTAAAAAGGGAAAGAAGGGTAAAAAGGCGATTGATGAGGATGAGGATGACTGGATGAATGGGACGACGGAGAAGAAGGAGGAAGTGGAGGAAGTGGCGCCTTCGCCAGTACCGGTGAAGGAGGTGGAGGCACCGGCGAGCGAGCCTGCGGAGGATGAAGAGCCAGAAGATGACGGGCCGAAGGTAAGTGGATGGAGTCGAATGGGGTAAGATAGCTGATGTATATTCCCTAAGATCCTCACAAAAGCGCAGAAGGAGAAGCTGAAGAAAGAGAAGGAGAAGACGAAGAAGAAGGCTCAGGCGGAGGCGAAGAAGGCGCCTGTTGCTGCTCCAGAGCCAGTCCCAGAGCCGTTTATCCCTGAACCTCTCGCAGAAGTCGAGGAAGACGATGAGGAGGAAGGAGGAGCTAGTGGCGATAAGAAGAAAAAGAAAAAGAAGAAGCCTACCGCCAAATCTGTCGAGCCCGTCCCTGCAGCAGTAAAGGGCGGGAAGAAGATGTCAGCCCAGATCGTTGCGATGCAAGCGGCCTTAGAGGAGAAGAAGCGGATAGAGGAGGAAGCTCGACGGAAAGAGGCTGAACGGTTACGGCTGATAGAGGAGGAAGACGCACGGATAGCAGCGGAGGAGCAACGGATAGAGGAGCAGAAGCTTGGCAAGAAGGCTAAGGAGAAGGAGAAGAGGGCTCAGGCGAAGGCAGAAGGACGGTTATTGACACCCGCACAGAAGAGGGAGAAGGCTGCGGCGGAGGCGAGAAAGCGAGCGATGTTGGCGAGCGGGATGAAGGTCGCAGGACTGCGGGAGGAGGGATCAGAGCGGAAGAAGCCTGCATTCACGAAGAAGAAGACTGGAAAGGCGGATACCAAAGACGTGGTCGAGGCGGAGGTGGAAGATGGTTCGAGTCCTCCCTTCACACCTACGGTTGGCTATGAGGTACCAGAAGCAGCACCAGCACAATCATCTCCCGGAACAGCTGCAGCGAACGGTGTCGAGAACGACGACTGGGATAAGTCAGAGGACGAGGCAGCGGCTGTGGAGGGGATTGTGGCTGGGATGGATAAGGTCAAAGTGGCGGATGATGATTGGGACAAGTCGGACGGAGAAGAGGAAAATGAATTATCACCAGCTGAATCGGCACCAAAACTCGATTCGACGACGTCAAGCGCTCCAAAGGCGCCACCAATATCGAATGACACAGCCACGGTACCCAATGGCAAGACTACCGTACCTAATGGCGTATCTGCGCAGCCGAAGACAAACGGACATGTCGTGGCGGGAGGACCATCAGATGAAGAAACGGACTCCGAAGAAGACTCTGACGACTCTGACGAATCATCCCAGGACGAGCTTGAGGCACGGAAGAGCCGCGCGATGGCGAAGATCCGGGAGAGGCAAAAGGCAGCGGAAGCAGCGAAGACGAAGGAGGACCTCCGAAGTCCGATCTGCTGCATTCTTGGACATGTCGATACCGGCAAGACGAAACTGCTCGACAAGATCCGACAGACTTCGGTGCAGGAGGGCGAGGCAGGAGGGATCACACAGCAGATCGGGGCGACATTCTTCCCGAAGACAGCGATCGTGGAGAAGACAGCGGTCGTCAACAAGACTGGGGATTACGAAGTGCAGGTCCCTGGTCTGCTCATCATCGATACACCCGGTCACGAGTCATTCACCAATCTCCGATCACGAGGGTCTTCGCTATGTAATATAGCCATCCTTGTCGTCGACATCACACATGGCTTGGAGCCACAGACCATCGAATCGCTCAACCTTCTTCGGAATGGACGGACACCTTTCATTGTCGCTCTCAACAAGATCGACCGGATGTATGGTTGGACACCGACACCAAACGGTGGCTTCCGAGAATCATTAGCCCTGCAGTCCAAGTCTACTCGCTCAGAATTCGAGGACCGAGTGAAGAAGACCAAGCTTGCCTTCGCTGAGCAAGGGCTAAATGCCGAGATCTTCGACGAGAATTCAAATCTCGCGAGAACGGTTTCTCTCGTCCCCACTTCCGCTATCACTGGCGAGGGTATCCCGGATATGCTCATGCTCCTTGTCAAGCTCACACAGGAACGAATGAACCAAAGCTTAATGTTCATCTCCGAGCTGGAATGTACGATCCTCGAAGTGAAGATCATTGAGGGTTTGGGTACGACCATCGATGTCATTTTGTCAAATGGAGTTATGCGGGAAGCGGACAAGATTGTGCTGTGCGGAATGGACGGACCGATCGTGACAAATATTCGAGCATTATTGACACCACAACCTTTACGGGAACTGCGAGTCAAGGTGAGTCGCCCAACGATCTCATCAATCTTAGAGCTGACCCCAGCAGTCCGCGTATGTCCACCACAAAGAGGTCAAAGCCGCACTGGGAGTCAAGATATCCGCTCCAGGTCTCGAAAAAGCCATCGCCGGTGCTCGGCTATATGTCGCGCAGGACGATGATGAGGTCGAGGCATACAAGGATCTAGCGATGCAGGATGTCAACGACCTGCAGCGATTCGCATCGAAAGGACCAGGTGTCTGGGTTCAAGCGTCAACGCTGGGTTCGCTCGAAGCGCTCCTTACCTTCTTGCAGCAAATGAAGATCCCTGTACGGAACTTCGCGATTGGTCCGGTGTTCCGAAGTCATATCATCCGCGCGGGCCGGATGTTGGAGGTCGCTGCGGAGTACGCCTTGATCCTCGCGTTCGATGTCCCGATAGATAAGGACGCAAAGGAGTATGCGGACAAGGAGGGAGTCAAGATCTTCTCAGGTAGGTGCTTCTTCGGCTCGTTGAACAATCCTGATTCGGTGATAGCCATGATCATCTACCATCTCTTCGACGCGTTCAAGAAGTACATGTCAGAGGTCCAAGAGGCGAAACGACAAGCAGCCCTGCCAAATGCCGTTTGGCCAGTCCGATTGAGTATCATCAAAGCCTTCGCCCATCGAGACCCGATCGTACTCGGTGTGGACATTGTGGAGGGAAGCTTGCGGACTGGTACTCCGGTCGGTGTGGTTAGGAATGACAAGGAGACCGGGAAGCGGGATATCATCACGCTAGGCAAGATGTACGCATCGAATCATGCGAATGATAAGAGCTGATGGGAGCAGTACGTCGATCGAGATCAATCACAAATCGATGGAGGTATGCCAGGCGCTACCTCTTCAGTGATAAGTTGACCTCGATCAGATTGTCAAGAAGGCCCAAGTTGGCGCAGGTGCAGCGGTGAAGATCGAGCGAGCACCCTACCAGGTCAGTTTTTCGTATGCGCGTGTTGCATTTTTGTTCATACGGGATGATCTAGGCTGCGAAACTATACGGACGACAGTAAGCAGCTCCATAAGTAAATCTTCGATGACTGACGAGCTTTCCAGTTTCGATGACAAGGACGAAGTGGTATCCTTGATAACACGGCAAAGCATCGACACTCTCAGTAGCTCATCAAATGCTTGGGCGACTAGATGTGCTGATGCCATATAGAAAACAACTTCCGGGATCAGGTCGATCTGACGGACTGGGCTATCATCAAGAAAATGAAGGTGGAGCAAGGCGTCTCTTAGCCTTCATCGTCTCCGGTATCTAGCATATTTCTGTTCTTTCGCATTGTTATTACATTCTTTGCATGTATCGATTGATCTGGGCGGAAGTGTGCTTTCATCACTGGACTTTCATTCGCGCTTCATGCATTGGTTATGAGATTATTGGTCGCCTATAGGTCTCCATCAGTCGGAATCCTTTCAGGCTGTGCTTTGGTGCGGTGAGCTTTCCATTGACAGATTTGGCTGAGTATGTTCGCTGCTAAGGCTACTTCACGCCATTTATCTGCGAAGTCTTCGTCCCACTCGCCACTCACCCACATCACTTCCACTCCAGCCAGACAGAATACGTCGAGCATCAGTAAGTGTCCTCCATCGTCGAGAATCGACACTTGCTAGTTGATCGAGACTCGCCACCTAGACAATGCCGTTCGACCACAACGAGTCGTACCCGGGCGAACAAGCGGAGTCAATCATCGCCCGAGGCGCATTCACCGACACGATGGCCACGAATGAGGAGGTCATCCGCTTCGGAATCGATAGCTTCGTCCATGGGGTCACTGATCGCGATGCGCCACATAAGTTTCAATCGCAGCTGAGGGCATTATTCCACGATCTGGTTTCCGTTATTTCCCGCTCCAGGTGTACCTGGAGACCCACGCAGGACTCATCAGGATGCTATGATGGATACGCTCTGCCTCGGAGTGCTGACGGGCGTTGCTTGAGAACCTAGCGAGATAATCCAACAAGATGACCGCATGACACGACTGGTTATGATGATACTGATGACCATCCCAGAGGCATGAGGCCCGATCCTTCTGTTTAATCTTATGCATGTATGCGGTCATGTTTGATTCTGTCGCTGGAAATAAATGATTTACGGTTGGACAGCAGGCCAAACAGCGATTATGCTGAGAGTGGTCGGATGGATCGCTTAAGCGGGTCCTGCTTCCTGTCACGACCTTGCCATATCAAGCGGAAAGAGACGTCCCCTCGAATGATACTAAACGATGATATGTACCCTCAGAAATATGCCTTCAATCTCTATTTATCTATATTGACCCCTTCCCTTCTGTACTCCCATTGACCTCCCCTTTCTTCACACTTTCAATCAGATCTCGTACTCCTTGCTCCCCTCGAACTTTATATATCCGTTTCTCCATGCTTTCTAATGTGCGCAGCTCATCGGGTAAGACATCTCGTGCAAACGAGAAGTCCGGGAAGGATGCTGATGACAGAGCGAGTTCCACAGCGACATTGAACTTTGCAGGATGAGCTGTGGAGAGAGTGATCCAGGTCGTGTCGGGAGATCTGATGTTCATTCAGCTTGGAGGCCACTAGCAGCTTTTTCAAATGAGGGGGGAGACTAAGCCGAGGATCCGCGTGTCTATGTGTGCACCGAAAGGCCAGACGACCAAGGGACAAAACAAATCATGAATGTCTACTCACGCCTTTTTCGCCGATCTTGCCTGCGCCACAATCCCAACAGCCGTATGAGGATCGACCACATAACTTCCAAACTCCTTGCGAGTATAGTACCTCCTGATCTCCTCCAGCGTCTGCCTCATATCAGTTGCCGTCCCCCTCTTTCCAGCTCTGGGAAACTCACCTCCTCATCCGACACCCTCTCCGCCCAAAAATCCGCCGCACCCGCTCTCCTCACCTCCTCACCCATATCAGCCCTCCCATCCTTCTTCAACTGATTCATCCACCCTCTCAACCTCTCTTGCGCCGTCTCTCTCCTCCCATCACCAGTCTCCAACCCAAGATAATACAACAGTCTCTCGAAATTGCTCGACAACAAGATATCCATAGCAGGTGAATGTGTCGCTTTGACCCCACTTCCGGCTTGTTGACCATCCGAAGACCCATTCACCACAGCCGTCTCCGGAGCTTGACCCTTGACCTCCGCCTTATCATCAGGCTCATACCTCCCAGTCCTGAAGAATCTCTCAAGAATGTCGTTTTCGTTCGTGGCGATCACCAATTCGCCCATCGGTAATCCCAATCTCTTCGCGTACCATCCAGCGAGTATGTCTCCGAAGTTCCCCGTAGGTACCACAAATTGAATCTTTCCCCGCCTGGATTCGGGAAGGAGGAAGTAAGCCTGGAAGTAATAGACGATCTGAGCGAGTATCCTAGCCCAATTGATGGAATTGATCGCTCCTAGTCTATGAGCGGCATTGAATTCCTTATCCGAGAACAAGGATTTGACGATAGATTGACATTTATCGAAATCCGAGTTTTGGACTGCGACGCAATAGACGTTCTCATCGGGTACCGTGGCCATTTGAGCGAGCTGGATTGGCGATATTCGACCATCGGGATAAAGGATGAAGATCGTTATACTCGGTTTTGATCCAAGTCCATATATTGCAGCACTCGAGAAATCAGCTTTGAGCGTTGAAGGAGGAACTCACGAGCCAGTGTCCCCACTAGTCGCACCGAGCACAGTCAGCTCATCCTTCGCTCCTTCACCCTTGTCCTCATTCCGTCGCTCAAGGAAGTACGAGAAGACATTCCCCAAGAATTGTAACGCGACATCTTTGAAAGCCCAAGTGGGACCATGCCAAAGTTCAAGCACATATTCATTATCGGCGGTTTGTCTCAGTGGAGTCGTTTGAGAATGTCGGAATGTAGAGTAGGAAGCCTCGATGATTTGTTGTAAGTCTGCAGAAGGGATTGATGAAATGGGTATGAAGAGGGATAGGATCGCTTGGGACAGTTGAGGGAAGGTGTGATTTGACCAGGTGGTTTGCCAGTCTTCTGGAAGGGTTGGGATATATGTTGGTATATAGAGTCTTCGCTTGTTCAGCTTAATCTCTTTACTTAGCTCGTTCACTTACCCTCCATTCGGTGCCAGACCTGTCAGAACAGCCTGAAGAATCAATCACCATCCCGTACGGTAAAACATGAGATCGGACTCACCTCCTCGAAACTCAGCGTCTCACTTCCTCCCCTCGTCGAGAAGTACCTCATCTCCTCCTGCTGCGCCATGACGAGAAAGCCCGTTGATCTTGATAACAATTTGATTGGTTGTACTGTACTTGCGACAGAAAATCAAGCTCGTAGAAAACCCCCGACTTTGTCGCTTCCGTCGGCTTTCGATTCGGTCAGTCAATTCCGTCAACACGTAACTTCTCATAGGATGGGATCTGTTCATGCATCATGGATGTAAAACCTATATACCTATGACAAAACGGTGACCAATACTATGCTAGGGTATACCCATCGTCTCTTCTCATGCTGTCGTCAAGGTGAACTATATACAACTGCTGTAGATGTACGAAAAACTGCCGGAATCCCCGACAAGGCGAGGGAAATAAATGGTGCGATCCAATCAGAGCAAGGAACGGGTTGTGGGCACAGACGGGAATTGTGATGGGAAGGAGGGAAAGAGTACGAAAGTCGGAGGGAAGGGCGAGGGATAGTTGATAGGCCGCCGGTCCACTTCCGTATTCGCCAGCCAGAAGATCGATTAGCTCAAGTCGCTATGCTGCCGACGTAATCGCGGTCAAGGACTTCTCGAACGAATCGAAAGCAGCCGCTTGAAGCAGGTGAAGGCGATCGGCATCGACCATCAATGGCGAAACATGCGGTCGAGCGATCTACGATCCTATCAGTCTGGTTCAATTTCTCTAGCTTGGCCACTGACATATCCGGCTTGATGCAGTACCGCCGCAACGTTTTGGAGTTCCGATAGCATGTCGCTGAGACTCGCGATCTGCTGAACGTCGTCTTTGTCCGGGAAGAGTGCAGGCAGGACTTGAAGGACGCGAGGGAGGGTACGAGCTATCTCGCCGAGGGATGACGCTTCGTGTGGGTCGGGATGAGTCCCAGCTTGGATGACGGACTTGAGGAGGCTTCGAGAGTTCTGGACGATGTCGGCGTACTGTAGGAAAAGCTTGAAACCGTCAATAAGGTCCTGGTAGGTCTTGGATGACGTACCTTTCCACCGTACTCCCACCCGTCTGGTTTGACCGACTCCAGAGGTTCACATAGTCTCCGCAACAGCGCCAAATCCCCTCGCAGGATCGCTTCAGACGCGAGCTTGCCAACCAGAATCCGATGGGCACGGTCGTGGAGCCCAGCTCGAAGAAGGGCATGGTACTCACCAAAGTCGTCACCAGCGGAAGCGAGCTGGGCCGCTTTGGCCTCGTAAAGCCAAGCGGCAGGGATTTTGAGGTTATCGAGGAAGTGCTGCTCCTCAGGCGATGGGTTCGGATGGCGGTATAGTAAAGCTTTGAGCGCTGCTGCCCGGCCATCTGCCGTCTCCAAATGGAGCAGAACGAACGCCGACCATGACCACTGACCAGTCTCTTCGAGCTGAACCGCGTACCCGCTCGTGACCTGATCGGCTGTAGCGCTGTATTCTTCCTCCCGGTCTTCAAAATCCCGCTTCTCCAGAACCCTCGACAGTAGCATGTACAGGTGCCAAGGCAGGCGCAAGTCGAGCGGGCTGGGCGAGCAGTTACGGAAGCGCAGCACTTGATCGAGAGAGACTGTGGCGTCTGCGTAGAGGCGGATTAAGCTTTGCAGGATATCCGTTGGTTCGTATGTCATGTTCCAGGTCTTTCCCGAAGAGGTTGGCTTCTCAAGATATGGCGGAAGGGGTCGAGCGGGAGGGTGAGACGATGACAGCGCAGAAGTATAGGAGTCGAGAACTTCCGAAATAGTAGCATCGAAAGCGTTGCCGTACCATAGTCTCAAGCCGAGGGCGCGCTTCCAGTCGAGACCCTCTGATATAAGTACATTGGGGCAGTTGTCCGAGCCTCGCGAGGAGTCGCCGGGTGAAATGTCGGTGATTCCGGCGAGTAGGGCGTACAGACGGCGGTATTCCGCCGAGATGAGGGGATTCGCCTTGTATTTCTGCCAGTCCTCAAGCTGTCGCTTGATCTCCTCGCGGAAGATGTCAGGTCCACCAATCTGCGAGATGAGGGTTGCAAGGCGGCTGTCATTACCATCGAGAGCCGAATCGACGGCACGAGACATTTGGTTACCGGATAGAAGCGTGAACACCTTGGCAGGGCGGTTCTCCGAATTGATAAGTAGATCCTGGTCGACAGCACTGGCCACGGCATCCTCGAGCCACTTGGACAGAGCGAATTTGCGACGGATCTCCGAGATGCGTTGTACGAGGTCATCCGAAGCGTCAGGCGGTAGACGCAGGTCCATCTCGTCGAAGAGGGCGACGCCTAGACGCCAGACGTTCGCTTCGTGAGATCGATCGCCAGCGTCGAAAAGTCGGGCGATGTCCTTAAATCGGATGGAAGTGTCTATGATGGCCACCGGTACATCTCCGTATGTCTCGATGTAAGATCTCTCGAGATGAAGTTTGAGCAGACGGTCTGCCCTGAAATTCTCCGCCTTGTGGTCTTCCGAAAGAAGACCGATTTTCTCGATAATTACTGTCGCATCAGAAGACGGTTTGCTACAAGGCGTGAGCCAAATGATTGGACCTCCGGAAACTCACCTAGTCGCGGCCGGACAACATATCGATCCGAAGCGTACCAACTCCCCGTTAGGACCCCACGAACATCTCAACGATCTCCCTAAGGCCAGACCAGCATCCGCCCTGATCCCCTCAACTCCCTGCGCAACGCTCCTCTCAAGCGATACTCTCGCATACTTTCGCGGCTGTCGAAGGAGTGGCTGGCTGATAGGTTTTTCGCCGAAGGAGGATCGCTGCAGGTCAGCTACAATCTCCAATAAAGGGACCTACCTTGACGGCCCGTTCGTCAAGCTTGATATCGTCCTCCCCGGCTTCACCAAAAAACGCTCCCGCATCGAGATTCCGCTTCTGTGGCAACGAGTCCACCTTCGCACTCCGCCTTTCACCAAAGAAGGACGACTGCATCTCGCGAAGTTTCCTCATCCCCTCAAGTCCTATCTTTGCCTTTAGAGGCTGGTCCCATTCGGGAGATCGCGATTTCGGATCCAGGTCATCCGGATCAAGTGAGATCATGTCGTGATCCGAATGCTCAGAGCCTTCAGCTTCGTACTCCTCATCCTCGTCCAGACCGCTATCGTGCTCCTCATTCTCCGATTCATCCTCATCCTCGTCCCGAAGACCCTTCGTAGGCGGTACGACGGAGTCCGAATCTGAGCCAATGAATGCGCCGGAAGACGACCGAGACTCGACTTCCTCCTCGACCTTGTCGTCCTCATTTGAAGCGTCCGAGTATTCATCGCTATCTGCAATGCCATAGCGACTGAAATGCTCCACCCTGAAAGTCCAACACCCGTCATCGGTGTAGCTGACAAAGTCTGTGTCCGGGATCGTCTTGACCCGCTTGAGGAACCGAGCGTGTCTGGGATCGGATTGATCGGTGATGGGCTGCTTGGTCGCTTTGTCCTTCGAAAAGCAGTTCTCCAGCGTGATCTGAGCCGGAACATTCAAATCCTGTCCCCGCTCAGGCTTGTTGTGATAGTCATCCGGGTAGACCGCCAGCTCCATATCGCTGAAGACGATGACGGTGCCTAGGAGGTCCTGCAGGTCAAGTCCAGTGAGATCGACCGGGTCTTGGAAGGTGACCTCGCCGTAGCCTCGCCGTCCAGCAGTGAAGTTGTGCAGTTCTCGCAAATCATTCCGTCCCATCTGCTTAAGCTTGTCGAGCTTTGGTCGACACCAGTACTCGCCCTTCTTCGGCTGTCGCTCCGATCCGGCGATACGAGAGGGACCATCGACTGGCGTGGCTCGACGAGAGGATGACTCAGCGACCTCTCGGTTGCCGTTCGGAGGATTGAAGAGTGAGGTCCCCGGACTGGCAGTACCGCGATCGGGAGTCGATTGAGAGCCATTGGCTGAGCTCTTCAATGCAGACTTCCCCAGTACCGACGCGAGCCGATCTTCAGAATTGACGTTTGTAGGTTTGGGTGTGACGGTGAGCTTTTTAATGCTCGGTCTAGGTACGAAGGCATTCGGGGTCAACGCAGTGTCGGTGAGACCTCTATACCGATCTGTTGAAGCGGGTGAATTCGCGAATGTCGATTTGCCAGGCGAGCCAAGGCCGTTAAGAGGACTGCTACTTCGCAATGGGCTTTGCGATGAATTCAAGGGCGAAGCGAAGCCGCGCAGCCGATTGATTTGGCTTTTGCTGCTAGGCGTGAGGCGGAATGACGATGCTACGAGAGGTGGAAGGGCAGGTTTTTTGTGTGAGCTGCCGTAATCGAGCTTCTGACCATTGTAATTGAACAATGCGTTTTGACCGTAAGGGTTTTGGTCGATGGAAGCCGTGAGGGTGGGTTGAGGCTGTTGCGATGTTGATTGTCCGAATCCACCAAAGATGCTACCATTCACCGGCTGCTGTTGAGCGGGTTGCTGCATCTGACTGCCAAAGAGCGACCCAGAAGCGGGTTGTGATTGGCCGAGGTTGCTGAACAGACCTCCGGTCGCTCCGGACGGTGGTTGCTGCTGCTGATTCTGCTGACCGAACAAGCTGCCTCCGAATAGACTACCAACGGGCTTGGGCTGTTCCTGCTGGTTCTGCAGACCCGAGGCATTATTGGTCGAGCCAAACATGGCCCCCGTCTGTCCGGTATTTCCGAAAAGAGAGCCAGTCTGAGCCGGCGGCTGAGCTGGTTGAGAACCAAAGAGACCGCCGGTCGTCCCAGTAGCTGGCTTCGCACCGAATATCGAGCTGCCGCCGGTGTTGCCAAAGAGTCCGCCAGTTGTATCCTGCTGAGCAGGCTGTTGCTGTTGCGGGGGTCGTCCAAACAAGGAGCCCGTTGTATTGGAAGCGTTGTTCGTGCCGCCAAACAGGCCTCCTGTCGTTGGTTGATTCGTATTTGTCTGACCGAAGCCTAGAATCTATGAGTCGAAGACCTTTCTACAATGCGGTATCGCTCACCAAAGGTACCAGTGGTGCTACTAGTATTGTTGGTATTCCCGAATAACCCCCCAGGCTTTGCCGCAGTATTCCCGAATAGTCCCCCTGTAGCAGGTTGATTCTGCTGCTGGTTGTTCTGACCAAAGAGCGAGGTACCGGTAGTATTGTTATTTGTCGAGCCTATAATAACATCAGCACAGGTTGTCCGGACTTACACTGGACTCACCAAAACCGCCTCCAAACAGACCACCCGATGCAGGCTGTTGCTGTTGATTTTGCTGATTTTGACCGAATCCGAAGGTCGTGGAGCCCGCCGAATTAGGTTGTCCGAAGGTATTCGTGGGGGCTGCAGCTGTTTGTCCGACGCCAGTCGTGGAAGTCGAGCCGAAAGCCGGCTTATTCGCGCCAAACCCGCCGAACGTGCTTGAACTCGCCTGCTGCGTCTGCGGCTGGGTACTGGAGCCAAAGGGATTGGGATTGCCGAAAAGACCACCGCCCGTCGGCTGAGTCGGCGCGGGTTGACCGAAAAGACCACCTGTCGTTGTATTGGCGTTACTGGGCTGGCTACCAAACGGGTTTGGTTGATTCTGCTGCGTTTGTCCGAAAAGTCCCCCTGTCGTGTTTGTCGAATTGGATCCAAAACCTCCTGTCGTTGATCCAAAGCCTCCGGTCGTGCTACCAAACAGGCCTCCTGCGGGCTTTGGCGCTCCAAACGTCGAGGTCGAAGCAGGAGGCTGTCCGAATGTGTTGGTCGGAGCGGGCTGACCGAAACCGCTCGTTGCAGGCTGACCGAATCCTCCGGTACCTGCGGAACCCGCATCCTTCCTTCCATGCTGATAATCCACCAATCTCAGCTCCTCCCAGCTCGCGCCCTTGTAGGGGTCCATTGCCGAGAGGACGTGGAAGAGGTGAGGCGGAGCGCTGGCGAGACTTGTCGTCCCTGCAGATGGATCCTGCTGCCATGTAGGTTGGTACGTTGGATTTGCAGTACCAGTGGATGGCCCGGGAGGGAAGGGGCCGCTCGTATAAGCATTGACGCCGTTATTTTGGGTGGTGGACGAGCCGAAAGGGGAAGCGGGTTTGGCGCCGAAAAGATTGGAAGTGGTACCAGAGCCGAAGGTATTGGTGGTAGCGGGCTTGCCGAAGAGGCCACCTGTAGTATTCGTATTGGCGGAGCCGAAGGTGTTGGTGGTGCTATTGTTACTTCCAAACAGGCCACCTCCACCGGCTAAACTGGATTAGCCAGAAATCTCCTACCTAGCTGAGGGTTCCTCACTATTTGCGCTTCCAAAAGTCGACCCGCTTACACCGAAGCTAGGTCTCGCCCCAAAAGCGTTGTTCTGCTGTTGGTGGGGTTGAGTAGCACCAAACCCGCCACTTCCTGCGCCCATATCATCAGGACAAGCAGAACGCACATTCATCTATGCTCACCAAAGCCTGCATTCGGTGAAGTGCCACCACCACCGAAGAGCCCGCCAGTCATGTTCTGCTGAGGTGGTTGACCAAAGCCCCCTGTATTTTGCCCGAATCCTATGAGACCGTCTGTCAGACATATTATCTCCCTTGAACAGCTCCGACACGGCCTAAACGGCAGCTGCCCACGAGCTGCCGTACCAATCCCCAGCATTGTAGATGACCTACCACCAGTACTCTGCCCGAAACCCCCTCCTCCTCCTCCTCCTCCTCCTCCTCCTCCTCCTCCTCCTCCTCCTCCTCCTCCTCCTCCTCCTCCTCCAAATAGTCCCCCCTGCTGCTGCCCCTGTTGCCCCTGCTGTTGCTGCTGCTGCTGGTTATTTAGCTGGCCCCATGTCGAAGTGTTCCCGAACATGGTGCCGGGTCGTACTTTGCTGGGCCAGGCTTTTCGTCGTCTTCAATAGTGACTTGCGATGGTCCGAAGAGGGGAGAGAGAGAGAGAAGAAGATGATCTGGTGGCCAGTCAACTGAGCCTGAATTACAGCTAGACCTTGGGCGAGAGATGATCGGAATTAGCGGGATTATCCGCGGTACGTAAAGAAGAAGAGGAGAGTGGCACTCAGTCTATGATTCATGTCCAGAGGTTTTGCGTTCTTCTTACTACCTGCCATCTCGTTACTTTTACTACTTCATATTGATTAGCCTGCAACTATCTTCCACTCACCCCAAGCCAATGTTGCGTTAATCCCAGAGAGCTACGAAGCTGGAGCTGGCGAGGAAGAGGACGAATGAGAGAGGAGGGATTGAACCGGTGATGAAGATGAGGAGGAGGCGAGGTCATTACTCAGTCTCATCCGTACCCTCCTGGCAGAGCTTTCCGACCGGATCTTTCAGTCCTACCTGGAAAATCCCGATCATGCCGACCTCAAGACGATCGTCTTGCTCACTTCCACTCATCATATGAACCATTCCGCTCCAATTCACCACCGTCTGTCCCTCTCTTGCCCGTCCTCCCGATATTTTTCCATATACTCCTCTCCTGAATCGTCTGCAACATGATCCTCTACTGCTCCTGACGGCCCACAAGCCAAGACAGCTTCCCGAAGCCTCGCCATGTACCGTGACATTACACAACTTCGGCTCAACGACCATTCTTCGATAGAGGCGCTAGCCGGGACGCGAGGTATTACCACGTCGGCGGCAGCCTTTCCGAACCTTCAATAAATCAGTTTATCCCACAACGCGATCTTCAGTTTCAGCACTACGAAGCCTAGTCGGAATGCCAATATGCGTCGAGCAGCTCCACGGATCCGCTAATGAGTAGATTCGCGCATTCGTGAACTTGTACGACGAGTGGTGCGAGCTGGCCGCAGTGAGTGACGCCGACAATACCTTCAGGCCTGCGGAGGCGGTCTCGATCCCGAAGCAATATTGGATTAACCAGCCACCTGAAGAGGCTGACGAACTCCGCTCAAGCACTTCCCTGCGAGCGTCGACATACTATCGCATATCAAAAACAATAGAAGCAATAGTCGAAACCGCCCTGTTCAGGATGCAGAGGCGAGAGAGACCTCTTCCAGTCTCGAAGCCAATCAGGTTCTTCAAAGTAGCCGACGCCAACACCGCCAACACCGCCGAGACAGTCGCGACGGTTGAGACCGCCGTAATCAGTACCGAAAACAGTCCCCCTGTCAGTATGGTCACCAAACCTGTCGAGGCTTCACCTCCCGCCAAGCGCCCAACTAGCGCTCGCACAGCGCGCTCGAAGGCGAATGCGAGTTCGAACAAAACAGCTTCCTATGCTCAGCCGGTCGAGCACCCAGCTAGCGCTGGCGATACTGATACTCATGCTACAGGCGTAACAACAATCAATGACGCCTGTAACGATGAGCGATTTCAGCAGATCTTTGCTGGAAGTGTTTAGCGATTCGACCCCCAGGGATCTCCTACGTCTGACCCTGAGAAAGTTCCATCCCCTTCTGCGAAAAGCGCATCAGCTCCAATCGAGACTTCGGGTCCCCGGCCGGATTCTGATGTTCCTTTAGTGAGACCAAAAGTGAGCAGCTTGATTGATGGAGTTGAGGTGAAAGGTGAAAACCACGTGTGGAAAGGGAAACAAATTTACACCGCCGAAGCTTGTGCAGAAACGGCAGAATCCCGACTGATGACCAGATACACACGTTGCAGACCATCAAGAGACGGAAGACGGAGTCTGGGTGAGTGCAAATTTTCAACTGCACTGATGCAGAGCAGCTCGTGAGGAGCGGCTCAAGCTGAGGCGAATGACGATCACGACGACTCAGGCGATTACGATTACAAAGGCGACGAAGCACAAGACGAGGATGAGTGATGGGTGATGCAATGTGTGCTGTAGTCCGAGTGTCGTATTGATGGAGGTGCCATGTCATCCGTGTGAAGGTATATTTCTACTATTCCTGCATCCAGATGTATTGCTATGATCATGTCCATCACCACTTTGCTCTGACAGCACCGCGACGTCCATTGAGTCGTATCTCAGGTACCCCTCACTCCCCACCTACTTCAGGCGGACGAGAGAGTGTTGAATCCGCATTTGCCCTGTATTGTGCTTTACTGCCCATCTGACAACATGGACTCGATTGCTGAGGATGCATACGACGTCAAGGACAGCACTACAACTCCCTCCGTGGTACACCCGGCCAAGAATAAGTATCCCTCATCTCTCCTTCCTCCTCTACCTCGCCTTCCAAACCCTTCCCTTTCGCATACCCCCGTCCTCTCTGACTCTGCATCGGTACTCGAGTAGTCACCCTTGTCTCCTCCGATCTTTGAGGCTCTTGAGCGAGCGGTGTGAGGGCTGGTTTACGTGGATCGGCAAGTAGCGCTCCGCCAGTCTCGGCTTGCGGTTGTAATCCGGCTATCGCTTTTATTCGGATCTTAGCGAGCTCGGATGCTAGTAATGCTTGAGAGGAGTAGTAGGATACACCAGCACCAGAAACTGTTACTCCGTCAGGTATGAAGTCGCATGTATTAGGAAGACAAACGAAGGAAGATGAGGGAAAGACCATTTGAGGATATCCGTCTTGGACTAAATCTGCTTAAGCCATAAGCTATGTGGAGACCTATTAGCTATATCAAGAGACTCAATGAAAGATCAACTCACTAAGGATAACAGCGCCGAGAAAGCCTGTACCCATACCTCTTGTCGTTGTCCGGGCTCGTAAACCGGCGTAATCGCTCATATCCATGATATCTGAGGCTCGTGCTACGGTCGGAGCAACGGATGATGATGATGATGGTGATGATGCGGAAGATGAGGCGGACGATGAGGAAGGAATGTTCTCGAAGAGATGGGGCATCGGGGATAGAGGTGTGGATGATCGCTTCGAGGTAGAAGAAGGATGAGATGCGGAAGCTAGAATTGAAGCCATATCAGTGGATCACTCCTGCACTTCGTCACGGAGAGAGGGGGCTGACGATCATCGTAGCTATCCATTCCGGGGAGAGGAGGCCTTCCAGACGCTTTCTTAAAGAAATGGGTTTGAGTGTAGACCGAGCAAGTTTCAATCGGCTGTTCTAGGTGACACAAAGGATGACGGAAGCATTTCGTGACGTAAAATCACGCCCCCCCCACTCGCGCTACATCTCAAGAACTCAAAGAGCTATATGTCGCAAGTTGCGCTGATCAACGACGTGGAGCTCGCTCTCTCCGTCTACCTTCTCTGGATCCCGATCATGACCCTCCCCTTCATCATTCACATTGACATCTCGCCCCGCGCTCGGACGAGACAATCTCGATCTTCCAACTTTCCTCATCGGTGAAGGCGTATCCAACCCATTGAGCGGTGTCTCTCGCCCTGTAGACGAGCTTGGCGAACCATGAAGAGCCGGAATACTCCATGCTCGCGAGGCCTGCCGGGAACTCGCTTGGCTATCCATGTAGGTACTGCTTCCCGGGATCGATGGTGGAGGTAATGAAGGAGGAGGCACAGGAGATGAGAGGGTAAGAAGTAGGGATTTCAGGTTTGGTAAGGTGTGACGAAGCTCGAGCAGGCGGACGTTGGCTTCTTGCATTAGCTGCAATGGGGTTAGTGAATCATCTGGCGAGAGATAATCTGCTGACCATCTCGATGTTCTTGTTGAGGAGAAAGACGGCGTATTCGAAGCGGTATCTCTCCACGCCTTTCGCATACAACGGAAAACTGCTTCAACGTCAGCTTCGCATCCCGATGAGCGAAATCCCTCACGATCTAGGTCCCTGCATGACAGAAACGACATCCTTGACCAGGCTCCGGCTCCCCGCACAAGTAACCGGATAAGGCAATCCTCCAGCCGCACCGCCCAAGTTCCCCATGATCTGCACAATCATCGCCACGTAGCCCAATGCAGCGGCGGTGGTGCGCTCGTCCACCTTGACTCCAGGCAGCGGATTAGGCGGCGCAGGATCTTTCGGGCCTGCTGGGATAGGTAGGGGGACGCCAAGGATGGAGTACAGAAGTGATAAGGGATTGAGCGGAAGGATGGGGAACAGAGCGTCAAGTGATTGGACATGATGAGCGCGATAGTGGTGAATCCGAGGTTGGAGACTCGCTCGATCGGCTCTGAGTAGGAAGGTCAGCTCTGTTTGGCAGTCGCTCCGGAGAGACAAACTCGATGGAACGGATGTGTCGCTCCAGCTCCAGTAAAGATCCTTGAAGAAGGTCGTCCCGCTCTTCAGCCTGGGATAGATTTTGCCGTCGTTCATTTATCGTTTGTTCGAGCAGAGTAGCCCTGGCTGAAGCTGCTCTTTATGAGCTCATTCGCGACGACCGATGATGTAGCCAAGACTCACTTTCCCGGCTTACCTTCTCCACCTCTGCTACTTTCACACCGATCCACCGGACCCTCTCTTCCCGCTGATTGATATCTCGACGCTGCTAAATTTAGCTGAGCCGGATGACGGCTATTTTGACCCACCAGAGATCGCCAGTCCGCGTCGTCGACAAGCAGGTTATCAATTTTCCCCTGCACCTCTGCAATGCCTCGCTGCGTATCAGCAATGACGGCCTGGATGTTCACGAGTCTGCATCATCAGCGATGATTACTTGTCCAGGAGAACTGAGCATGCTGGTGTAAACCGCCAACACCGATACCCTGCTTCATCCGCGTCTCCCTCAAACTCCGCTCAACAATACCTCGCACAGTCTCACCGGACTTCTTCGGCTTCTCCTCGGATTCCGTTCGAGTTGCGGCTTGAGGAACGTAGAAAACCTCTGTCGGATCAGTGGAAAGCGTGAAACCGATTGCATTGTTCGGCAGCTTTCCGTCTTTCCCGACTGGCGACAGTCTCGAAAGGTCAATAGCCATGGACACAGCATCCAACTTCTTCCACCTGTCCTCCGCTTCATACCATAGCTTCAGCTCGACAATCGTAGAAGCAGACTCCTCAACTGTGAGCCATGGTGCAAAATCTGATTCGGTTGTTAGGTTCAAGAAACGCGGGTTCGTTGAGGAATGGTGTATTGGCGAGATGAAGAATGGGAATGAAGGTTGCGGACATTTCCGCGGAAGAGGTCTAGGAGCAGATGGGTGTGATTTGAAGGGGACGAGTAACGAACTTCGGGATGAGGAAAGGCCAGGTCGCCGAGAGCCGGAATCACTACCTGATCTGACCAGACCGGGTAGCGGCCCTCGAGCTGAATTTGAGCGGACGAGGGATCTCGTACCGGTACTAGGCGAATGCGTTTGCCTCGTTCCCGAAGAGAAGCGTGAGGATGGAGGAGAGGATGTCAGGGAGATAGTACGCGTTCTGACAGATTCGGTTGAGGGTACCGAAGATCGTGATGACGAGGCGGATGGCGCTGGTCGCCTGAGATCAGGGTTCGAGGCCGTGGATGGTTTTGACGAGATGGGAGTGGTCGAAGGCGTTCTCGAGATCGTTCGTTTCTGCTCACTGTTCCCTATGATGAACGATTGCCTCGCTGTCCCTTCTGCATTGCTCTTCTTCGGTAACGGAACATCCGGTTTCTCTTCCACAGCGTCGACAGGGGTAGGCGGTAATTTGAGCACAACGAAACACCTTGCCAATCTCCTCTTCCCCTGGTCGATCAAGGCATTCTGCTCATCCATAGAGCCATGCAAAGGTGATCCAAGACTACCGGTATGGCCATGCTCTAGGGCTTCGCCGGCGAGGGTTGGAGCTCGTGGGCGGGTAGTCCGGATCCTTGACGTAGGAACGAAAGGCGAGATGGTAGAATTCGACGTGGACCGCTCCCGGTTGAGAGTATGATGTGACGCCGAGCTTCGTCGACGGTGCATGACCAGTGCATCGGGTGACGAGGACAGGCGGGAAGATTCGCCAAGGGTGTATCCTTCGACGTCATCTTCTGGTGGGGGTTCGAGGAAAAGCTTAGATGCGAGAGGGAGTGATTCCGGGAGTGTAAGCTGATGAATCCGTATCCTGACATCCTATGAGCTTCGCTACACATAGGAAGGGCTACATACCCTGTGATGTGCCGAATTCGTCGTTGCACTGCAAGGATCTCACCATCACTTGCCGACTCCTCACCGCCCTGCCTCGGCTTTCCGCTTGATTGCTCCGTCATAGCCTCGAACAAGTCATAGTGCTCGTGATGGAGAGATCATCGTATCCGTACTTGACCGATGCTATGTCCGTCGTCCTCATCATGTTGAAGGAAGGTATGCAGAAAGGACAGACAATATCCGCATACCCCATATACTAGCGCCGACCGATTGCGTCAAAGCCAAAGCCAAGCCCGAATTGTTGATGATTTCTTTCTGCAACATTTCCCCTGTCCCCTCACTGCTCTTTAGCCTTTCTCAAACCGCCTCCTCCCCCCTACCTCTCTCCCTCCTTGTCGGCTTGAGCGACAGAAGAGCAGACGTTGTCCGAATGATCATCTTCGGCGCCAACATATCTCGCCCCGGTAACCTCTGACGATTACTAAGCCATCACGACCTTGTCCTAGTCCTAATTCTTTACCTTCCACTCAAATGGCGAAAATAGCGAACAACGCGAATGAGACGGGACCGCCGAGAGGTATGCCCATATGTATGTGCCCTGACCTGTCTCCCCTCTTTTACTCGAATGCTGAGTTCTCGATCACCAGTATCGGGCCCGCCTCCTGTTGTGGAATCATCTGGTACGTCTCTCTTCACTTCGGTTCTACATGCGATCTTTACACTGATGTTCGCTAGCCTGCCGACAATGCGCGAAACCGTTTAACCCGATCTGGCGAAGAGCCCATGCTTGCGGTCATTGCGGTTACGAGTACTGCTCAGCCTGCATGTCCGATGGTCAAGCTCTCATGCCCCGGCGAGCTGGAGAGATCTCAACGACCAACGGTCCCCTAGCCGAGATACGAGCTGGGCTAGGTCTGGATGAGAATAAATCCGGATTGAATGGATATGAGGTGGAGAGCGTTTGTCTGCCTTGTTTGGCGATGTTGCAGGGTAAGTCCCGCCAGATCAGCGTTGGCAAAAGAGGATAAGCGGGATGAAGAAGCTGATCCGACGTAGTCACGGCTGCACCGATACCTATACTCAGAAGTTTACCGCTGAAGAGGCTGAAGGACTATCTGGCGGCTTATGATATACCTTGTGTGGGACCGAAGGAGAAGGAAGATTTCGTGCAGGCCGTGGTGAAGGCGAGGAACCCGGCGACAGGGTGTTTGGCGCCGGAAGCTGAGGTGAGACGAATGACTGATACCAAAACGTTTAGTCGAATCGCAGTTCTGATCAGACTATCCAGAGCTTCTATCGAAGAAGATCCGTACCGAAACAAGGGCAAGCACCCAGTCGGCAGACCACCCCCGCACCACCTCGAGCACATCCACCTCCACCAACGCATGCCCGACCACCACCACCATCGAATACCCGCTCTGCACCTCGACCACCTCCTTCCACTTCTCAGGCACGTCCCATACCACCTCGAGCCCGACCACCACCTCCTCAGAATGACGCTCGACCTGCACCACCTCGTACTATTCCAGCTTCCGCTCCCACACCTCGACCGCCGTCCCCACCTGTCCCGACGATATTGTCTCTGGTCAGCTTGCCTAAATCCTACCTGTCGTCATTGAGTACCGGTACTCTGAAGGCAATATTATATGAGAACCATGTCCGGGTGGACTTCAAGCAGGTCCTGGAAAAGTGAGTCTGTGTTGAACGGCTAAGACACGCGATGCAGCTGGATGATGCAGTTGTGCTGACTCGAAGCAGGGAGCAGCTTGTCGATCGAGTGTACGAGCTGATAACGGACGAACGGAAACGACTAGAACGTCAGCGAGTCGAAGAGGAACGGATAGCGAATGGAGAAGCTATGGAGCAAGATCTGCTATCACCTGAAAATGCAGAGGGTGGTGATGCACCTGGAGAATCGAAGGAGTCTAGCGCGAGGGTTCCGACTGGACCGATGCCAGAGGTCGAGAGGGGTTTGTGTGTGGTTTGTCAGGATCAGGAGGCGACGCTGGCTGTGGTAGATTGCGGGTGAGTGCGACGAGCTCTTGGCCTAGTAATTGAGCTGACGGTCGGTGTCTAGCCATCTCGCAATGTGTGCTCGTATGTTTTCTCTGCCCAACATAGTGGCTAGACCGATGCTAAATGAGGCAGATTGCTCGGACCTGATCATGGCAACGAGTCAGGAGTGTCCGTTATGTCGAACAAGGATCGTCACTCCGTGCGTTGTTCGGGTTTCCTCCCAGGTTGATCATGCTGACTACCGCATAGACAACGGCTCATCCGAATATATCGGGTCTGAGCCTCATCATGAGGGTTTTTCGCATCGATCATATGCATCGTTATTACATCGACAGCCCTACATCCGATAACACAGTGACAGAAGAGCGCAGCTTGCTCCGGCGAGACTCATATTATCTGACTCGGGACTGATCCAAAGACGGTTCGAGAATCGGTGTTGGGCAATTGCGAATCTCTCGCACGAGACAAAGCGACTCAAAGGGGCGTTGTTTCCGTATAGACAGAGCATCGCAGCGTTTTCCGCACAGCCAAAGTGTCTCAAAGGGTTCTCTGGTCCATGCAGCCGGAAAATGGCAGCGTTTCGCATTGAGTATAGTATGTTTCTGGGATTGTGTAGCCGGAGAACTGCGGCGTTTTCAAACGGAATGAAGGCGTCTCGAGGGGACTCTCGTCCGTGTAGCCGGAGAATTGTGGCGTTATGGCATGATATCAAGGCATCTCGAAGGGAGTCTCATCTGTGTTTCCGGGGAATTGAGCCGTTATCGTACGGAAAGAGGGCATCTCGAATTGACTCTCATCCGTGTCCGGGAGAATAGCGGCGTTATCGCACGGATTTAAGGCATCTCATGCCTTTCGCATCCGTGTATCGGAGAAAGGGGCGTTGGCTCACACAATGAGGAATGCTAAAACATCCTTGCGTCCGTTGTTGCCGGACAATTGCGGCGTTTTCTCAACTCGATAAGGCATCTCGAAGCGTCTGGCTCTGATTTCAAGGAGGATTGCGGCGGTACTATCTGTTACATCCGATTGACATACAACTGAGCCTTCGACGTCCATACCAGATCATAAACAGAATCACCAAGGTCTTGAAAGGTCGATGGAACCCAGTGGACTCTCCCGAGGCGCGGTTGTCCCTCCTTCCTGATCACCCTCCAGGCCCCATCGAGTATGCTCAAACCAAGCCTCCTCGCCTCTTCCTCTTTTCCCTCCAGCTGGATCCCTAATGGCATCGACTCTTTGGGAGACGGGTCGGTCATCCGATTCCATGGAACGAGGGTTCGACGATTTCTCCGATACATCCGGTATCCCAATTGCGTTATACATCTTAGGAACTGGTGGACTTCGACTCGTAGGTTGATTGCTCTGTGATCGGTAGACTGGGATACCGCTTCGTGGTGTCGGAGTACTTGTGGCTAAAGATGGACTAGTTCGGTTCGTTGGGGATCGCGGTGTCGTCGTGGAGGCTATTATGGAAGGGTCAACTGATTGCGTGCGAAGTTTGTTTCGTTGAGGTTCAGAGGTTGATTGTGGGAAAGATAGCTTTGGTGTTCCGAGGTGATGATAAACCCTGAGTTCATCTGACAGTTTCCCAAGCTAAACGAGTCAAATGACTTTAGCTAGGACACAGAGAGAGTTGAGGGCCGACTGACCCGCTCCATAATCTCATCAACGCTTTTTTCCCGCTTACTCAACCCATCCTCCATCTCCCTCCCTCCTTTCTCCCCAGAACCATTTCCTGTCAAATCCAACCCCTCCAAGCCAAGATGCATCCGTCCAATCTCTTCTTGCGCTTTCATAACTCTCTCGAGATGCCCTTTCAGCACCTTCACCATCTCTTCAGCGGGAGCGTCTAGTTCTGCATTAAATATCTCGAATATCGGTTTCCCTTCTACCGAATCTTCGAGTGATTGTTTGGTTGTTTCGGGAAGCTCGGAGGGGAGTAGGGAGTGTGGGACTCCTGGAGCAGTTGGTGCTCGGACCACTGGCGGTCGTTCGGGAGTCGAGGTGGAAGAAGGGGTGGGTGTATAAGGTGCTAGAGGGTTGATGAGGTTAGACAGATAGGCGTCGTGTACGCTCGGCGGTGGGATGAGGGAAGGGTCGATGGGGGTCTTCTTTGGTTCGGGTGGATATTGTACAATTGGTATCGGGAGTGGAGACGGGTCATCAAGGAACGCGAAGGAGGATGGACTTCCCTCGTCATGCTCTTCGACATCGCTAGGTCGCCGATATCTCCCATCCCGCTCAGCGAAATCACGAGCTACGAGGAGAGCTCGGCTACCACCCGAGACGGTCAGAGGATCCTCATCGACTCGATCGAGAGGACTTGACTGGATGGGTGTACGTGGGGAAGTCGGGTTTGGGATGCTGGTCGTTGTTGGTGATTCGGTCAGAGCCGAAGCGAAGGGCGACGTAATGGTTGATGAGGAGTTCTTGCGATTCGGTGAGTGATAGTACGACCACATCTCGATGTCGACTCATTGGCATGCTATCTCAGGGGAATTGACATGGTTGATTTCGATGATGTCAATAATGCTTTTCTGAGCGTTACAACAGGGAGAGGTAACTTACAGTAGTGGAGGTCGAAGCAGCAAATTACGTAACGGTTCCTAGCCGGGTATGTCGGGGTTTCAGAATCGTTCTGAGGTTGTTCATGCTTGGATATCTCGTGTGCTTCGTCCAGCACTTCGATACATCGTGGCTCTTGGAATCGTCATGCCTCATACACCCATTCCGGTCGTCCCGGGAGAGCTTCTCACAGACGAGACAGCACGAGGTCACCTAAACGAGCATGTATCCCGAATCTGTAACCTCAACTCTGTCCGTTTTCCCGGCTCACAACCCGTCTCTTTCTCTTCCGCTTCCCTTGATCTGCTGGAGACTCTCGATTTCTGGGTGTGCGAGAAGAGTGATGGGGTGCGGATACTGGTCTTTATCGTCATGAATGGGATGAGTGGGAATCAGGAGGTTTGGCTGGTAAGTTCTGCTCCGTGATAGCGATGGGTAGAGATGCTGAGGGGTGCGTGGGCAGATAGACCGGAAGCAGAGGTACTTCAAGGTGGACGACCTTCACTTCCCACATTGGGAGAGGACGGATGACCCTTTGACCGATACAATACTGGATGGAGAGCTGGTCATCGATGTTGATCCGAAGACGGGAGCGGTGAGATAAACATGCTCCTCGGAACTCCTTGACGCTGATCCAAGCACGATCAGGAGAATTTGCGATTTTATGCCTTCGACTGCCTAATATTGCATGGGGAGAACATCATGGGGAAATCTCTGCTGTCGCGCTTCGGTGTGAGCTTGCTTTTCCGTCATAGCAGGTCGATGCTGATGGATGCGGTCTCACAGCGATTACGATCATGGGTCATCGCTCCATTCGAGAAAGCTCTTCGTGATATTCCCGAGTGGAGAGATCACCTGCCCTTTGAGTGAGCACTGCCATTGTCATGCAGTATGATCATACGATGATAGTAGCTGACTTTCAACTATATGTAGAGTCCTCGCGAAGAAGCAAGAGCTGTGCTACCACATCGCCCAAGTCCTCAATGTCCATATTCCTCAACTTCAGCACGGTCATGACGGACTCATCTTCACCTGCGCAGAGTCGGAGTACATTCCTGGAACCGATGAGAAGATGTGAGATTTGACAAGCCATGTTGAAGGTCGTGGTTGATAAAGCGTAGATTGAAATGGAAACCACCATCCGAAAACTCGATTGACTTCAAGCTCGAGCTCCGCTTCCCAGCTTTAGCATCCGATCCAGCACAAACCGACCTCTTTGCGAAGCCAGAATTTCTGCTCCACACATGGCTAGGTCAACGGATTTACGAATACTTTGATGAGATGGAGGTGGATGATGAGGAATGGGAGAAGTCAGTGTCATCTTTGCCTGTACCTAATCATTGGTACACGACGCGAGGGTCCGCGCTGACTAGAGCCAGATTCAAAGAGTCGGGTGAACAGCTCGATGACCGGATAGTCGAGGTCAGCTGGGATAACGGACGGAGTGCTTGGCGGATGATACGAATACGGGACGACAAGCCAAACGCAAATCACAAGAGCGTTATGGAGAAGATCATCGTTAGTATTGAGGATGGTGTGGAGATCGAGGCGGTGAGTGAGAAGGAGGCGTCTCAGCTCCCAAGAGCTACCTGAACTTCCTGACCTCGTTTCAGCTACTATCGAGAAGCGACACTATCCGCTCAGCTTGGAAAGCACGGGAGGCATCACGACAGGGAGGAAAGCCTCGTCCTCCTCAACAACCACAACAACCACAACAACCACAACAACCACAACAACCGCGAAAGATGTCCATGCAGGTCACCGCTCACCCAACCAACTCAGGCGGACGAAGCAGTGGTGGTCAGGTTACAACCGGTGGCGAATATTTTCCCGCGGGAATCATGGCGGGCTTGAAGCGGTAGCAAGGGGCTTGATCATCTACCTTATCTGTATGTATATCATGATGATTAATACCGAATACATGCTATACAGCCAGCTTTACTTCTCCCCCAGACATCAATGAAAGCTTCATCCAGCTGATGTACTGAAACGGTATCCTTTGCAAATTCAAAAGAAGAGATATCTTTTCGTTAGGAACTCTCTCTTGCGAGAATCATTGTCAGAATTTCTCACATATGTGTAGAAGAGACATCTCCTGCCTTCTCTAATCGAAAACAATGCCTCATAATTCTGCACACAAAAGTTGTGCGAAGAACTTACGAACGCGGACTGCCTTTGGGCTATACGCGATCTCGGGGGCGATATCTGGCCCGAAAGTAACGAGCAAAGGTTTCATTTATAAAACGATATATAGGAACGTAATATGGGTTTGGATACCCCAAATCCGCGCTCGTATAACGGCTAGTATGCAACCTTGTCACTTCAATTCAGAAATGATTCGGTTGAGACCAGAGTTCAACTCTCTGGCGTGGAGATAAAGTCCTCTTTTTAGTTCTTTTTGGTCTTTTTTCTGGTCTTTTTTTTGGTCTTTTTTTGGTCTTTTTTTTTGGGCGCAATTCAGCGCTTTCCTCAGGCTACTTTTTGCGCTTTTTTGGCGCATTCCTGCAGGTGCTTCGTCACATCGTACCCTATATATCTGACATAGTTTCACAACACATAGTCCCGATAAATCGCCCCGACATGATAGCACCGCAACATAAGCGCTCCGACATAGCACCACGTCACAGCATTACACCACCCCGACGGAATTCCTTTCGCTTGCATCTTATGGCCTTGTTTCTGAAGTAACATACTTGTATTGACATTCCAAAGCAAACTAGAGACCTTGTATTTTATCCTGTGATGAGAACGAAGGAAGTCCTGGTGATGGTTGCGTAAGCCTTCGATTATGTACAATGCATAGTTCTTGAGCATGATGATATACAGTAGTATACTATGAGAACGATGCCATGAACCCAACATCGAGAGCAGCTCCTTCTATCCCAATCGCATCCCCTTCAGCCCAACTTCACTTCTTCTTCGTCCACAATCTGGAGATGGGACCTCGTTCTCGTACTCATTCCTGTCTCCGTTCCACGACATTTCTTGCGACCCGTCGATGACTCCGTGTCAGTGGTAGTGAGCGGAGGCGCCAGCTGGTCGCTAGGCGGGTGATGACCAGAAGCCTCTGTGTCGACCTTGGATGCTAGGCGAGCGCTAGGTGGGTGCTAGCCGTGAATGGTTTTAATGGTCTGGCGAAGGGATGGAAGCATCTCGTCCCGGAGTAGATCCTGAGCATTCTCGCTGCAGCAACAATCAGTCATCGACATGGTAAGAAAAGCTCACTCATATATAGACCAGCTGTTTTTCTAACATCGCTCTCAATGGTCCAGGTTGAACATCTTGCAGTTTGGCAGTCCACTGTACGGATGCCTCGCCGCTTCGTCGGATCTCGCTAAGTACCGTACAGAGTTGATGCGTATGACTGCTCTTGGTTGAGAAGGTTGATAATATGCCTTTCGCCACGACTTCAGAAAGACCGTGGTCGAGATCTCCCGCTATGACTCGGTTCCCGTCGTGTTGAGGGGATTTTAACGCCTGGTGCATATCAGCATCTATGCATGGTGGGTTACTGACTCACCGATGATCCTGCGGTGGGCTGTGCGTCGAATGGGAGGAGACGCACTTTCGACGCCTTCGGCAGGTGAACCGACTGGTTCTTAAGGAGGGAACCGGCACCCCCATATTGTTCGCCTGGGCTTCCATATTCTTTGACCGCCGCTTCCATCTCTTTCCGCGACTCTTTGACAGTCGTTTGAAAGCTTATTTCCTTTCCCTTCGCCTAGTCTGCTTTACCCTTGAGCTTCAATCTCTCGCTCGGACCGCCGGTGGAGACGTCGTAAGCGAGCTTGGCTTTCTTCCACCGGTCGTGTGGACCTCGTGACCTTGATGGCAATTTCGTACTCCTTCCAGGCCGCAAGAGCGGCTGTCTTGAGGGCTGACAGAGACGCCTGTGCATCGGTAGGAAGGAGTTGAGCGGAGATAGGTTGGAATGGAACGGGTGGGTGTGATGGTAATCGACCGCTCGACCCAGTGGATGGTCCCTGAGAGGGAACGTTAGTTTCGTCGATACTGACTTCACAGGAACACTAACTTATCCCATCGTCTGACTACTCTTCGAAAAGGTCATCATTTAGCTTCAGGGTCAATCTGCCACTCGGGGATTTAATGTTATTACTGGATTCCCGATCACCCTTCCCCCCGTTGTTGTATGCTTTCCCAGCCGATCTCACACCGTATTTGCAACGACCTGCCTCCTCTCCTTCTTACCCTTCGTCATGTCCATCTTTCGTCCTACATTACTCAGGAGCACAGGTCTTGGAGTTGGTCTGCGGCATCTTCACACTTGTGCGAGACTTTGAGTCGAGTGCACATACAACGCTGACATGTTGACCTCAGCTCGAGTTTTGGCTATCCGAGCTACGAAGGCTAGAAGGGATGCAGTGATCGCACCGAACGAGACGGCAGGTTTCCAATATGTTCCAGGAGGTCGTGAGTCACCCTCTTTCTCCACCGACTACAAAAGCATGCATGGATTCCCCCGGCTGAGTTTATGTTCCGATCCAAGCTGACATATCGTAGCCGTCCTCCCGGGAACAGTTAACGATGCAACCACTTTCCCCGAAGCCGACAAGACCCACGGATCATACCACTGGGCATTTGAACGACTCCTCTCAGCAGCTCTGATCCCAATCATGGCCGGAGCAGCCATCTCAAGTGGGAGCACCTACGTAAGTTCTTCTTTGGCCTCTCATGACCAAGCTGATCTCGAGCAGTACCTTATCGATGGGATCTCTTCCGTCGCTCTGATCGTTCACTCACACATCGGTTTCGATTCTTGTATCCATGATTATGTGCATGCGAGGAAGTTCCCGATCCTTGGGCCGATCTGTACTTGGGCTTTGAGGGTTGGGACGGGGTTAGCTGTGTGGGGTGTATACGAGTTCAATACCAATGATATCGGTGGGTGCCTTTGCTTCCAGGGGACTTATACTGACGTACGCTTCAGGGTTGTCGGAGCTGGTTCGCAGGATGTGGGTTGCTTGATTATGGTCATCGCGGTTGTACGAATACCATGGATATGTCACATGTGTCACGCATTGGGTCCATGGGGATGGTTATATGTGTACAGACATATGCTAATCGACTGATATACCTCGAGCTCGTTCCGTACCAATCCAATCTTCCGAAGCCCTGACTCTTCCCGCTTTCATCATCCTGCACGCTGCCTTTTCCCCCCCCAATCGTCCTGCTGCGGCTCGGGTGCAAGGTGGATCTCGCCAAGCGCCTTTCGAGGACCGGTTCGCTGAATCTGAGGGTAAGCCATTCCGCCTGCGCTAGGCTTCGTCGGCGAGGCACTTCTAGAAGAGATGATGAGTTCCTGGACTGTTCCATAGCCGAGAGTCCCAGCTGCGAAGAGTCCAATAACCCACGCTCGATCCTCTCCAGAAATGTTCCGCTTCATGCCCCTAGCACTTGCAAACCCATTGAAGCCCACCTCGACGCTCGTCTCCTTCTCGTCTAGCTCCAATCTCACTCCATGCACACGCATCACCGTAGAAGCTTTCGCCGCGACAGCGTCAATACCCCCTGATGGGATGCGAGGCGATTCGGCGCGGATCGGAGGAGTCGGTCGACTTGGCGCACCAAGCGCGTTTGCAATAGCCTGCGCTCGTGCTGACTGGCCAGAAGTATTGGATGGTCCGGCCTATATCGACAGTCTCAGCTGATTCTCACGGAACGAAGCACTGACCGCGGCATTCGGAAAGGCGAACCCGCCGACCAGCCTCTTCAACTTCGGATCTTCCGAGACCGTCTCGCTACTGTCTCCAGAACTACGATCCATATTCGCGCTAATACCAATTGGCTCTTCGGTGGTGCGTAGTCCTGCCGTCATGCCGGTGCCGTGAGAGACATGCTGATGCTGGATGATGTGTGAGGTGGAGCTTTGCACCGTTTGTCGGGTCGAGGCGCTATGATGAGGCATATGCGGGACGTCATGGGGAACAGGCACCCCCGGTCGGTGGCGATGTTGATAGATGGGTTGCTCCGGTCTGGAAGTCGGCCCTTGGGGCGGCGGAGCTCGAGAAGGACCACTTGTCGCTTCTCGCCGGTGATCGGTCATATGCTCGGTCTGCACGATCCTGCACACTATCAGCAGTGGCAAGCAGGATGGAACACGGAAGGTGTTTACCGACTACCACCAGCTCCCACTGAGACCGATTGATCAACCTCGTCGAAGAGAGCCTCCTCCATCCCGACAAACTCCCCTTCGAAGCTCTCATCTACAAGGACGTCTCCATCGTCTACTTCTTGAACCGACCGTAAAGGGGTCCCAGGCGCGATTGTTGGGCTCTCCCGGTTTTGCGGGCGATTGTTGGCTGGAGGAGGCGGTTTCATCCCGTCCGTCATGTGCGAGGGAACAGCGGAAGCTCGACAAGGCCCTGCTCCAGCGTTTGTGAACTCGGGACGACGCTCGAGGTCTGCGACATTGAACTTGGCCTGTATGACGTCAGCTTGTCCCATGAAATGGCAATACGGAGACACTTACTGGCGGTACTTTCACCTTGACCACTTCTTTCGCATAGTCCTTATCATATAGACAGTTGCCCAGCACATTCCCAAACGTCTTCAGCGCCCTCTTCGTTGCATCCGTTACCGCTTCCTTCTTTGCCTGAGAGGAGTGTTAGTCACTGACAGAAGTCGGGGAAGGTAGCCGATGATCCCACCTTGTCCAGAGCCGCCCCTTTCCCCTTGACATTCTCACCCTGTCCGCACCCCACATCCTCATGATAACACCCATCCTGCAATGTAATACGAACAATGGCGGTAACATTGACCGACACTCGTCCTTGATCGCTTTGATCGAGCTAGGCAAGAGGAAATATGAGCGGGTTCTCAGGTATGAGAGACAAGGCTCACAAAGTCCGTCGTAAGGGATACAATCGAGGATGACCACCCATTGAAACCAAAGACTTCGTTTGCGAGGTTGATTACTGAAGGCGCGTCAGTCCCATACCAAGACGCCAGCTACTACAGCTGATCTCAAGGTAAATGACTTGACTGACCCTTCCACCCCTCAACATAGCTGCTCCGGATCAGCCTTGCTCCCTGCAACAAATACTGACTCACCTCAACTTCGGGCCTCCAGCAGGTCCAGGCCGCTGCGTGACATACTCCGGACCCAGCTTCCGCGACAGTCTCGCCTGAAGATTGGCGACCTTCTCCTCTGACCACTGCGAGAATCGAGAGATGGGAGCTGTACTAGGTGGATAACCATGTTGCGATATCCAGGTTGTATCGTTCGGGTCCATCGTGCGCGAATCATTGCCCGTCTGATACGGTGTTCGAGGAACAGGATGAGGAAGGCGGGAAGGAGGTTGAGGTGAGTATGGGTGGATGATGGGTTTTCGTTCGTGCGCTTCGATGAGGTGGGCCGAATGACTCATGTCAACATGAGCAGGCGAAGCCGATAGACTGCTCGAAACTGCCGTAAATGAATTTTGAAAGCTTTGAGAATACCTGCAGCAAGAACGAGGAGCTATGGTCAAGAGGAGGGAGAAGGTGCTACGAGAGTGGATGAGGATGAATGGAGAACAAAGTAGAGTTATCGGCAACATCGTTAAAAACAGTCACGCGCTATTACGTAATCATCTTTGACTGGCTATATTTCACTGGCGCGCGAGTCCTTACCTTGTACTTGACTTTTGGAAGGCCCTCTTTCTTGGAACGCTATATGAAGCGACATGGCTGGTACACCCCCTCAACCATCAAATGATCCACCTCGACGACCGACGACATCCTTTTCCTCTCTTCCGCAGCTGTCCAAACCCTTCCTTCTCGACCCGACAGCGAGATCTTACCGACACCAATATTCGAACATCTACTTTGTCCGACTGGTTGAGCTAAGGCCTATAGTGGAAGAGAGAGCAAAAGAGAGATGGGGTGGAATAAGAGGTGAGCTGACCACTCCGCCTCCCTGCTTGGCTTCACCTATGCTGGGTGAGCTGGGGTTGGCTGACGTCGAAATCTCGTTAGGGAAACCACCATTACTACCACGTATACTCAATCTTCAACGATCTCAATTGTGCTACATAGTGGGGACGGTGTACCTGGATATGCCTATGAAGCCGAACGTACTCGAAGATATGGCGAGAGATGTCCGCTTGATCTCTGCTTCTATGGCATATGAGCTGAAGTTAGGTGAATGCAGCACTGGATAGCTCCACCAGCACCTCGAGCGAAATTCTTTTCTGCTCAAGATGCTGTCCACCTCGAGGATGAGAGTGGACGGGTGAGACTAGTTGGAGACGTCATGAGAAGGGAGAGGGACCGGGAAGGCGGAGGGCTCGTAACCGGTGAGTACAGCTCATTGATCGTTGTCCTGCGGAAAATCTGTTGAGCTTGGGGTGACTTGATTGAAGCTGGCTTATGTTATCGCAGGTGTGATCATGGCTGCTCTTGGGATGGAGACGACCTCTGGGGACTTTGAAGTCATCGACCTGTGTTTCGCTGGATTACCAGATCTGCTGCGACCTGAGGCGGGACCTTCTATGTCGAATGGCGATGTCAAGGGTAAAGGGCGGGCTAGGGAGAACATGAATAAGAATGGTACGTATCAGACTCATTGTAGTCCCACAATGCTCAACTGAGCGCAGAGAAGCCTGACTTGAACGAGTCCTCCGGAAAGACTTGGGTCGCACTGGTTTCTGGTCTTTCGGTCGGAGCGCAAGAGGCACCGGCAGACCTCAAAGCGGAGCTTCTGGTTCAGTGGTTGATTGGGGAGTCTGGCGGACCAGCAGTATGTCCACTTTGCGGAATGAAAAAACAATCTGACCCACGATTCGCAGGATCAGCTAGATGGCGCTCGAATAGCCCGGCTAATCCTCGCTGGTAACTCCTTGACAATGCCCGTCCGGGGCGAGGACGATAAGAAGCCCGTGTGTCTGGGTTCTATCCATCCCATTCTCTCAAGCTGATACGAAAGTTAAGAAACGCTTCAACAACTCCACCAAACCCCTCTACCCCTCTCACCCCACTAAATCCCTATCCACACTGCTCACTGACCTCCTCGCCTCCGCTTTACCCATAAATCTGATACCAGGACCTTCAGATCCAGCAGGAGCGACATTACCTCAACAACCTCTACCAAAGGTCATGATAGGTGGGAAGAAGATGCAGGGATTAGAATGCGGGACGAACCCATCCTGGATGAAGATAGGCGGAAGAAGGCGAGTAACCCTCACCATACTGTCAGATGTGCCACTGAGCTGAGGTTCACTCAGCTTCTTATGTACAGGCGGCCAAACATTAGATGACATCTACAAGTACCTCCCCTCGTCATCACGTCTAGCCATGGCTCGGAGAACGCTTGAATGGCGGCATATCGCTCCGACAGCACCGGATACGCTTTGTCTGTACTTAACACCAGGTATTTCTGGCTTAGCTGATATCTCGCAGGGATCTACCCATTTCCCGATGCCGACCCATTCATAATACATCACCGACCACACGTATATGTCCTAGGCAATCAGCCGGACTTCGAGACTGCCATTGTGGGAGGTTCGCCATATCCACCTTCTCCTCATTGGTATGCTAATGAGTGAATAGACGATGATTCTCCGACGAGGATAGTACTCGTCCCCTCTTTCGCGAAGACGGGGATAGTCGTCCTCCTCTGCCTCGAAACGCTGGAATGTAAGACTGTTGGGTTCGAGGTGCCGAGCTGGACTGAGGAGATGAATGGCCATGATGAGGTGGACGGGGACGGGGATAATGATGGGGATGTGAAGATGGAGTAGACTTTCTTGAGCATGTCAAGCATTATCGCGGAAATCTGTTCCTCGCATCACACCCGCAAAAGTTGCTCCCATCAGCAGGTCGACCCGAACATTTTCGTCTCTGCTCCCCTTAACAGGCTGAGTCACTGAGGCCAGATATCAATGGGACCCATTGATGATGCGATCCATGCAGATGCCCCTCACGCCGCACGTAGCGAATCAAACAACCTCACCCCCCTCTGTGAATGCTCATACCCCGTCACCACCTCCTGATCCACCTCATCACCATACCTAACCGTCCATCCCCACTTCCCACCTCTCCCCTTCCAACCCGACGGTCTCTCCCGCCCACCACCTCTACCCTTCTTAGCAGCTCTAGCTTCACTCTTCACGACCCCATCGACCACACCTCCCGATCCATCGAAAGTCAAGACAAAAGCCCTCTTCTCGCTCACACCCCATAACCTCCCACCTTCCCCTACTAACTTATAGACTGGCGAACCCCTCCCTTCAGGTGAGAAGCATGACCAGCCTGTCTTTGGTGATCGGAGGTCGAATAAAGCTACTGTCCCATGTCTTGCTCCTCCACCCGCGACATACTTCTCGGCTAAGAAGGCGCAGGAGTACATTGCGGAGCCATCTGCCCATGCCCATGGGTCTGACATTTCTAGGCAAGGGGAGGAAGTAGGGAGTCGAAGGTCATGCAGTCGGAGGTGCGAGTCGTACCAGCTTGAGAGGAGGATTGACGGGTTGTGCACTGAGGGTGAAGGTGGTCGGCATAGGTCGTAAGGGCTGGAGCGAGAGGGAAGGTCCGGGCCATGCAGGCTTCTTGATGGCGTCGGTAACGGACCAGTCGGTAGTAGCGGATGAATGTCGATCGAACCCGTTACGCCTAGTAGTAACGAGTCCCTCGTGACTAAGCTCGACCAAGCCCTAGGCTGTCTCAATGAGAAAGTCTCCGGAGCCGCCCAAGGACTCCTCGATTTGAAGACCGAAACCAAACCAGTGGACGTAGTAGTCATCATGACCTCACCATCCTCATTCCCAGCCAATGTATGTACATTGACTCCCTTCGGATGACTCCAATGCGCCGTACTCCTTCCATCAGGTAAGGACAATCGCTGTAAAGTCCCATCATATTGAGCTATCCCAATCTCTGCTGAAGAGAGGGTGACGACCCCGATGATATCGCTCTTACTCCCTGAATACCTTTTCGTTATAGGGTATTCCCTCGCTCGACCGATTGATCCGGATGTGATTGGGTGGATCAGGAGTTTGCCGCCTACCCCTAGGAGGAGGGAAGTGGGATTTACGAGGAGGGTTGGGATGACGGGTTGTGGCCAGGTGGGACCGACTTGAAGGGCTTGCCATTGTCGTTTGGAGAGGGAGGTAGTGATGAGGTGGTTGTGCTGGACCAGTTGGAGGGGTGTGAGAGTGGAGATGAGAGGGTGTGTGGTAAGGTGATACTGAGGGTGTTTGGAGAGGTAGAGTGAGATTCCAAGGGAAGTAATCTGGTCGCGTTAGCCAAATAAAGGCAAAGTCAGACAAGAGAGAGAGCCTACTCGGGAATGCAGGGTGGAGCTGATCTGCTGAAGGTGAAGCAATTCAGACAGGTCGAGTCGTTCAAGGATATTCGAGAGGATGTCGTCTGGCAATGATTCGAAGTAAGAAAGCGATATCTCCAGAGATTTCGTCATGTCCAGATCGGGCGAGGCAACAAGAGTCAAGGGAGATATTCTAAAGCTGGGTAAATAACAGCAAACAGTCCCCAGCCTAGCCACTTTCTACGCTTCAGGAGTATATAAAAACTCTACAACATACAACTGAAAGCACATTACCGGGAGGATAAGGACATGCGACAGGACTCGGATTAGATGGGCAGTGGAGGCAGATCAGAAAGACCCTTCCGACTTCGCCTCAGCCTAGCTTTACATGATGTATGCCAAGATCCAGAATATACAATACTAACAAGTATCAATCTGTTATCCTCTCCCCGCCCTCCCGAACATGCAAAGCCCTACGACGAAGGACGCGCTATGACATCCACTGGACGCTTCCAGGCGTAACGTTCACTCCTACTCCGACGGCCGGGTTCGAATACGCCGTTTGATCTGACTCATTCTCAAGGGTCTATTGCCGTCAACCTGAGATCTACCGCTAGCCATGGTCCTCACCTCCAGGAGCTGGGTCATCACGTTGTCGATATCGCTCACAGCCAGACTCCCTCCACAACCCGCTGCTATCAGCCGTCGGTATTGCGCGATCTTTTCCCCAGTACCGGCCTTGCCCTTATATGAGCACTTATTTCGGGTTAGGGAGGAGGACCTACCTCGGTCTGCGCCTTGACGAAGCGCCGTACTGCCTCATTCCTGACCCGCCGCTTCTCCTCAGCTTCCCATCTCAGCGTCTCTTCTTCCTCCGGACCGCCATTCTGCGTCAACGCCTCCAGATCTGAAAAGTCCTCCCCCTTCTCTCCACTTCGCCACCGCTCTTCCCGCCCTGTCTGACCCTGCAACCAGCCTTCATATCCGCTCCGCATTACCTCATCCAAGCGCGATCTCAAAGTAACCTGTAGACCTTCCAGCTCCCGCCTTGAGTCCTCGACCGGTGCACTCTGTTCCGAAAGATTTTGGATAAGCCGACTCGCCTCCGTCACCTCCGAGTGGATGTTCGTGAGCAACGCCTTCGCTTGCAAGATATCCCTCTCCTTCCCTTGCAGTTCTGCATCGAAACTCCGGGCAAGCGACTGCATATGCGCGGTGATATCGCTCAGACATGACCCGCCTGTCAACCGGGCTGCATCGGAGTTATACAGCTGCGGCGCGAATCCCGGGTCACCCAGTATCGAGGTTGATCCGCGTCTCCCATTCGCACCTTGTACAGGTGAAGATCGGAATCGTTCGTCTTCTAGGATGTAATCCTCTGCTGACTTAAAGTCGCGATTCTTCACCTTTGGATCTGCGCCGTGATCCAGTAGAGCCTTGACTAGCCGCCGACTCCGTGCGCGTGCCGCTAAGGTGAGGGCGGTCTCCCCATCCTCATCCTGGAAGTTGATAACATCGGCCAATTCTTGAGGATAGTCGGACAGTCGAGAGAGTATCGTCTCCATGTAATATCTCGCAGCGTGTGTCTTTCCCTTCGACAAAGCGAGATTGGCGATATGGTGGAAGACAGTCCGGTTGTGTTTGTCGATATTCAGTGTTGATCGATGGAGGAGCTCGTACAGCTCTGGAAATTTCCGTACGTCGTAGTTGTTGCTGAACATCACACTCCGCATGAGCGGTGTTTGCTCGCTGTTGTTTCCCGCAAAGATGCTCGCTCCAGCTGTCAAAAGCAGCTTGACAACTCGTACCCGGCCCATTGCGCATGCCCAGTGTAGCGCTGTATGTCCATCCTCATCGATATGCCGGTTCGGCTCGTAATCGGGTGGTGGCGAAACGAGGATCGAAGGTATTTGTGTGGTCTCCGAGATGAAGTAGTTGAGTATGATATCGGTATATTGTTCCGGTCCAAGCGGTTCCTCCCCAATCCCCATCCCCATCTGTCGAGGACTCGCTCGAGGGGTATGAACAGCGCTCTGACCCCTCGCTCTCCGTAGATGCGCATATTGATCATCCTCATCCATCATGACCGCCGCATTCCTCTTTCTTGAGCTCGATCCCCGCCCATCTGCCATCTGTACCCCGTTCACATCCATCATCCCCGAATGATCCAGCTCATCCACTCCAGAAGCAAGGGGACTAGGCGTATCTGAACTTGACTCGTCATCATCCGGTATTGACCCAGTCATACTCTCATCTCCAGATCGATTCGTCTCATGATCGGGTGTGGAATCGACGCGTTGCTTCCCCGCTGTGCGTTGTGCAGCGAGCTGAGCTTGTGCTTGCAAAGCTGCTGCAGACATAGGACCGGTCTTGAGGGGTGTGGCAAACCCATCTTTACCCGGTTTCCCCTCTTTCTCCTTCTTTGTTTTGGTAGGAGGCGCAACGATGTGTTTCGGTGCTGGAGGAGGTGATACGGAAGTAGGTACGTAATCGATGATCGGTCGCAGGAGATCTTCCACGCCGTACTGCTTCGAAAGCGCTAATCCTCGCTCGATCGGTATCCACGTCCCTGCAGAAGTGTCTCAGCCATCCTCAAGTATCGCAACGTTGACATACCTTGGTACTTCCCATATCCTCCCTGTACCTTCTCATGCTCGCCCTTCTGCACCTCCCGTTCGAGAACACGCGTCCTTTGTGGCTTATCGAAGCCAGCAACTTTGAGGATTTGGGTCGCGTTCAGGTACGCGTCGGATCGCCTTCGCATGACGGCGACGTTTCGGCAGATCATCTCGTAGACGGGTCTATGAGCGGACAACGATCAATTACGATCGGCGAAGCGATGAGGCACCTACACTCCACTGAAGGGTACAAGAAGAGAGAGCGGTTCATGTTAGTGAGTGATCTTTCTGCCAATAGCCATGAAAAGGAATAGTAGCTCACCTATATGTCGCCTAATCACCGCAACAGAAAGAGATGTCAGCTACACGCCCTACATACGCAGCGTGACTCGCGACTTGCTCACCTTGAAGATGGTGTTCGGCCCCGTATCCCCTCCCGGGGCGACAGGCTTCTTACCCATCCTGGAGAAGGTTCCAGTAAGACCCTTGGGACCTATGAAGCGATGTCTGGTTTGGTCGTTACGCCTTTGTGAAGCAGCGCAAGCACTCGCACTCCTTCCGAATGTCTTTGACTGAAGAAAGCCTCGAAACTGTACAAAGGTGTAATGAGCCGTTCGTCGATTTCATGTCGCGCATGTAAAAGCCGGCGCCTGGTTTTTGGCAGGACGCGTCTGGTGGAGGTACCGAATCGGGTCCGGTGGTAATGCCGTAATGCCGGCTGAGTCGGGATTATGGCGGAAGATAGTGCTATTTGCTATACGGAAGCTGTTCTTGTGATTGTTCTTCTTGTATTTTTGGCTCGCCTCGGCTGTACTACCTGAGATCGGATACTGATGATGACGAGATAACACTATGCGAGTCCGTCCGTCCCTCTACCTTTATCGGTTCTAGCTCATCAACTTCATCAGATAGCTACCGCCCCTCCCCTTCACCTATCCAACCGGGAAGTCTTGGCTCACTTCCACTCCCTCAAGGAAGAGAATGACAACCTCCAATCACTGATCGCCACTCGATCCGAGCGATCAGCTTCCAAAGCAAGGTCGACATACCCTCTCCACGGTGATGATCTGATACCTAACGTCGAGCTTGGAGAGGAAAGTTCCGAAGAAGAAGTCGCCGAGCGAAGGGAGGTCAGTGCGGAACTCGTATGGGTCCAAAATCAGGTTCGTCTATCGCTCGAGAACCTGGGTGACCGTGACTGGGTTGGTCACTTTAAGCCAATGCTGATAGATATATAGGTGATCCACTACTTGTGTAGCGAGCATAATCGTACTGCAAGACAGACAGACGAAGGGATTGCGAGACTGGCGGACGAGCTGCAGGACCATGATCTGACCAAGGCTGAGGTGTTGCAAATCTGCAATTTGGCTCCGGTACTACCTGTGGAGCTTTACTGCGTGAGTGAAATAGCTATTTCTTGGTTCTTCCTCGCAGGTTGTTCGAACCCTAGCGAAGGTTCCCTTTTTAGCTGATCACGGATGTTGCAGATCATCGAAGAAGTCGATAACCGGTTCCTACCCGATCCTCCTGCCCGACTTGATGAGATCGCTTCACAAGTCCAGTCCACCTTACTCAACACCATACCACCAGAACTCGAATGCCATGCCACTCAATCCCCATTACAAGGTCATTCGGTCGACGAAACGCCTGGTCCAGGCTTGGCGGTACAAGGGGGAGTTGGAGTCGGGATGGAGGAGGAGTATGTGCATGAGCCTGAGTGGGGACCTGAGAGGGAGGATGTGTTAGGAGAGGAGAGGGAAGGGGATATGGATTAGGCGAAACCATAGACGACCACGCGGCCTTGACGATAAAGAATGCAATGTAGCGGTTTGGGATCCCGTGGCACGGACCGCCAAAGGACCCTTTCCTGACGGCTTTTCATTCTCTCTCCCTGATCATTCTCTCTCTCTCTTTTCTCTTCTTTCTTCCGTCGCTCTGTTCTTCTCCGTTTCTCTGCTCGGCGATTGCAATGCACCGCCCAGAACCGCTCACTCATCCTTGTCACCGTGTTCATCATAACGATAGTACTCAACACCCGATCAAGCCATCCTTCGACCTCGGTAGCGTGGAAAGACTCTGCATCCTATCCTCAGAGTACGTCGATCTCTGTTACTCTCCACCTGTACGGAGTTATTGACAAAAGGATCTCAGATCCATCATTCAAGTTTCGATCCGTGATGGTCGGTCGTGAGGCGAATGTCTGTCCTAACGTTTAATAGAAGTACTCATTCGTGACTTAAGCAGGTCTACCAGGAGACATCCGTATGATCAGCAAGTAATCCGCAACCTCCTCACCGTAAGTGGTTTTCGCCGGCTCGCCCGAGATACTCTCACCGTTCATGTAACTTGCTCTTAGACATTAACCCCGCCTCTGCTCGGTCATCTTACTTCCCGCGATGCCGTGCCTATGCCCGATGTATTCATCCTCGAACACGACGAGCAGCTCTCATTCGTGATCCGTATGTCCTCCTCCAAGGCCATTTTATTTCGTCTGATCGGTGCCATCGTAGAGCTCCAGCCGTGGGAAGACGGCCAGAAGCTCCTGTTTTACCGAGATGGCGAGGAGATAAACGCATTCGAGAAGGAAATCATCATCACGGTCGTTACCACATCCCTATGAATACGATCTATCGATACAAGATGCTACAAGATGCTTCACTTGCGAACTAATCGTTCTGACCTCATCCAAAAGCACTTCCCCGAACTAACCAGTTCACTCCAAAACTACAGACACTACCGCCTGCTAGTCCTGCAACAAGGCAGAACGCAGCGAGAGTCCCTGCTACGTCCTTCTCGTCTTCTGCTATGGAGTGATTGAGTGAGGGCGAAGAAGCGAGTATCATTGATAAGCTCGAAATGTACCTGTATCCGAGATCAAATCTTGCTCGACAAGACTATACAGGAACAGTCTTGGGTACGAGGTGATGAGCTCACCCGTTTGTCAAGCCGAATGCCAGTAAGATGAGGAAGTAACCCGTGTCCGAGTTGATGAATGGTACTAGTGATCCTGCAGGTCTTGGCACCACGTTACAGAGCAGGAAAAGGGGGATGAAGAGGGTCCGTGCTAGCGATAGAAGCAGGGCTCGCGGTTGTGAGGTAACGAGGAATGCCGGGATAGCTGGGAGGAATGTTCGGCCTAAGTAGTCGCCGACTGTGACATATCAGCTTCAACTTCATACTTGACATTAGTGGAGGGGTACGCACTGTTGAATATGACGAAGTGAAGCGGTATGAAGACTGCTGGTTGGAGTAAACGTGGAGGTACAGCTCGGACTGAGACGATGGCGATGGTGATAGGTGGGAAGATAGACTGTGCAACAGCCAGTCAGCCGGAGATTTCACTAATACAGCTCTCTACAGCTGATTGGAGACGGCCCGACCCACCAAAGTCACGATGAACACCCAAGCCACCGCACTTTCCAACATCCAATTCTGCCTGAGTACTCTCCTCGTCACACTCATCTCAAACTCCTTACTAGCATCACTATCATCAACCATATGATCCCGCCTCGCATAAGCCGGCGCAAGGACAAGCGAGTAATCCGGATGAAGCATGAGATACCGATGTGCAAGCATACACCCTAATGCGCCTATCGCCGCCAACGACCATAGTCCCACTCCTGCTAGCGTACTCTGCGACCCATTCTCCACACCTTCATTGATTCCCGTGGCGTTTAGAGCGGAGATGATGGCGAGTGTCACCTGCGTGCCGGAGACGAGGACGGCGATACCCCCTTGTCCTGACATTACGGCTAGGACTTGTGGGGAACCCCATAGTGAGGCGAGAGCAAAGACTGCTGATTGAAGGTAGGCTGTTGAGAGGGAGAGAAGGAGAGTAACGATAAGAAGCAGGGGCAGGAGGAATGTAGAGTTGGTGGAGGAAAGGCGGGGGAGAATGAAGGGTAAGAGGGGAAAGGCGAGGACAATGGAGGTGATGAAGAGGAGCAGGAGAGCGGAGTGGAGTCGTGGTGAGGGGGAGGTCTGGCACAGTTTCAGCATCGCTCACATGGCGAAGAGTGAAACCCCACCTTGCCGACATTCCGCTGTGCTGTACCGAGGAAGAATAGGTTTCCGAAGCAGTATGTAGTTGAGAGGATACTAGCGAGGTTCGTCCTCGTCCCGGATGACGGCGAGAAGAAGCTTGTCAATAACGGGATCGAACAGATTAATACTGAGCCCTCCATCAGCTAGAGACAGCAACAGAGCGGATGGTACCCACCGTTCCAGCTGAGCAAGACCCCCGCCCCCAAAGCCCAGAAGCACCAGTAAACCCCCCTTTCCTCCCCTGTTTTCCTCTCAATCGGACCATCCTCCTCACCGCCTATCGCTTCGTATTCGGCAGCGCTGGGTCTCGCATCGTCCGTTGGAGGATACAGGATCGCTCGAAGGGTCTTGGGCATGCTCGTATTTCTGCAATCGTAGTGGTAGAAGGGTAAAACAAGAATGAAGGGTCGGAAAAATGGGTTATGTCCGCGGTTGAAAGGATCAGAGTTTTTGGCTCTTGATATTACACTTCTGCCAGCTATTTTGTCCATGTCATACATCCGTCAGTATGTTCGGAGTGGACGGCTCGAGGGCGTAGCTGGGGCTGCAGGGATGTCGTCCACCGGTCCAGAGGCTGAGACTGGTCCGAGAGACGATGCTGTTCCTCTACCAAAGAAACTCCCGAAGTCCAGCTATTCGTCAACTCGATCGGCTCTCGAGGCTTCAACTCCACAGCTCAGGACAGTACCATCCCCATGGACCGGTATGTCACCTATACACACACCTCAGCATACCACCTCGGCAGATCATGGAGTCACCAGGAGCCAACGATATCCTTCAAACACTACACAGAATCCCAACATACAGCTTCCAACAGCCAATACGTTGAACTCAATCACCGCCCAGACGGCCAACATTTGTCCGCCAATCAAGCCGTATTCCGACGATCTCCCAAGTCAGCTTCCTTCTAGCACCGTACACATGACGTCCAGTAGATCCATTCAAGCTGATCAACTTGTATCAGCCCCTCCTCAGCCCGCCGAGGTCGCTCTACTGCCTGATTTACCTGGGTATGTATTCATAATCTACGCCTATCTCGCTGACCTATCATCCAGTATGCTACCTCCTCCTGTACCAATTTCACCGATGCAGAGCCATTCCAACCATGCTGGACCCTCGACACCGCATGCTCGCTCGCAATCCCCATCAGAACTGAGGTAAGCTATCCAATCAGTCCGTCTACTTGGCTGACGTCTTTAAACGTCAGGCCCGAGCTTTCCTCTCCAGAGCAACTCGCTTCCTTCTTCCACGGCTCCTTCGTCCCGACCGGCCTTCCTCCGTATACCGCACCTCCTCACGTCATTTACCCTCCAGACTCCTTCCCGAATCCGCACGTCAGCGTAATGCATCTCCAACCGGCCCTGAGCAACCTCCCGGCAGCAGCGCTGTATAGGCCGGCGATGCTTCCTGCCGATATAGATCCTCGGATAGATCAGACCAGCGTTTGGATGGGCGTTGCGAAGACAACCTGTACTTCATCTTCAACGCACCACGTGACGAAGCTGATATGAGATCAGCTAAGGCAGTCTACTTCCTGCCGGCAACTTGTGGCTGCTGCAACTCTCGAGATGTCGCTAGACATTGCGATCGTGCTTGGCCGAGCTGCGTTCGATGCCTTACCAAGGGTATCTCATGTCTATCAGGCAAAATATGGGTGGTCATGCGGCCAAAGGGGAAGCGACGGAGTCAAAAATCAGTCGCCGCGGATCATGAGGGGCTGAGCGAGATGAACGGTCATGTCGAGGAACATCAAGACGAGGAAATGGTCGCAGAAGTGCGAACTAGCGGGAGATCGTTGAGCACGGCGGATAAAGGCGAAGGGCGAGCTATGGATGGACATTTTAGTGAAGGGACGAAGCGCTTTCTTGAGGCAGAGCAAGTGGATGGCCGAGGCAAGCGAGTTCGCAAGAAAAGACGGCTCTCCGCGGCAGGCGAGATAGACCCTAACGACCTCAACGATGACGGCTCAGTGAACAAGAAGACGCGCTGGACATCAACCCTTGTCAAAAATGGCTACGTCGCTCAACCGCCATTGACTGTAGACGATAAGGCTTACTTCGCCCGCCTGGATGCTAATGCTCGTCGACCGCCTTTGAGCGATATGAAAGGTCCTTGTCCCGTGTGGGGGAAGACTCGTCGAGCACTACAATCGACTGCAGAATACCTTCGTCAGCCTGTGAAGACGATCGGAGCGAGCGTCGAGATAGGCGTTGGCGGGATCGCCAGAGGTGTAATCCTGGAAGGTCAAATTCCACGACAAGGCGTCTTTTGGGGCGAGGGTGAACAGGCGGGAACGATCATCACTTACATGTGAGTTCTGTTCATGACTTCACCTACACTTTGCTGATCAGTACTAGCGGGGCATCGAGATCTATCAGTAGTCGGCAACAGAGTCTTTCGACATCCCACCTTCAGACGGATCAACCAGTCACACCTTTCAGTGCTGGTCGCCCTTCCGACGCTTACGCGCGAACAATGTCCCCTCCGATCAACATCCTTCCTTCCGTCCTGCACGACGCTCCTGCCGTGACTCCAATCGCAAATGGTGATCACTCTGCATCAACGTCTCCTAAATCCAAGGGCGTATCAGATCCCGTCGAAGCGCCCGAGATCGCGGCGTTGCTTATGGCTCAACGTGCACGTACTCCTCTCGCTATTGCAGTCGCTCAGGACTACTCGTCATGCCCTTTCAAGATACCTCGTCCTTTTGTCGTACTGGGCTGGTTTTGGCTGGCAGATGCCTGGGTGAGTGAGCCGAGTCCAGCTGGTTGCAAGACTGATGGATCCAGGTCGAACCAGACGTAAAGGGCCTTGACCTGTTCATGGACCCGCGTCACAATCCTTCAGCTGGACCGGATACCGTCTGCTGGAAGTTCCGCTTCGAATGGTGCACTGGTGATCACCCTACGCCATGGTGGTCATCTACAAGCGAGCCGGATCGGACAAATCCTCCTGCTGATGAGCACACCAAGCAAGCATATACCATCTCGGGACTGGGAACAAGCGATTCGACAACGGTTCAGCGCGGATATCGCTTCGATCAGCTGCTCTCCCATCGGTCGCTCGATCAGTCTAGCGAATACTCTCATCAGTGTCTCGTCTGTTGCGGATTCTCGGAGAAAGTGTATCAGAGAGGCAAAATATGTATGAACGAGGCTTGTCCTTGGTTCTTTCTTGATGCTTCTATTTCTGGCAGTGAGTTTGCATCGTTGATCGGAAGAAAGCTAAAGGTCAAGCAGATCGTTTCGGCCCGCCCGACAGTTCCCCTGGTCCGCTGCGACCTCTTACTAGGATTGACCCCAAGTCAATTGGCTTACTCTTGAGGCCACCTGAGCCGATTGGGATGGTCACCGAGGGTAGTCGTACACAAGCGGGAAGGGATTTTTGGCGAGGCTGGGTGTGTAAATCATGCGGGATGGCGAACGAGCGGAAAAAGTGGAAGGAGTGGGACTGCGAAGCTTGCGGCGTAAGCTTATCTTCTTTCGAGAATTTCGGCTAATAGGAGATTAGCACACCGTCTGTCCTGAGCGTCGCATTCATGACGATGAGTATCTGCGATCTCCTTGCCGACCCATATACATTGGTCCGAGGCAAGATAATGGCTTCCCAAACTGGCCATATCCAGTGACTCGCGCTTGGACGTTGTTCACCGACGACATCAAGGTCGTCAAGCACGGGCTGGAGGCTGCATTCGGCTCAGGAGCAGAAGTACATCATGCACTCAACTCGGAGGGCAAGACCGCACACCTGACGGCGAAGGCTATCCTCAAAGCGCTGCAGCTACAAGGACCGCTGGAAATACTTCTGCGCCGGCATCTTCAACAGACGGATTCGCCTCGGCGTAAGCGAGCTTTTAATGCTTTCCCTTCACAGCTGATATCGGGTATCTGTTAGCTGCTGAAGCACACCTGTCACCTTTCTATACATACACCTGCGGTGGTGAAAGCGTGCCACAGCTCCAGTCGTTCCCCTCTGACCATCCCATCCCATGGAGAAATGCCCCTCGTCCATGCTTGGACGCGATCGACCTCCTCAATGAGCGAGCAGCCCGGATGTTCCCTGGTCAGAAAGAGTGGGCATCCCCCTGCACTACATTAAGCATGCTGACGCTGACATTCCAGAAGGTTTAACTCGCTGCTCATTTCTGCCTTCCCTCCCCAACTGCCCACTTCCCTTCAGCCCGTAAGTGTCCGTGACTGTATTAGCTCGTCATAACGATGCAAAGCGAATCGTCGTTCCCGCCAACTCCTACATCGCCTTCCTCTATCTCGGCTCGGACGGATCCATGCGCTTTCGTCAAACCACGCATACATCAGTCACTCGAACGAAGCAAGGCGGAATCACCATACAGCATGGCGATGTTGTTGGGGTCAAGTCTGGACCCTATCCTATCGAGATACTACCTAAGTTGGATGGATTTGGCTTCAGTCAGTACCTGGTCGTCTGATACTGTCAATCACTGATACAAAGCAGTTTGTATCGTGAGACAAGCATATTACTCGTCCACCGACGGCGTCGGTAGCGGAGTGCGAGAAGGCACAGCAGACTATCGTTCTCCTTCCGCGCCAACCACTCCGTATCCGAAGCCCAGTCGACGAAAAGGAACGATCGTTTCCCACGTCTCTTCCAGAGCGCCGAAACATCCCGCCGCCTCGGTTACCGATTGGTACATCGGCACTCGACCTCTCGGTCCGGATCAACCATTGCGAGTCCGACCATCTCTGCGTGAGCGAAGCGTGAAGAAGACCGATGAAATACTCGGCATTCGCAGTACCGCCCAGCTTCACGACGTGGTGCAAGAAGACGGCGGTGAACATATCCAACGCGAATGGAAGGGAGTCTTGGTCATCGAAAGCAGTCCACCTCCGCCGACATTGCTCGCACCGCCTCCGCCTGACCCTCCGCTTCGGAAGATCAAGCTGGACGATGAGGAACCGCCTGTTCAGTCGAAGAAGCCCAAAACGAAGCGCGTCAGTGAGGGAGGATCGAAGCTACCAACGGATACGCCGAGCGTGATCGACCTTGTTAGTGACGGTACTCCGATGAAGGTCGAGTCCATGGATGGGGTGGACAAGGTGAGGCCCTCGAAAAGAGGAGGACGACATGGGGGACGAGGCGGTGAACGAGCTAGGGGTAGAGGAAGGGGAAGAGGCGGGAGGAAGAGCCTCCCAGATGCGCAGTCATGACGTGCTTTACAGCAGCTGCCCATAAGTGCACTGCAACTGTATGGATGTATTTGCGTAACCCTCTGGCTTTTATGCGAAAGCCGCTGACCACTGCGGCTGAATCAAGTCTAGAATTGGGCATTTCTATCCGACACGACCGTCCAGGCGAGATTGTAGGTAAGTTCAGCCTGAGGCATATGCACAACCTAGCTAGATTCTAATCAAGCGCAATGCCACCCGTCTCCTATCCGTTTGTCGCCACACTGAGGCGGCGCCTCTGGCTCCTTTCTTTTAGCGGGACTCGCATGATAGCAAAACGCTTCTCGTTCACAGTGTTGTTTCATCAAAGAGCGACCTTTGTGTTTGATTGTTGCCTCTCCAATGTTCGCACAGCCCGGCTAGAACACCAGATGATCAGCACAGCTATATGTGCCTTTCGATCATGGGTGTTCCCCCACTATCTTTTCCCATTTGTTACAATTTCCTCATACACTTATTCGACAGCACTGAACCGACGAATCAACGATCCAAGATGATGAAGAACATTTTCGGAACGAACTTGTCCAGGAAGCCCGGCACGAGCACATCCAGATTGCCCAACAGTACATCCTCAAATTCAGGCTTACTTAGCTTCTTCTGGTCTCATGAATCATCCAGCAAAGGACCTCAGAGCAAGCACATCGGCACGCCAGATCCCACAGTTTACGATTTCCCCTTGAGCGGAACTCGGTATCGAGGCGATCCCACCTTTTCTCCAGACGGGACCGCATCGAGATACACGAACATTGTCGAGACCTTCAGCAATCCCCGCGAGCGATACAACAACGATCCCAAGCACTACGCACGAGACATCAAGTGGGATCCCCGGAACAAGATCGGTGAGCTCTCTCAAGTTTCAAATACACTCGATCCTCGGTCTCGAAAGAAGGTTGATCAACTAGAACACCTCGAGGAAGATTTCTTCACCATCCATGGCGACCCGGTCAAGCCAGAGGATGTCTTCTCACGACGCTTGGCCATCTACAAGGAAGTGAAGAATTTGACTCTCGACTTGATGGCCAGTAAACATCTCCCTTCATCTTTCAAACAAGATGTCAAGCGGTTCGAGGGAATCATGGCAGCGTATACCGTTCAGGATGAGATCTCTCTTCATGATAAACCGGTCGGCGGATCTCATCGACCTTTTATGCCGAGCATCGCTATGTTAATGCCGGTATAAGGCGGAGGGAAGACACTTGAGGTGGGATCTTCGGCTTTGAGTGATGAGTAGTCACCGAGCGATAGCTAGCTTGTAGGATTGTTATCTTGTATGATGTGTGGTGTATTTCCTGGGGACGGAATGCACGGAGTCACGTGGAACGATGTACAGTTTATCCGAGCTACGGGATACTTAGCACTCCTCCCTGATGGAGGTACATTTCCCCCTTTTCATAAGATTTTGCTAATCATGAATGGACTCGCTTCCGCATAGTTCTCCAAGGCAGTCTAGCTACTGCTGGGTTTTAGCCTCGTCATCGTAGTTGCCACATATGATGTGCCAAGTTCGCAGTACTACCAAGGTAATGCTGGAACAGATAGCGAACCTTGGGCGCGATGAAGTCGACGGCTCAGTCCCTGCCGCGGAAAGGGGAAGAATGAGGTATCCTCGTCAGAGACGATGACACGGAATGCCCGGATTTGTTGGTGGCGTACATCACTCAAAATGGTGCCGCTTCGTCCGCCTTAATCATTCCAGAAAACACCCGTGGACAGGATTTGTCACAGATCCTGACGAAGCTCAAGGACCAGAAAGGCAATTATGGAGGATTCCCGGAACAGTTAGTCAGGTTTCTTGAGAGATGAATGCATTGTTTACTGGTGCATGAGATCGGGGCTCACTGTAAAGTTTACGTGATCATACACCCCTCATCCTGCACAAGCTTACTAACAAACCCATCTCCGCAAAAGTTTGCGGTCCCTTCGCCTCCGAAGTCCGTCTCGTCGGTTCCGGCTGAGACGGTCTCCGTGGGTACGGAGAACTCCCACTCGTCCCTGAGCTGGAATCCGATCCGCCAGTCGAAGAAGCCTGAATGGTATAGGTGGCCGTGAAGGGAAGCTGTTGCTAGTAGTGAGCATGGCGGGGTTGATACGGTCCAGGTGACGTGATCTCGCCAACTCGAGGTCCGGGGGACATGAGCTGTCCTTGGAGTGGGGACATCATGCCTTGTCCGGGTAGCGAGCTGCAGCTCTTGCAGGGCGGTCCGCATCGGCACGTACGTCTTCTCTGTGGTCGAGAAATGTTTGAGCGATCGGAACGGGTTTTTGCTTGTGTCCGCTTGCGAACGAGAGTGTCGTTCACACGACACACACACGAGACTCGTGTTCTTGTACAGACATAAGAGTAGGGTTTGGTGCGTTGAGTGCTGCTAACCGGGACATAGCATCGGGATTTTCGTGCTTGGCAGCCTAATCTAGTCGGCGGGAATACAACCTGCGAGTATATGGACGGACCTCTGGTACCACTTCCTGGCTTGATCTGTATCTCTTCTTCCTCCTATACCTAGCCTGATCCAAGTCAGCATCGTGCTATGTAATTGCTGATAAATGAATACTCACTCAAAGTAGTACCCCATCGCGAAGCACCCATTCGGATGCCCCTTCCTCGCGGCCTTCTCCGCAAAAGTCCTAGCCAGCTCCTCATTCTACGCGAAATGTCCCTCCACACCACACATAAAGCACTTGCTCAACGCCATATCCGCTCCCACCTCCCCACCCTGACTGGCCAGACTGTACCACTGAACGCTTATGAGCGGCTCTATTGTTCTGATGGGAAGCAGATGTAGGCTGTCCGTTCGATCGCGTCGCGGGCAACGGTATGCTGGGCGAAGAGGGATTCGGTTGGAGGGGAGTTAGGAGGAAGGACGAGGTTTGGCGGGATGGAGATGTGGGTGACTAGCTCACCTGCGAGGAGCATACCGTAGATGTAGGCGGGTTGAGAAAAGTCGATGGTGGCGGTTTCGTAAGCTTGTCGCAAAAGAGGAAGACCGGTGAACGGGTCTGAAGGGAGACGAAGCTGTTCGAGAAGGTGCGCCATACACATACGCTATGATTGTCAGCAGGGAACGTTCTCGATCCACCAACATAAGTGCATTCGTAGTCTCCACGACTCCGCCCTCGCTAAAAATAATCCTTCGCCCGCCCTAGATCGCCGACAGTCTCATAATCCCGTCCCAAGCGAAACCATCCCCGTACCTCTCCGCCTCGCGCTGCGCTCTCAAAATCCTTGAAAGCCTGCCTCGCATCTCTCAGCCCGGACATGATCCAGACGCGATAGCTTCCCCTTGAGATACGATGCCATAGCTGCGATAGTGCCATGTGGATGACTCGTGAACGAGATGACGATCGGGATGGCCTGATTTAGCAGGTCGTTGAGTGTTGCCGGGATGTGCGAGGAGGACGGTCTTGCTTCTTGAGAGGAGAAATCTGATGGGAGACCAGCGGGGAAAAGGTGACGATCCAATACTCGAAGAACATGTTGAGCCCAATTGAGCTGATCGACATCGCTTAGGCTATCGAGTGATCGGGTGGAAGTAAGGAGGGAGTCGACGGTAGGAAGCGAGTATGTGATCAGAGGCGTTGATGATGAGATGGAGGACATCGATGAGGATGATGGTAGGGAAGGTCTCAAGTATGCAGAAGACATAGGGATATCTATCGGTCGTGATGGGACTGGGTTTTGCCGTGAAGGATGGTATAAGGGAGGAAGCTCGAGGTCTTCCGGTAGGAGACTTTGACTTGGCTGAAGGTGTGGGTGCGGTAGCGGGGTCGGCTGAATGCGATCACACGTCGATCAGCCTAAAACTTCTCATAGGAAGCTAGCAGGGTCCCCTCGGAAGGAGCGAGGATAGGGTTTCTGATGACGCGGGTAAGGATGCTCGCCGCTGACCAGATTGTGATCGCGACTGCGGGATCAAGATGAAACTCACTGTAATATCCTTTCGACCATTCACCAGCCCATACCTCTCCTCTCTGCTGTTACCGTGCGTCTCCTCCTCCCGTGACACTACGTTCGCATCTTGGTTTCGAAGGTTTGAGAATATCGTAACCTGGCCCGAGGGCAATACACTGCCGGTTTTCGGTCGAGAAAAGGCAGGTGTAGGCAGTGGCGGGATGTGGGCCGATCTGGGTCGAGGAGGGATAACCGGAGCTTCTGGGGTATGGACGTGGAGAGATAAGCTGTTGATCGAGGAGGAGACGAAGCCGGAAAGTTTGAAGGTATTGTGGCTGCGGTTGATGGAGGTACCCCATGACGATGCGGTGATGCAATGGGGAACGAAGAGAGATGACAACGGAGCAAGCTAAGGAGTTGAGTGCATGAGAGTGGACAGTAAAGTGGGTCAATGCAGGTCTCGATGGGGTAAGCAACTCATCAGTATCTCCAGAAGCTTTACCAACCTAAAGGGCCCAAAGGCAGTGCATTTTGATCGGGCCTGTCCGCTATCAAGGCCAACGCATCAAGCAATTGTCGCACCCACTACTCTTCACGAGGTATATGTCAGGAGCTGTTCGGTCGCAGGATGAGTTACTCGATCAGAGGGATATGTTCTTGACTTTGCGAGCAGCTGAAACATTGAGATCGTCGAATAAGATGCACAAATGAAGAAGCGTGACGTCATCAGTAAACGTCGCCGTCCTTGCCTTTGCGGCCGACACCCATGCCGAAGATTCTTCTTCTTCTGCCTCTTTCCATCGTTAAGTAGCTCATTCTTTTACTTACAGCAGTTGTCGAGGCGTTGGAGAGGCAAATAGCATGCGAGCGATTTACCTAGCGATGATTAGTAGGAGAATTTTCCGCCATGATCAATGTGAAGGTGGAAATGGTGCATGCGACGGTGATACCTATCAACAGGTTCGATGCGAGGACGAGAAACCAAGATCACTAGGGAGAGAATTGAAAGGATCTCTCGTCAGATGTCGGAGCTGGAGAGCGTCGATGCTGACGACTTCTTCGGCTTCCTCGACTGCCCTTCGGAAGGTTGGCTTGGCTTCTGGTTGAGACCTTCGCCGGAGACGTGCGAGGACTTCTGACCAGATCTGTTCATCGTCAGACTTACGACATTCTCTCATAGCATCACTCACCCGTTGCTTCGCCCCCGGCTCCTCTTCTTCGTGGTCTTCGCGGTGAACTGTGACATGAACTGTGAGTCCGCTCTTCTGAACGCTTCCGAGAGGTAGGTCCGCGCTTGCTCATACTTGCTGACGGTCCGGGTCAGACCCCTCACCTGCCTCAACAGACTGCTGTAATTGCTCGTGCACCTCTCCTTCATGACATCAAACTCGTTCTGGATCTGGAGGGAAGATTTCAACATCTCATCGACATCATCCGCCGTGACCTTCCCGCCGTTCTCGACCTTCCGCTTCATTGACGCCATCTGCTCGGTGAGCCCACCACACTTCATGCTCAGAGTGGAGTCATCCAGCGGGCTGCTAGTGGCCGGCTTGGTGGATTTAGATGGCCTGCTGGAACGGTCCGCAGAATCGGGCGACTTGGATGGCATGATGTGGTACGAACTCTTGGTAAAGGGCCTGAAGTGAAGTTGTCAGTCGTGGTATGTGAATGATGTGTCAATGAGTAGAATGAAGAAATCAGTGGCCAATCCTTTCCCCCTATATACCTTACGAATGGACTCGAAAGATGCACTCCGTTCATCCCGTAGAAACGCGTAGTACGTTCGATGTCAAAGGAAGTACGCACAGCATCCCTGCTTCGCGGTGGCTGTGACCTCCTTGAAACGCTTTCTAGTAACGTGTGCCAGCTTCCATCGCTTGAAAAAAGGATCATAGCCCCCTATGACCAGAGAACTCACATCGTCAGATTACCGAGCGAGAAGAAACTGGACGCCAGAACTGTTGCAGGACCACGCGCGTCAATTTGCTTCCGCTTCATACCTCACTCCGGCGTAGCCAAGGCCCGACGGTCTATTTCTTTTACTGGACAATCTTATTTGAAACAGGGTTAGACATCTGCTCCTGGACGACCCACACGAAGGATTTTACTCTACTTCTGACCATGCCCTCGTCAGCGTCAGGTCCAAGGAAGTCCGACTTTGCGTCGCAGCACCGGAGACGGCGTACGAGGGATTCAATCCGATCGCGAAATCCGACACTCTACACAAAATTGCGAAGTTGGAGTCCCGCAGGTGTAATCGAGGATGTGAATATCTCGGCTGAGTGCAGCAGCATGGAAGGCGTGAAGCCAGAGACGTCCGGGCCTCAGGTACGATCAAATCGAGACAGAAACCTACCCCTGGAGGTCCGAGCGGATCGGACGAGGTCCTGAAGTCGCTCAACCCGTTTTTGTTTATATCCCTAACATCTCCTCCCTCGATTCAGATTCAGTCACCTCAGATATCATCCCACCTCTTGACAAGTTAAGCACTCTGCATCGTGCTTCATTAAGTCATTCTCAATGACCGGCAACAAACCATCTAACGAAGCGATCTCCGACGTGGTTGAACGCAGTCACCGCAAGAGGGGTCGTCCACCTACATGTACATCCACCACTTCGACTGACCTCGACGTCAATGCCATCACCCAATGGGCGACGAACCTCGATAACAACCAGAAGTGCCTCGAGAGACAGCTGGAGAGTGTGACTTCGGAGCGGGATGAGCTTCGGTGATGAAACAGGATCTTGATGGGGCGTATGCCGAATTGGGAGCGCGGGATAATTTGAGTGAGGAGGTGGCGAGTCTCAACCTGGAAGTCGAGACACTCCGCAACGAGCTGGAGAAGGCGGAACAGGCTGGGAAGGCGACGATGACGGAGAAGTGGGCAGCCATCACCCGTGAAAACAAGCTTAAAGCAGCCGAGCTCGAGACACGTAAGGTGGAGCAAAAGAGGTTGGCAGAGGATCTGGAGAAGGTGGGAGTCGAGACGGCGAAGCCTAGATCCGAAGCGGAGAGATGGAAGGCGGATAACACTCAGCTACGGATGCAGAACCTCGAGGCGAATCAGAGCAGTCCGGGAAAGCTTCGAGCCGAGCTGCTCCAGGCTAAGGAGGAGATCAAGCGACTTCGAGATGAGAACCTGAAGGCGATCGCGGCGATCGAGCAGGCGAAGAAGCGGGATTCATCCCAGCATGACTACAAATCTCGCATCTCGCTGGCAATGCAAGCATCGAGCAATCCGACACCAGCTTCCACCCAATCTGTCAAGACAGACCTTTCCGGCGTCTCTCGAGAGCTGAAGCTTGCTCGTAACGAGATCCATACCGCATGACAGAGCCTTCTCAAGTGCGATAGGCGAGCGAAGGAGAAGGAAGAGGAGATCGTCATACTCCGCAATCGCATCAATCAGCTCGAGGCACCTCGACGCTCAGCCGCCACGTCGAGTCAATCCCTTGATCAGCACAAGAAGGTGATCGAGGAGAAGGCGCTCTCGAGACCTTACAGATGTCGGTGAAGACCCTCACTACTCAGCATCAGGCGGAGATCGAGAACAGGGAGAAAGAGGAGCAGCGTCTTCAACATCAATTCGATGAGGAACAGCGGCGAGTGCAGTATCTTGGGCAGAGGCGTCAGATGAGGATGGATATGGAGAACCTGAAGCGGGCTCATTCGAAGCTGAAGAGGTCGTCCCAGGTGTAGAAGGTGAGTGACATTGGCGCTCTCGAGTCAGAACCAATCGAGATGCAGGTGCAGCAGCCCCTCCAACTGAGACTGAGCAGACGAGTGTTCCAGCCACCCCGAGTTCTCAGGCTTCTACGGGTTGAAATCTATGACAACTTGTGAGTGGCAACCCTACCACGCCCCACTCCCCACCGCTCAACACTCCCGCTTTCGCTGATCCTTAATGATTCTCGGCAGATCAGCCTTTGGTACATCTTGCCGTCTTGTATGGACATTCCCTTATATCATATCTTGAAACCGTCGTGCTCCATACTGAGCTACCAATGTACATAAAAGTCTTTGACTTGCTGCATCTAAGCAGTCTGAGCACACAGATCCCCGAGAGAATTGCTTCCGTTCGAGCCCAAAGTCAAAATCAGTCTCCTTCCGCTTGTTCTTCACCTTGATCTTCTTTTCCTTTGAGTGCAAGAAGATGAGCTTCCGAAACGGTCTTCCACCAATGCCGGCTTTTGGTGGAGGCTACGGGAATCCTCATGGAGGAGGATACGGGAATGGAGGTCGTGGGCGAGGTAGTGGTCGAAGGGGTGCGCTCCTCCTCCTTCAGCTTCACCGCCCAGGTTTATGACTTGACTGAGCAGATGATAACCGAAGAGGAGGCTTTCGAGAGCGAGGTGGTGGGAATGGAATACCTGGAGGAAATGGAGGAGATCGAGCTCCACCTCCAGAGAGCGCCATTGTCAGGTTACGGACGATGGTGGTGAAGATTGGGGAGGAAGAGGTGAGTTGGGTGCTTTGGGAGTTTTGAGCTGCTATAGCTGCACCTCGCCTACTTGCCCAACTGATTGCAAATTCGACAGGACTTCATGCCCGCGGAGGATCCGCCGAGATTAGCCAGAGTGCTGCGAAGAGCTTGGAAAGAGGGTTCTCATGGTGTTCTCGACGGATTTCGGATAGGGTGGGTCCTTCCAGCATCACAGCTTGCTATGGCTGAGCTATGTAGAGTGACACAAGAACCGCACAAGCATCCGCATTACGTCTCCCTCCTCCTTGCCCTATCTCGTCGACCACCTGTCGTTAAGACTGATGACATCGCGGAAGAACCGCAAGTAGGAGAGAAGCGGAAAGCACCGGACGGGGCCGATGTTGAGCCAGAGTATGGAAGAGAGGTGTTAGAGGACTTGAACAGAGCTTTCCAAGGATGGGTCGAGGGGCGAGAATGGATGAATGTCAGGTTATGCGTATGTTGCCTTCGTATCTGCTGTAGGAGTGGTTGACGTAGGTGCAGCTGCAATTCTTCTCATTACTCGTACCCGCTGGACCGGTATCACCGAGATCGCTCCTGGAGCTGTACAAATCGCTTCTATCTGTGCTCAACGAGGTTGGAGGGGGAGGGGACCGGGCGGAAAGAGTGATTCGAGCTGTTGGAGAAGGCATCATTCGCGTGAGTCACGCTAATCCAAACGAGGATCCACGGTTCTGACCCAGCTTCCGCTTCAGTCAGGGAAGACGCTGTTCGAGCTGTACCCGGAAGAGGTCGAAGCGTTGATTGGAGGCATCGAGACGGCTATACTAGGACGAAGAGGGGATCGGGCTCTAGCCAACCCTTTGTCGCCTATCCTGCTTTATGGCGAGGAGATTGAGGCATATCAAGACGTGTGTCGATCTGCCCCGTCCTCAAAGGTGAAGCTGATTCTGCCCTCCAGTCGCTAAGTCAACTCCTCTCCGTCCTCCATGTCCTGCGTGGCGAGGGCTATGCTCAACCCGAATGTCTGCCACGATATTGGGAGTCTGCGAGCGTCGCTGAGGGTTTAGTCCAATCCGAGCTGGCTGAGCCATACGAGCTCTCCGCGGTCACTATGCCTCCGGAGATGTACGATGCTCATCAGGATAGTCGCGAGGCAGGAGAGGGAAGGACAGGTAGCATTGCGTTCTTCGCCGAGGATGTAAGCGCCATCACCTGTACAATATTCGCTCTTATCGGATTGCAGGTAGTCCCTAGCCCAACTACACTTGCCGGTTGGACCTTACGAAGCCTGGTCCTTGACATCGTTCACATCTTCGAGGTCAACCGGAAGGAATGTGCAGGCATACTCCTTGATCTCCGTCGAGATCTGACTGCCGGCACGCTCAAAGCGGCCAATCCATCGGAAGATACACCATCATCCACCTTAAGTCTTGAATCCCTCGTCATCTCCACCCTCCTTAGTACCATGCTAGCCCTGCCTCAATCACCAGAACCTCTCATCTACTACGGATCCGTCATCACTGAACTGTGTAAGCTGAGTCCGAATACCGTTGCTCCCCCTGTCGGCCGCGCGGTCCGCAAGCTGTTCAGCATGTTTGGGAGAGACGGTTTGGATGTGGAGGTCGCGAAGAGGGCGAGCGAGTGGTTCGCAGTGCATCTGAGTAACTTTGGATTTCAATGGATGTGGAAGGAATGGTGGGCCGCTCCTGCTAACCTTGAGTTTGAGAGCTGAGTATTCAGGATTCCCGAACTCGAGTTACCCCCATCACACCCCAGACGGGCTTTCATGCGACGAGTTGTCGAGCTTGAAGTACGAATGGCTTATCATGATCGGATCATGCAGACGCTACCAGAAGCTATGTTAGCGGAAGGCGTGAACCTCATCTCCGCTGAACCGCCTGAGCCGGTCTGGCCATACGACAAAGAAGGTCAGTCTAGGAGTACATCTCCGTACGTCTTGGCTGAGTAGTGCAGATCATCCCCTTCATGCCGAAGCTATCGAATTGCTCAGACTCTTCCGCCACAAAGCGCCTCCACTGGAAGTCCGCGCACATCTGCAGGGTCTACCCGACCAGTCCCCTGAGATGGGGAACGGCAGTTCCTCCGTCACACGTCAAATGGCTTCGGAAACCCTCCTTCATCTCGGATCCCGCTCATTCTCCCATTTCTTGAACGCCACCGAGCGATATCTCGAACTTCTTCGATACCTAACTCCTGATCCATCATCGCGTCGTACACTCCTTGACGGGATTAGCAGCTATTGGCGGCAATCAAGCCAGATGCGTCTCGTCACAGTCGACAAGTATCTACAGTATGGCGTGCTCGAGGGGTTAGATGTGATCGATTGGGTGTTTGCGGAAGAGACAGGCGGTTCAGGTGGAGACGATGGGGATGGCTGGACGGATGGAGACAAGTGGGAGATGCTTAGAATGTGTCTGGACAAGCATGTTGGAAAGGTCGCTGGAGTGCGTAGGAGAGTCAGGATGGTGGAAAAGGAGGATGAAGCGGCGAGGGCTAGACGCGCGGCGGAGAAGCTTGAGCGAGGTGAGGGAGTGGGAGAGGATGAGGATGTCGAGCCGGATGGTAAGTCGTGCCACCTTCTGTCTTGATAGTATTCCCTCGTGTCACTGATGCGCGACCTTAGAGGTACAGCTTGAACGTTCAAAAGAAGCTCAAGATGCCCAGACCCTCCTCGATATCAACGTTACCAAGCTGGATAAGATCCTCATCGCCACGACAAAACACTTTGTATCCAACCTACTGCCTTGGTGTTTCGATACCGCTTCACCTGGTCAGGGTTTGAAAGCGGTGTTGACGTTGCTAGACAGTGGCGAAGAAGGATGGTGGGGAGTCAGGGCGAGGTGGGGTTGGTGGAGGGGATATGTGCGAAGAGTGAGTCGATTCGATGTGGGATTTCAGCTTCTCGCGAAGCTGGCCTTCCCATTTCGATCGAGTAACGTTTACCCACCTTAGTATCAATCTCATCTGAATCCCCTCGCTAGTATGATCGAGACGACGGTGTTTGCTTCCCTGCCTGAGCGAGGAGTCGGAGATGAAGCGAATGTGGAAGCGCGGGCTGAGGGGATGGTGAGGGGTGTATGGAAGGCAGTAGCTGGTGAAGGGGAGTGAGCGGGAGCAGATCTTCCTAGCGATGCATGCATCGCAACATCACTGCATGCCTGCCGCTGCTGACCTGCTGGTCAATGTAGGGGTTTGAAGATCTAGCCGAAGACATGCATCAGAACGCCACACCTGAAACAATGTGGATCGATCTTTCGGAGCATTTCCATCTGATGGTACCTGAAACCGGGTATTTACACCCAAAACTTCACCACCTCGTCAACCGGATTCAACTTAAGGCGACCACTAAAAGGTGTCTATTGTTCGCCGAGAGAAGAAGCGAAAGTACCGCTAACAAACAAAATAAACGAATCGTCACTTCCGTCAAGGCCGTCCTTCTCGAATGCTCGGCCGTTACCCCGTCTCAAGCGAGACATGAGAAGGTCTGATGGTTATGACCCAATACATCATCACTCTCCGCACTCAAACAGTGTCTCAAGGCTAATCCCCTGCATGACCAATCGCCTCTCCCTTCAAGACCTCGTCAAAAGCGTAATGTCCAAGAATTCCAAGACTTTAATCAGAAAAGCGGGATGTGGCACCCCTTTGGTCATTTCACGACCTCTTCAAACTTCGGATCCCCCTCCCTCCTTTGTTGATGGTAATTTATGGATTGAGGGAGGGAATTGACGAGGGCGCGAAAGCGATGGAGTGGGATAAAGGTCGATTCGGGTTCTGAGGAGAGATTCCACCTTCTTACCTTCTTCACTAGAACCAGAATATCAATTCCCAAGATTCGAGACTCGTTAACAAAGTACAGAGAAGCTTCTGAAACCTGACAGGGCGAGTGGCAGACCATCGGCGCGTAGAAGTTTGTTCAACGTGAGTGGTTGTTGAAGTCTACTATCTTTCCAAGCTTTCTTTCTCCATCTCGTCAGGTCTCATCTCTTCAGTTCATTTGATATAGGTTTCAAAGCATACTGAAGCAAAATGATACAGTCATCACAAAGCAGTCCAGTTCACCTTCGATACGATCTACCTTATTCCTCACACCACTCCTCACCACTCTCGAGACCACACCAATCCCGTCTCCCCCATAAGATGTCGTTCTTCTTTCAACCCCGAGCAGTCTCGAACAAAGAGAATTCCAACACTCCGTCCTTCCCACCTCACATCGCCTCAGTCCGATTCCCAATCCGACCGAAACCTCCAAACCCCGCGTCTCGGGCATCGGTCGCGCTCCGAAACGAAATCACTCAACCCACTCTACCAAACCCTACGCGAGTTCACGTATTACTTCGGTGCAACGAGCGAAACTGGCTGTAGCGAAGATGGGGAAGGTAAGACATCGGCCTACACCGCTTAACTCGTTACCGAAGATTGATGAGGGAGATGTGGTCGGGAGGAAGGGGAGAAGAATAAGACAGCCTGATAAGGTTGTGCATATCCCTTTACAGTTGCCTAAGCCTATCATCCCTCCTGTTGGGGAGGTGGAGGGTGTTGTGAGTATCTTAGCAAAGGGTCAAGGGGACTCTGGCTGATCAGATATAGCCTTCAGACTACGTCATGACTCGACTCAGAGCCCATATCACGACTCTCTTCGCCATCTCACAGCTCTATCACCCTCAGCCTCAACTTAATCTCCCTCTTCGACTTGGTCCGCGTCCCACGATGGCCTTTGCGATTCCGGAGTTACTGAAAGGAGGTGATTTCGACGAGAGGATTATCGGGAAGATGAGGGGGATGGAGCCGGATGTTTGCTTGGCTGTGACGCGGAAAGGAGGGGTAGTCGTACAGGTACCGCGGATATACGCTGTCAGGTGAGTATCGCTGGCAGACCTGCGGGACTATCAGCTGATACATTCAGTGAGGTCGTGCTGAAGGCTACGTGCCCCTATTGGCCGAAGATCGCTACCACTACCACGCATTACCAGGAAGAAAAGCTGCGGTCTCGACGATTGTCCACTGTAGCCGAATCAGTTGGCTCGGAGTCAGGCTCGGACACGGACGATGACACAGTCACCGAAACGTGTTCCAGCCCGGACACCTCTTTCGACTCTTCCGCCACCCTTACCGGAATACCGGAACATATCCTCCACCTGCCAGTCGTCCCACTCCCTCTCCCTTCACCGGAGACATTCCCACTTCTCCTCGTTCACCTGCATACTCCCACTCGACCCTTCGCTCCAAAGCTCCTCGGTTTACCTTCTTCCAATACCACACGTATCGACATCCTGCTCGAGCTGGAGAAGCGGACCTTACCCGAACTGATGGCGAAACTCGCTCACATCCATGCCGTCTGGAAGAATGTATGTACATTCGGGATCAGTGATGAGCGGACTTGGGGGGAGATGGCTATGGCTTGGAGTTGTTTGATCAGCGTCGTAGCGGGACGTGGTGGGGGACCAGCTTGGTCCTCTCTGGGGATGGAGGCGAGGAAGGCGGTCTGATTCGGCCACTTGGGAGAGGAGTGGACTCTGATTCTATTTGTGTATGTCGTCGGAAGGGACTACTAGTTCAGTCAGATGAGAGTATATGATTATGAAAATGTATAAGTAATACAGCTTATGGCTTCGCCTCGCAGCAGTCTCCTACAGAATATTGACTTCGGTTCTAGCCGGCTTTCGGGTTAAGGTGTGAGTGGAGGTTGATGAACATGAGAAGCGGTCTGAAGTTTGATCATTACGTCTTAGTAATTCAAATCAACATAGTACCGGAAAGATCCAGCTGATGATGTGTTAGGTAGCATATGATATTCGTCCTTCGAACAGCATCGCGAATCAACCGAAGCTCCCAAACTACTTTGACCTTCTTACCGACCTCGACGAGCTATACCTATCGCAAAATGTCGAGCAGTATCCCTCAAACGATGAAAGCGATCCAAGTGAGTCGTCGCCTTTGACTACTCCAATTCAAAACTGGGATATCCGGAACGACAGAGGTCCTGAATGGAGCTGACGATGCGGCTCGGGCTTTAGGTGACGAAGACGGGAGGTCCAGAGCAGAATGAGATGGTTGAGATAGCTGTGCCGACACCCAAGAACGACGAGGTACTCATCAAAGTCGAGTGGACGTGTGTTTAAGCTCTTCCTGATTCAAAAAGAGTAGACTGACCAGGTCTCAGCGGTGTAAACTTTATCGATAATTGCATGTCCCCTCATCTTACAATCCCAGGCCCATCGCTAACCCTCCCGTTAGACATTCGCTCAGGACTTTACCCCCGTCCCCTCCCCTATACAGTAGGCCAAGACGCAGTCGGTACAATCATCTCTCTCCCTTCCGTCTCAACGACCTCCACCTCACTACCCGCCCTCCAAGTAGGCCACAAAGTCTTCACACCTGCGGCCGGCTCGTTCGCCGAATACATGGTCGCCCCTTGGTGGAAAGTCGCTTCCATCCCCGAAGGGATGGATGAGAAAGATGGTGTAGGGATGGGAACGATCGGTCTGACTGCTATGACGTTGGTAAAGGAGAGCTATGAGGTTAAGAAAGGGGATTGGGTTTTGGTTAGAGCTGCTGCGGGTGGGGTTGGATTGGTTCTTTGTCAGGTGGGTGTGGGTCGGTCGTCACCCCTTCCTCAGCCTCAGACTCGCACTTTCAGACGCTTCTTTGGTGGATGGAAACGCTGATCTGACTCTGGATAGTTCTGCAAATACTTTGGCGCGAATGTGATCGGTACGACGTCCACAGCCGAAAAAGCGGAACTCGCGAAAGCCAACGGAGCAGACCACGTCCTCCTTTCGACGGACCCCTCCGAATCGAATGTAAGAAAGATCCTCGAGCTTGCCGGTAAAGGGGTGAAGGTGGTGTATGACGGAGTTGGGAAGGATACTTGGGAGGAGGATTTCGAGGTGGTCGCTCCGCTTGGGACAATTGTGACATTTGGGAATGCTTCGGTGGGTTCGGCCTCACCTGAGAGAGTGGGAGGGGGAATACTGATGCCGAGGTTGGCAGGGGGCGGTACCAGCTTTCGCGCCTTTCAAGCTCATGCCGAAATGCCTGAAAGTGACGAGACCGACACTAGCACCATTCATATCAACGCCGGAGACGTTCGCTTGGTACGCGAAGGAGGTTTTGGATGTGGTCAAGGCGGGTAAATGCAAGGTGAGTCCAGATCGTCATACAGAGGGCGAAAGGGGGTAAGGCGCTAGGCTGATCAGTGTCGTCGTAGTTCGCTGTGCACAAGATCTACGATTTCACCGCCGAGGAAGTCGCACAGGCTCAGAAAGACATCTCGTCAAGAGGAACAACTGGGAAATTGCTAGTTCGCATCTCGGGTACAAAAGCGTCGATATGAACAAGATGCATGATATGGTAGTAAGGATAGATAGGGATAGGCAGTACGATTCTGGGACCAGAATGATTCTCAAGCGTGGGGCTTGGTACGAAGAATGTTGACAGATGGACGGGGCCCTAGCCGACGTGTTTAACGTATCAACATGCTGGGGAGTGAAAACGAGGGATCGACGCGGAAGGCACAGTAAGATCGTCGTTGTAGCCGCATGTGAGCGATTGACGGCAGCTGGTAGAGCCGAGGCAGCTCAGCAATCGGTTGTTGGCGTCTGTGATTACTCACAGCTCAGCTCTCAAGCACATGTACCCCTCTCAGCTGTGTCTTCAGCTTCTTCACCTGGCGGTCAAGCTCTCCAATCTTCGAGACCAAGCCTCTCTTCTCCCTCTGGCGGTCGTCCTCCATCCCATCGACCTCCTTCCGATGTGTCTCCTTCGTCTCATTGATCTCCTTCCTACGGTTATCCTGCATCTGATTGGCTTGTTTCCGGTGCTGGAGCTCGTCCTCGAACCGTCGACGGTCTTCATCCGCTTTCCTCTCCGCCACTGACTGAGTCTGCTGCTTCAGCGCATCCTCCAGCTCGTGCGCCCTCTGCTCGAGCGCGACTTCAGACTCCTCCATACCCAGTTCTGCTGCTTCGAGCCGTCCCTTCAATCGATTCCTCTCGTTTATAAGTTGGATGTTTGCCATAAGCGCCGTCTTTGTCGGATCGGGCGGCGGAACCGACGGCGAAGCGGTTTTTGCGTCGTCGGTCGAGGGGTGGGCGGCATGACCGGAGCTCGTTGCAACTGACTGCGTCACTGGTCGGCTTCGGTGGTTTTGGCAAAAAGAGCGATGTCTCGACAGCGAGATTATTCTGCGCCGCCCGCAGCTGCCCCCGAGTATCTTCAAGCTGCGCTTTCAGCAAGCGAGTGCGATTGTTCGATTGGTTTTGCGCAAGATTGGTCGGTTGTTTCTGCGTAGGCCCCTCGGCGCCAGTCTCTTCTTTGCTTCCTCGAGGAGTGCGCCTTGGTGCCTTTCGACGGAAGCCGAACATCTTGGGTAGTTCATAGGGGCGATAGGGTCGGTACTCTCGTCTCGCGTCAATGCAGGCGCTACTGGCAAGATCGCGGAATGAGGGAAATACGGGATATCCGCGTCTACTTGTCTTGCTTTTCGATCCGCTTGACCCCTTTGTAGCTGACCTTCGGAATCTTCGCGGCAGGCGGCTTGTCGGTAATTGGGGACTTGAGTGAAATGGCGACATGTAGTCGATCAGAGTTGATTTTGAAGTCGTGGTAGCTTGCGCTTCCGCGGGGAGAATACACGGAGTTGTCGAAGGCCGACGCCAAGGCGCTGAGTATTGTATCTCAAGCACATATTGCAGCTCGACTGCTTGGACACCTGTTGAGACATCAGCAGGCGCGGACAAGAACTCGTTTAAGCTATGCAGCGCTTACTATAAAATTTTGATCTGCAAAGGTCTCGATGAGACTGTGCCAGCATTCGCATCATGTACGTCGGGTCTATCTTCATGGCTCTATTCAGCTCTGATACTTTGTGCATTCTCGAGGAACTCACCATCTCAGCGTTACGATCACGTAGGTTCTTTCCCACATTGCTACAACCTCCAGACGGCGCAATGACTCTACAGCTGAAGCATTTTACTGCAAGATCTGGGATTGGTTCGCCGAATTTTAACATCGCCTGCTAGTGCAGACATCGGATCCCTTTGTCACGACATCTCGCACATATCAAGTACAAATGCCTGCGCGATATGAGTCATGTTACTTTTGCTTGGGGAATGTGACAAACGTGTAAAGGAAGGCGGGATAGAGAAACGTAATCATGCCTTCGGCATCGAGCAGGGCTTTGCCATTGGCCTTCGCGAGCGCAAGGCATCGAATCCCACTGGGTTTCTCGTCGTTTTCTTGACAAGATCGCGCGGATGAGGTTCAGGGCGGAAGTGTTATGTGGCCACACAGCTAAAGAGTACCCTGGTCCCCACGTTGAAAGCGGGTCGTCAGGCCAGGGACAGTAACGGGCTTACCGTCATTCGAACGATGTCGGTGAATTGGGTCGTCGTGGAGGTTGTCATCATCACGGGGTCGATATGCCGGGAGCTCCCTTCTTTGCGGTGCAGCCATTCTGTCACTGAGTACGGAACAGTATGGAAGAGCAATTGAAACTTGATCGAGGTTGAACCGATAACCTCAAGTTGGCAGACTCGCTTGATTGGTCCCTCGTGTAAGATGAAAGCACGGATCCTCCGGGTCCGCCGAGGCATCCTTTGGATTGATGCGGTGGAGAGCAGGGTAAAGAGTCCAGCCCATGATGATTGATCACTGCTTCTTGACGTGCATGTACAGTTAAACTTGCAACATCGAGGCGTACTTCCATAGAAGCTTGCATTCAAGGATTCGCTTCAGCTGAGCAAAATCAGCGATCTGACCAACTCGCGGCTAAAGATGGGGAAGCATACCTTCCATCAAAGTCTCGCCCTACAAGTCGCAGATCCATCCTTTGACAGCTTCCATGACGTTTCATCGTCCCTAAACGCGACGAGCCCGTCATACCTCCCACCCTAGTCCACCCTGTCCCCACCCAGCATCGACTTCATTCCCATCGATTGCCTGACAAATGACTCCAGCCCATAATCTCATCATCCGCCTTTCCTCTTCACCTATCCACACTCTTCCTTCCTTGCTCCCATCTCGGCCCAACCACCAACCATCTCCGTTCCATGCCGCTCGGTCTTCCTCCTTCTCGCCTGCGAGGTTCGATAGGAGCTCATCGAGTGGGGGTGGTGATGATCGCTCGGTGAGGAATGTCTCACCGCCCGGCTTGGAAAGAGATACTTCGTCGATGGACAGGAGCCGGGAAAGGGTGATTGATCGGGCGTTGTGCGATGGAAGGGAGTCGAGGATGCGAAGGATACGGGGAAGTGTATCGGTCGAAAACAAATGGCGGAGTTGAGGTGAAGTAGCTTGTCGCAAGGGTCGGTCAGCGTGATTCTCTCTTTGATAGAACGGACTAGAGAAATTCAATGAGACATACCGATGCGCATAAGTTCCTCTCGCCGGAGAGGTTTTGGGTCGTCTCGACTTAGCGGGTCCGTGAAGATGTCCGGGTCAGGCTCAGGCGGCCAGAAGACCTCGGTGAGAGGTTTCACGGTCAGATCACCTTCAGTCTCGTGAATCTCTCCGGAATGAGACCGCTGATGATTTCGAAGCACAAGATCAGTTTCTGGATGGGAAGATTCGTTGTCCAGGGTGGATTTCGGTGTCGTCGTGACAGGCATCGATGAACAGGATTGGACTATCACAAGCTTTATCAGATGTGCACATGATTCCGTCACCTGACGTACTCCTGTGCGTCTTGTAGCATCCTACAGAACAGCTAGATCACCTCCTTCAGCCACCGCTACAAACAAGCAAGGCGCTGAGGTCACGCACTACCGAACAGGGCAATTTGGGCATTTGTATTTCGATGCCTGCTCACCGCAAATCAGACATGGAGGACCAAAAGCTGTCTTGCTCGGCATGATAAGATTTGAGACTGTTTTTGGGGCAACGAAGACAAAACAGTGAAGAAGCGGAAAGCAGGGAAGGAGAATGGACGTGGGATGTGGAGGACTTTCTAAGGATTTATATTGCCGACAATACCCCGAGAAGATCGTATTGGTAGGTGCGCTGGGATTCCGAAATCATATTTCGTGTATCTCTCTGAAAGGTGACCATCGAACAACTCTCGCATGATAGAGCCATACGACTCAAACATTGTTCCGCTGCCGAAGCGCTGCAGGCCCTCTCCGTCTTTGCTTCTGATCATCACCCACACACTAATTGATCGGCAAGGGGCTAGGGCCATGAGGTTTGGTCCTCGAGGCATATCCGCCCTTGCTGACACCCGCTTTGATCCTCTTCTCTTCCTATGATCCCTTTCGTTTCGAGCAAGTGTATCGCCAGCTTTCACACCTTCATGCCCAACGTGAACCCCAAACCGCCCGACACGTCTATGGCGATAGTGGAGGCGATTCGTCACCTCGTCATCAATCTGACTTCAGACTACGATTTGCAATCCGATCGGATTCATAAACACTTCGATACAAACAGTGATGACCCGACGGTGAGTGTCCTTGATCTGGAGCACAGGTCCCAGCGGCCAGACGAAGCTCCTGCACATCTCTGGCCCCACAACGCTGCGCTCCTCGGCCTCGTCCCGCATCAAACCACACCGGCCGATCGTACGCCAGCGGGGAACAGGATCTACGGTTACTTCAATGATTGTGGGGAATTCGCCCCCGTATACTACGCTTTCAACTACACTTAAGTTCTCATCTTCCGCTGACAGCAACGTGCGCTGAAATCAGTAGGCATAAAGCTCTCAATTGCGAGAGGTGTCAAAGCCTGGGCATGAAGTGTCTTCAAGACTACTCGGATGGACCGGACAGGAACAATTGATAGCCGAATCAGGTTACGCGCGTGCTGGACCTGCCGTAAATCAGGCAGGTCCTGGTGTAACGAAGGTATTCACATGTTGAGCCCCGAAATACCTCTGGTGAGTTGCCTAAACCCCGCAGTGAAGAAGGGTTTCTGAACCCCCCTCTAGCTGGACTTGAATGACACATGCAATCACCTCAACACCCCGATACGTCAGAACGCGGAGCTCGAGGGTCAGGTGCGACAGAAGAGTGAAATGCTTCTCGTTCAGAGGAGGAAGCATCACCAGGAGGAAGAACGATGGGCTCATGACAAGGCAGAGCTGAACGCGGAAACCGTCAAGCAGGGGGAGAGGATAGTAGAGCTCGAAGGCCAGAAGAAGAGGAAGCGAGATATCACTGAGGTCCACTGAGATTGGCAGGTATGCAAGGCCAATATTTTACCAGACGACACTGATTCTGTGTAACGATTGTAGCCAGCTTCGAGCGATCCACAATACTCCTTCCGCCTTATTCTTCCTTGACATCTGCCTCCAGATTTTCGTGCTAGTTGCATCAACCCTTTTTTCTATCGCCAACTCATTCGACCTGATGGCGAACGCTTGCGAGATATGATTGATGCTATTCCGTTCATCGTGTGGCAGCACAGCCGGTTCATGACAGGGAAGCCTTCATACAGCACGTTCCGCTCATTTCAGGCCGGACTCTGCCTCCGTGCATGTCAAGCCTGGTCTGTGATTCATCTCCATGCCACCCATCCTTTCCATCAAACTCGCGTTTCAAATTCCATCATACATCCCTCCCCTTTCCAAAAGGTTTGAACCTTCTTCTACCTCGTATAAGTTCTTATAAGTGGAAGTCATCCGCTTGCTCAGATGTCAGATATCGTTGTTCCCATGGAAGTCCTGGTGAAAGCAAAACAGAACAGCAAATCAATACCTGTAATCAGGATTACGTAAGCCCCTCTGCGTCTTCCTCATCAAACACGGACTATGACCTCTTCGGTTTGTGATGGGTGCTCTCGATTGAAGCATACGCCGTACTCACATAGGAGGTCCAGCATCGTCGTCGGGGTCAAATTGACATTTTCGAAACATGCCTCTCTCATGATCCAATGCGGTTCCCACCTCCGCCTGATCCTGATTGAAGTCTGTTCCACACCCACCCCTCGGTGATTTCCACATCCACCCATACTTTCGTAATTCTCCCATGGCACCGCTGCATTGTTACTATCATGTTCTCCTTACCGAATTTCCTCAGCTTCCCTTTCACCCTTCCCTCCCTCCCCACCATCTCGCTACCTGGCAACATCCAGCGTCGATTTCTTTCCTATGTCTTCAAGCGAGCGCTTGGACGGTTCGTCAAGGCTGGCGGGCTAGATGTGGAGAGGATACAGGCGCAAATGGGCGAGGGTTGGGTTGAGATAGAAAGACTGGAGGTGGACACAGACGTCAGTCACCACGTCGAACACCTGACTCTGGCTGACGTGAGATGTTTTTAGGAGATCAACAGCCTCATCCCAGCTTCAATACCCCTCACCCTCACGACCGGCACGCTCTCTAAAGTTACCGCTCGTGTCCCCTTCCCCAACCTGTGGTCGGATCCCTTATCCCTTGTACTCGATACCCTTAATCTCGACTTCTCCCTCATTACACCTTCACCGAAGGGCAGAGCGGCTGAAATACCTTCCAGGTCCAGCCGCCATCCTCCTTCATCACCTTCCCTCGACCTCGCAGAATCAGTCACCACAGCAGCCGATGATTTTCTACACGAGGAGCTCGACGCATATGAGGAAGCCGAACTCGATCGATCCATCCGCCAGTCCCTTGTTTTGGAACAGACCGATCCATGCAGCCGAGTTGCAGTTCCAGGCGCTTTCCCAGGCTTCTCATCGCTTGGCGAGCCGTCGAGCCCATTATCACCTAGCGTGGAGAGTACGACAGTACTTACTGGACTGGTGGAGCGGATCTTGGCACGATTGGAATTCAAGGTGAAAGATGCGAGAATTCGCATCAAGCATGACGATGGCAAGCATGGCGGTATCTTCGAGCTCCGCATAGGTCAGATGTCGTATGCGGACGAGACGGAGAGTGGGGAAGTTGAGTTACCAGAACAGACGGTCCGCGCGGTCAAGCTGTCCAATGTTACTGTTTACCTGCTCCCGCTTCCCACCGCTTCTTCACCTCGCCAACCGCGCTTCTTCTCGTCTGCCTCTCGCTCGTCATCAACTTCATCGACAGCTTCGACGTCGACTTCCAGTGACAACGGTAATACGTATATGTACATGTCTCAAGCTGTCGCGGATCTCCGGCAGAGTATGGTGTCCGGTATCGCATACGAGGCAAGTGTATACCAGAGTGCCTCGAGCGAGCGAATGCAGGAAGAGGAAGAGGGTACGCCGTTGGCAGTCCAGCTCAAGGGACGGAGAAGTCGGTCGATCACGCCGACTGGAGCTCCCCGAAAGGAGATTGAGGGGGTTGGGGTCCTGCTGCTCAGTATGGGGACAGAGGATATCGTCTTGCGGATGAAGACGACTCCGGCTCGAATACCACCCATTCAATCAACTGAGCTTCCCCGCGACTCCGCCTCGACTTCCGCTCAACCAGCTTCACGTCCCCGCCCACTCCAATCCTCTACAAGTTTCACTGCATCTCTTTTACCGGCTATTGCTATCGATCTTTCAATCGGCACCGTCGCCATCCTCATTGTACCTTCTCAACTCGCCTCCGTGCTGTCGGCATTACAGATCCTGGCAAGATATGGGACGTATGAGATGGGCCTTACAGGTCTTCCAGACATCACCGATGTCCCTCAAGCTCGAGTCGACGCCAAAGTCCGCTTGAAAGGTATCCAGATGTGTTTGCTATACGACACGAGAGCTTTGAGCGATCCCTGCTTTTCGGAATCAGCTGCACGATATTGGGCTAAACCATCACCGACAACCCTTCCGTCCGGTCACTTGAGACTAAGATTAGAGAGTTTCGAGGGAACATACTGTTCCAAGGGCTACGCACCAAAGGTCATTCCGCCTCGATCCGGTAATACACTTTCGGCGCCATCGATTACCCGACGGTCCTCCGCGTCTGCACATTCTGGTCCACGACCGCCTGTTATTACGCTCAGCCTTCTGGATGCGTCTATCTTCGAATATCTGGCTGGCGGTACATCCAACGCGAAGGACCAGGACGGCGATGCCCCACCGGGTGGATCGTTTCCGGTTCTCATCTTTGACAGCAACCTTCCGCAGCAGTATGATGTCGCACCAGGAGCGCGATCACTTCCATCCCTCAATCCCACTGCTCCAGCCATCTTTCCCTTGTTTGACTCAGTTGACTGGCGGAACCAGGGCGGCCAGCGGAGATCGGGCGGCGCAGAGAAAGCTTGGAAGGTCAGGCCGAAAGGTCGAGGGGTCCTGAAGAACGCAGTAACTTCGTCCCATATTAACGAAAACCCTGTGCTCGATGCACGGAAGGAGCTGAACACTACTTCGTGTGAGTGGGCTGACTTGCCCGAGGACCACAATCTGCGCAAGAAACATGCTGACACAGAACAGCTGCGATGGTGAATCTTCAGCCCCTGCACCTCTTTCTCGACCTCTCTCTGGTCGAGCGATTGCTACCGATGCTGCGCTTAATAACTCCTGCGATCCGCTCAGCCAGCTCAGACAAGGTGGCATCGACGAACGCACGTCTCACCCCTCGTACGCCGTGCATGGGACTTCCTGTCGAGCGAACCTCTCATTTCGTGCTTGACGACCTTGACGCTCAAGCTTCCTCCTTGTCCACTTTGCAGCCCAATGAAAGGCCTTCTGAGCTCCTCATACTCCGCTGTCCGATGATCCGACTGGATATCCGATGTCCCGCGCCACCGAATCGGAGGGGCACCTGGGGCGATGGAGCCCATCTGCGCTCCGGCATTGTCACACTCGATCTTCATGGCTTGACCGCGAGTGTTGGCGAACCTTCGGGGGTTCCTTCCACCAAGCCAACCATCAGGCAAAGAAGGACCAGCCAAGCCGGCGAGGCTACAAGGCGTCTCGATAGCAACGCCGCAGCTAGCGTCGAGTGGCAGAAGATGATACTGTTCTTCAGCCGGGTACCAGGTGAATTCGGAATGTACAACAGGTGCTTGGCTGACAACATACGCAGAGAAAACGTCTTCCGCCTTTTTAGTCGTTGGACCTCTTGCTCCTGAGCCTAATGACATGGACAACACCGTTCTCCTTCCCGTTGTCGACCTCAAGACTGTGATCGACCGAAAGACGTCGATGAAGACTGCGATTACCACGTGTCGCATTCCATCTGTTCAGGCGAAGATCCGGCAATCCACGATTGAAGGCTTGCAATTCTTCGCGGACGACATCACTCATTGGCTTGACGGGGCTTTTGGGGATGGTTCTGCTCCTAAGCCTCGAGACGACCTCAAGATGATCGGCAGTCGCTTCTTTGGGTCGAAAGGTTCATCTTCCGCTTCCAGTTCTGCGTTTGAGGACGAGGAGGACGATTCGATGGCAGCGACAATGTTGCGTGTCATCGTAAGCGAGGCGGATATCGCGTTACATGTGCCCCGTGGACCGGCATCATCGGACGACTCTGAGCGAGTCCTTGCTCTTCGAGCGTCTGACCTCGATGCCAAGGTCGAGCTCAACACCGCTGGACGACAAGAGACCGCTTTCACATTAGCAATCATGGATGCCGATTTTGGAGATCGCTCAAATCCGAATTCGCTATCCCAGATCTTTGGGCGTACCACACCCCTCACCCTCACATTGCACAATCAACCCCTCGTCCAGCTCCGTTTTTCTTCCCTCACCGACATCGTCTCGGACACGAAGGAGATCGGCTTCAAGCTTGCCTGCTCCTCTTTGACGCTCTTCTTGACGAAAGATGTCTCATGGGTCAAAGAGCTGGCTCTCTTTGCCAAGACGCCTGAAGGAGTCTTTGAGGATGTCGTCCCCTCGGAAGTGACCAGGATATCCTTACAGATCTTCGACTGCTCAGTACATGTTTCCGCACCAACATCACCCGGAGCTGTACTCGCCGTCTTGGGAGTCGTGGATATCAAGGCGGACATTGTTAGCGATGCTGAAGAGAACGTGATTGAGCTTGGGGTGTCCAGCTCGTACTTGCTGGCTGTGGACGATCTGGCTGTGATCACACCCCTGGAACTGGGAAATGCTGCTTCGGTCGAAGCATGGAAGGTGTGCCCACTTTGCGCTTGTAGGAGGATACGCTGATGTTGAACAGCGGGCGGGCTTTGCTCTCCTCGTTGAGTTGACTAGTTTAGAGGCTCAGCTATTTCGAGCGCTCGATGCCACGCAAGAGGTGGTGGTGAGGTTCTCCCAGCGGTGATTTAAGGTGTGACTCATAAATTGTAGCTCGACATCCTACAGTGCCAATTGCGGATCACGGCTTGTGCTGATTCGGTCGCTACGGTAGGAGCCCTTGTGGAGGATCTCGGTCAAATTGTACCTGCGAAGAGGTCAGCCAGCTACTTCAGGAGCTTGTTCGCCGTATTCACGAGCTACAGTTTACGCCCCGAAACCGGCGATACTCATGCTTCATTGGAGCAGTCGATCAATGTGTTCGGTAGGTCTTGCTACATTGACAGTCGCAGAGATGAAGCTGACCTGAACCAGGGTCCATCGACGAAGACGCTTTCAATTCAGTACCTAATATGATCTTTGGAGCGGATCTTATCGATGATAACCTGCCCACGAACCTCGACTACCTTGATCAAACCTCTCGACACCCTAAGAAACACCTCAGTACAGATCCGTCCACACGGGAGGGCCTGCGATCCTGGCAGGCGGACGACGCGGACGCAAGATTCGCTTCCGAAGTCAATGGAGAAACCATCAAGATCTTCTACGATGTCCCCTTTGACATGACAGAGGAATATTGGGAGAATCTACCGGTGGTCAATAGCGGATATGCCGATGAGTGCGTATCTGGCAACACATCCCCATGCTAAAGCTGAATATTCCGATAGTACTAAGCTCGGCAAAACCCGCATTCGACTTCAGACCTGCAGCATTGGCATCTTCCTGCACGACGGCTACGATTGGCAACGCACACGCAAAGTCATCGAAGAAGAGGTCAAAGCCGTCCGACGGCGTCTCGAGCGGATCCGTCAACTGCTTGCATCTGGCCAAAAAGCGGATGAGAGTATCGACGCCGCTCCGAGTGTGCTCTTCAATTCGGTATACATCGGTCTAGACCAAGGCCAGGAGGATCTCGACTCGGCTACACTGCTGGCTGCGATCGATGAGGAGCTGGACGATATTGGCGCTGAGACGGCATCTCAAAGTTCTTGGCAGACCGCCTTCCCACCGACTGGCGAGAAACCGACCACCAGAAAAGCCCGGCTGAAAGGTCGGAGGTTGACCCGGTCGAAAAGACCGCAAATCGAGATCTTCATGACAGGTATACGAGGCGATGTGGACATTTACGGCTCGGGCGATCCTACGGCTTCGAAGGTGCATCTTACTGTCAAGAGTTTGGAGATCCTAGACCATATCAAGACATCGACGTGGAAGAAGTTCTTGACGGAAATGAAGGCGGACTCAAGAGGGAACATGCGAGAGACGGATGCGGATATGATCCGCATAGAGCTGGTGGCCGTTCGACCTTCGCTTCCTTCCCTTTCGGAGGAGAATCGACTGAGGATGAAATTCCTCCCGCTTCGATTACATGTCGATCAGGACGCGTTAGACTTCCTCAAGCGGTTCTCGAAGTTCACCATGCCGCCACATCAAATTTCAGCGCCGACCATCGCTGTCAAGAAAGCGGCAAGCGGCGAGCCGTTCTTCCGTGATTCTTTTTCCCAGTGGAATACGAAGACCGAGCTAATGCATGCAGAGCATGTCGAGATATTCCCGATCGAGCTGAAGCTCGATTACAAGCCGAAGCGAATCGACTTCGCTGCACTTAAGGAGGGCCGAGTAATCGAATTGATGAATTTCTTCCACTTCGATGGTGCGGAGATGACCTTGAGGCATATTACCTTGTCAGGCGTATGTAGCTATATACTTAACCTGACTACAAGCTGATTCGAGACAGATCACCGGCTGGTCCCGTCTCTCGACGACCTTACAGGACATTTGGACACCCGATGTCAAGGCGAACCAGCTTGCGGATGTCATCTCTGGTGTCTCGCCAATCCGATCAATGGTCAACGTCGGGTCTGGTGTCGCTGATCTCATCCTCCTTCCAATCGAGCAGTATCGTAAAGACGGCAGGGTCGCTCGAGGTGTTCAAAGAGGGACAAACAGCTTTGTCAGATCGACAGCTATGGAGATGATGAAGCTCGGTGCGAGGCTGGCCACGGGTACTCAAGTCATCCTCGAGAAGGCGGAAGGTGTGCTCGGCGGGAAGTTTGGCGAGAACGTCGTGGGTGAAGTGGAGGTAGAGGGGGTTCGGGAGATGAACAGCGAGGACGAAGCGGATCCGCAAACCAGAGAGGTGGTCAGTCGGTATGCGAATCAGCCGGAAGATGTAAGGGAGGGTGTTCAGGCGGCATATCAAAGCTTGTCGAGGAATATCAATTCGGCGGCTCAGACTATCTTGGCGGTTCCGATGGAGGTCTATGAGCGGTCTGGCGAGGATGTGAGCGATCTACATAACAAGAGAATTCATGTTGCTGCTGACCTTGTCACCTTAGGGCCCGCTCAAAGCTGTTGTTCGTGCTGTTCCCATTGCAGTTCTGAAACCAATGATCGGCGCATCCGAGGCGGTGAGCAAGACCTTGCTGGGTATGAGGAACAGCCTGGACCCAGAAGGGAGGAAGGAATTAGTCGACAAGTACAAGTGACATCGAAGAACATATCAATCATCAATCATCACGCTCATCTTTGTATAATATGCGTTGTATCCCCTGTAGATCTGTATGTATGCATAGGTACAGTATCTCGTACCCACGTGATGTTCGGACATCACCAGAAGTTCGAACAGTTACTTCTTTTACTATATTGAGCTTGATTTGAATTTTTCTCATACTTCTACATATACAATGCAGGCCGCATTCTCAGAGAAACATCTCAGCACCCAGAAGTCCTATAGAAAGGTTGCAGACGCGTTCGAAATCCCCTCGTCCACTCTCCATGATCGTTCAAATGGCAAGCACGCGTCCCCTGGGGAACGCGTCCACAGATCCCTCTCAATTCCACAGGAAGACGCTCTGATCGATAAAATCAACTCCTATGCCGACCGAGGGACCCTCCTCACCCCTGCGCAGATCAGCGATCTCGCTAAAGCCCTGTGTGACCACGAAATGGGGGTGAATTGGACGACACGATTTCTCTCTCGTCATAAAAGTCGTGTATCCTCGAAATTCTACAGGATACAGGAGGTTGCACGCCTCA